>Ga0307372_10003455_pt1 | contig 25178 bp, 14 predicted proteins | sample OX1MG_FD_202533 | JGI IMG/M metagenome (GOLD analysis project Ga0307372, IMG submission 202533) | Soil microbial communities from Risofladan, Vaasa, Finland - OX-1 | ecosystem: Environmental > Terrestrial > Soil > Coastal area > Acid sulfate soil | place: Finland: Risofladan, Vaasa | collected...
ATGATCAAGTTTAGTTCAATTATGTGTAAGAATCTTCTTATGCTGAATGAGAAAAGCCGTGTGAGGTGAGAATCTCAAGCACGGTTTTGTGGAGGGCTTGGGCTGAAATGCCCTTGCCTATCCGACCAAAATCAGTGATGAAGCAGTGAAAAACGGTCTTACAGAAGAAATCCTTGAAAAATTGCTGAATGAGGAATAATTTATTTGTTATTGATACCAATACATTAGTCAGCGCTTTTATATTCAAATATTCTAATCTAAGAAAAGCATTTGAAAAGGCTGTGAAAGAAGGAGAAGTTTTTGCAAGCCTTAAAACATACAATGAATTCAGTGAAGTTTTATTACGTCCGAAATTTGATAAGTATATTTCTCCGGAATAAAAGTTATTAGCTTCAAAGGAGTTCAAAGAACTGGCCATATTTAGTGAAATATCAGAGGCTATTACTGAATACCGGGATCTTAAAGATGACAAATTTCTGGAATTAGTAGTTTCTGTAAATGCTTCCCGCATTATCACCGGTGGTAAAGACTTGCTTATTCTAAACCCATTTCGTGATATTCCCATTTTGAGCGCTGTTGATTTTATAAATAATTTTAAACTATAATTTTCGTTTAATCATCCCTGGTAGTAACCCTCGCCTGTACCATTCGGGACGGCAACAAATATTCAGGATTCCTGTTTTCTTCATTAGCAAATTAGCTAATTATCACATTGGCTAATTAACTTATTCACTCCTCAAACTCTCTACCGGATTTGCTAACGCCGCTTTTATAGATTGAAAGCTTACTGTTATTAGCGCAATTAATAAAGCAATCAACCCTGCAACAACAAATATCCACCAACCGATTTTTATTCTGTATGCAAAACTTTGTATCCACTTGTTCATTGCGAGTAATGAAAGAGGAGTGGCAATGATAATGGCAATACAAACAAGCTTTACAAAGTCTTTTGAAATTAAGGTCGTAATGTTTGTAACCGTGGCTCCTAAAACTTTTCGTATGCCTATTTCCTTTGTTCGTTGTTCGGCTGCAAATGCTGCCAACCCAAATAAACCAAGACATGATATAAGGATAGCAATAACTGCAAATATTAAAATGAGTAAGGATGTTTGCCTGTCGTCCTTATATAATTGATTAAAACTGTCATCCAGAAAATTGTATTCAAGCGGATTGCCGGGTAAGACTTGCTTCCATATTTTTTGCAAAGCAGTTACAGCTTGTTGTGCGCTTTTAGGAGCAACTCGTATCATAAAAAGATTAAACCATGCCGGATTTTGAAAGACCACCAATGGTCCGGTTTTATCGTGAAGGCTTTTGAATTTAAAATCTTTTACAATACCGATGATCTGCCCCCTTTTGCCTTTCCAGGTAAATCGTTGCCCGATATAAGGCCTGGGAATATTTAATTCCTTAATAGCCGTTTCATTTAGTATCACATTATTTTTGTCGGCTTCATTATTTTTTTCAAACCATCTTCCTTCTTTCATTTGCAATTGCATGGTTTTGGCGTAATCTGCATCTGTAGATAATTGTGCAATTTTCGGGTTGAAGGTAGTATCGCGGCCGGCCCAATCTGCAGCACCGGTTGAATAACTTCCTATATTTAAAATAGGTTGATTGGTAAGGGAAACATTTTGAATACTGCTTTGTGCAAGCAACTCTTGTTTTACAAGATTTTCCATTTGAGTTTTCTTATTGAAATCTATGTTGGGCGGTATATGCGTCATTAAAACCTGCGACCTGTTGTAACCGGGATTGCTTTGCTGTATAAACCGCATTTGTTTGTAGATAATGATGGTACCTGCAATCAACATAACAGAAAAGGTAAATTGAAGCGTTACCAATCCTTTCCTTAAATAACTGTCTTTTAATTTTAAAACAGTAAAACCTCTGAAAACATGTAACGGTTTAAAAGAAGATAAAACCAGAGCGGGGTAAATGCTGTTTAAAATCAATGCGCTCAGTAATGTAATACCAACTACTTTCCAAAGGCTTGCAGAAATCAACAACAATGAGAAATGCGTATCAGTAATAGTATTAAAAACAGGGAGGCATAACTTAACAAGCAACAATGTAATTGCCAAAGCCAACATGCTTATAAGAAATGCTTCTGCTAAAAACTGGTTAAATAATTGCATTCTGCCTGCGCCTACGATTTTTCTTACGCTTACTTCTTTGGCCCGAAGGCTTGCTTTGGCTGTAGTTAAATTTACATAGTTGATGCAGGCAATGATCAATAATAAAATACCTAAAACAGAAAATATGTAAACGGTATTTTTGTTACCGCTTCCAAAAAATGCAGACTGAAGGTCTGTTTCAAAATGCAAGTCTTTTAAATTCTCAAGGCTGATGCTGGTTTGTTTTTCAGTGTCGCCGCTACGTTGCTGCAATACATTAGTAATTTTTTTTGCAAGTACAGGAATGTTTGCAGATGGCTGCACTTTTATAAAAGTTATATAATTGGCGTTACCCCAGTCTTCATCATTCGCTTTCCTGTCAGCATTTCGTAAAAGGTTTTGAAGTGGGATAAACGCAGTGAATTGAAAGCTTGAATTGGTTGGTGCATCTTTTACAATTGCCGTTACTACATAATCCAGGCTATCTGCCTGAATCACTTTCCCCATTGCCTTATCAACACTTCCGAAATATTTTTTTGCTTCCGAGGCTGTAAGAATAATGCTGTTCATATCATCCGCAAAAGAAGCTGCATTACCTTTTATAAAATCATAATGAAAAATATTAAACCAGCTACCATCAACAAAAGCACAACTCTTTTCATAAGAAATATTGTTGTTAATTTTAAACACAGGCATATCACCGAGAGCTGCTAACCTTGTTACCTCTTTAACTTCAGGCACTTCTTTTTTTACAGCATCAGCAAGTAATAGCGGCGAAGTTTCCCAAATCCATCCTTGTGTCTTCAGGTTAGTTGTGAGGCGATAAATATCGTTTGTATCCTTTTGATTATTATCAAAACTCATTTCGTTTTGAACCCAAATAAAAATGAGTATAGCAGCAGTCATTCCTACAGATAGCCCGACTATATTAATTATTGCGGTTGATTTATTTTTCCAAAGACTGCGCCACGCGGTTTTAAAATAATTTTTAAACATAGTTCTTATTTTAAATTTTTATTCTTCATTTAACCATAGCCGTTAGTAAACCAACAATAATTAAGATCCCTGTTTTCTTAATTAGCAAATTGGCTAATTAGCACATTAGCTAATTAAATTTACTCACTCCTCAAACTCTCCACCGGATTTGCTATTGCCGCTTTAATTGCCTGGAAACTAACCGTTATCACCGCTATCAAAATAGCTACAAGACCTGCAGCTAAAAAAATCCACCAACTAATATGAATGCGGTAAGCAAAACTTTGCAACCATTTATTCATTGCCCACCATGATAATGGAAATGCAATGATGCAGGCTATGAAAACTAATTTTATAAAATCTTTAGAAAGCATTTTGGTTACAGAGATGACACTTGCGCCGAGCACTTTGCGGATACCTATTTCTTTGGTTCGTTGTTCTGCCGTATAAGTCGCCACGCCAAATAATCCAAGACAAGCGACGAGTATGGTAAGCCACGCAAAAATATTAAGTATCGTTCCCGTATTTTGTTCTGCGGCATAAGTTTTATTATACAGGTCATCCATAAAAGTAAATGTGAATGGCTCGCCGGTGTTGAACTGATCCCATTTGGTTTTCATGGTTGCAAGCAAACCTTTAATGTCTGCTGTTTTTACTTTAAAGATCAGTCCAAAATCGGGTGCAAGCGTCATCAGCAAAGGTGTGATCGGCTGATGCAATGATTGAAAATTAAAATCTCTCACGACACCAATTACATGAAAAGGAACATTGGTTCCACGGGTGCTGTTTTCGCGTACAATGGTTTTTCCCACTGCTGTCATATCATTCCAGCCAAAAGCTTTCGCTGCGGTTTCATTGATGATCATCGCTGTGGAATCGGTGGCAAAATTTTTGGAGAAATTTCTGCCTGCAACCATCTGCATTTCAAAAGTAGGAATATAGTTTTCATCCACATGATATTCCTGCGTTCTCATAATTTCATTACCATGCCCAAGTGGATATGCCAGCGCATTACTTCCACTACTTGGCCCGGCAGGCTTGTATGATGAAACCGTTGCATTTACAATTCGTGGGTCATTCAACATTTCCTGTTTATACACCTCTTCATTTTTCCCCAATGCATAAGAATTAGGTATGGTAAGCAATTGTTCTTTATTATAACCTAAATTTTTATCCTGTATATATTTCATTTGCTGCCACACTACAATGGTGCCGATTATTAATACAACAGATATAAAAAACTGGAAAACAACCAGGCTGCTTCGAAGACCAAAACTTTTATTGCCGGGCGTAAATTTGCCTTTTAACACCTCAATTGGTTGGAATGAAGAAAGATAAAAAGCAGGATATAACCCTGCTATAAAGCTTACCAATAAACCAAGCCCGATAAATGATGCAATAATTTTTAAATTAAAATCGAAATGTAAACCCTGGCCTGAAATACTATTAAAAACCGGCAATGCAAGTTTCACTAAAACACTTGAAATAAGCAACGCGATAAAAACCAATAGTGCCGATTCAATCAAAAATTGTTTAATGAGTTGAGTCTTTCCTGAGCCGATCACTTTACGAACGCCTACTTCTTTGGCTCTTTGCGAAGCGCTTGCAGTGGAGAGATTGATAAAATTGATACAGGCGATCAACAGCATAAAAATGGCGATAGCTCCGAAGATGTAAACATACATGGCATTGCCAGGCGGACTTAATTCATAGTTGGCATGAGAGTACAAATGGATAGAAGTTAATGGCTGCAGCGCAAAACCCAGGTGGTTACCCTTTGTGATAAATTGCTTAAGGCTGATGCCCATACTTTGCTGTATCTGTGGCCCCATATATTTTTCTACCATCCCAGGTAATTTCGCTTGTAATTTTTTATAGTCAGCTCCAGGTTTCAACAATAGATAAGTAAAAAAATTAGACACCATCCAAGAATCGGATTTGGCATCATCCAAACCAGCCATTGAAGCAAATAAGTCAAAATGAAAATGTGAATTGGCAGGCACTTTATCTATCACACCGGTTACTTTAAAAGAGGCATCCTTATCATCAGGAAAGGTTAAAGTTTTACCCATTGGGTCTTCCTTTCCAAAATATTTTTTTGCAATGGCTTTAGTTATGATAATGGTATTAGGTTGTTGCAATGCCGTTTTCGCATCACCTTCTATAAGTGGCAATGTGAAAATGCTGAAAAAGTTAGGGTCAACAAAAGCCATCTCATCATCTTTAAAACTCTTTTCTTTGTAATTTATTTTTGGAGTGCCGGCGACCTGTAACCTTGTGACATCATGCACTTCAGGATAATCATTTTTCATCGCCTGGGCAACGGGTGGCATTACATTGGCCTCAAAAATTTTACCACCGTTGATATCGGCTTTGAAAACAACGCGAACAATCCTGTCTGCGTTCTTATTGAAACGGTCATAGCTCAATTCATTTTGCACATACATCATAATGATAAAACAAATGGAAGTACCGATTGATAATCCCGCAATGTTGATGAATGAGAAAGTTTTGTGTTTCATCAGGTTTCGCCACGCGGTTTTGAAATAGTTTTTAAGCATTCGCTTGTTATTTAAAGGTTATTATTTTGTATTTTTGAGAACAATAAAATTGAAAAATTACGGAAAGGATAGTAATTGAAGTGGATGATGCTACCGCTAAAAGATGACGGAAAGTTTCTTCTAAAACTAAAAGCCGGCTTGAGAAAAGTTTTGAAAAACAAATTGAAATAGTTTCTCAAAATGATAAAGAAGCGCAATTCGAAGAACTCTTGAACAAAACAAGGAAAGAAGCAGCAAAAAACGGCCTTACAGAAGAGATCCTTCAACAATTGCTGAATGAAAAATAATATTTTTTTTGTTTTTAAGGCAAATGCCTGAAAATATACTTTTAAATTGTTTTTATGGAAAAGATAGTTATAGAAATAGATAACCCTACAGCCGAAGAATTTAAGAAATTCAGCGCTGAAACCCGAAGCAGATTTGGCGAAACTGTGGCCATTGCATTGAAAAAAATAATTAACGATGCTACAAAGAAATCCTATAAAAATTTTCTTGACGCAATTAGCGATGAGGCGCAAAAAAACGGGCTTACGGAAGATATTCTTAACGACTTGCTGAAGGCCAATGATTAATACATTTGTGTTTGATACTAATGCCCTTATCAGCGCACATCTCCTTGATAAATCGAAGAGTAGGAAAGCATATAATAAAGCAGTTGACACGGGTGTACTTATATATTCTGCCTCAACATTTGATGAATTTGCAAAGACATTTATCCGATCAAAATTTGAAAAATATTTATCACTTGACAAACGAATGTCTGTTATTAGAGAATTCCAGGCAAGAGGTGCTTTAATAGAGGTTGGAATATTGGTTACAGCAAGCCGCGATCCTAAAGACAACAATTTCCTTGAATTAGCAGTATCTGCAAATGCTTCCTGCATTATCACCGGCGATAAAGACCTGCTTATTCTAAACCCGTTTCGTAATATTCCCATTTTAAACACTGTTGATTTTTTGAATAATTTTTGAGCCATTTGTTTCTCCTTTGCCAGTAAACGAACCTATCTACCGGCAGGCTGGCAAATATTTAAGATTTCTGTTTCCTTCATTAGCATATTAGCTAATTATCACATTGGCTAATTAACCTATTCACTCCTCAAACTATCCACCGGGTTTGCTCTTGCCGCTTTTATGGTTTGCATGCTCAATGTGATCAGCGCAATCAATAACATAGAAAGTCCGCTAATTACAAAAACCCACCAACTTATACCAGTTCTGTATGCATAATTCTGCAACCATTTATAAGTAGCCCACCAGGCAATTGGCGCCGCAATAACAAAAGCGAGAAGCACTAACCTCATGAAATCTGTTGATAAAGAGGAAGTAATTTGCATTACAGATGCACCTAACACTTTTCTTACACCAATTTCTTTTTTGCGACTACTGGTGGTAAAAATTACAAGTCCCAATAAGCCCAAACAACTTATAAGAATAGCAAGCCCTGTTGACCATTTTAAAAGACTCTCAGTTCTTTGTTCACTTTTATAGAGATTAGCAATTTTTTCATCAACGAATTGATAGCTGAAATCTGCATCAGGATAAATTTGTTTGAAAGCCTTTTGAATTTTACTGATACCGTTCTTCCATTGAAAACCTCCTGCTGTATTTGGTTTCAGGCGAATATGAAAGGTAGAACCACTGCTTCCTGCAAACACTAAAGGATCTATCTGGCCACGGGTGGAGGTTTCATGAAAGTCTTGCATCACCCCAACTATCGGCATATTTTTCCCATTGAAATTTAATTCTTTTCCGAGCGCGTCTTCCGGTTTTTGGAATCCTAAAAGTTTTGCGTAAGTATTATTGATGATAAATTCTTTCATAGTGTCGCTTGGTTCCACATCTCTGCCTGTCAGTAATTTTATCTGGTAAACTTTCAGGTAATTAGGATCGCCCCAACGGATCTGTATATTGGCTTTTAAATCTTTTTTTTCTGCATAGGAAACATTTGTGTAGGCAACACCTTCATCTGCCGGAGAAAAGAAACCTGTACTTGCTATTTGAACTTCCGGTATGGCATTAATGTCATTAAGCAATTGTTGATTGTGTGCTGCGATGGTATCACGCGGTGTATCAAAAGTGATGATGCCATCTGTAGTAAAACCTAAATTTGAATTGATGGAATAATTAATTTGTTTACTTACCATTAAGGTAGCGATCACAAAAAATTGAGCGATCACAAACTGGGAAACTGTAAGTGTTTTTCGTACCCATGCATGACGCGTCTGTGAAGTATTTGAAAGCGACTGATTTTTTAAGACCAATACAGGCCTGAATCCGGAAAGGATCAATGCGGGATACAAACCTGAGAGAAAACTAATACTTACGGTGAGCAATATCAAAAAGATGATCATCGAAGGTTGATGGATTAAGTCGAAATGCAATCCCTCAGGAATAAAATTGGCAAACATTTTTAGTAAAACAGGCGCTATTAAAATAGACAGGATCGTGGCAATAAAAGTGATAAAAAGTGTTTCAGTTAAAAATTGAAATACAAGACTTTTCCTGGAACTTCCCATTGTTTTTCTAATACCAATTTCCTTTGCGCGTTGGGATGCCTGCGCTGTAGTGAGGTTAATAAAATTGATGCAGCCTAACAACAGTAAAAATGCCGCGATGGACAGAAGTCCATATAGCGTTGACTTATCGGCGATCCTTCCTCCAATGGAAGCATACTTGCTATCAAAATGAATATCATTCAAAGGCTGCAAATGAAACGCCATTGAATTAGCCGCATCTTTGTTGGCATCTTTATCATATTTATTCAAAAGATTTTTTAATTGCGCTTCTGCTCTTTCGGATGAAGTGTTTTTTGAGAGTTTGATATACAACTGGGAATAGGCCATCCAGTCGTTCCACACATTCATCATAAAATCTTTTTGAAGGCTCGTTTTTGAAATGGTGGCATAAGAAATAAATTCGGCGGCGTTGAAATCAGTTTGTTCGTCCAGATCTTTTACCACTCCTGAGACAGTTGCGGTAAGATTATCATTATAATTAATTTGCCTGCCAATTATGTTTTGTGGTGAAATATTGGGAAAGTATTGCTGTGCGCGGCTTTCGGTAAGCACTACAGAAAATGGATCATTCAATGCAAACTTTTGTGAGCCGGCAAGCCATTTATAATTCAGCAGTTGAAAATATTGAGGGTTGGTAAAAATAATGTTGTTTTGTTTTTTAAATATTAATAGGGCGGTTTCACTTTTCTTTGCGATGCTCACTCTTGCAGTAGCATCTCCCTGGAATTGCATAATAGGAACGGTAAGTTCTATGCCGGTAACTTCATTTTGAACTGCATTACTCAAGGGCGCCTGAACGGCTGCGCTATGACCTTCGGACCCGTTAAATTTTGCATCAATTACCACACGGTAAATCCTATCCTTATTTTTTTCAAACTTATCAAAACTGAATTCGTAATGGACAATTAAAAATATGACCAATGCGGCGCTGATGCCGATGGATAGGCCAAAAACATTAATGACGGAGAAAATTTTATTTCTCTGAAAATTTCGAAAAGCGGTTTTGAAATAATTTTTTATCATACTTTTTGCGTTTAATGGTAACTGTTATTTTTTTAGTAAACCCACAAATATTCACAATTCCTGTTTTCTTCATTATCACATTAGCTAATTAATTCTACTCATTTCTCAGACTCTCCGCAGGGTTTGCTCTTGCTGCTTTTATTGTTTGTATACTTAATGTTATAAGGGCTATCAATAACATGGAAAGCCCACTTAATACAAAAACCCACCAACTTATACCAGTTCTGAATGTATAATTCTGCAACCATTTATAAGTAGCCCACCAGGCAATTGGCGCCGCAATAATAAAAGCGAGAAGCACTAACCTCATGAAATCTGTTGATAAAGAAGAGGTAATCTGGATTACAGATGCGCCTAACACTTTTCTTACTCCAATTTCTTTTGTGCGACTATTGGTGGTAAAAATTACCAATCCCAATAAGCCCAAACAACTTATAAGAATCGCAAGCCCTGTTGACCATTTTAAAAGACTCTCAGTTCTTTGTTCACTTTTATAGAGATTAGCAATTTTTTCATCAACGAATTGATAGCTGAAATCTGCATCAGGATAAATTTGTTTGAAAGCCTTTTGAATTTTACTGATACCGTTCTTCCATTCCAAACCTCCGGCAGTGTTTGGTTTCAAACGAATGTGAAAAGTGGAACCAGGGCTACCTGCAAATACCAAAGGATCTATTTTGCCACGTGTAGAAGTTTCATGAAAATCCTGCATCACACCAACGATTGGCATATTTTTTCCACGAAAACTCAATTGTTTCCCAATGGCATCCTGAGGATTCTGAAAGCCTAAGAGTTTTGCATAAGTATTGTTAATGATAAATTCTTTCATGGTGTCACTTGGTTCCACATCTCTACCAGCTAATAATTTCAACTGGTAAACTTTGAGATAATTAGGATCGCCCCACCTGATCTGTATATTGGCTTTTAAATCTTTCTTTGGTGCATAGATCACGTTTGCAATAGATTGCCCTACGTCTGCCGGGGAGTAAAACCCGGTGGCGGCTATTTCAACTTCAGGTATAGCATTGATTTCATTAAGTAATTGCTGATTGTGTTTAGCGATAGTGTCCTGCGGGGTATCAAAAGTGATAATTCCATCTGTAGTAAAACCTATATTTGAATTGATAGAATAATTAATTTGTTTACTTACCATTAGAGTTGCAATCACAAAAAATTGGGCAATCACAAATTGGGAAACGGTAAGTGTTTTCCTCACCCATGCATGCCGCGTTTGCGAAGAGTTTGAAATCGCCTGGTTCTTTAAAATCAATACAGGCTTGAATCCCGAAAGGATCAATGCTGGGTATAAACCGGAAAGAAAACTAACACTTACGGTGAGCAATACCAAAAAGATGATCATTGAAGGTTGATGGATTAAATCGAAATGCAATCCCTCCGGAATAAAATTGGCAAATACTTTTAATAAAAGCGGTGCTATGATAATTGAAATGATCGTAGCAATAAAAGTTATGAAAAATGTTTCAGTTAAAAATTGGAATACAAGATTTTTCCTGGAACTCCCCATTGTTTTTCTGATACCAATTTCCTTTGCGCGTTGAGATGCCTGCGCTGTAGTGAGGTTAATAAAATTAATGCAACCTAATAATAATAAGAAAGCTGCTATCGCCAGAAGCCCGTATAGCGTTGACTTATCGGCGATCCTTCCTCCATGGGAAGCATACTTGCTATCAAAATGAATATCGTTTAAAGGTTGCAAATGAAAAGCAATTTGAAGAGCCGGATTCTTGTTGGCATCTTTATCATATTTATTCAAAAGGTTTTCCAATTGGGCTTCTGTTTTCTCCGGTGAAGTGTTTTTTGAAAGCCTGATATACAATTGTGTAAACCAGCCATCCCAGACATTCATCATAAAATCTTTCTGAAGACTTGTTTTTGAAATGGTGGCATAAGAAATAAATTCGGCTGCGTTGAAAACAGTTTGTTCGTCCAGATCTTTTACCACTCCTGAAACGGTTGCTGTAAGGTTATCATTATAATTGATTTGTCTGCCAATAATACTTTGAGGAGGAACATTTGGGAAGTATTGCTGAGCCCGGCTTTGGGTAAGCACTACTGAATAGGGATCTACCAAAGCTGTCTTTTGAGAACCTGCAATCCATTTATAATTCAGCAGTTGAAAATATTGCGCGTTGGTAAAAATAATGTTGTCTTGTTTTTTAAATACCAGTGGCGCTACTTCACTTTTCTTTGCTATGCTCACTTTCGCAGTTGCATCTCCCTGGAATTGCCTGATAGGAACGGTTAGTGCTACTCCTGTTACTTCATTCTGAACCGCATTGCTCAAAGGCGCCTGAACGGCTGCGCTATGACCTTCGGAACTGTTAAATTTTGCATCAATTACGACACGATAAATTTGGTTTTGATCTTTTTCAAACTTATCAAAGCTGAATTCGTAATGAACAATTAAAAATATCACCAATGCGGCGCTGATGCCGATGGATAGGCCAAAAACATTAATGACGGAGAAAATTTTATTTCTCTGAAAATTTCGAAAAGCGGTTTTGGAATAATTTCTTATCATTTTATCTTCGTTTATAGATAACTGTTATATTTTATTTTTTATAGTAAACCAACCCACCTACCGACAGGCAGGCAAATATTTATAATTCTTATTTTCTTCATTAGCATATTAGGCTAATTATCACATTGGCAAATTAATTCTATTCACTCCTCAGGCTCTTCACAGGATTAGCTAATGCCGCTTTTATTGCCTGGTAACTCACGGTAACCAATGTGATAAACAATGCTCCCATACCTGCTACTGCAAAAATCCACCAGCCTAAATTGGTCCGGTATTGATAATTCTGTAACCAGTTATGCATGAAATACCAGGCAACAGGCATGGCTATCAAAAGCGAAATCAACACCAGTATTACGAAATCTTTCGACAGCAAACCCCATAAATTGAAAACAGTTGCACCCAAAACTTTTCGCACTCCAATTTCTTTTACTCTTTGCTCTGCCATAAAAGAGGCCATCCCAAATAAACCAAGGCAGGAGATAAAAATGGCAAGTATGGCAAAGAAGCTGACGAGCTTGCCAATTCGCTCCTCATCACCGAATTTTTTTGCATACTCTTCATCAGCAAAGTGGTAATCAAAAGGCTGATCAGGACTGTATTCCCGGAAAACAGAACCTATTTTTGCAATCGCATCATGCATATTTTCTGAAGGGTTTATCCGGATGTCTATAACCTCTTGTGGATCATTGTTAGTGACAAATACCGTTCTGAATACCGGCTCGTAAGGTGATTGCATTACCATATCTTTCACTACGCCTAATACATGATAAAGATTCCCATCCCAGGTAATAATTTTTCCAACAGGGTTTTTAATGTTCATGAATTTCACGGCAGCTTCATTCAAAATAATCCCTGATGAATCTGTTGGAAATTCTTTTGAAAAATCCCGGCCTTCCTTGAATTTCCAACCTATCGTTTTACCAAAATCTCTTGAAGCGAAAACAACCCCGAAATCTCCCTGCAATGAAGGATCTTTCCCCTGCCAGGTAAATCCATTATCTGTTTCATCCACATAATAAGTCGGGCTTGATGATTCGGCAATTTCCGAAACTGCCCCTGAGTTTTTTAATTCAGCACTTGCGGCATCAAAATGTTTGTGAATGTCTTCTGTGGTCATCTGTACGGTTACCAATCCGTCGCGACTATACCCAACAGGGCGGTTTTTTGCAAATTGTATTTGGTTAAAAACTACGATGGTTCCAATAATTAAAATCACTGATACAGTGAATTGCAATACCACCAATACTTTACGGGGAAGTGAAGCAAACTGGCCTACCCGAAAAGTTCCTTTTAGAACTTTTACCGGCTTAAATGAAGACAGATACAATGCGGGGTAACTTCCGGCAATAATCCCGGTAATTAATGTAAATACAATTCCGAAACCCCAAAATAAAGGACTTGTCCATGGAATTAAATTTTTTTTATCAGCTACCTGGTTAAAAGAAGGAAGAATAATTTGAACCAGGAAGATTGATACGGCAAAAGAAAAAAAAGTGATTAATAAAGATTCAGAAAAAAATTGTTTAATTAATTGTCCCCGCATGGATCCTATTGCTTTCCTGATGCCTACTTCTTTGGCTCTCTTTTCCGACCTCGCGGTACTTAGATTCATAAAATTGATACAGGCAAGAAGCAAAACAAAAAAACCAATGATACCAAATAACCAGACAAACTGAATTCTTCCACCTACATTAATGCCATTTTTAAACTCTGAATATAAATGCCACTTGCTCATTGGAAGTAAAAAAACCACCGGCTTAAATGCCGCATCAGCGGGTCTAACGTTTTTCAGCTTGGAGTCTTTTATTTTTTCTGAGACATTTTGCATGTTGGCATTATCAGCGATTTGCACAAAGGCCTGGAAAGAATTGTTGCGCCAGGGATTGGTGGCTTTTTCCGACCAATTATTATTATCAATGTATAATTGCCATGGAGCTATGAAGGTAAGATCCCTAAAGTTAGAGTTGTATGGTAAATCCCTGTAAACCCCTTCTACTTTTACATCGAACTTGTTATCAATTTTTAGAATTTGATTCATTGGGTTAGTGATACCAAAAATAGCTTTTGCAGAAGACGAGGAAAGCAGAATGGAGTTATAATCTTTTAGAGCGTTTCTTGAGCCTTCCATCATTTTTAAAGAAAGCATTTCAGTGATTGCGGGTTCCATGAAGCTGCCACTTCTTGTTATCATTTTATCTCCAAACTTTATTACGTGCGAATTATTCCACGAAGACATGCTGATATATTTGAAATCGCTTCCATAATCTTTTTTCAATTCAGCACCCATTAAATAGGGGAGTGAATTTTGAGTGCCCACATCGCCATTAAATGTCTGGTGTTGCATCACCTGCGCGATATGGCTGTAGTTTGAGAAATTCTTATTATAAGAAAGTTCATCGTGAATCCAAAGGCCAATCAACATGGCCACAGCCATACCCACTGAAAGGCCGGTTATATTGATAACTGAATGCGCTTTGTTTTTGATCAAATTGCGCCATGCGGTTTTGAAATAATTTTTAAACATGAGAATTTGATTTATTTTTTATTAATTATTGTTCGTTTAGTCATACCTGTTAGTTTGTTATTTTTTCTTCCTGTACAGTAAGCTAACCTACCTACCGGTAGCCAGGCAAATATTTCAGTTTTCCTTTCACTATTCACCTACTTATTTCTCAAACTATCCACAGGGTTGGCCACCGCTGCTTTTATTGTCGGCATATTTATTCATTTCTTAAATACGAACTTGGATTTGTGACAAGCGCCTTATACAAATGCCATAGCACAGTTACAATAGTCATGGTAACCAGGGCGATCAAAGTTATAATCATTGGCAAAAATGAAACGTGAGATTCCGGGGTAACCTGGTTAAAAATTGATTTTGTGAGCATGTAGGAAATTGGAACGCCTATCAAATTGCCAAATCCAATTGCAAATAAAAATTCTTTTATTATTTGAAAGCTAATGTTACCTGTGCCTGCACCCAGCACTTTTCTAACGCTAATGTCTTTCATTTTTTTGCCCAATATCAATAATGCCAAACCAAAAATGCCTGTTATAGAAACGATAATCATTATCATAGATGCCGCAGACATCACTTGAGCAACTTGTGTAAAGCCATTAAAATAATTATCAAAAACAGCATCCTGGTAATAATAGTCAAATGGCAAATCGGGGAAAGTTTTTTTCCAGATACCGGCAATAGTGATATGCGCGTTTTTAAATAAACCTGGTTCCATTTTGGCGTAAACAAATTTTACATCCTCAGGTCTGCAACCCATAATGATACATGGCTTGACTTTATCTTTAAAGTTTTCGAAGTGAAAATCATTTGTTTCTCCAACAATAATATAATCATGATTATCATACTCAATTGTATTACCAATACCTGTTGCCCAATTCATCATCTTTAAAAAGGCCTGGTTGACAAGTACTGAAGCAGTTTCGTCGGTTTTAAATTTATCACTTAAATCCCTGCCGTTCGTGATTTTAATGCCTAACTGACTTGCAAAACCAGGCAATGCCTGTAATCCTAAAATGGTTTCTTCTTTGCCTTCACTTTTTATAATCATTTGTTTGGACCAATTGCCAAGTGGTTGCGCTGAACCGGTAACAGAAATGATATCGCTATTGTTTTGTAACTGGGTTTTGAACAATTCAAAATTTGCAGCCCCATTCAGTTGTACCACTACGTTATTTTCCGGTACGTATCCCCAGGGCTTTTCTCTTGCAATTTTATTTTCTCTTACAAATGCGAGTGTCATTGATAATCCTAAAAAAGTAAGAAAAAACTGAAACGCAAGGAGTGATTTCCTTAGCCGGTTTTTGCTGCCCAATATCATTTTACCTTTTACAATACTGACCGGCTTCAAAGAAGAAATATAAAATGCAGGATATGCAGCACTGCCAATTACAGTAATAAATATTAAAGCAAGCATTGCAATCCAAATGCCTGCATTCGAAAATAAATTTTCTGATAAATTGAAGTTTGCGATTTGAGAGAACCAGGGGACAAATAAAAATTTAGCTAAAAACGCTCCCAACAATACTCCTATGAAACAAAGAATAAAATTTTCGATAAGAAAATAGTAAATGATTTGCTTTCTGTTGCTGCCCAGTACTTTTCTTACTCCAATTTCTTTTAACCGGTTAGAAGCTGAAGCAATTGCAATATTCATATAATTAAAACAAACCAATATTAAAATGGCCAATGCAATCGCTGATATCATGATATCACCAATAATATTACTCGAGTTAAATTGGGAAAGATTTACTTTATACGAGTGAAACTGCATTGATTTCAAAGGCTGAAAATTATAGCCTGTAATTTTAGAATCTTTATTAGACTCATTGTATAAATCCACATATTTCTTGCTTTGGCCGAGGTCAGGTAAAATTGAATTTTGATTGGCAGTTTCCAAAAAAGTAATGTTTACGTTTTGTCCCCAATCATCGGTTGTATTTATTTCCAAAGCAGCTAATTTCGAAAATGGGATTAATGCCGAAAAATAAAATGAACTTTCCACAGGGCGCTTTTCAAAAACTCCCTTTACTTTAAAATTTTCCACTAATTGTTTTCCGGCAACATTAAACGCTGCGCTTATATTTTTACCAACAGGGTTTTCTTTTCCAAAAAGTTTTTCAGAAAGTTCTTCAGATAGTACAATGCCATCAGGGTCTGTGAAAGTTTTTTTATTACCCCATTTTACGGGGAAATTGAACATATCATAAAATGAGTTGTCAACAAAACTCAAGGACTGCTCAAAAACATTGTCGCCTTGTTTAATATCTGCGTCCAATAAATCAAGCCGGGCATAATTATTTATTTGCGGGTAGTTCTTTTTCAGCATTGGCCCAATAGGTGCAGGTGAATTACCCCATAATTGTTGAACACCATCTTTTGATTCAATGCGTTCAACCACATATATTTTATCGCGTTTTTTTTGAAAATCATCCGAATTGATTCTCCAACTTATATATACAAAAGCAACGAGACAGCAGCCAACCGCCAGGCCAAGGCCGCCAATATTTATGGCGGATGATAACTTGTTTTTCAGCAAGTTTCTCCAGGCAGTTTTAAAATAATTTTTTATCATTTTATTTTCGTTTATAGAAAATTGTTATTTATAGTAAACCAACATATATTCAAGATTCTTATTTTCTTCATTTTCACATTTTAGAATTTTCACATTAATATTTATTCACTTCTCAAACTATCGACCGGATTGGCTATTGCTGCTTTTATCGCCTGGAAACTCACTGTCAGCAATGTGATTATTACGCCTACGAAAATTACAGCTATAAAAACATCAATATTAATAGTCGTTCTATATTGATAATTTTTCAGCCACTCGTTCATAAAATACCAACCAACCGGAACAGCGATTGCGCAGGACAACAAAACAAGTATCACGAAATCTTTTGAAAGCAATTGCCATAAATTAAACACGCTTGCACCCAGTACTTTTCTTACGCCTATTTCTTTCACTCTTTGCTCTGCCGTGAATGATGCCAGGCCAAAAAGCCCGAGGCATGAAATGAAGATTGCCAGTACTGCAATGATTGCCGCGAGATTACCAACGAGTTCTTCATAATCAAATTTCTTTGCGTATTCTTCATCTGCGAAATGATATTCAAAGGGAGAAGCGGGATTATATTTATCAAAAATTGGTTTCAGTAAAGCAAGCGACTTCGAGGCAGGCATATTCGGGTTCAATCTAATGTCCACATTGCTTACCCAGTATTTATCAAATATGAGAGTAAGCGGAGAGATAGGGCGATATGGCGATTCCATTGGAATATCAGGGATCACTCCGATAACAGTCATGGGTCTGCCTCTCCAATTTAAAATCTTGCCCACAGGATGTTGAAAGCCCATGCGCTTTACTGCGGCTTCATTTAAAATAACTGAATTTGAATCTGCAAAATCTCTTGAAAAATCCCTGCCTGCCAATAATTTTATCCCTAATGTTTTTGTATAATCGTAAGTGGTGGTGATGGTTGAGAACAACACCGATTTTTCAACAGGCTGGCTTCCCGGCCATTCCCAGCCATCATTATTGCTTTGAATATCTGTAGGTGAAGAATTGCTTTGGCACATTGAGATGGCTGCGCCTGAACTTAATATTTCCTGTCGAAGCGCTTCAAAATGTTTGGCGATATCATCAGACCAATCCACAGAAATCAATCCTTTACTATTATAACCAATTGGCCTGTTTTTCCCATATTGTATTTGCTGATAAACGATGATCGTTCCAATCATTAGCACCACTGCACTCGAAAACTGAAGCACCACTAATATTTTCCGTGGCAATGAACTTCCTTTACCCGCTTTTAAATTTCCCTTCAATACACGCACGGGATTGAACGAAGAAAGATAAAAAGCAGGATAGCTTCCTGCCAGCAAGCCGGTGACGATAGTGAATAAAATCATGATCGACCAAAAAACAGGGTTAGCTAACTGCAAGCTCATTTCTTTATCGGTGAGCCTGTTGAAATATGGCAAAGCAAGAACTACCATACCCAGTGCCAAAAAAAATGCAAACGCAGCCATCAATACCGATTCATTTAAGAACTGATAAATAAGCTGTTTTCTTCCGGAACCCATTGCCTTGCGAACACCAACTTCTTTTGCTCTTTTCTCAGACCGTGCAGTGCTTAGGTTCATGAAGTTGATACAGGCGATAAGCAAAATAATAAAACCCAGAATGCCAAACATCCTTACGTATTTTATGAAACCGCCTACATTTTTACCGTTTTCAAAATCGCTGTACAATCTCCATTTCGACATTGGATGAATAAACAATTCCGGTTTAATGTGCGCTAAACTATTCTCATCTGTGAGATGAGACAACACAACATCTTTAATTTTTGTGTCGACGTTTGCCGGGTTGGTATTATTATATAATTGAATAAATATCTGCCATGAATTATTCCCCCAATTGCCTATGCTATTTTGTTTTATTCCCGGATTAATACTTTCCTGCAATTGAAAAGGAATTAAATAATTGAAAGTAAACGAACTGTTCTTAGGTTCTTTATCTACAACCGCTGTTACTTTTAAATCAGTTTGATTATCGAGTTTTACTACTTTACCAATCGGATCCTGGTTTCCAAAGAGTATATTGGCTGTTTCTTTTGTTAGTACAATTGAATAAGGGTCTTGCAAAGGATTTTTATCTCCTTCAAGTATGTTTAAAGAAAACATATTGACAGCTTCTTTTCCAATAAAATGCCCTTCTTTGCTAATTTTTTTTTCACCATATACCAACGAATGCCTTTGACCCCAATCGCACATTGCCACGGCTTTGAAATCAGGAAATTTATTTTTAAGTTCTTCGCCTAATGGGTAAGGCAATGCTTGTTGAGTACCCCGAACGCCATCAAAGGTTTGATTCATCATTACCTGGTAAATGGTATCGTAGTTTTTAAAGTTTTTGTTGGCGGAAACCTCATTGTAAATCCATAATCCGATAATCATCGCAACCGCCATCCCTGTTGCCAAACCAAAAATATTAAGGAAGGAATATGTTTTATTCCTGGTAATGTTACGCCATGCGATTTTGAAATAATTTTTTATCATTTTATTTTCGTTTATGGGTAATTGTTATTTTATAGTGAACTAACAAATACTCACGATTCCTATATTTCCTCATCAGCATATCAGCTAATTAATTCTATTCACTTCTCAAACTATCTACCGGGTTGGCCACTGCGGCTTTTATAGCCTGGTAACTTATCGTAATGAATGCAATCAATATCGACAATACAGCGGCCAAAGCAAAAACCCACCATTCCATGTTGATGCGGTACGTATAAGTATCCAGCCATTTACTCATAGCCCACCAGGCGACCGGAGCAGCTATCAAAAATGAAATGCCTACCAATTTTAAAAAATCAAGAGATAACAGGGAAGCGATTCCTGTAACAGAAGCGCCTAACACTTTCCTTATGCCGATTTCCTTGATCCGGTTCTCTGCCATATAAGTAGCGAGCCCAAAAAGGCCTAGGCAGGAAATGAAAATAGTAAGCACGGCAAATAAACCTGCCAACTCTCCGGTACGCTGCGCATCTTTAAATTTATTGGCGTAAGATTCGTCAACAAAAACGTATTCCAAAGGATAATCCGGGTTATACTTCTTAAATATCTTTTCGACGCCAGCCATATCAGCAGTGGTAGTTTTGGCGGGATTGAGCCTGATGTGTAATATTTGCTCAAACATCTTTCCCGGCCCAAAAACTATCAACGGATTTATAGTTTGCTGGAAGGGAGATTCAATTACAAAATCTTTGACAACACCTACCACATGATACTGAATGCTATCACCTGTTTCCCTGACAGTCATGCCAACAGGATCTTTCACATGCATCGCTCTTACTGCCGATTCATTTAATACAATGGCATTGCTGTCTGTAGGATAATTATACACATCTATATCGCGGCCTTCTATGATTTTTACTCCCATTGTTTTTGCAAAATCAGCATCGGATTGAAAGCGAATGAAATCAATCTTTTCATCTGCTTTTGAACTGCCATTCCATTGAAGTCCATTTTCATCACTCCATCTTTGTGTGATAGGACTGGCAGACTGTGTAATAGACGTTGCCCAACCATCATTCAATAATTCATTTTTAATAGATTGATAATGTTGATCCACCTTTCCCTGGGTGAAAACATAAATGAGATTTTCCCTGTCATATCCGGATTGCCTGTTAAGCCCATATTGAATTTGACGTGCAACAATGATCGTAGCGATCATTAAAATAATGGCAAAAGTAAATTGGGTGACCACCAAAATTTTTCTTGGAGCAATTAAAGCATTTACTTTTAAAAGAGATCCCTTCAGCACTTTTGCCGGTTTGAAAGCGGAAAGATAAAACGCGGGATAGCTGCCGGCCAGTAAACCTGTGAACAATAAGAAAGCAATTGAGAATATCCAAAATAACGGGTCGGAGTAATTAATAAAAAGCTGTTTACCTACCAATTGGTTAAAGCCGCTCAGACTGATCTGAACCAAAAATAACGCAACCACAAAAGCAATGAGGCTTAGCAAAATACTTTCTCCCAAAAATTGCATGATTAAATAACCGCGTTGAGCTCCAACTACTTTACGAATGCCCACTTCCTTTGCTCTTTTTTCACTGCGTGCAGTGCTCAAATTCATAAAATTAATACACGCAATTAATAAAATAAATGCTGCGATGATCCCGAAAAGCTGCACTGCTTCTATTTTACCGGTTACCAATTTACCGTTGTAAGATTTTGCATATAAATAAACACGGTTTAAAGGTTGAGTGAACTCTTCTGTTGTAGAAGGATCTGGCGTACCTTTGGTGTGATCGATGGTGATGTCTTTAATCTTTGCATCGAAGGCAGATTCAGAAGTTCCAGGTTTTAATAAAACATAAGTATATACTGAATTCCATCCCCAGTAATCATCAGTCCAGCCAATTTTCTGCATATACGCCCAGGGTAGGAGGTAGGCAAAATTGAATTGTGTATTGTTAGGAAGATCTTTTAAAACGCCAGTTACGGTGCAATTATTTACGCTGTCAATACGAACGATCTTTCCCATCGGATCCTGGTTTCCAAATAATGCTTTTGCAAATTTTTGAGTAAGCACAATACTATAACTTCCCTGCAAAGCATCAGAAGGATTTCCTTCTATCAAAGGAAAAGTAAAAACATTTAGAAAACCACTGTCTGCAAAAGCGCCCTGGGTATTTAATTTTTTTTCGCCAGCGGTTAAAAGAAAAGTTACGTTTCGGTATCGTACTGCATCCTCCACTTCAGGATAATCCTTTTTCAATGTTGGCGCCATTATCATGGAGGTTGTGTTCCATGCAAATGCATTTCCCCGGGCATCTTTATCCCGGTTATACATCATGTATATCCGGTCTCCTTTTTTGTGAAAGCGATCCATGCTCAATTCATTTTGTATCCATAATAAAATGAGTATGGCACTGGCCATACCTATGGCAAGCCCTGAAATATTTATGGCAGAAAAACCTTTGTTTCTCCATAAATTTCTGAAAGCTATTTTGAAATAATTTTTAAACATAAAATGTATTTAAGCTGATAGCTATTGGCTAATAATTATTCACTTCGCAAACTCTTCACCGGATTTGCAATTGCTGCTTTTATTGCCTGGAAGCTAACCGTTACCAATGCCACAATCAATGCAAGAATCGCCGATAATACAAATACCCACCAATGAATATGTACACGATAAGCAAAACCCTGCAACCAATGCGACATAGCATACCACGCGATCGGAAATGCAATAATGGTAGCGACTAAGACAAGCTTTAAAAAATCTTTTGATAATAAGGTAACGATGCTGCCCACTTTTGCTCCCAATACTTTTCTTACCCCGATTTCTTTTACACGTTGAGTGATTTCAAAGGCCGATAAACCAAATAAACCCAGGCAGGCAATGAATATGGCAATGCAGGCAAATACCGAGAAGATAGTTTCCTGTCTTTGTTCTGATTGGTAGAGTTTATTAAAATTCTCGTCAAGGAAGGTGTATTGATAAGGCAATTCAGGCAAATATGATTTCCATATTTTTTCAACGGAAGCTAATGCACCCTGAATATTATTACCGGAAAGTTTTATCGAAAGTTTGTTGAATGAAGAATTGGTTGGCGTTGTTGCCGGATTTAATAAAATCATTGGAACAATTTTATGTTGAAGAGATTCAAAATGAAAATCGGCCATAACCCCAATTACGCGACCTTGTGTACCTCCATATTTGAAATCTTTGCCTATGGCATCCTGTGGCGATTTCCAGCCGATGGCCTTTACGGCAGACTCGTTCAAAATAAAATTGGAAGTATCCATACTGTAATCGCGGGAAAAATTTCTTCCGGCAACCAAATGAATACCATAAGTGGGAATGAAATCATAATCAGCATCTACATATTTTATATCCGTAGTTAAGGGCTGCATAGAATCACTAACCATGGTTGAAGCGCCATTTTCATCAAGCAATCTGCCGGTAGGAATGCGTGAAGAACGGGCTACATCTTTAATGCCGGGGCTTTGTAATAAATCATTTCTGAACGCATCATATTGGGGATTCACGGAATTATAATAAGGCATGGTAATTATATGTTCCTTATTATAACCCAAAGAAGAATCCTGCATATACCGCAATTGCTGAAAAACAATAATTGTAGTAATAATAAGCACAATGGAAATGATGAATTGTGCTACCACCAATACTTTTCTGAAAGAAACGTTACCGCCACCGGCTTTAAACAAACCTTTTAAAGTTTTTACGGGTTGAAAAGATGACATGAATAAAGCAGGATACAGGCCTGATAAAATGCCCACGACAAATGGCGTTAAAAAAAGCGGCACCAATACCGACCATTTCAAAAGAATAGTTATGGAAAGTTGTTTTCCGGAAAATTCATTAAGCCATGGCAGCGTATAATATGAAAGGGCAAAAGCAATTAAAATAGCTGCCCAGGCGATGAGAACAGACTCACTGAGAAATTGAAATATCAATCCTTTTCTCCGCGCACCAATTACTTTTCGAATGCCAATTTCTTTCGCCCTTAATGAAGAGCGGGCTGTAGAAAGGTTCATGTAATTGATACAGGCTATCAATAAAATAAATAAAGCAATAGCAGAAAAAATGTAAACCCTGTTGATATCGCCGTTGGGTTCAGCCTCATAATCGGTATGTGAATATAAATGAATATCGGTAAGTTTTTGCAATCCGAGCTCTGTCATTTTTGAAGGTTGATTCGGAGCATATTCAGCAGCCATGTGTTTATTCAGAAATGCAGGAAAACGTGCTACCATTCTTTTGGGATTGTAATGATCAGGCAGTACAATAAATGTAAAGAAAGCATTATTGCCCCAATTGGTTTCCAGGTTTTTTTCGCCATAAACTGCAGAATCTTTTAAAGTGCTGAAAGAAATTAATACGTTCGGGTGCATAAATGAATTCTCAGGAAAACCTTTGTAAATGCCGGTTACTTTTACATCAAACTGGTTATTTACTTTTATTACTTTGTTCATTGGATCTTCATTGCCAAAATATTTTTTGGCTACATCTTCCGTAAGCATTACACTAAAGGGATCCTTTAATGCGGTTTTAGGGTCACCTTCCAAAACCTTCAAAGTAAAAACATTGAATAGATTATCATCCGCTACATACACATCGGGTTCAGCGATAATTTTCTCTTTATATTTAAAGGGCATTGTTCCGATGTCTAACAGCCGTGTCATTTTTTTTATCTCCGGAAAATCAGTGGGAAAATAATATCCGAATGGAGGTGCGATAGCGCTTAATTTCAAAGAAACAGCGCCCGCTGCATTTTTAAAAGTTCTTGTAACCCTGTAGATATTTTCGGCATTTTTATTATAGCGGTCGTAACTTAATTCATTCAGTACATAAGTTGTAATTAGCAAACAGCAGGTAAGCCCCACCGTTAATCCAAATAGGTTAATGAACGAGATAAATTTATATTTCATCAGGTTGCGCCAGGCGATTTTGAAATAATTCTTTAGCATGTTATTTTATGTTTACTTATAATTCTTAACTTAGTAAATAAGAAATTTTTTTCAAGTACCCTTCTTTTTCATTTTTACGCACAGATAACAGATAGACTTATTTACTTACCTTTTATGGTTTGTGGAACCATTCGTTATTGGCATTATTATTTTATACAAAAAATCAAGCCGCGATTTTTTGTATTCATTTTCAACATTTTAGATTTTATAAAAAAAAATAACTGTACGGTTTTGATACAGGTTGTGTATCAATTATGATACACAAGAAATCATTCCGGATAGGCGAAACTTCTCTGTTTTTAACCAACAAAAGATGAAAAAGTGAGTACCTTTAGTCAAGGATTCCGACGTTTTATTATATTGAAGAATCAGGAGAGAACAATCGTTTGATCAGTTGGGGAAGGCGTAAATTATAAATAGTTTTATTTTACTTTTTGTTTTAAACTTTTTAGTTTTATTTTTGTGCAACTTTACTCAAAAATAAAATCATTAAAAAATGGCAGAACACTCTAACGAAGATAAAATCGCCTTCAAGGGAATATTACTAGTTACTCTTGTTGAAATATTGGTTATTCTAATGTTTTGTGCCATTAATTTATAATCTGCTTTTTCAGGAATAATTCCTGATTAGGCGCTAATACAAAACCGCCATCAAAAATATTGATTACTTCATCCATTCAAAATAGGTAAGGCTACTCATTTCCTTTTTAGCCCGGTACATGTCTTTTAAAGCTTTGCATAATTCCTCTTCAACGGCATCCAGTGTTTCAAAACATTTGTTATTAAAATACTAAAGTTTCGGAGTTACAAAATCGATAATTTCGGCTCAGGGTGATCATTGCTGGAGTGGAAAATCCGACAACAATCACACAATAAATTTGTCAACTCCGGGTTTGTAATTACTTGTTTGAAAAA
>Ga0307372_10003458_pt1 | contig 25165 bp, 26 predicted proteins | sample OX1MG_FD_202533 | JGI IMG/M metagenome (GOLD analysis project Ga0307372, IMG submission 202533) | Soil microbial communities from Risofladan, Vaasa, Finland - OX-1 | ecosystem: Environmental > Terrestrial > Soil > Coastal area > Acid sulfate soil | place: Finland: Risofladan, Vaasa | collected...
CGCGTTTGGGGGAACCCGCCAGAGGGGGCGCCGGGGAAGCCGATTGCCGGCACGTGCGTTGCCCGGGGAGTTGGTGCGATCGTTCCACGTACGGCACCGTGCATTCCCTGCGCGCTGCCGCCTCGCCGGCGCGATGTTTTTGGCGTGTCCGGTCACGGCATCGGATGGTGGACCCGAGGTGGACCCAAACAGCGGTGCTCGCCGTGGCTGGCACGGCCGCCACGCCTAGCGCGTCTCGGGCTCCCGGCCTACTGTCGCATCACATGGTGCGAGGCCATGCGGTCGCGCACCGCCTGAGGTCCCGACACAAGGAGTGACGCAGTGAGAACGCTTCTCAGGATTCGTATCGAAACGCAAGCGGGCAACAGGGCGATCACCGATGGAACCGTCCAACGCACCCTCAAGGAACTCGCTGACAAGATCCACCCCGAAGCTGCCTATTTCCTCCCCGACGAGGGTCAGCGGACCGCCATGTTCGTATTCGACATGCAGGACAGCTCGGCGATTCCAGCGATCGTCGAGCCCCTGTTCCTGACGATGAACGCGAGTGTCGCATTATCCCCGGTCATGAACTTCGACGACCTCGAGAAGGGGCTCGCCGCCATCAGCTCGTAGCGACAGCTCGGAAGCGGCATCCCGCACGCCACCGCGCTCGCGGCATGAACCCGGCCGTATCGTGACGATGCGTCGCGGGCTCGTGGAGCGATGTGACCAGCCCGCGGGTGCGGGGGCACGCGCCGGTCAGCCGACCGCGTATGGGACCGTCACCAGGACCGGGGCCGGGAAGATCCATCCGGCTGCGGTTCTTGGCCTGCGAAGGCAGTCTTCGGCATGACTGCCGCGATCTCAGGCACGGATCGCGCGTGGCTTCGCTCCGCTGAGGACCGCCGGAAACCGCCTGAAGCGGTGTGTGACTGCGACACGACTGCTACGCGGCGTCCCCGCGAGCTAGGGTCCGCCGTGATGACGCGGCCCCAGACTCGCCGAACACTCGCCCTTGTCGCCAGCATCGGAGCCGCGGCGACGCGCGCGGCCGGATGTGGCAGCAGCTCGTCGAGCAGCACCACCACGCGATCGGGGCCGGTGAAGATTGCGGAATTGACCGCAACGGGGGCCGCCGCACTCAATGCGAATGCGCTGTTTCGGACGGGACTCACCATGGCGTACCAGGCGGGCTCGACAGGGTGCGCGATCCGCGCTTTGCCGACCGGCGTCAACACGTATGAGTTTGACGAGTGGTATCCGAGCGGCGGGGACCGGGGCGGAGGCAAGGCCACATCATTCACCGTCCTGGACGGGGTCGCTTCGCCGCAACCGGGCGTGAACAAGTCGGACGCATGGCGGCCGCCTGACGGTGCGAACTGCACCATTCACCCCAACGGCACGATCTCCGTCCCGTCGTCCACAGCGGTCAACGCGGCACTCGAGCTACGACTCGCTCTGACCCCGCCAACCAGCGCACGCCGCCCAGATGCCGAGCAGACCGACGACCAGGACCCCCCAGCCGCGCCGGAGCACCAGACGGCGTGATCGGGTGAGAGGAACGCGGTGTTGGTCTCCGTTGCGGGACCGGTGTAGTCGTCGTTGGCCGAAACGGTCTCGGTCGTGGCATTGGGGCGGACTCGCAACGGTGCATATCGATCCGAAGTCGAGCGCGGGGCGCCGCAAGGTGCCGGTCCTCGGGGTGCTCCGGGACGACCTGCTGGAGCTGCGGATGTCCGGGTCAGGGAAGGGGCTGGTATTCCCAGGCTCGCGGAAGGATCACTTCTCGCTCTCGGCGGTGCACAGACGGGCGCTCAAGTGCTGGCTTGCCGCCGGCTCGAGCCCAACGGCTTGCATGAATGTCGGCAGACCTGCGCGTCGCTGATGAACGCAGCCGGGATCAACGCCAAGTGGCTGAGTTCGCACGTGGGCCACAGCCGGATCGCGATCACGTACGACCGCTACGGACACCTGATGCCGAACAACGAAGGCGAATCCGCTCCGCTGGTCGACGCCTATCTGGACCGCGCGAACACGGCCGCGAGACTGGCCGCGCTCGATGGTTGACTGCTACACCGCCTGCTACAGCGAATCCCCGACATCCCAGAGAACCCGCATGGCTAATGGTGCTTCGGGTGGAAGCCGACCGCGTACGGGACCGTCACCAGGACCGCGCGTTCCTTGTCGACGAGGGCGCGCCGAATCAGCGCGGTGCGCTGGTTGTGCAGGAAGCGCCATTTTGTGACGACGATCTCCGGCACGACCAACAGGCACACCGCGTGGATGTCGGCGCTGGTGATGTCGTCGACCGCCGACGCCAACGGGCCGCCGAGGTCGCGGTACGGCGACTCGATGATCTCCAGGTGCATCGGGGCCGCGTCACGCCACTCCTCAGCGGAGATCGCGGCACTCTCGCTGCCGGCGACGTGCACCGCCGAGGTCTCGGTACCGGAGATCGCCATCGCCACCGCGGCGGCGTGCAGCGAGGGCTTGTTGGCCTTCGCCATCGCCACCAGGCTGACGACGTGGTCGGCTTCCCACCACTGCCCGGCAATCGACTTCGGCATCTCGGCGACCGCGATGTGCGGCTGTCGCAGGAGGCGGGTACGCAGTCGACGGTAGTGGCGCCAGGCACGAAACGCCGCGTGCGAGACGCGCCGATTGTGATTCGGCAGTACCACCAGCAGATCGCTGCCGTCGTCGCGGATCATGCGCCGCAGATAGGTGAGCACGCCGTCGATGCCCTCGCCGTCACGGCGCGGGATCCGTGCGAGCGAGATGCCAATGGTGTGGTCGCGGCGCCAGGCGTCGGAGACGAGCTCCCAGTCGCTGCGCAGCCCGACGAACAGTCCGGTCACCGGCGCGCCCTGGGCGATCAGCTTCGCCGTCTGGACGGCTGCTGCGGTGCCTTCGTCGACGCGGTCGACGAGGACCGCAATCCCGCACGGCGGCGCGCTGGCCTCCGGCTCTTCGCCGGGCGCGAAGTCCTTCAAGACCTCGATCCGGCGGTAGTGGCGGTGGACGAAGATCGAAAGGGCGACGATCACGGGGATCGTGATCGTGACCATCCAGGCACCTTCGAAGAACTTGGTCCCGAGGATGATGACCAGCACGATCGCCGTGGCGACGGCACCCGCCGCATTGATGGCGATCTTGCGGGCGAGTCCGTGCCACGGCGCGCCCTCGTGGCGCTTGCGCAACCAGAACCGCACCATCCCCGCCTGCGAGAGCGTGAACGCCAGGAACACCCCGAGCAGGTAGAGGTGAATCAAGTTGTTGACGTTCGCATCGAAGGCGATCAGCAATATGCCCGAGATCACCGCCAGCGCAGTCACGCCATTGGAATACACAAGGCGATCACCGACGAACTGGAACAGCTTCGGCGCGTGGTTGCTTTGGGCCATCATCCCGATCAGGCGCGGGAAGCCCTGGAAGGCGGTATTGGCGGCGAGCACCAGCACGCCGAAGGTGAAGATCTGGACCAGGTAGTACCCGATTCGCCCGCCGGGAGGTCCGTGCCACACCGCCGCGGTCGCCTGCGAGATCACCGAATCGGTCGTGGACGGCATCGCGTGGGTGCGGTAGGCCAGGTACGTCACGCCCAGGAACAGGAAGATCGCAATGATGCCGAGTACGCCGAGCGTCGATGCGGCGTTCTTGGCCTGCGGCGGACGGAATGCCTGGACGCCGTTGGCGATGGCCTCGACGCCAGTCAGTGCGCTGCAGCCGGAGGCGAAGGCACGCAGCAGCACCAGGACGCCGATCGTCGCGGCCGTCCCGGTCGTCACCGGTGACGGCGTGACGGCGTGCGGCAAGGTGCCGGTCGCATCCCGGATCACGCCGATGATAATCGTCGTCGCCATCACCGTAGGTCGGCAGCGCGAACGCCCGGCCGGACTCGCGCAGCCCGCGCAGGTTGACCAGGACCAGCACGACCAGCGCGACCAGTGACAACGGCAGCAACAGCGGCGACATCCAGGTGACGGCCGATGTGATGGCGAGGATGCCCGCCGCCACCGACACGGCGACCGTCAGGACGTAATCGACCAGCAACGACGCGGCGGCGATCAGACCGGGAACCTCACCCAGCTGGTCGCTGGCGACCACGTACGCGCCGCCGCCCTGGGGGTACGCGTGGACGGTCTGGCGGTAGGAGGTGACGACGATCGCCAAGAGCATCGCCACGGCGATGCTGACCGGTACGACGTACTTGGCCGCGCTCGCCGACGCCACGACCAGCACCAGCAACGCGGCCTCGGTCGCGTATGCGACCGAGGACAGGGCGTCCGAGGCGAAGACCGGCAGCGCCAGGCGCTTGGGCAGCAGCTCGTCCTCGAGCGCGCCCGTCGGCAACGGGACCCCGATGACCGCCCTGCGGACGCGCCCGCGGGTCGGCACGTCATAGATGACGCGCATACGTCTGCGCCGACGCCGCGCGCGCGCGTCGTCGCGCGCCCCGGTGTCTTCGGCGCTGGTCGGCGGCGCACCGGAATCCGGCGGCGGCGGTGAGGTCATCGCGATTTGATCCGTCTGCTCGGCGGGGGTGATGCCACGATCCGGCCGGTGGGGGTTCCGGGAGAGGTACGCGACGGGAGCGGCACGCGGTGCGTAGTGTGGGGTGCGATGGCCATGAAAGGACCGCGGTGTCGAGCGTGCGCGGGTGAGGCGGCGCTACGACATCCGAGCGGACGCAGTGTACGCCCGGATGTCGGCATCCGTGCATACAAACGTCATCTCGCCCGCGTATTGCCCCAGTGGTCGTCATGGACGAGCGTCCGCCACGGGCGCCGCAGGTCCTTCAGGCGCGGCGGAAGGCCGACCGGGAACTCGGTCGGATAACCGAGCGGGCTGATCATCGGCACGCGGATCTCATCCGGAAGGCCCACGAGTTCCCGCAGCGCCGGCTCGTTGAACCAGTGGAACACCGTCGGCACGGTGCCCATGCCCTTCGCGCGGGCGGCGACGAAGAGGTTCTCCATGGCAAAGGCGATGGACATCTCGTCGGCGAGGGCTTCCATGTCGCGATGCCCGGTCGGGAACACGTCCCGGGGCACCACCAGCCCGAGGATCCAGACCGGCACGTGGCGATAGCTGCCGAGCGCCTCGTTGGCGTAGTCAAGGCCCCATTGGGCGTGCTGTTCGGGGGTGTGCCCCTGTTGGGCCGGGCGGACCAGCGAGAAGTAGGCGCCGCCGCCTTCGATGACGATCTCCGCGAGCGCCGCCCGCCGGTCCGGGTCACGCACCACCAACAGGCTCCACGCCTGCGCCATGCCGCCGGTCGGCGCCATGAGCGCCAAACGCAGAAGCTCGTCGACATCGGCGTCGGCGACGGGCTGATCGGTATATGTGCGCACGCTACGGCGCGAGCGAATCGCCTCAAGAGCGTCCATCTCGACTCCTTTGGGCAGGGAGGTCGGCTGCTTCCCGCCGACGTGGCGGCGCGGGTCGCCGCGCAGGTCCCCATGATACGGCCGCGCCGGCGGTGGGTGTGCGCCGGCACTCCGGGGTTCAGGCGCGCACGGCCGTTCCGGCCGACGCCGCGGCAGCGGGCAGGGGCGTCCCGGCGGCCTCATGCGCCGTGGCGAGCCGCTCGACGGCCTGCTCGCGGGTGATCGGTGCCTGGCCGCGCTCCTTCTTCCAAATCACGAACCCGCAGCCGGGACTCTTGCGGCTCTTCCAGCTGGTACACCCGTAGGCCCTGGAGTTCTCGACGATCTGCCCGCCACAGCCCGGGGTCGGGCAGGGGCCGATCGGTTCCTTGGCGGCCGTCTGGGCCGCGTTGGTCTCGCCGCGGGCCACCATCTGGCGAGCGGTCTCGATGTCGACCTCGGCCTGGCCGCGGGCCTTCTTCCAGATCACGAACCCGCAGCCGGTTTCGCTACGGCTCTTCCAGCTCGTGCACCCGAAGCTGCGCGATCGCTCGATGATGTCGCCGCCACAGCCCGGGGTCGGGCAGCGGCCGATGATCTCCCGCTCGACGACAAGGTCCTTGCTGGACTCCCCGGCGGCGATGTGTGCCAAGGCCTCGTCGATGGTGAGCGTCTTGCCGTTTTGCGTCTTCCAGAGTGTGTACCCGCAGCCTGGCTCGTCCTTGCCCTTGTAGGTGTCGCAGCCGTAACTCTTGGGGTACTCGACGATCTGGCCGTTACAGCCCGGCGTGGGACACGGCGCGAGCACGCGGCGCTCGACGCGCAGATCGTCGCGTTCCTTGTCGGCGAACCAGGCGACGGTGTCGCGGGTGAACCGCTCGACGTCGTTGTGGAACGCGCCGTGGTCGTCTTCGCCCCGCTCGATGCGGTTGAGCCGCTGCTCCCATTGGCCGGTCAGCTCGGGCTTGGTGAGCACGTGGTCGCCGAGCATCGTGATCAGCCCGACGCCCTTCTCGGTCGCGCGCAGTTGGCGCCCGTCGCGCTCGATGTAGCCGGCGTCGATGAGCCGCTCGATCGTCGCCGCGCGCGTCGCCGGCGTCCCAAGTCCGGCGTCCTTCATCGCCTCGGCGGCCTCATCGTCATCGACGAGCTTGCCGGCGGTCTCCATCGCGCGCAGCAGCGTGCCTTCCGAATAGCGGGCCGGTGGCTTGGTGGTCTTGGCGAGCGCCTCAGCCTCGGTGCAGGTGACCGCCATGCCGAGCTTGAGCGGCGGCAGCGACTGGTCCTGCTCGGGCTCCTGGGCCTCGGCGCCCTCGGCGCGCCCGCCCTCGGCGCGCGGCGGCGGTGCGGCTTCATCGCCATAGACGGCGCGCCAGCCGGCGTCGATCAGCACGCTGCCGCGACTGCGAAAGCTGTGGGTCTCGCACTCGGTCTCCACGACGGTGCGCTCGAACTTCGCCGGCGGGTGGAAGACCGCCAGGAAGCGCTTGGCCACGAGGTCGTAGAGGTGGCGTTCGTCGCGGGAAAGGCCGCTGAGGTCGTGATCGCCCTCGGTCGGAATGATCGCGTGGTGGTCGGTGACCTTGGTGTCGTCCACGACGCGTCGCAACGGGAGCTTGGCGAGACCGAGCACGTAGCGAGCACCGTTGGCGTACTCAGGCGCCGCCGCCCCGATCGCCTGTGCGGTGGACTTGAGCTGGCCGACCATGTCGCCCGACAGGTAGCGAGAGTTGGTACGCGGGTAGGTCAGCAGCTTGTGCTGGTCGTAGAGCGCCTGGGCGGTCGACAGCGTCCGCTGGGCCGAAAACCCGTAGCGGCTGTTGGCCTCGCGCTGCAGCGTGGTGAGGTCATACAGCAGGGGCGCCTGCACGACCTGGGGCTTTGTCTCGACCAACATCACCTGTGCCGGGCGTCCGGCGACCGCCGCGGCGATCTGATCGGCGGCCTCGGCGGATCCCAGCCGCATTGTCGAACCGGCGTGCCACTTGCCGACGTAGCGTGCGCCGTCAGCGGTCTGGAAGGAGCCGTCGACCTCCCAGTAGTCCTCGGGCACGAACGCTTGGATGGCCAGGTCGCGCGTGACGATCATGGCGAGCGTCGGCGTCTGGACGCGGCCCAGCGAAAGCACCCGTCGTGCGGACCCGGCCTTCGTCGTCGCTGCGCGCGTCGCGTTCATGCCGACCAGCCAGTCCGCCTCGCTGCGGGCCCGGGCAGCCTCCTCGAGTGGGCGCATCTGATCGTCATCGCGCAGGTGCGCGAACGCGTCGCTGATCGCCTTCTGGGTCATCGAGCTAAACCACGCCCGCTTCACCGGTTTGGCGCGGGCCGCCTTGGACGCGGTCTGCAGGATGAGCTTGAAGATCAGCTCGCCCTCGCGTCCGGCGTCACAGGCGTTGACAATCACATCGGTGGTCGCGGCACCCATGAGCTTGTGGAGGGCACGCAGCTGCGCCTGGGCGCGCGCATCGCGCGGCTTGTAGCGGAACTCCTGCGGCAGGATCGGAAGATCGTCGTAGCGCCACTTCTTGTACTTGGCGTCGTACTCGTCCGGGTCGACCTGTTCGAGCAGGTGCCCGACCGCGAAGGCCACGACGCCGTCGGGACCCTCGTAGAAGTCCCCGACCCGCTTGGCCTTACGGCCGTAGAGCGCGGTGGCCACGTCACGGGCGACCGACGGTTTCTCACAGATGATCAGCATGCGGCCCATGGGCGGCGAGGTTAGCACTGCTTCTGGCCGCTGCGCCTATCGACCGGGTGGGCGGGGCCACGAGCAGGCAATCAGCCGAAGAAGACCTCGGCGTCGGCGAACAGCTCCGGCGGCACCGTCTTGAGCGTCCCGACGGCCTGCTCGATCGGCACGTCGGTGATCTCGGCGCCGCGCAGGGCGGCCATGCGCCCAAACGCGCCGTTTTCGACCATGCGCGCGGCATGGATCCCGTAGCGGGTCGCCAGCGCCCGGTCGAAGGCCGTCGGCGTGCCGCCGCGCTGCACGTGGCCGAGCACCACGGCGCGCGCCTCCTTGCCGGTGGCATTGGCGATGTACCCGGCCAGCTGCTCGCCGACGCCGGCGGCCGCCAGCGACGCATGCCCGAACTCGTCCGTGGCGCCGGTGACGGTGCCGTCGCCGAGCGTGACGCCTTCGCTGACCACGACGATGGCGAAGTGCTGGTCGCGGGCCTCGCGCTCGCGCAGGTATGCGACGACGCGGTCGGGATCGGCCGCGAGCTCGGGGATGAGGATCGCGTCCGCGCCGCCGGCGAGTCCGGATTCCAGCGCGATCCACCCCGCGTGACGGCCCATTACCTCGACCACGATCACCCGGTCATGCGATTCGGCGGTCGTGGTGAGCCGGTCGATCGCCTCGACAGCGATCTGGACGGCCGTCCAAAAGCCGAACGTGTAGTCGGTGCCTGAGAGGTCGTTGTCGATCGTCTTGGGGACGCCGACGGTCCTGAGCCCGAAGTCGTGATGGAGGCGGTTCGCCACTCCCAGCGTGTCTTCGCCGCCGATCGCGATCAGCGCGTCGAGGCCGAGGGCGGCCATGTTGTCGGCCGCATGGCGGGCACCGCCTTCGTAGCCGTACGGGTTGGTCCGCGAGCTCCCGAGGATCGTGCCGCCCTTGGCGATCAGCCCCCGCACGACGTCCAGGTCGAGGGGAGTCGTCTCGCATTCGAGCAGGCCGCGCCAGCCGTGCCGCAGCCCAAGGAATTCGTGTCCGTAGCGGGTCATGCCGGCCCGCACGGCCCCCCGGATGACGGCATTGAGCCCGGGGCAGTCGCCACCACCGGTGAGCACTCCGACTCGCATGACCGGGATGCTAGCTTCTCGCACGAGGTCGTCGGCCGTGCGGGGGACATGTTGCAACCGATACAACCACCACACGCCGACGCCGCCGCGGCGCCCAAGCGCGGCGCCGGAGGGATCGTGCTCGCGCTCGTCGATGACCAGTTGTGCGTGGCGGCCGTCCAGCCGTCACGATACGCCGCCGCGGTGTGGTGCCTTCCCAAGGGCACGATCGATGGGGATGAGGCGCCGCTGGGGACCGCCCTGCGGGAGGTGCGGGAGGAAACCGGGCTGATCTGCGAGGCGATCGAGCACCTGGAGACCATCAGCTACGTCGTCAGGCGCCAGGACGGCCCGCTCGCCAAGGCCACCGACTACTGGCTGATGGCGGCGATCGCTGGAGACCTCGGCGCTGGCGCCGGCGGGCCGCCGGGCGAGATCCGGCGGGTGGCATGGCGCAGCGTCGACGCTCCCGGGGGCGCGCTGACGCATCCGGTCGAAGCGGATCTGCTGGCACGGGTCGTCATGCGGCTGCGCTCGGAGCCGGCCTAGCAACGCCCGCTGTGCGGTTACGGGTCGGTGCGCTCCAGCACCAGCGCGAGCACCGGGCACTGGGCGACGGCCCGCTCGGCGTGCTTGCGCAGTTGCGGCGGGATCGGCGCGGGATCGATGACGGGGTAGCCCCACTCATCGAGGGAAATCCGCTCTGGAAACAGCTCCGCGCACAGGCCGTGGGCGTCGCAGCGGATCCAGTTGACGTGCAGTTGGTCGCTCACGCCGTTCTCCCGGTGGTCGCACGCTTGGGAATCGGCAGCACCGGGGTCCCGTTGCCGGTGCACTTCCGGTCGACCGTGTGGCGGCGGACCTCATCGGCGAACACGGTCAGCGCGCTGCCGACGAGCTTGGCACTGCCGTCGGGATGCCGGCAGGCGCCGCGACCGGTCACCAGGCCGATCCAGCGCTCAATATCGGCCAGTTGCCGGCCGTCCCCGCGGGCGAGCAGTTCCATCCCGCCGGCGATCGCAGCGAGCCCGTGGACGCATGGGCCGCATTGCCCGGCCGACTGCTCGGACAGGTATCGGGCCACCCGCGCGGTCTCGGTGAGCCCGCAGGCACTCTCCGGGAGGGCGACGATGGCCCGAGCCCCGAGTCCCCCGCCGAGCGGTGCCAGGTCGGCGTTACTCAGGCGCAGGCCTGAGGTTCGTGCGGCGTCGATCCAGGTCCCGAAGTACCCGCCGATCAAATATGCGCGCGCCGGCGCCGACAACCCGCCCGCCGCCGCGACGAGATCGTCCAGCGACGCACCGAGCGGGATCTCATAGACACCCGGATGGGCGACGGCGCCGGTCAGGGTCACCAGCGCGGAGCCGGGCTCGGCGTCGGTCCCGAGCGATCGGAACCAGTCGGCGCCGTGCCGGGCGATGAGCGCGAGCTGTGCCGCGGTCTCGGCGTTCTGAACGAGGGTCGGCGCGCCGCCGACGCCCTTCTGGAACGGGCGCGGCGGTGCATACGTCGGCTTGCCCGGACCGCCGTTGAGGGCGTTGATCAGCGCGCGCTCCTCGCCGATGACGAACCCGTCGGGGACGATCTCGAGAGTGATCTTGAGGCGCCCGTCGACGTGGCGCCGCTCGCGCTCGGCGAGGGCCTTGTCAAGGGCGGCAAACTCCCGCTGCGACCCCGCCTCGACCGCGATGATCACCTCGTGGGCGCCGACCATCGCCGCACACACGACGCCACCGTCGATCACCAGGTGCGGGGCGCCGCGCAGCAGCACATGGTCCTTGCGGCTCGGCGGCTCCCCCTCGGTGGCGTTGATCAGCACGACCGGACGGCGACGTTCGCCGAGGACCGCGTCGACCTTCCGGGCGACGGGGAAGTTCGCACCGCCGCGTCCGCCCAGGCCACTTGCACGAACGCTCTCGCGCAGCATCTCATTCGGACGCCCGGGCTGCGCGGCCACCGTCAGGGCGCCGTGAAAGCCGACATGGCGGTCGAGCGCCGCGAGCCCGTCGGCGTGCTCAAGGCCGCCGAGCAGCCGCGGCAACGTCGTGGGCGCTGTCTTGTGGGTCGTCGTCACGAATCCTCCGCGATCAGCGTGCCTGGTATGTCCCGGTGACGGTCCCGGCGCTGAAGTTGATCGATACGGTCGTATCGATCAACAGCTTGGCGGGCGTCGTGGACGTCGTCGAGAGGCTGATGGAGATCGCGTTGTTCTGCAAAGCGATCACCGTGCCCGAATAGAGGTTCGGGTTGGAGGTCGGGCCGTAGGTCGCGGTGCTGCTGGTGAGGGTGTTCAGGCCGCCGTTCCCGTCGGACTGGCCGTTCAGCACGATCTTCAGGCGCGCATGGGCGCTCCCGGAGGTCGTCAGACCCAGCGTCACTGATGTGTTGCCCGCGCTGTCGGTGGGGGTCGCCGAGATCGATCCGGCGACCGACCCGGAATACGGCGGGTTCGGAAGCGATGACGTCGCAGATGTCGTGGAGGCGGGCTGGCTGGTTGGCGCAGCGGACGACGAACGCCCGCCCAGAAGACTCTTTGGGGTGCCGGCGCGAGCCGCCCACCCAAGGGCGAGGGGCCCGTTGTTGGCCCACCCGATCAGCGCCAGCGGGAGCACGATGACCATCGCGGTTCCGGCGATCGCAAGCGGCATCCGCTCGGAACGGATCTGCCACAGCCGCGCGAGTACCGCAAGCACGACTGCGGCCACGCAGACGATGACGACCGCCAGGAGCCAGTGCTGCGATGCATCCGAACCGGTGCCGAGGGCGTGGACGACCACGATGGGAAAGCACGCATACGCAAACCAGTGGATGCCGCGCCAGGTCTTGAGGCCGATGCGCACGCGCACGAGGCTCGTGATCACCAGGGCCAGGATGATGTCGAACGCCAGCGCGCCCAGACCCAGCCAAATCGGCCGGTAGCTGGAGATGAACGGGATCACGGCATCGACCAGACGGATCGGCGCATAGGCGTCGAGGATCGTCGTGACGACGTGGACCACGATGAACGCGACGGTCAGCAGCGACACGTTGCGGTGCAGGCCCCCGACGACAAAGCGCGGGGTGCGGGTACCGCCGGTCCGTAGCGACGACGCGATGCCGATCACCACCGACAGGGTGACCAGCACGAGGGCGACAAGGCCGGTGCCACGGGTCAGGTACCAGAGGGCGTGCGCGCTCACGCAGGGTCCTCCGGCCAGCCGGCGACGTAGATGAGGGCGCCATCGCGCCCGACGAGGCGGGCAGGCAGTCCCCGCTCGGCCAGCCACGCGGGAGCGGCATCACCGATGATCAGGGCCGTCGAGCTCGCGGTGTTGGCGGCCACGCAGCTGGAGGCGGCCACGCTCACCGTCCGCCACGGCGTCCGCGCCGACGTACCGGTGCGCGGGTCGATGAGGTGGTGGTACTCGGTGTCGCCGATCTTCCAGTTGCGGACCGTCGTGCTGGAGGTCGCGACCCCGCCGTCGGAGATGGCGATCACCGGGCCGGGCCCGTCCAGGGGGGCGCGGTGATCATCGGCGATCAGGATTGCCCAGCCGCCGGCGGGTGCGCCGGCGACCGCGATGTCGCCGCCGAGCGAGACCAACACGTCGGTCTCAAGGGCGGCATGGATTGTCGCTGCGGCCCGGTCGGCGGCGAACGCCTTGGCCGTGGCGCCAAGATCGAGCTCCGCTCCTGCCGGTATCCGCAGGCTGAGGCTCTCGGGATCCAGTTCGACCATCCGCCAGCCCGGCACGCCGGCGAAGTTGACGCGCCCAAGCCGGGGGCCAGCAGCGCCGATGTCGGCAAACGACCGGTCGTACCCGTTGGCGCGTACGGCGGCTCCGATGGTCGGATCAAGGATTCCGTCGGTCGCCTTGGCGGCGTCGAGCGCGACGACCACCGCACCGCACAGCAGTGGGCTGACCGTCTGTGGCGATCCGTTGCCATGGTTCAGGCGCGTGAGCTCCGAGTCATCGCGGAAGCGGCTGCAGGCTCGGTCAATCTGATCGAGCTCGTCGTGCAGGATCGCGAGTGCCTCATCGAGGCGTTCGTCGTCGCCCACGCAGACGATCGCGGTCGTGCCGAGCGCGGTGAATGACCCGGTCGCGGTCATGATCCACCCGAGGAGACGGCCGGGGGACTTGGCGGTGTGCTCGGTACGGCGGCGGTGGCAGGGGTCGCAACGCTCACCGGTGTCGAGGCGGCCGCCGACCCAGCGGCCGAGCTCGTCGCCGGCACGGTGGCCGGAGTGCGGGCGACGACGCTCGTGGCAACCGCAGCAGCCGCGGTTGCGGCGTTGGCGGCCGCCAGTTGCCGCGTGCGCGCGTTGGCCTGCGCCGCGCGCAGGGCGGCGAGTTGCGCCGCCCGTGCAGCCGCCTGTTGTTGGACGTGCAGCCGTGCGAGCGCGGCCTGCTGGAGGGCGTACTGATGGCGCTCGTAGGCGATCGCCCGTGCCCGTGCGGTCGCACGGGCGGCGTCCTGGGCTTGGGTGGTGTGGTAGGCGAGCATTCCGAAGCCGGCGGTCAGGGCCAGGCCACCGAGCACCGTCGCGCGGGTGCCGTTGCGCAGCAGCGAGTCGCCGCGCTGCCGATGGCGCAGGCGCGTTCCCATGCGGGCGGCGGGCGTGGTCCCGCGCGGATCGTGGCGCCGGTACGTGATCCGGTGCTTGCTCAAGCGCGGGTCCCACGAGGCCGGGTGTCAGAGCTGCGTCGCGGCGTCGGTGTGATGAACATCGCGGCCCATCGTGCCGATCGAGACTGTGAATGCCCTGTGAGTGTCGTTAGCGAACCTTTACCGTTGTGTTCCCGTCGGGATGGCGGGCGAATGCTGCACTTTTTCGTGGCGCAGTCGTGCGCTGGGGATGCCGCCGGCGCAGATGGCTCGCCACGTGGGCAGCGTGATCGCCCGGTTGGGGCGGGAGCGCCTCATGCCACCCCAACCGTTGTGCATCGTGCGGTGTCAGGAACCGCCTGTCGCGACGACCGGGGCGGCCGGTGCGGCGGGCGCGGACGCAACGGCCGGTGCGGAATATGTCGCCGGGGCGGACGCATAGGAGCTCCCAGAGGACGATCCGCCCGATCCGCCGGAGACCACGACAGGCTGTGAGGCGGCGCGGACGGCGGCGATGGCCGCCTTGACCTGACTGAGCTGCCGCTTGACCTGCAGGCTGACGTCGTCGATCTGCCGTGCGCGCTGCTGTTCGAGCGCCGCCTGCTGGGCGGCGAGGATCGCGAGCGTGTTCTGGGTCGACGCCTTGACCGGTGGCGTGCCGGCCCGCTGTGCCCACTTCGGCGCGAGGGGTCCGGCGACGGCCCACATCGCCATCAGTGCGGGGATCGCGATGACCGCCATCGTACCGACGATCCGTAGGGCGACGTGCTGGGTGCGGAACCGGAGCATCACGCCGCCACGGCCGTGTCTGCGGGAGGACATGACGCGTTCGGGCACGAGCTGCCAGAGCCGAATCAAGGCAGCCACGACGACCGCGCCCCCGCAGGCGATCACGACGCCGAGCATCCATCGCTGGGAGGCGTCGGAACCGGTGCCGAGGGAATGCACGACCGCAATCGGGAAACACGCGTAGGCAAACCAGTGGATTCCGCGCCAGGTCTTCAGGCCGATCCGCACGCGCACGAGGCTCGTGATGATCAGGGCCATGACGATGTCGAAGGCCAGCGCCCCGAGTCCGAGCCAGACGGGCCGATACGCCGAGATGAACGGCACCACCGCATCGACGACGCGGATCGGCGCGTAGGCGTCCATGATCGTCGTCGCGACGTGGACGACGATGAAGGCAACGGTCATCAACGACACGTTGCGGTGCAGACCGGCGACGACGAACCGCGGGGTGCGCGAACCGCCGGTGCGCAGCGAGGCAAGGATCCCGATCAGGACCGACGCCGTGACGAGCACCAGCGCGACGATGCCGGTGCCTCGGGTGAGATACCACAGTGCGTGCGCGTTCATGACTGCTCCTTGTGCAGGTCGCCTGCAGTGCGCGACGTCACCGTCGCGGGGCGTGATCCGACGTGGCGCAGGTCGCTGCCGAGGTCACGTCCGCGTCGGGGCGTCATGATCCGCCGCTCGCGGCCGTCGGGGAGCCGTCGGAGGTTGCCGGGCGCCGCTGGGCAGTGGTGCGCGCGGGGGTGGCAACCGGCCGTGCAGCGGCGTAGACCGGGGCCCGCGCCGCCCTGGCGGCCGCCGCGGCCTGCGCCACCTGGATCGCCTGCAGCTCCTGCTGGCGTTGGCGACGGCGCGTCACGATCAGTGCGCGTTCGCGCGCCAAGGTGCGCGCCAGCGTGCGCTGTTCGGCCCGGACGATGGCGAGGCTCTTGTCCTGGATCGCCTGGCGCCGGTGATATTCGGCCAGCACGCGTTGCTTCTGGGCGTTGATCTGGGCGGTATGTGCCGCCTCTTGGTCGGACGAGGCCTGGTAGGCCAGCCCGGCCGTCGCAGCGGTCAGCCCGACGACGCCAAGTGCACCGAGCGCCGTCCAGCGGCGCAACTTGCGCTGGCCGTTGCGGCGCGCGAGGGGGTGATGCAGCGCGCGGGACGGACGCCGTTTTTCCGGAGGGGGTCCCTCGAGGTCAATCATGCGGCCAACGTTCCTTTTCGGGGGCAGTGCGGTGCCCGCGGCACCTCATGACCTTTCGGCAACAACGTTGACGGGGACGACTGTGTCGAGCCTGTGAGGCTTGTTAGGAGTCCTTTATGAGGCGGTATGAGTCTGGCAAGACACCTGCAAACGGGCCATATGTGACCTCACTCGGCGCCCGGAACGGGCGCAGCCGGCAGCGTGACGGCGAAGCTGGCTCCGCTGCCTGGGGTGTTGGCGACCGCCACCGTTCCGCCGAGGGCTTCGGCGAGCGCGGCCACGATCGCCAAGCCGAGTCCGGACCCACCGGCGTCCCGCGATCGCGATGCGTCGCCGCGCGAGAAGCGCTCGAATACATGTGATGCGAGCTCGGGCGGCAGCCCCGGGCCGTCGTCGCTGACCTCGAGCCGGACGTGCTCCGGCTCTGCGGTGATCGTGACGGTCGCCGAGGTGCCGGGCGGTGTGTGTGCCCGGACATTGCCGAGCAGGTTGTCGAGGATGCGGCGTAGCGCATCCGGGTCGCCGCGCACGACGGCCGTGTCGGGTGCCACGACGCTGACGGGCCGCTCGGGAGCGATCGTCCGGCATGCGTCCGCGGCCAGGTTCGCCACCTCGACCAGATCGACGTCACGGGCCACGATCGTCGGGTGCTGGTCGAGGCGCGCCAACAGCAGGAGATCGTCGACGAGCACGCTCATGCGGGCCGCTTCACGCTGGATTCCGGTCATGGCACGCTCGAGATCGTCGGGGCGGTACTTCGCACCGCGCTCGAACAGCTCGGCGTACGCCCGGACGGCGGTCAATGGCGTGCGCAGCTCGTGCGAGGCGTCGGCGACGAACTGGCGCAGCACCCGCTCCGACTCCGACTGTTCGGCGAAGGCGGCCTCGATGCGGGTGATCATCGCGTTGAACGCCAGCGCGAGCCGCCCGAGTTCGGTGTTGGTCCGGGCGCCCTCGGCGCGGTGCGAGAAATCGCCTGCGGCGATCGCCGACGCAGTGCGCTCGATCCGGGACAGCGGCCGCAGGCTGACGCTGATCAGCCACGCCCCGGCGGCGAGCACGCCGGCGATGGCGATGCCCGACACTACCAACTCGATTGCCAGCAACCGATCCAGCGTCTCATTGATGTCCCCCATCGGTGCGGCGATCAGGATCGCCTGGGCGGTCCCGATCGGCTCGACGGCAACGCGGTACTGGAAGTCGCTGTTCTGGGCGACGACGGTGAACGGCGGCCCCTGCTCACTGTCGCTGACCGGACCGATGTGGGTGAGCGCCGGGGGCGCGGCCGGGCTGGCGCCCGCGGCGATCCCGAGCGCGTGCCACTGAATCTGGCGGTTCGGACCGAGATCGCCGATGTACAGCCCCGGCGTGGTCGAGACAAGCGTCTGCAGGTCGAGGGAATTGAGCGACCGGCCGCTGGCGAGCGTGTCGCCGACGACCTCGACGCTGGTCCGGACCGTACGGTCGATCTGGGAGTACAAGAACGAGCGCAACTCGAAGTACGTCGCGGTCTCGACCGCAATCAGCGCCACGATCGCAAGCCCGGCGACCAGCGCGAGCAGCCGCAGGCGTAGCGACACTTATCCCTCGGGTTCTTTGAGCGCGTACCCCACCAGGCGGATGGTCTGGATGATCTGTGGCCGGTTGGTGCCGAGCTTCTTGCGCAGGTAGCTCACGTAGGTCTCAACGACGTTGGGGTCAATGGTTGCGTCGTTGGCCCAGACCGCGTCGATGATCTGGTGCTTGGAGAGCACGCGTCGCGGGTTGCGCATGAAGAACGACAGCAGGGCGAACTCGGTTCGGGTGAGGACGATCCGATCGCCGGCCCGGCGGACCTCGTGGGTGTCCTCGTCGAGGACCACGTCCTCGAAGCGCAGGATGGCGTGGTCCTCGGGACCCTTGGTCCGCCGCAGCACGTTGCCGACGCGCGCGACGATCTCCGCCAAGCTGAAGGGCTTGGTGACGTAGTCGTCGCCGAGGTCGAGCCCGGCGAGCTTGTCGCTCGTGTCGTCGCGCGCGGTGAGGAAGATGATCGGGACGTCATGCCCGTCGGTGCGCAGTTCCCGTGCAAGGGTGAACCCGTCGGTGTCGGGGAGCATGACGTCGAGGACGATGACCTCGGGGGAGAAGTCCTCGATCACACGTCGGGCGGCGCGTCCGGAGCCCGCGTCCCGGGCGTCGAACCCCTCGTAGCGCAACGCGGTGCAGAGGGCGTCGGTAATCGACGACTCGTCATCGACGACAAGGATGCGGGCGCCAAGGTCGACGTTGGATGAAGAAGGGTGCACCTCGGCCCATTCTAGGACCCGTGCCCGACGCGGTGGCCCGTGGCGTCCTCAGGCAACGTCCGGGCGGGGCGCGGATGCGGTGTTACTCGGTCGGCCGGGCGGGTTGGTCCTCGCCCGAGCGCACGAACCCCTCGAGGCTCGACTCAGTCGCGGGCGTACCGATGGCCGTGCCTGTCACCGGCGTCGCGGCCGCCGGTGCGGCGGGGTCGGCCGGCGGCGTGGGGCGGGCAGACGGGCTGTCCTCGTCGGCGATTGCCGACTTGAACTCGCGGACGCCGCGTCCGAGGCTGCGCGCCATCTCCGGCAGACGCCGCGGCCCAAACACGATCAACGCGATCGCGGCGAGCAGGATCAGATGGACCGGCGAGACGTCGAACACGTGATACCCCTCATGCAGTGCGGTGACGCGACCCTTTAAGGGTAGCGCGCCGGCGGTGCATTCTGGCCGCGAGCACACACGGGCGGCGCGCGATCCGGGTACGGCGCGCTGCTAGGCTAGGTCGCGTGCTGACTCCCGGTGACTTGGCGGGCCGTGCGTGCCGGGGCGCAGCGGTCGGCTTGCGGCTCGGGATCCCCATCTATGCCGATCCCGATTTGCACCCGGCGACCTGGACCGGAGTCGAGGGCGCGCCGGCGGGGACGGCAGTCATCGTCAACCCGGATACCGGGCCCGGTCGGTTTCGCGACGCCCGGTATGCGGCGCGTGTCGTGCGCCTGCACGAGCGGGGCCATGTGGTCTACGGGTACGTGGACACCGCCTACGGTACGCGCGCCCGCACAGCCATCGCGGCCGACATCGTTCGCCACCAGGGCTGGTTCGGCATCGACGGGATCTTCTTTGATCAGGTGCCCGGCGGCGCGGACCATCTTGCCCAGTACGCGGACGTCGCCGGGATCGCGCGGGCACGCGGGCTCGGGGTCGCGTTCAACATGGGCCAAGCGTCGGTTGATCCGCGCTACGGAGAGCTTGCGGACATCCTTGCCGTCTTCGAGGGCCCCGGTTCAGCGCACGCTGCGGCCAGCTTTCCCGATTGGATGCACCTGCCGGGACGCCGCGCGCATCTGTGGCACCTGGTGTTCGGCGTGCCCGGAGAGCGGGCGATGGGCGATGCCCTGGCGCGTGCGGCGTCCGGACCGTGCGAGATCGTCTTTGTGACCGACGGGCTGGGGCCCAACCCATGGCGCCGCCTGCCGACATACTGGGAGCGCGAACTGGCGCTCATCGGAGACGCGCGGCGGTCCGAGGATCCGTAGGCGGCGGCCTGCCAGGTGAAGTTCTGCGAGCTGGTCGCGGCGCTCTGACAGCTGCCCGCGATCGGGCGGACCGTCGAGGAGACGATCTGCGCGTCGCACTTGTCGCCGGTCGATCCGTTGAGTACCTGGGCGTTCTGGGCGCTCAAGACGGCGACCCAATGCGTCGCGGTCGCGCAGGCGACACCCATCGCGCGGACGTCCCATTGGTCGCCCGTCGTACGTTGGTCGACCATGGCTGGCCGGCCACGGCGCCGCAGAAGACCGTGTGCCCGCTCGTCGTGCTCGACAGCGTGCCGGTACTCGTGCCCGAGGTCGTCGCACCGGAGGTCGTGGTGGCCGAACCGGTCGCTAACCCAGCCGACGCTCTGGTCGTGCCCATGGCCGCGGCGGGCGTCGTGGCGTCGCCGCCGCTCGAGCCGCCGCAGGCGACGATGACCGGTGCCAGCGCCAAAAGCCCGGCGGCGAGGGCGATCGCCGGAGTGCGAGAGGATCGGTGCGGTGTCATGCGGGCGACCATACCGGCACGGGCCGGCAGTCCCGCGCCGGCAGCCAGCGACGGCGGACTGGACGTTCGGACGGTCCGAGTCGAGCGATCTGGCAGCGTCCGGGCCGGGTGGCTACCCTTGGTCGATCCGGAAGGGAATGGGCGCGGTGCGCCCGCTCACGACTCCAGACCAGGGCGGTGTCGTATGACCACGGCCATCGGCACGTCACAGACGGACGGGATGCGGACATGACGGCGCTCTGGATTCGCTATCGCCGGCGCTTCATGGCCGGGTTTGCCGCAGTGGCGCTGGTCGCGGCCGCGGCGTCGCTGGTGCCGTTGGCGAGCGCCAAGGCCAAACCCAAGCACCGGCCACCGCGCTACCACTACCTGTTGCTGCGCCCGGGGACCAGCTGGCAGTGGCAGCTTGACGGCCCGATCAACACGAACATCCTCAACCACGCCCGTAACTCGCGGAAGATGTTCGACATCGACCTGTTCAACACCCCGACGAGCACCATCCGACTGCTCAAGCGCAAGCACGTCGCGGTCGTCTGCTACGTCGAGACCGGGGCGATCGAGAACTACCGCTCCGACTACGGGGCGTTCGTTCGCGCAGGGGTCGTCGCAGGCCAGATGCCCGGGTACCCGAATGAGAATTATCTCAACATCAACAATCCCCGCACCTACTCGTTGATGGTCAACCGTCTCCGGCTCGCCCGGGCGAAGGGTTGCCAGGGCATCGAACCCGACATCGACGACACCTATTTCGAGGACCCGAACTACGGTGGTGACAACTCGGTCACGAGCACGTTTGCCGGCTTCTCGCTGACCTGGCGTCAGCAGCTGAACTACGACCGCAAGATAGCCAACGCGGCCCATGCGCTGGGCCTGACGATCGCGCTCAAGAACGCGCCCGACCAGGCCTTCGTCCACGGGATGCTGCCCTACATCGGCTTTGCCGTCGTTGAGCAGTGCTTCGAGTACAGCGAGTGCTCGCCGTACTCGCAGATGATCCGTGCCCACAAGGCGGTCTTCGAGGTCGAGTACAACCTGTCGACGTCACGGTTCTGTGCGCAGGCCAACCGGCTCAACTTCGACGCGCTCTACAAGGGCGTGGACCTTCTGGCCACGCCACGGATCGCCTGCCGTCTGGGTTAGGCGCCGGCCATCAACTCTCCCGTGAGCTCGCGTCGCGGCCCAACGCAGGGTTCGTGGGCCATGGGCCCCGGCTGATCATCGCAGTCGACGACGCGATCCTCGGCGACAACGTCCACGATCCGTGGGGTCTGCCTGCGCAGGCCCCATCCGCGCGGAGCCTGCCCTAGGTGCCCGTCATCTGGAGCACCCCGGGCGGTGCGGCCGCGGGATCGCGATGGGTCACCGCGATCGCGGCTCGCGTCACCCGCAGGCCGTCGCTAAGCGGCGTCGCCGGCTCCCATCCGAGCACCTCGCGGGCGCGATCGTTCGCGAGTGCACTGCGCTGCAGCTCACCCGCGCGCGCCGGCGCGAACTCCGGCGCGACGGGGCAGTCGAGCCCGTCCAGGAGATCGAGCACGCTCACCTCGCGTCCCCAGCCGATGTTGAGGATCTCGCCGGAGCCCGCCGTTTGTGCGGCGAGAAAGGCGCCGACCACGTCGCCCACGAACACGTAGTCGCGGGTCTGCGTCCCGTCGCCGAAGATCCGTGGTGGGACCCCGTCCAACAGACGACCGGCGAAGATGGACACAACCCCCGCCTCCCCGTGCGGATCTTGGCGCGGCCCGTAGACGTTGCCGAGGCGCAGCACGACGGCCGCGAGCCCATACAGGCGGTGATAGAGCAGGCAGTAGCCTTCACCGGCCATCTTGCTTGCCCCATACTGGGACATTGGCCGCGGGTCGGCGGTCTCCGGAGTCGGTATTGCCAAGCCGGGGTACTCCCCGTAGGCGGCGCCCCCAGTGGATGAGAAGATCACCCGTGATGACGAACGGCGAGCGGCCTCCAGGACGTTGATCGTGCCGATGACGTTGACGGCGGCGTCGAAGTCCGGTTGCTCGATGGCTTTGCGGACATCGGCCTGGGCGGCCAGGTGGAAGACGGTCGTCGGCGCGACCGATGCGATCAGCGCGCCCAGGGCTTGGGCATCGCAGATGTCAAGCTCATGGAAGGTTGCCTCGGCGGGCAGCTTCTTGCGACTTCCGGTCGACAGATTGTCGACGATATGGACGTCATGCCCGGCCGCGAGCAGGGCGTCGGCAAGGTTTGATCCGATGAAGCCCGCACCACCTGTCACCACGACTGCGCCCACGTACCCTCCTGGGACTGGGGATTTGCAACGCGCGACCCTATATTGGCAGCTGCCCCGGGCGTTGGCTGCCGTGCGGTATCGACGGGCGTCGTCTGCGTCGAGACCACTGGACCTGCGGGAATCGGCGCACGTTGCCGAGATTTGGGGGCTGCGCGCCCGCCTGCGGCCGGCATGGCGCTAGACGCGCCGGTAGACGACGATCCGGTCGATCTGGAAGTTGCCGGCGGCGGACGGGGCTGGCACGGAACCGTCGGTCGAGGTCTCGGCCTGGATGACCAGATGCATGGGGGTGTTGGGGATTCGAGTGGTGGTTGTGCCGACCGTCCGACCGTCCAATTGGAGAATCACCTTCCCCGGGAGCCAGTTGATCGCGGCGGTGTGCCAGCCACGGGTGTACATGACCGGCGTGCGAAATCCAGTCTGATCGTTGCCGGACGTCCCGCCCCGGTGGTGGACGTGGCCCCAGATGTTGCTGTCGAGGTTGGCATCGGGGAAGTCGATCTCCCCGTCGGTCGGCCAGCGGCCGCTGTCCGGCCAGAGCACGATCACCATCTTGTAGCCCCGGACAGGATCCGTCCGGAACCGGCTGACGTACCGGCCATACACCTGGCCGCCGTCGCGACCGCGTGCACCGGGGATCGTGGGCACGAGCGCCGCCCCCATCGGGATGCCACCGGAGGAGTGGAGATGGAAGTTCAAGAGTCCGTGAGCGACGGACACGACTTTGGTCGGCATATAAGACCCGTTCTTGACCGTGTCCAGAGTGCCGTCCCGGTAGGTCCCGCCCCAGGATCGTGCCACCGCGCCGGGGAAGTGACCGAGGGCGATGTTCCGGGTGAAGTTAGCGGCGAAGACCCGGCGCCAACCGGGGAGGTTGCCTGTGGACATCGGCTGTCGGGATGGATTCGCCGTTCCCGAGCTCGCAATTCCGAGTCCTGCCACGATCGCGGTCAATCCCACAATCGCCACGATGGCTGCGGCGTCCCTCAGAGGGGCGCGACGCGTCAATGGCATGCGAGGAAGCTACCAACGGCCCCAGACGCCTCTCGACCCGTGGGTCCACCGGAACGCTCGGCCCGGGCATGGCCCCATCGGGCCGCCGCCTTGGCCGTCAGTGCGTTAAATGGGGTTCGGACGCGATCGGCAGAGGTCCGGCCATGCACGCCGCCACGCAGGAGTCTTCGGACGACATGGGGTGATTGACCGCCGCGGCGTGAAGATTGGTGAGCTGCGTCCCGGCGACAGGGGTCGCCGTCCCGACGATCAGGACCGCGTTGGCGAATGCCGATAGATATGGCGTGCCGCACGCGCCACCACACGTACCACCAACGGCGGGACCGTCCATCGCGCTGGATCATTGAGGACGGCAATGGATCATTACCGGTACATGCCCACGGCGACGGGCCAATCGGACGACAATCGCCCGCCCGCGAACTTGCACCAGGTCGCGCCGTTGCCCGCCCATCTCGCGTGGTTGCCCTGCCAATCGCCGGCTACGATGGCCGCATGACCATCGACGACCACGGCGCAGATTCCTCCGGCATAGGGAGAGACGCGTCCAGCGACGCGTTGCCTGCGGTGGACGTGATCATCTGCGCGTACACGCCCAAGCGCGAGCCATTCCTGCGACGGGCGATCGCGTCCGTCGTCGACCAGCTCGACGCCGAGCAGGTCATCGTGGTGATCGATCACGCGCCTGAGCTATTTGGTCTACTCGCCGATGATCCGACGCTCGGTGATGGCGTGGTGGTCATCGAGAACGCCTATGAGCAGGGGTTGTCCGGTGCCCGTAATACCGGCGTGGACTACGCGACGGCCCCGGTGGTTGCATTCCTCGACGACGACGCGCGTGCTTATCCCGGGTGGGTGTTGGCGATCCGTCGTGCCCACGCCGATCCTGCCACGGTGGGGACCGGAGGGTGGGTCGCACCCGAATGGGAGGACGGCGTCTGCCCGGCCTGGCTGCCGTCTGAGTTCTGGTGGACCATCGGCTGCTCCTACCGCGGGCTCCCCATGGACCACAAGTCGGTGATCCGCAACCCGATCGGGGCGAGCATGTCGTTCTCGCGGGCTCCGCTGCAGGCGGTCGGCGCGTTTCGATCGGGCCTGGGACGCATCGGGACCACGCCGCTCGGCTGCGAAGAGACCGAGGCCGCGATCCGTGTGCAGGCGGCAGCGCCCGGCAGCAAGATCGTTCACCTGACCGCGTCCCGGGTCGGCCACTACGTGCCGCGGACCCGGACGACCTGGTCGTATTTTCGCGATCGGTGCGTGGCCGAAGGCCGCTCCAAGGCGATGGTGGCCGGCGCGGCCGGCACCCGGGACGGGCTATCGTCGGAGCGGCGCTACGTCCTGCGCGTCCTGCCCAGCGGAGTACTGCGCGCGCTGGGCGACGCGGCCCGCGGCGACGTGGCCGGCCTGGAGCGCGCCGGAGCAATCGTCATGGGGCTCGCGCTAACGGCCGCCGGGTATGTGGTCGGACGCGCAGAGGTTGCGCGCGTCGAGGGCGGCGCGAGCCCGTCAGCAATGCGGACATCGATCGTGACCCGGTCGATTGCCGGCGCCGCAGGCGTCCGGGACCGATGCCGCCTACGCGCCAACGGTTGGCGCGGGCACCGATGAGGTCAGTCACCCGCGCCGCCGTCGTAGTCCTTATGTGATTTCCCGGATAGACGGCGATCGATCTCCCGCTTGGTTGGCCGCCGGCCGGTGGAACCGACGCGTATGCCGTGGCGCTGCCCGAGCGGGACGGCATCCGCTGGGGGGACATCGGGGTCGCGGCCACCAGCGTCGCGCCGGCGGCGGCCGACGAACGGCCAGGTAGCCGTTGTTGCTTGCGCGATCGGACGGCGACCGCGACGCGACGATGCGCCTGCGGGTCGCCGAGATCGACCGGCATGGGCTCATCGCCGTGCGGGTGGCCTACGCATGTGGCGCCATGCCGGGAGGGTGCCGCAGGCGGTGAGCGACCGCCTCGCTTCGTGGTCGCGAGTCCTGCGGAGGGCCTGGCGGGCGGCCGGCACCGCCCAGGGACCGACCGACGCTTCGCCAACCTGCACGGCGCGCCGGACTTCACCGCGGTCTCGGACCACCACGGCAGCGGATGGGGCAGGGGCCCCGGAGCCGCCCGGCGGGCGA
>Ga0307372_10003460_pt1 | contig 25152 bp, 24 predicted proteins | sample OX1MG_FD_202533 | JGI IMG/M metagenome (GOLD analysis project Ga0307372, IMG submission 202533) | Soil microbial communities from Risofladan, Vaasa, Finland - OX-1 | ecosystem: Environmental > Terrestrial > Soil > Coastal area > Acid sulfate soil | place: Finland: Risofladan, Vaasa | collected...
AGCCGCGAACTTGTCCATGCCAAGAGCAGCCGACGCCGCACTCGGTCCGGTAAATGAGACTCCGGCGAGATCTAGTGCTCCCTGAATCGAGCCATCTTCGCCGGGTCCTCCGTGCGTGCAAAGCACCACAGAATCGAGCCCGAGATTTTCAAATTTTGGCGCTACCCTCCCGCGACGAGCGACGAATCCACCGCCTCCGCCAAGGACCAACGACACGGCCTCGGCTCCATGTGGAGCACCGTCGACATAGTCTTTCGCCTCGTTACGTCCTTCAACGGAGAAAAAGTCGCCGTTTTTTGACCAGAAGATTGAGACAACTCGTTGGTAACGACCAGAGTCTTGCAACGCTCGAACCGTCTGGAGTCCGGTCAGGACAGAGACATCATGTTCCGGGGAGGGACCGCCAAAGAGCACTCCGACGTTTTTTAGCGAATTGACCATGTGGCAATGCTAGGCACACGCTCCGCGCCAGAGACGCCGCTTTGCAAGATCGCTCGAAAAACATGCAAGGCAGGTGTTGTGGTTACGCGTAGTGATCGGGCAGGTCATTCTCGTAGAGCACGATGTCTTCGCCCGTGAGGTTGCTCTTTACCCAGGCGACCGCCTCATCGCGATGTTGAGCAAGAACAACATGTACCCCTCCGGTTACCCCAGCCAGAAGTGCCCGTCGATTGGTCCGACCAACGATCACGATGTCTGTACAGACTGCAGAGGCCTGTCTCGTGAGCATTCGGTTCGCCTGATGTTGGCGCCTGCCAAGCTCGATCATCCCAGGCGTAACCAGGACCCGGCGTTGCTTTCTTTGGCCGAGCAGTCCAAGTCGCTCGACCGCTAACTCTGCCCCTGCCGGGTTGGAGTTGAAGGTGTCATCGATGATTGTTACTCCGGTAGAACCTGTCGTCTCTGTAAGTCGATTTGGAGGCTGGTCGAGACGTCTGATCTCTTGAAAACATTCGACCGGATCGTCGCCGAGAAGGATCGCAACCCCAATCGCGCAAGCCGCATTGGTCAGCGCTGGTGGGCGCAGCTCCTCAGCGAGGCGCTCTCTCGCAAGCTGCCTTCCGTGCCGATAGAGGACAATCTCCTCTCCCTCAGAGCGCAGGCACAGATCAGCATGTTCGTCAGTCGCCGAGACCGCAAGGATCCGCTTGCCCTGTTCGCGCAGTGGCGAAACGAGGCGACGCAGAAGTTCGTCATCGCCGTTGATCACAACATCGTTGGCATGTTCAGCGATCTCGGCTTTGGCTGCAAGGGTGACAGAGAGATCCTTGAACCTTTCAAGATGGACCGGTCCGATTGCGGTGATCACCGCGATCCGGGGCGAGATCCACTGACAGAGCTCGCGGATCTCTCCAGGTCCATAGGTTCCCATTTCAGCGATAAATATCTCAGTTCCCGGGACGAGTAGCTCATTCACTGTTCTCGCCAGACCCGCTCTGTTGTTGAAACTTCGCGGACTCGCCAGTGTGGCGTGATGCAATGAGAGCAAATGGGCAACGTAGTGCTTCGTGGTGGTCTTGCCATAAGACCCCGTGATCGCGACGACCAGTGGTTGCACGCGCTGCAGACGCCTGCCTGCCTCAATCACAAACCGCTCACCAAGGCGACGCTCAATGGGAGTCGTGAGCCACAATGAAAAATCGACAAGCAGCGGGGCAAGCACGAGTAAAAGCGTCGCAGTCCGCACCCCGGTATCATCTGAAGTGACCGCGGTGACAAATATCACCGGCAACACCCACAGGAGTGCTGTGGTAATTGCCAGCAGACGAAGACGTCGAGTCCAGGCGAGTTTTGAGGTGCGCCCTCGAAGCGAGAGGCCAAGAGGCGCAATGACCATGAGTAAAGACACCGCGACAGAGCTTGCACTCAAGGAGAAAGTTGCCACGACGAGCAAGAGCGTGAGGAGCAAGATCACGAAGTTGACCAAAGAACTCGACCACCAGCGAAACGCGAATCTCGTCGCCGAGCCCGTCAGATAGTGCTCGCGTTGGGCCACTCGGAGCCAGCGGAGCTGTGAGCACGCCATTGCAAGGACAAGCGCAAGAAAGTAGATCAATTCAGACAACGCTCAACCGCCATGCTCAGTTCGAACGACGCCTCCAGGGGAAGCATGTGGCCACAGTGCTCGAGCACCTTCAGGTTCGCGTCAGGAAAGAGTTCAAGAGCTTGTCGCTCAAGTTCAACTGGCGTGGCAGTGTCTTGGTCACCCCAGACCAATTCAACGTGAGTCCTGACTTTTGGCATCAGTTGCTCATATCTCTCGTTCACCGACCGTATGAGCACCTCGCGCATGACACCTTCAGCGGCACGATAATCGGCCGATCCGTATCGCTTTCGTGCGCGTTCTAGACGATCTTGAGAGACAAGCCGGCGATCTGCGAGCGCCCGGATCACTCGATAGCTGCTGCGAGACCGGGACTGAGAGGCATTGGCGATAAGAGGCACGCCCGTCAAAACAAGTCCACCGATCCGATCGGGATAGAGCGCCGCAAACTGGAGTGCCACACGCCCTCCAAAAGAATGGCCGAGAAGAACAGGCCGCTCAATCATGAGGTCGAAAAGCTCGAGGAGCGCCTCCGCGTATTCAGCGCTACCCCAGGCCGTCGGAGGGGGCGCAGAGGCACCAAACCCAGGAAGATCGACCGCGAGTCCCGAGAGATTTCCGGGAAGGCCACCATCAAAGAGGGCCTGAAAATCATGGAGATCGCGGCGCCAGCCGTGCAGGGCAAGGACCGAAAATGGCGCATCTCCGCTCGGCTGGCCAAAGATTGTTCCCGAACAATAGGCGTGCAGCACATCCTTGACGCTAACCCGTAAGCACCAAGGCGTGCAGGAGTTGGCGAGCACAAGAGCGGTTCGTTCACGGATGACACCATGATTGTGTACGGTGCGACACATGGATCAGATCGGAAGTTCCGAGGAGCTACTGCGGGGATGTGACGAGTCACAAATTGCCGCAATTACCTCGCCGGCAAAGACGCTCCTTGTGATCGCAGGAGCAGGAGCTGGAAAGACCCGGGTCCTGACGCGAAGAATTGCCTGGAGGATTGGAGATGGCAACGCGTCTCCTCCGTTTTGCCTGGCACTGACATTTACCAGAAAGGCCGCAGGCGAACTGCGCGCGCGTCTTAGCTCACTGGGACTCCCCTCGCTGGTGAATGCCGGAACATTTCACGCAATCGCTCTCGCTCAGCTTCGACAGAGGGCAATCGACCGCGGACGGCCACTTCCGGTGCTTGTCGAGCGAAAGTCACAGTTACTTGGTGCAGTCTTGCCACAGTGGAGCAACCGGCGGCTCTCGAAGTTTCCAATTGAACGGCGCGACCTCCTCGCCTCTGTCGCTTCGGAGATCGAGTGGGCCAAGGCGCGTCTTGTGCGACCGGAGAACTATCTCATCGAGGCCACACGGGCAGCTCGAACACCGGTAATCGACCTAGAGGCCGTTGCAGAGGGATTTGTGCTCTATGAGGCAGAGCGCAAGCGACGCCGTCTCTATGACTTTGACGATCTGCTTACGACCGTGACAGAACTCATCAACCGTGACGCTGATTTTGCCGCAATGCAACGCTGGAAATTTCAACATCTCTTTGTCGACGAGTTTCAGGACGCGAACGCCGCGCAGATTCAACTCCTCGATGCTTGGTGCGGATCGACCCGCGATCTGTTCTGCGTTGGTGACGCGCGACAGGCAATCTACGGATGGAATGGCGCGGATCCAACAGCCATGGAGAACTTCAAGATGCGCTATCGGGGTGCGGAGATCCTTGAACTGTCGACGAACTACCGCTCGAGCTCATCGCTTGTGCGCTTTGCACGCGCAGCGCTGCCGGTCTCTGCGGGAACCCAGAACGCTGCGCGAGAGGAGGGACCCGTGCCAACGATTCACGCGTACGCAAATGATACTGACGAGGCGATAGGGGTCACAGAGAGAATCCGCTCGCTCTACCGAAGTCGTGGAACGTTTGCCAACTGCGCCGTGCTCGCTCGAACCAACGCGCAACTTTCTCTAATCGCTCGGGCTCTGAGCACCGTCGGAATCCCCACGAGACAAAGTGGTTCCGATGAATTTCTCGCTCTTCCCGTAATTCGTCGATCACTGGAGCTCTTAAATGGAGATCTCGACCGTCGACGGTCAGTCGCACAGGTATTTCGTGCATGGCTCGCTGATCTGTCTCTCGAACTCGATGCACAGACCCCCGATGACGCCTCTCCAGGCGAGTTCGACGACACAGCCGGTCGCGAGTCGGGAGAAATTGCAAACCTTGAAGCGCTAGTCCTCATGGCGCGCGAGTATCAAGAACTCGAGCCCCTCCCCTCTCCAGATGGCTTTCAGGCGTACCTCGAGCAGACGCTCTCCCAGGACATCCTTCCTGCAACCGCAGAGGCAGTTGACCTCTTGAGTTTTCACCGCGCGAAGGGGCTCGAATGGACCGTTGTCTTTGTCGTTGGCCTTGAGGACGGATTCGTACCCATCAGCCACGCGAAGAACCGGACGATGCTCGCAGAAGAACAGCGACTGCTCTACGTCGCTCTCAGCCGCGCCAAAGAAGAGCTGCATTGTTCATGGGCACGCCAGCGGACATTTGGGAAGAAGAACCTTTCAAGAGAACCCTCGCCGTATCTTGTGGCGATCAGCGAGACCCAGCGCGGCCTGCTCGAAGAACAAGAGGTCGATCCAGCAACCGCTCGTCATGCAATTGCACAGAGCAGGTCCATGCTTCGAGCCAAGCCCCGACAAGGCTGAGCCAGAGACGGTCTCCGGTGACTTGAAATATCGCAGAGCCAACCACAGAATTGCCGACGTATCCGCTAATCTTCCGTCGCCATGGATACCGAGCATTCGCCCCTTACCGATCGGCTTCTTTTGGCACTGAAACGGCTCACCCTATGGTGCCGCCTGCATCCGAACAGCATTGCACTTGGCCTGTACGCGATCATTGCGCTGATTGCAAACCTTCCTGTTTACCCTGGAGACCCAAGCAGGCTGAACACGAGTACGACGTATGACATCGCCCAGACAACGTGGTTCCTTGCGTACACGCCTTACGCGCTCGCACACGGGCACAGCCTCTTTTACACGAATGTTGTCAACTATCCCGTTGGGGTGAATCTCGCCCAGAACACCGGGATGCCGCTCCTCGGTCTGATTACCTCTCCCCTGACCCTGCTCGTCAGCCCCGTCGCGAGCCTCAATCTTCTGAGATGGTGCGCGTTCTTTCTCTCCGCGTTTGCCGCGTACTGGGTATTCCGACGATTTGTCAGATGGATCCCGGCAGCATTTCTCGGCGGACTCCTCTATGGATTCTCTCCGTACATGGTCACGCAGGGTTCTCTGCATCTCAACCTCACCTTCGTGCCCCTTCCGCCATTGATTTTCTACCTGCTTTTCGAGATCTGCATCTCGCAGCAAAAGCGCGTTGTTCGTTCCGGAGTGCTGCTTGGCGTACTAGTTGTTGCGCAGTTCTATATCTCAGCAGAGGTCCTCGCGACAACAGCGGTTGTCTCTGGCATCGCACTCTTTTACATCGTCTTCCTCAATATCCACGAGGTCGGGACGCGCGCCGCTCACGCGTTGACATCAGGAGCAGTCGCGCTGTGCGTCATCATCCCCGCGACGATTTATCCCGTGTGGTTCATAATGCATGGACTAGCGCACTACACCGGTCCAGCACAGGGATTCGTCAACGTCTTCAACGCCGACCTGCTCGGTCCTTTCATCCCCACGGTCGCGCAGTTGGTCGCTCCACGACACCTTGCCCAGATTGGTTCAAATCTTGTCGCTGGGCAGGGAGACATCAGCGAGAACGGGAGTTATCTCGGCATCCCATTGATCTTGTTCATCATCTACCTCGTCGCTCGGTTCTGGCGAAGGCTCTGGCCGCTTTATCTCTCGCTGATTGTCGCCACTGTGTTTCTTTTCTCCCTTGGGTCTCAGCTCGTTGTCGATGGTCGGCTGAGACACCTCCCGTTCAATTTGCCCTTTGAGAAGCTCAGTCACCTTCCTTTTCTCGAGAACCTACTTCCCGTGCGTTTCTCGCTCTACGTCGTGTTTTTTGTCGCGCTCATCATCGCGCTTGGGCTCGACTGGATCCATGACGACTACGCACGCCAGAGCCAAATTATTGGCTCTGGCATGGATTCAAAGAACACGCTTGCAGGGCGTTTTGTCAGCGGAGCCTTTGCCCTTGTCATACTGATCTCGCTTTTGCCGGCGTTTCCCTATCGTTCATTCCCGCTCCGCACGAACTGGTCCGAGACAAAGGCAGGTCTCGCAATCATTCCCAGCGGTTCTCGCGTACTGACCTATCCCTATCCCACGGTCTATGCAGACAATCCGATGCTCTGGCAGGCACTTTCGGAGATGCGGTTCAAGCTGTTTGGAAGTTACGCCCTGGTCCCAGGAGAGGGCGGACTTGCCTCGCTCATGCCGACCAACCTGTCACCAACAAGCGTGCAGGCGATGCTCGAAAACAGCGTCACACCGACTCCAGTTCCTGGGGTTCCAAATCTCACCGCCACGGATGAGACTGTGATCGCCCACTCCATCGGATATTTTCGAGGGACTGCCCGGTTCCACCTCAAGCCGCACGTATTTATTGCGGTGATGACCATCGATTCGATCGACTCCCAGAACAACACCTTCATTGCCTGGATAAAGCGTCTGCACCCCATTCTCATAAGGATAAATTCCTCGACAATATTTCGCGACATGGGTCAACGACATACGAACATCACCGGGCTTGTTCCAGGTGCACACGTGCTTGTCACGGGAACGACGACGACGGGAACTGTGAATACCCGTACTGCCGAGCTCCTCAGAGCGTTCATCCGGAACAACAGAGTCAATGCCGTCGTGGTCGATCTCGGCCTTCGAGATTCAGGTGTGATTGCGGACTGGTTCAGGCTCGCGCTCGGACCACCGGTGCGAGCTGGTGCAGGAGGCGAGGTCTGGCTCGATGCAACCGAACTCGCAACGCGTCCGGTTCCGACAACCACATCACCAGCAGGGTAGCTGCAAAGCATCGACCAATTCAGGCACAAACATGACCGAGGTCACATGGCGGAGTCCGAAAATGTCGCAAGGCTCCGTTAGCAGCGACCGAATCAGGCGAGGAAGAACTCGAGCAGCGCCTCGTTGAGCTCTACAGGAGCCTCGTGGGGAACCATGTGTCCACAGTCAAATGTGACAAGGCGAGCTTCGGGAATAAGCTCTGCAGTCTTTTGTCCAAGCGTGATGTCATTCACCTCATCATGAGTTCCCCAGGCAACAAGCGTCCTCGCCGAGATGAATGGCAGTCGACGAAGCGTGTTGTAACGACCCCTTGTCTCCGCGACATTCATGTTCGCGAGGATTTTTCGGTAACTCTCGAGCGCGTCTGGCGTCTGGATATTCGTCCAGTCATATTCAGTCCAATCCCGCGCTTCAGCCTCACTGATTCCAGGGAGCGCAATGATCCGCTCGTAGGTTGCCTCTTTCGTGGGGGGTTGAAACTCGGTCATCTGCGCCAGTGTGCGCGTCGCGGTGCCGCCGCTTGCCGTAAGCGCGAGACGATCGACGCGTTCTGGGCTCTCGTAGGCAAACAGGGAGGCAATCCACCCGCCCATCGAGTGCCCGACAATGTTCGAAGAGCCAAGTCCGAGTGCATCTTGAAACTCACGAACGAAATCGACCAAATAGGCAAAGGAATAGCCCTGCTCGAGTCGGTCACCAACGCCCCACCCGACAAGGTCGACCGCGATCACCCGAAGGCTCTCGGAGAGCTGCCCAATATTGCGATACCAACTCGTCCCACCCGCACTAAAGCCCACGCCATGTAACAGGATCGTCGGCGCACCGCCCCCCACATCGAAATAGCGGGTGCGCCCATGGCTCAGCTGGACAAACCGTTCTGCACTATCGAGTATCTCCGACATTGGAACTCCCCTAGACCGTAAAAATCCGACTGTATCGCCTCATTCACTTTCCCGTCGTGCCCGAACAGTGAATGACTCAAGATGACCCGCCCGAGAGCCACTCAGAGATCAGGTGACCTCCAGCCGATAACCGCGATGGAACAGCAAATTTTCCAGAGACCAGACCGTGTTCAACCTCGCGTCGATGAAACCAGCGCACTTCGAGGTGCTCCTCGTTGGGCGTCAGCTCAAGATGGCTCGAATGTGCCTCATAGGCGAGCATCAATGATGCAGGGAAAGGCCACGGTTGGCCGCCACGGTATCGCAAGGATTCCACCTGGAGACCGACCTCTTCTCGCACCTCGCGAAACACCGCTGCCTCTGGCGACTCGCCGGCCTCTACAAAACCCGCGAGAGTCGACCAACGATGTGGCTCTGAACCAAGGCGCCTTCCAAGTACGCAGTGCTCGCCAGCGCTGACAAGCATGATCACTGCGGCGTCGCTTCTGGGAAAAATATCGCGATCGCACGCACTGCAGAAACGGATGTGGCCAGATTCTCCAAATGTCGTAGGGCCACCACAACGAGCACAGAATCGCGAACGTCGATGCCAGCCAACAAGGGCGACCGCAAGGGCCAATGCGCTCTGTTCAACCGAGGTGAGCCCGAGGGCGATGTCTCGAAGATTCACAAGGTTGAGGTGCTCACCGTTGCAATTCTCGACGCTGAGCGCGAAAAGGGCGATGCCCTCTGGTGAACGCCCGAGGAAGATGGCCGCATTCTCGTCAAATGCGCCGGTATCAATCGGAGATCGCCAATCAAGGGTTCCGTCGGAACAGCAGACGATCTCGTGCTGGTCGCCGACCAAGACCACTCGGCTCTGCCCGTCTAGCCAAAATGAGCGAATCGCCCGCACGTCCTTTCGCAGGTGGGCCGAACGATCGAGCTCGATCCCACCAAAAGGCAGCGCCATCAGGTCATCAGCCAAGATCACATTTCTAGGTTAGGTCGACACGGTAACCTTGCGCGGTGGCAAAGGAAACGTTCGGCTCATATTTTGGCTTTCGATCTCCCAAACATCGGCGGAGTCATGGTTCTCGATCTCTCAAGATCCTCGTTGCAACGGCGGTTCTGGTTGTCATTGCAGGGATTGTCTTGACACTCACGCACCACTCGACTGGCCTATTACCGGGCTCGAATACGACAACGACCACTCAGGCTCCCCAGGGGACATCTGGCAACTCTGGAAACACCGGAACGACGGGAACCACCGGAACCACCGGGACGAGTTCAACCAGCTCGACTATTGCAAAATCCAGGAAGACGACGACAACGACTACCCCAGCGGCAAGCACTCCAGTGCCTCCCTCCCATGTCCTCGTCCAGCTTTTCAACGGTTCTGGGGTCTCTGGTCAAGTGGGAACGGCCGCGTCGCAACTCGCAGCGATTGGCTTTAGGATCAATGGAGTCGCTGATGCTGCGAGCTTCAATTACAGCAAATCGGTGATTTCATATGCACCCGGACAACTTGCTGCAGCACAGACCCTGCAGCACTACATCGGTGGTGCCACAACACTTCAGGAGTCCGCGTCGGTCCCATCCACAGAGGTTCAACTCATCACTGGCACAGATTTCACCGGTGTAACCAACTCCTGACCGACTGTATCTACCTTCCGTACCGACAAAGAGAGACCAATGTGAGCCCTTCGCCGTTCAAAGATATCCACGGAGACCGAACGCACGCCACGCGTTCATGGTTCCTCGTTCCATTGGTGACACTTGCAGCGTCGCTCGGTCTCGTTGTGTCAGGGTCCGCCGGAGCATCACCTCGACCCGACAGCACACATTCCGCGAAACTGCCCACGCCGGCATCGTTGATTAGCGCGATGAACAAAGCAATAGCCACGATGCATTCGGTGCACCTCAACATCAGCGCAGCCCAGTCCTCGCCGAAGGTAAACGAAACGATCTCACAAGACTCGGGTTACAACTCGGGTTCACAGCATGTGTCTACCGGCAACGAGCGCGCGAGCGTCCTGTTGACTCCATCAAACGCCTATCTTTCAGGCAACAGCTCTGGTCTCTCGGCCTTTTTTGCGCTGCCTCCCGATGACCTTCCACTCGTAGGTACGAAATGGATTGTGATCAAATCTGGCGCAACGCAGTACAAGACATTTGTCAGCACCATCGGTTACAAGAGCCTTTTCAAGAACCTCATTCCGAGCTCAAAGCCACTCTCGATCAGAGCTACCATGTATCACTCTGCGAAGGCGTACGCAATCTTGTGGCAGATCTCGAGCGGAACGTCGACCACGAAGCTGAGCCTCTATCTCCCGCAGATCGGCAAGGAGCTCCCAATTGCAGAGACTGCAGTGTCAGGGACAACCGTCGAACAATCTGTCCTCAGCCAATGGAACAAGAAGATTGTTGTGACAGCGCCGACCAACACCGTCGCGATCTCCAAACTTCACACGAGCTAGAAGAGGCGACCCAAGACCGTCATCATGCACTCATAACATAGTATCTCTATTAAAGTAATAGGGATACTGCTATTCTCCCCTGTCGGGACCATAGACTCGTGACAGGAGAGCCCTTCAGTGCAGATCGATGCTGGTATAGCGCTCGCAAGCGCGCCCGTCGGGCTGCTTATCGGACTCACTAGTACTGGGGGCGGCGCTTTGCTGACGCCGATGCTGGTCGTGCTCTTTCACGTCAAATCAGCCACCGCCATCTCGAGCGATCTGGTCGCCTCGGTTTTCATACGTCCAATCGCTGCTGCGGTGCACATCAAGAGACAGACAGTCAATTACGCCCTTGTCGGTTTGCTCTCCCTCGGCTCCATACCCATGGCATTTGTTGGCGCGGAACTTCGGCATCAGATGACCCGCAGTGTCGACTTCAACCGCGTGACCGCGATATTGCTTGGCCTGATGCTGATCACTGGCGCGCTCGTGCTCTGCGCACGCGACTTTCGCGAAAAGCGTCAGGTCTATGATGAGACAACATTGCAAGATCGGTTCCGACGAGATACCTCAATCGCGAAACCATTTACCGCGCGACCATTCCTTACCCTCGCAATAGGTATGTTCGGAGGGATCTGCGTCGCAATGACCTCTGTCGGCGCAGGAGCGGTGATGATTGCCCTTCTGGTTCTTGTTTATCCAGCCCTTAATGCACGCCATCTCGTCGGAACCGATCTTGCCCAGGCAGTTCCTCTCACTCTGGCAGCTGCGATCGGATCCCTGCTCTTCTCGCACGTCAATTTGTCGCTTGCGGGATCGATCATGCTTGGAGGTGTGCCGGGAGTTGCGATTGGTGCGGCGATTTCGTCTCGCGCTCCGACACGGGCAATTCAGCCACTCGTCGCGCTCGCCATCTTTTTTTCCGGTCTCAAATTTCTTTGGCTGAATGATTTACTGATCGCGATGCTGCTTGTGCTCGCGGCCATCACGCTGCCCGTGCTTGAATTCAGAAACCGACGGTCAAGAGCAAGATCGGGAGATCTCGCACAAGAGAACCCAAGATCGATCTATTCCGGGTCAGATACCGGTCTTGCCATCAACTGCCTCTCGCAACAGGTCGGCGTGCCCGTTGTGTCTGGCGTACTCCTCAATCAAATGAAAGAGGATCCAGCGCATCGACACGTACTGGTCACCCCGTCGCGGGCCGACCGCGATCTGATCAAACGAGGAGGTCTCGGCGACAATCTTTCGCGAGTGCTCACAGGCGCCGAGGAAAAGCTCCAGGCTCTGTTCAAGATCAGGACCGCTGAGGTCATTGAACGCTGCATCGGGGTCCTCGGCGGTCCGGAAGAGACCGGTCGGCTCTCCGCCTTGAAAGCGGGCGATGAACCACATCTTTTCGACATCAGTCATGTGGCGTACGAGGCCAAGCAGTGACATCGATGAGGGCGGGACGGAGTGCTGTTTCGCCTGTTCAGTGGTTAATCCAGCACATTTCTTCACAAGAGTTGCGCGGTGAAAGTCGATAAAGGAGAGCAGCATCTCCTCATCGGTTCCTACGATCGGTGTCTCAATTCGGTTGATCTCCATCTCGAGACGATACCCCGCCGTCTCCTCAAAACGAGTGAATTTTCACAGGTTCTCACTGCGCTCAAAGGCCACGGAGATTCCCTGGCCGACACCGATACACATGGTTGCAAGCCCAAGACCGACGTCCTCGCGGTGCATGCGATACAACAAAGTGGTCGCAATCCTGGCTCCCGATGCACCGAGCGGGTGCCCGATCGCAAGCGCGCCGCCAAGACCATTGAGGCGTGGATCGCCAATGTCGAGTGCAAGCTCTTGCGCGACGCCGATCACCTGCGCAGCAAATGCCTCGTTGATCTCGATCGCACCAAAATCATCAAGTCCAATCGAAAGACGCTCGAGCAGTCGCTCGGTTGAAGCTACGGGCCCGAGTCCCATCAGATCAGGGGTGATTCCTGCGACCGCTCCGCCGAGCACGCGGGCGAGAGGCTTTCGTTCGAGGCGCTTCGCGAAAGATTTGCTAACCAACACCAGCGCCGCGGCCCCGTCGTTGAGCGGACTGGAATTTCCCGCGGTAACACTGCCACCTTTACGAAACACCGGCTCCAAAGCGCTCAGCGCGCCAAGAGTCGTCTCTCTGCGAGGGCCCTGATCAACGAAAATCTCGCCACCAGAGCGCGCCAGCACAGGTGCGATCTCTTCGCCAAAGACACCGTCGTCAAGCGCCTGGATCGCCCGTAGGTGGCTTTCAAACGCAAAGCGGTCCTGTGCCTCACGGGAGATCGCGAGCATCTCGGCCACATTCTCTGCCGTAGCTCCGAGCGAGACGGTCCACTCCTTGGGCATCTGTTCGTTCACCAGCCGCCATCCGAGGGTGGTATCTACAAGATCTAGCGAACGCGGTAGCGCTGAGTCGGGTCGAGCAATGACAAATGGCGCGCGGCTCATGGACTCCACGCCGCCGACTATCACGCAATCGGCCTCACCGAGGGCAATCTGTCGATATCCCGACAACAGAGCCTCAAGACTCGAGCCACACAACCGGTTGACCGTGACCCCAGGGGTCTCGACACCAAGTCCAGCGAGCAGGGCTGCCATGCGAGCAACGTTTCGGTTGTCCTCTCCGGCCTGATTGGCCGCACCGAACACAACGTCGTCAACCCCGAGACCGACGAGATCGGGATTCCGGTCAATGAGTTTTCTGATTACGGTAGCCGCGAGATCATCTGGCCGAATATGCGAAAGTGTGCCGCGGTAGCGCCCTACCGGTGTCCGGACTGCATCAAGCACAAGCACCGGTCGCCCAAGAGTCTCCAAACCAACTTGTCCTCTCATACCAATGCACCTATCGACGCCGTATCCGAGGAAAACGATGATACAACCGCTCGACCGATCTGAGAGTTGATGATCTCGATGATCAAGAACCCCTTATCGGACACGGACCGTAACCCTCCAGGCTGCATTGGCTGCGCTGCACAGAAGAGCCTCACCGCAGCTACTGCGCGCTGCGCTGATGACCGAGACACCCGACGCAATAGCAACAAAGGATTCAACAACTGTTCCGCAACCAGATCCTGGAAGATGAGGACAGTTGTACTTCCGATGTGTCACTGAAGAGCCAAATGTGTGAAGCGCCCGACCCGATGGACGCTGAATCTTCCAGTAGGTCGAGTCCATGGTTACGACAAGATGTTCACCCTCAACGAGCGTGACATGTGGCAGGTGTTCAGATGAATCGACCCTGAAAGTTATGACTGGTGAACCTCTTTTCAATCCCGCCAACGCGGGAATCGAAAGTCCAGCAGCGATGATCGCGACGGGAATCGTTCTTGTAAGCAGACGAGCAACTCGTCGCATCGGCTCCTCTTTTGAAGCAGATTCATATGACACTGTGTCTCCCCTCCGCCAGAATCACCGAGCGCTCCCGTCTTGCTCCCGCGCCGCGAAGGGCAATGGCCATCGTGGCCCTTCAGTGGCCGCCCGCAGGTCGGCTACGTGTAAGCCTTCATGTGTGACACGATTCGGTGCTTTGACACCTTTGCGCCCCGCTTGTGCTTAACGATCGTGTGGCTCCGGCGAGACGCGGAGTGGGGGCTGACGATCATCTGGAACGAAGTCCGCGCGGAGTTGTGGACACTGTCGAACGCGAGAACAGTCACGTCGTAGGTTCCAGATACACGCGGCACACCAAAAATCCTCCCTGAATTTCCCCGTGCGTAAAGTCCGCGAGGGAGTCCGAATGCGCGTATCAGGAGCCGAGCACGGGCCGAATCTGAGACCGTAAGGGCGAGTCGGAAGGAGGTGCGCGCCCGCAACTGCTGTATCCCAGGGTTGACAATCGTGATCGACTCCGAGGGCTGCACCGTTGTCGTCGAAGTTGGGACCGGCACTGTGGTTGTTGTAGTCGTCGAGGTCGTCGTGGTTGTGGTCAAGGTCGTTGTCGTTGTCGTTGGCGTTGTGGTAGTCGTCGAGGCCGTTGTGGTCGTTGTGGTCGTCGCGGGCATGACGCCCTCACCAATCTCACAGGCACCCGCGAGATTGGACCAAGTGGCCTGCATCGGGAGGGACCCAGTCGCAAAGGTCAGATCCTGAGCCCCAGAGGTACCACCGACTCCAGCCCATGCGCACTTGTCGCCAGTCTCGTTCCCGTTTGTATCTACCCATCCGCCCGCAGGAATCTCATCGGTTAGGGTCTCTGCGTATTCATGACCTGCAACAAGGGTCACCCCATCAAGCGCACCTGCACTACCGGGATTGACATAGTTCGCGCCACAGTTCACGCCTGCATCAGTGACGTAAGGCATATTGGTAAAGGCAATGTCGCCATAGGGAGATGGCGCAGGACCGCCAGAGAGCGACGTATCGCCGTTCCAATCGTGCCAGGCACAGAAGGTTGCGCCCGAATCGAATCCTCCGGGGTAGGTGCCCGTCGGGCTGACGACAATGTACTGCACATTGCGATTCTCAGCACCGGTGACGTTTTGAAAATGCCCGGCCGCTGCGATTGCCTCCGCGGCGACCTGGTTGTCCGTAGCCTGAGAGGGAGCGGGAGCCAGATTGTCGACCCAGACGCCCGAAAGCACACCCGAAGACCCCGGCAATCCCACGTGGGGTGCGCTTGCGGGACAGATCGTCGTACCGGCTGTAACACCCTGACAGTATTCAGACATCACTCCAGACCACTGTTCCGCATCTGTTCCGAGCCCTGCGTACAACTGCTCGAGTCGCAGACCAAGACCGGAAGGATCGATGGATCCGACGGTATATCCGCCCGAGGTAACCGGGCTTCCCCACTGACTCCCCCAAAACACCACATATACCTGAGGCGTCCCTGTTGTCACACCGATTCCATCGGCAGCGCCACCTTGGTAGACCAACTGCGCCGTGGCCGACAGCGAGCCAAGTGAGCCCTGGTTGCGGATCCCACGACTCCAGGCGCCTCGTGTCGGAAAGAGGATCTTGTGTAAACGAAAATGTGAGTGGTACTTCGGCAGACGAGGATGGCGCGAAGCGGCAAGTACTCCACCGGTGAGTAAAGGTATACCAAACGCACTCAACGCCACGACGGCGAGCACAAGGTTGAACGGCCGACGACGAACCCCCATGGCCTCAACGTCCCTCTTGTTGCAAAGCTGCCGACAGCGGTCTCACATCGGTCTGGATCATCTCGATCCTCGAACATCTCCCGCAACTCTACCAGCGCCCGACAAATCTGCACGGGCGCTGCTGAGCCTCCAGAACGGTCTACCGAACGAGAGCTTGCGAATGTCTCCAGGCACAAATGGCCACAAACGAACCACAGGCCGGGTGCGAGAACCCGGCCCTCAAGGTGCCGTGGCTATTTCGACGAAGAGATCGTCGAGGAGGAGCCCTTCTGTCGCTTCTCGGCTCGTTTTTCTTTGAGCGATTTACCCGGCTTTTTTGCTGAGTCCTTCTTTGGCGATTTATCTGCCATGATCAGCTCCTTTTGGATAGATGAAAAAAATCCCCGCCACCAAGCAACATCAGCTACTTAGTGGCGGGGAGGAAGAACTCAAACTAGATAGGACGAACCTGGCTCGCTTGCTTGCCCTTTTGACCCTGCGTGATCTCAAACTCGACACGCTGGCCCTCGGGAAGATCGCGATATCCATCCATCTGGATCTCGGAATGATGTACAAAGACATCCTCGCTACCGCCATCAGGGGTGATGAATCCAAAACCCTTTTCTGCGTTAAACCATTTTACGGTTCCAACTGACATTACTGGTACTCCTTATGCTCCACACTCATTCAAAGCGGGAGACCAGAGTGGAAACCTGCGCAATTCGGGCTCGCGTGGAAAGGCCCTTACCTACCCACTCTAGCGGGATATTGACACCCCGTCTTCATGATCTCATAACAAAGGCAATAATCCGACGACGAGAGGGGCAAATTCCGCGGATCAACGGCCCGGTTGCGCCAACCAAGTGGCCTAAGCGTCAACCATACTCAGGAGCCCCATGCCAGTCACGAGCGGGGCGTAATAGTTGCGATGCAACTCAATCACCTCTGGGGCCATAGCCCCACGCATGATGAGCCACATAATTACCTCGACCGCCTCGGCACCAGCTCTCATCATCAGCTCATCATGCGAAAGCTTGGTGAGTCCCTCTGGATCACTGACAATCCGGTCGAGCCACTCCTTGTCAAACTCTGGTGACAGGAATCCAAAACGCTCGCCATTGAGTTGGTGCGACAGTCCGCCGGTTCCAACCACGACAACGCGAGTGTCCTCGGGGTAACTCTCGACTGCCCGTCGGATCGCCTGTCCCAGCTTGAAACAGCGAAGACCGGTCGGGAGTGGATGCAACAAGACATTGACCGCGAGGGGAATGACCTTCACGTTCCAGTCTGGAACGTGCGACCACAACAGCGGCAGCGGCGTGAGGAGCCCGTGGTCTACGGGCATGTCGTAACACATGGTGATGTCAAACTCATCATTTACAAGAGACTGGGCGATGTGCGCTGAGAGTTCGGGGGCACCGGGGATTGGCGGGAGAGGTCGGGGGCCCCATCCCTCGTCGGCAACCGGATATACCTCGCCAGTGCCGAGCGCGAAGGTCGGAACACGATCGAAGAAAAACGCTGTGCCGTGATCGTTGTAGATCACGATCGCAACGTCGGCCTTGACCTCTTCCTCAAGCCATTTCTTGACTGGCACGTAACCGTCAAAGAGTGGTTTCCAAGCCGGAGTCTCCTGTCGGCCAAGGTCATAGGCGCGACCAACTCCAGGGACGTGCGAACTTCCGATGCCTGCAACGATCTTGCCCATAATCAAGTTGCTCCTGGGTTGGTTCGGGTCGCGAGAAACTCTTCATAGGTCTCACCGCGTTCTTGCGCGCCCTGATGATAGTGACCAACGCCGATCGTGGCTCCGAGTTTCATCAGCATGTACGAGTTGGCGCCCTCTCTGATCAATCGCAGCCAGTCACGTTCGAGCACACCAGCAATCTGGCTCTCAGTGAGTCCATAGCTCTCGAGATAACCAAGTTCATCTTTAAGGTATGCCTCGCGGTTCGATGGCTTCTGAAGCGAATAGGCCATCTTGTTGAAGGGATACCCCTGACGAGCGCGAGGGATGTCAAAGACATAGGTACCGGGTATTTCCATATTCCCCACCTTAATCGTGACGCCTGTACGCGCTCATGCTATCGCGCACCCTGCGGGCTGGGCCATTGCACCAAGACCGGCTCGGGTCGATATCATTCAACCATGGACGAACTTAAAATCAAGGTAAACGCAAACGGCCCCTACGTCGTAAATGGGCCAATCGAAATCACCGATGCTGCCGGAAATGTTCATCACGTTCCCGAGGGCGTTGGAGTCGCGCTGTGCCGTTGTGGGCAGTCGACGGAAAAGCCATTTTGCACCGGTAGCCATCGGGGGATTTTCACCGACGAATCGCCGATTACCCGCACCTTTGGCTAGACAGGTTGCGTGCTAACCGCGCACCTGTCCACAGTCTTGCAAGAGGACAGACGACTTGCCCCAAAAGGCTCGAAGTGCACCACCGCGCACCGGCTGCGCGGGCGGTGGATATCGCGCGCTATCGCGAGGGAGACAGATGAAAGATTTTGAGGCTTACCTATCTCGGATCGGACTTCGTGAAACTCCGTCACTTCAGACAATCCATCTCGCTCATGCCACCTCGATCCCCTTTGAGAATCTCGATCCGGTCCGCGGGCTACCCAATTCACTCGATGCAGATGATCTTGAAGCCAAGATGGTACACGGAGGGCGCGGAGGCTACTGCTTCGAACAGAACCTCCTCTTGCAGGCAGCGCTTGAACATCTCGGAGTCGAATCGATCGAGCCGGTTCTTGCACGCGTGCGCGCTGGGGGACGTCCAGGACCGCGCCCACGCACACATCTCATTTTGAAAGTTCGCGATAAGGGAAAGGTCTGGCACGCAGACGTTGGCTTTGGCGCAGATGGGCTCCTAGAGCCAATCCCCTACGGACCCGGTGAGGTTCACGAACAGTTCGGATGGCGCTATCGCGTCATCGAAGACGGTGATGAATTCGTCCTGCAGATGCAAGTTCGAGGAGAATTTGTCGATCTCTACGGCTTTATCGACGAGCCCGCGCTTCGCGTCGACATGGAGGTGAACAACTGGTATGTCTGCACAAGCCCGCGCTCTCCCTTTACAACCGCGCTGTATTGCTCGTATCAAGAGCCGGGCCGTAGATGGATCATCAGCGAACGCAACGGTCCTGTCCTGTTGACGACAAAGACCCCGAACTCAAAAGAGGAGCGTGAGCTCAGCGACGAAGAGGTTGCCGATCTATTCGGATCGACGTTCCATCTCCCTGAAATCGCGAGAGTCGACGGAAGGTGGCTGCTCGTCGACTGAGCATCGACCCATTGCAAAAGGAGCGCTACTCGTTCTCGGGACTCACCAGCGAAAGAATCTTTTGAGCAGCTCGCGCAATCTGGCTACATGAGTCTTCGAGGGCTTTCGTCGCGAGCGAGGTGTCTCCCACCCATGAGGCGACGTAGCCGAAGCTGTAGCCGCTGCTGTCGATTCCGAGTTGGCTACAGACTACGTAGGCTACAGACTCCGCCTCGAGCTCAGCTCTTGCACGGTCCTTCGTCTGCTCGTGCAAGATCGCGTGCGCGAGTTCATGGGCTATCGACTTCACCTGCTGGGCATCGCTGTTGCGCCTCTCAATCTTGATAAGTTGCTCGACGAAGCTGCATTCCCCGTTGACTCCGAGCTCGAGCTCACAACGCTCAACTCTGAATCCGAGCAATGACGCAGCGTTACTCAAGCGCTCAAATGCATGTGAGTCATCGCCCGCGACAAGTCTCTCGCAGATCATTGGCAGATCGCGGCCCTCAGTTTGTGAGATATCAAACACCGGTACCGAAATGAACCGTGTCACATTTTGAAGAGCTCCGTCCTCGCCACTCGCTTGCGCTTTGCTCGGGGCAAGGATCCAGATCGCACGCTCGCCCTTTCTGACACTGCGACCAAGCCGACGCCATGCATGAAATCCGGCAACAGAGACCGCCTCTGGAAACTGTTTCGCGATAAGCAGAACGTTGCGATATGAATATTGGCGAAAGGTCGCCTGGGCCTTGAGAAACTCCTGCCAACGATCCGAATCAACCAGCTCACGAATTCCCTCTTCGAGCCTGTCCATCGTCTCTTGATACACGCCACTTTTCATCACAAATCCTCCAGGGGTTCTCAACATTGGATAATTGAGGGTGCCCGTTCAGACATCGTCGTGATGTGGCTCCGATGACAATAAAGTTAGCCATCGCCTGTTACAGCGCAAGGGCTCGCGCCCCGGTCTGGCCCTGGCTCAAAAGGACCGGTAGCCTGAGGGAACCAGACTGGAAAATGAGGTGCCGGTGTCTCTCGGTTCGGCTCTACTCCGATCCCCAATGGCGATCACAACCTCGCTCACTGCCTGGCAGTGGAGCGCCTTTCCCACGACGGTATTGATCATCCTCGTGCTCCTTGGAGCGTGGTACCTGCGCGCGCGGTGGATTCTTGGTCTGCGCGACCGCACGTGGTCAAATTGGAAGACCCTCAGCTTTCTCGTCGGACTTCTCGCCATCGACCTCGCTCTTCAGTCCCCGATCGTTGTCGATGCCATGGCACATTTTCAGACCCATGTCATCCAGCATCTGCTCCTTATGGTCGTCGCGCCACCGCTTCTTGCGCTCGGTGCTCCGTCGACGCTCTTGCTCCAGACCGCATCTCGAGCAACCAAAGTGCGCTGGCTCCATATCTTGCGCTCACGCACCTTTGCCCTAATCAGCCATCCATTGAGCGCGTTCTTTCTCTACTTCGGCGTGATGGCCATCTTCTTTCTGACACCACTGATCAATGTCTCAATGCAGCACATGGCGCTCATGGATGTGATGAATGTCATCTTCCTCCTCGGAGCCGCGCTCTATTGGTGGCCAATGATCGGGCTCGACCCAATCGTGCACTGGAAGATGACCTACGGCGCGCGCATGTTGAACATCCTCCTCGGCTCAGCCGTTGAAGCCTTCCTCGGAGTAGCGATCATCGCGGCCTCGCATCCAATCGCCTCGATCTACACCGTGAATGACACCCATTCAGGCGGAGCACTCCTCTGGGTATCAACCGAGTTCATTACGCTCGGTGCGTTTTTGCCGATCTACATCCAGTGGACTCGCTCTGATGAGCGTGCAGGAAAACGAGCAGACCGAGATCTTGAACGTCGACATCGCAAGAACAACGCAAACGTCGATCCATCCGGGCTCGGTGTCATAGAAGAGCGTTCGCTCACCCCTTGGGAGCTCGAATGGATCGCCCGTACCGGTCGTGCTCCTGCGGAATTGCGTCTTGGATCAGAACACCTCGGATCCGCAATCTCGCGTGAAGGTCACGGCGAGGAACTCGGCGCGACCTGATTCGTTTTGAGTCTGCGCTCGCCAAGGCGCGCGAAGAGGTCTTCCTCGCTCATCTGTCCCGGAGGCTGTCGCGTTCTAGCTGCACCGAGTCAAAGATCATAGAGTAGCGCGTTCGCCGGTGACTCGATATCAAAGTTGCGCGAGAGCATCAGAATCTCCCTGTTGAGAAATGCGGTCTCGATCGAGCCAGTCGCCCGAGCGAGACTCTGCCATGAAGATCCCCCGATGACACGGCCACTCTGCGGAAGGGGTACCTCTGGACCTAGCGCGCGCCTCGTTCCACCTTTGATCGTCGAAAAAGGCAATCGATGCGGCACGCAGGCTCGCCTCCCCCTCCGATCGCACAAGTTTGAAAAAATTACCCTGTCGCATATCTGCCCCGCATAATGCCTGAACCGCGTGGACCAGATTTCGCAACAGATTCGTATATTTCCATTCCGGCACTCGATCTCTTGCAAATGTGACCCAATTTGTCGAGAGATGATCGACGAGAAGTCCGGTGAGCTGATCGATGCCCTCCGGTTGACGTCCTCCCGCCCTGAAGGGCGGAGATTCCTGAGCGTGGCTGCACTAGGCAACGTCTGCAACTTCCAGACATGGGCTACTCGTGGAGTTCACGGAACCGCCTACTCGAGTTTTCGAGTGACTCGGCTTGTGCCTGCCCGTGCTGTTCACCGCTGGTCCAGCGGCATGTGCTTTTACGTCGATGTTTTTTGCTGCATTCAGATCTGCGTGTTCTTCGTGACCACAGTTTGTGCAAGAGAATTCTCGGCCACAACCATTACGGTTCTCGGGGTCAATAACTCCGCATTCCGAACACTGCTGGCTCGTAAATGGAGCTGGAACAACCCGGAGTTCTGATCCAAAACGTGGACACTTGTAATCAAGCTGGCGCCGACGTTGGCCAGCAGCGTTGTCGAGCAAGGCTTTATTCAGCCCGCTCTTTTGTGCGACGTTTGTTCCTGGTTGTTCTGTTGTCCCCTTTGCACTCTTGGTCATATTCTTCATACGCAAGTCTTCAATACCGACGTAGCCGTGGTTCTTGGCTAGATCAGTGGTCAACTTGTGAGTAAAATCCAATCGCCTGCGTGCTGCACGAGCCTGTAACTTTGCGATCTCTTGTTTGGTCCTCCTTGCACGATTCGAGTACTTGCCACTGTTGTGACGTTTGGCAAAAGTCTTTTGACGAGAGAATCGTCGTTCAAGACCTAACAGACGTCTCTGTTCACCCGGAGTGAGTGAGGCAGGCTTCAATCGCGGATTCACCTCGTCGGAGACGAACGCAGAACAGGCAATACCGAAATCCACACCACAACCTGGCTTGTTGTTTTTCTCGGCTGGTTTTACGTCTTGGAACAGTCCGAGCGAACACTGCCAACCAAGAGCGTCCTTGATCATGGTGACGTTGCGGAGTGTTCCACGAATGGGACGACTGGTGCGAATCTTCACCCAACCCAACTTCGGCAGTTTCACCTCGGACCACCTTTTCGACAGCTTGCGCAACTCGCACGCTTGTCCAGGGAAGGACACCGATAAACGAGTCCCTCGCTTGTGAAAAATCGGTGCACCAGCGGGGAGGTCTTTGTTCCACCAGTTCTTGTATGCCTGGTCCAGGTGACGCAGTTCTTGTTGGCCACACTGGGCAGGCAAATCACGCACCCAGTCAAACTCGGTCCGCAAGTTGGTAAGCCACTTACCTTGCTCGAAGGCCATTGGTGTTTTGCCTGTGGCGCCAAATATCTCTTGACGATTTTGAAGAGCTCGGTTTCTTACTGCTCGGGTTGTGTGTGCCCACGAAGTGAGACGCGCCTCAACCGACGCCCTCGGATATGACCGACACTTCTCGGCAGAGTCAGCGCCGCTCACGATTCCAATGTACCTGGTAGGTGTGACATCGCAGGGCTTCTCCCTGAGCGCCGCCACACCTCCGGCCTAAAGGCCGGAGACCTGCGTCGCGTTTTGATAGCGGCCGATGTCAAGACCTCCAAAGACCGGACCGGACTCCGCCATCACGAGTCCCGGCTCGAGAAAGGCACTCCCGCCAACGACGCAAACTCCATAGACATTCTCAGAAAAGCGCAGTGCCACCCGCTCGTTTTCGACGCCATTTTGGACACAAACTATAGGAGTCGAAACCGGCGCAATCTTCGAGAGTTCTGATATTGCCCCCAGGGTGTCCTGGCTCTTCATTGCAAGCAATACAACGTCGTCGTCAGAGATAATGAGTTCGCCTGGATGCGCAACCGCGGGAATATTCAGTGTCGACGTTCTCGACGGTTCCTCGAGTGTCAGACCGTTTCGTCGAATAGCGTCCAAATGAGCGCCACGCGCAATCAGGACGACCTCATGACCCGATCGATGGGGCCCGCCCCGATAACTCCCCCAGTCCGAATCGAAATCTTCCTCGACTCTTGCCCGTACTCAACGTGTCGCGCCAGATGGTCTAATCGTCGCGCCCTCTCAACGAACGATACCGACGAATCAGCGCGTTGGTCGACGAGTCATGAATCAGTTCTGGCTCATGGCTATCTTTGAGTTCAGGGGTGATACGCGCCGCAAGCTCTTTTCCGAACTCCACTCCCCATTGGTCAAACGAATTGACACCCCAGATGGCGCCTTGGGTGAAGACGCTGTGTTCATAGAGCGCGATCAACGCTCCAAGCACCTTCGGCGTGAGCTGATCGGCGAGGATCACATTTGTGGGCCGATTTCCCTCCATCACCTTGAATGGAATCAGCGATTCAGGAGTTCCCTCAAAGCGCAGCTCGTCAGCGGTAAGACCAAACGCGAGCGCTTCGGCCTGGGCAAAGAGGTTCGCCGAGAGAATCTCGTGGTGATCCCCGCGGGGATAGAAGCTGTTGACAAACCCGATGAGATCAAGCGGAACGAGGTGCGTACCCTGATGGAGTAGTTGGAAAAAACTGTGCTGCCCGTTCGTCCCCGCCTCTCCCCAGTAGATGGGTCCAGTGGTGTAATCGACGGGGTCACCATCAGCTGTAACGCTCTTGCCGTTTGACTCCATCGTGAGTTGCTGGAGGTACGCGGGAAAACGTTTGAGGTAGCGCTCATAGGGCATCACGCCAATCGATTGCGCACCGTAGAACTCGCTGTAATAAAACGTCAGGAGTCCAAGTATTACCGGCATGTTCTCACGTAGTGGTGCGTGGCGAAAGTGCTCATCCATCTCGGAGAATCCCTCAAGCAGCTCATAGAACGCAATCGGGCCGATCGCGATCATCGTCGAGAGTCCGATTGCCGAGCACAGCGAGTATCTTCCACCTACCCAATCCCACACTCCATAGATGTCTTCGATGTTGATGCCAAAATCGCGCACCGCATCATGGTTGTTCGAGATCGCAATGAAATGTGAGGCCACGGCTTCATTGTTTTGGTAATGCGAGGTGATCCATTCACGCGCCGCGCGGGCATTGACGATCGTCTCATTCGTTGTGAACGACTTCGAGGCAACGATGAACAGGGTCTCCTCGGGATCAAGGCCCTCGGTCGCGTCGAGAAGGTCACTCGCATCGATGTTCGAGATAAACCGAAAGGTGAGTTGTCTATCGCTATAGGCATGGAGCGCCTCGTAAGCCATCACCGGACCAAGATCAGATCCCCCGATGCCGATATTGACGATATTCTTGATCGATCGGTTCGAATATCCGTGCCGCAGACCCGAGCGGATGGACATCGAGGTCTCCGACATTTTCTCAAGTTCGTCGTGCACCAAAGGAATGACATCTTCCCCGTCGACAAAAAGCGACCTTGTACGCGGCATCCGAAGCGCCACATGAAGTGCTGGGCGATACTCGCTTCGGTTGATCGGCTCACCGCGAAACATCGCCTCGCGACGCGCGACAAGACCGCGCTCATCGCAGAGTTTGAGCAATAGCTCAAGAGTCTCATCGGTGATGCGATTCTTCGAATAGTCAAGATAGAGCTCGGCCGCTTCGATGCTGAGCCGCTCTCCCCGCAGCGAGTCGCCCTCGAAGAGTTCGCGGATGCTCAACCGTGCCAATATTTTAACGTGATCTACAAGCTCTCTGAAGGCGGGCTGATCGCGCAGAGACGATCTCATGGACGTCCGTGCTTTTTCACAGCCGCGTTGGGCTCGGCAGAGGGGGCGAATGACATTGAGATAGATGCTGCCATGAAATGGTGACTCGCGGAAATGATCGCGGGTAATCGCACCCGAGAAGGGTCGCGATCAGGAGCTTGTCCAACATCTGCTAGTGCCGTGACCGGAAAGGTTCGCGCGCCTTGAGCTCGATGTAAAGAATGAACGTCGTGCGAAAAGTAAGGAATCCGAGGGTTCCATCCGAACCAACCCTCGATTGTTGACATGTGGGCGCGTC
>Ga0307372_10003464_pt1 | contig 25133 bp, 21 predicted proteins | sample OX1MG_FD_202533 | JGI IMG/M metagenome (GOLD analysis project Ga0307372, IMG submission 202533) | Soil microbial communities from Risofladan, Vaasa, Finland - OX-1 | ecosystem: Environmental > Terrestrial > Soil > Coastal area > Acid sulfate soil | place: Finland: Risofladan, Vaasa | collected...
CAACAGCAATGGCTGGAAGCGCGAGAGGGAGCCTATCTGCTACGCACGAATCTGACAGTAAACGGTGCCGCCGACCTCTGGAAGAAGTACATGCAGCTGACAGAAGTGGAAGCTGCGTTCCGCACCCTCAAGAGCGAGCTGGCCATCCGTCTCCTGTTCCATCAACTGGAAAAGAGGGTAAAGGCACACGTGCTGGTAGCGTTTCTCGGTTATGCGCTGCAGGTGACGCTCAAGCATTTGCTGAAGCGGAGTGGTTCAGAATATTCGCCGGCCGAAGCGCTGAAACGGCTCGGAGAGATCCACAGTGTCGACATCGTGCTGCTGAGGTCGAAGGGCGAGAGATCTGGCTGCGACGCATCGCCAAACTCAATGAGCAGCAGCAAAGTATCCTTCACCAGCTGCAAATTACACTGCCCGAGCGTCTGGAGCCGCTACGAATTCAAAAATGTAGTGAAAACTCAGCCATAGCCTGAACTGATTTGCAATGACTTAGCACTCTCTTGACCCTCTCAGTGACGAAGATGGGTTAACCGGCTCCCGGCGGAGTCGCCGGGCGCGCGCGTCGTGCAGCGTTATGCGCTACGGGCGAGTTCCTCTCCGATTGCTTGGGCCAGTTCACGCCCTTGCTGACCCCATGCGACGTGAATGATAAAGCCGGGCAGAAGGCCACGTCGCTGCCTGAGTCTGACGACCCAGCCGACCCAAAGCCAAGACCACTTCACGCGCTTCACTTCCTGGGTTGGTATGTAAAACTGCTTGAAGGGAGCATAGAAACGGAAGCCTTTGCCTTCCTCGATCTCGACAGCGTAGGGGTACACAGCCCCCAGGTTTCCTGCCAGCAGAGCCCAGACGGCTGCAATCGCAAATAAAATCAACCCTACACCCCATAGCCGCCCTTCCCAGTGTTGGCTCCCCCAGGCAAGGATTCCCCCGATAATTATGAAGAGTCCGGTTGCTCCGATACCCGCAGCTACGGCCCCGCACACATTCGATTTCCAGTAGCGTCGTGCCTGAAAAGCCCTTACTCCTGGCGTCTCTGGAACCGGACTCGGAGAGCCGGATAGTTCCCTAAAGAAGAACCGCCGGACACGGCCCGCCATTGGCATGCTCGATGAGTTGGAGAATTCCATAATTACCCTCCACCTGCCGTCAGCCCGCAAGCGTTCGCGACCGGCGGCGAGAACGTCACCGGAGAGCCAACGCTGGGTCCGAAGCTGGCGCTAAAGCCACTTGGCCCCGACGGTGTGAGGAACGTTCCAATGCTTAGGTTTTTTCCGGACCCGACCTGCACAGGAATATTGGGGCCCTGCGGGGCACCAACAGTTATGTCGAGGCTTGCCCCTGCCGAAGGTGGGTAGGTCAGGGCAATATCGTTGGTCGTGCTGAAATTGCCGAAGAAGGTGGCGCTGAAGCCGATGGTAACCGGGATGTGCGTAAAGGGTATGTTGAAGGACAATTGTCCATGTTGTTGGCAGTAGTTAGTCGCGGCTTGGGCCGGTGCCTGCGCTTGCGGCAAATTGAAAGTATTTTTCTCATCTGGCACCTGCGGCAGCTGAAGCGGGGAGCTATACTGCTGGTATTGCATCGTGCACATCGCGTTAAACTGGCACCCCTCTAGTTGCCAGGCATTAACTTTGATTGGATTTAGCATCGTCGGAAGCTGGTTCTGGGAATTGCCATCCTGGGCAAACGAATGAAAATCTGGGTCGTCACATTCAGAGTCGTCGAACTGGGCCTGAGCAGTGGAGCAATCCATGCCGGTTGGGTCGATGAACCGCAACGGGTTGTTCATCACGTAGCTGTACATGTTCCAGCTTTGCGGGTCTGAAGGATCGGCTCCGGCGTTTCCCGGATCGGGACTCATGAACCGCCCCATGGCCGACGAATCGTACCTCGCGCCGAAGTTATCGAGGTTGCTCTCGCTGTCGCGTTCCTGACCGGTGAATTTATGCGTTGTGATTGAGCTGCCGCCGCACGAGGTCAACTCGCCAAACGGTAGTAATCGTCACATTCGGCGATGCTCGGAGTGGGATAACCCGTCAGCAGCCGGGTCGAGCCCAAATGATCCGCATGAACGAAGTAGGTTGTGCTGTCTTGGTAGATTGCTTTCAGTGCGCCGTTTAAATAAATGTATCCCACATTCCAACACGTGTAGCAACTATATTCCGCAAGGACATGTCCCGATAAGTCGTACACGTAGTTCGTCGTCACCCCGCCCGCAGTCTTTTGCACCCGGTGTCCTTCGGCGTCGTAAATGTAGCTCGCGGTGCTCCCGCCGTCCACTTGGGTGATTCGATTTTCGGCGTCATAGGTGTAGCTGTGGCTGGCGTCGTGTGTCATGTTTCCCGCAGCGTCAAACTGATACCCGGAAGTCGTGGGCTGGTTGGACGTGTTATAGCTTGCATTCCACGCATTGCACGTTCCCGCCGTGGGCGTCTGCGTCAAGCGATTGCCCCATGCATCGTAGCTCCACGACAGTCCCTTGCAAGTAGCCCCGCTCGCCGAATCAGTCATTGCGATTAGCCGGTTCACCCCATCGTAAGCCGAAGTGCTGGGGTAGGAGCGTGTGAAGGTTTGAGCCCCTACTGCCGTCCAGGACACAACGTTGCCATTGTCGCCAGAGCCGTAGTTGAATCCGACGTTAAGGTCCAAAACATTCCCGGGCGGCACTGCGTCGGTGCAGGTGCCGAGCACAGTTCCTGAAGAATTCACGTTCATGCGGCACGGTTGCAAACGCGGGTTAAACGCCGCCGTATCGGTCAGGCCATTCCCAAGGGTGTCCGCTGTGACGCTACTCTGGGCATTGTAATGCACGCCGGATACGAGCGTAGCCGGATGCTGCGAATCGCTCCAGCTGCTTGTGATTTGGGTCGCTCTGCCTGCCGCATTGAAAGATTGATACCACGTGAGTCCCCCAGCGCCGCTCGTGTAGGTAGTTTTCAATCGCGGTTTTGATCGAGGTACGATTGGCATTCGCCGTGTTCGTTGCATCGTCAACGGTCAGGCCCAATTCCAGAGCCTTTAAGTTTGGCGGAGAGGGTGGGATTTGAACCCACGAGCCCGGTTTTGCCAGGCTACCCGCTTTCGAGGCGGGCTCTTTCAACCGCTCAGACACCTCTCCGGCGCCGAAAGATATCCTAGCTTAACAAAGCCATCCTGCGCCTACAACTTGCCGTCACATGCTTGTCTTAGCTCCATAATTCTGACGTCATCGCCTGCTTTCGCCAAGCATCGCGTTCAAGTCGCTTGATCCAACAATCGAGGATGATTCTGGTTTCTCGGCAGGCTACGGCAAATGGACGCCCGAGGATCGCATTGCCTGAAACAATGGATCGATCTCGTCCTTGCTTAAGGTCTTTTCAAAGCAGTAGTCTCCATCGAGGCTCTCGAACGCGCGCGCCTTCCCTCCTGCAAGCTCGATTTCGCGCGTTGCGGCGGCTTCTTGGTCAGCTCGCGCAGCCGGGCGCGCAGCTGGACGACGACCGCCGTATGAATCTGCGAGACCCTCGACTCGCCGATTCCCAGCATCGTCCCGACTTCTTTCATCGTGAGTTCCTCGAAATGATACAGGGCCAGCACCTCACGCGCCCGGCGCGGAAGCTCGGCGATCGCTTTCTCGAGCAGACCGCTCATTTCCGTTCGCAGCGCCTGATGATACGGGTCTTCCTCATCCGTGCCGGTGTGAACTTGAATCGCTTCTTCCCGGTGTGACTCGCTCGCGTCCGCTTGCAGGCTTGCAAGGTCCAGTCCTCGGAGATCTCTTAAAATATGCTGTAGGTTTTCCAGTGTGATGTCGAGTTCCGCGGCTATTTCAGGCTCGGTAGGATCGCGGCCGAGTCGAGCTTTGCAATCGAGGATAATCTGTTCGATGCGCCGCGCCTGCCGGCGAAGCGCGCGCGGGCTCCAATCCACCTGGCGAAGGCTGTCGAGAATCGCCCCGCGGATGCGAAATTCCGCGTAGTGCTTGAGTTGGACGTTCTTGCTCCGGTCGAATTTTCGCACCGCGTCCATCAGCCCCAGAATCCCCGAATGGATGAGATCTTCGAGCGGCACTTGCGGCGGCAGGCGGTCGTGAATCCGGCGCGCGATGTATCGCACCTGAGGAAGATGATCGAGCAGAAGGCGCTCGCGCTGCGCGTCGTCGAGTTCCACCGCGGCCTGCGCCGAGTTCGTCCCTGGCACGCTCAAAAGATGCCTATCCCCGCACGCTGCCAAGCCTTCGCGCCGTCGGCTGCACCCCGCGCTGGCGTTTCCGTGGACGCGAGATTGTTCAAGGCGTCCGCGAAAAATTCCCACGAGCTTGCCGAAAAAAATCTTCTTCTTTCATCCCGCGCTGCGCCTGTACTGTTCTCGGTCATTTCACCGTTTTTTCAGGTCTTTCCCTGCTCGCCTGACGCCAAGGCGTGTGGGCGCCAGTCCTGCAACGTTCCGCGCATGGAGTGAGTGGTTTGTTGGCAGCTCTTCGCAGCTTTGCGTGCTTTACGCACGCAGCTCGTAGCCGACTCCTCGAATGGTGTGAATCAATTTCTGTTCGGAGGCTGCGTCGACTTTCTTGCGCAAGTAGTTGATGTACACGTCCACGACGTTCGTCATGGTGTTGAACGACAGGCTCCAGACGTGCTCGATAATCTGCGCGCGCGTCACCCGCCGCCCCGCGTTGCGCATCAGGTATTCCAGCAGCGCGAATTCCTTGGGCGTCAACTCCACGGTGCGGCCGGCGCGTTTCACCCGGTGTTCGACGCGGCTCATCTCGAGGTCGTCGACGCGCAGCACCGTCTCGGTCGGGATGCCGCGGCGCAGCAGTGCCCGCACACGCGCGGAAAGCTCGGAGAACGCGAACGGCTTGAGCACGAAATCATCCGCGCCCAGATCGAGCGCCTCGGCGCGCTCCTCAGGCCGCACGCGATTGCTCAACAACAGAATGCGCAAATGGGGCCGCTCGGAGCGGAGATGGCGCAAAACCTCCAGCCCGTCGGGGCGAAGCAAGTGCAGGTCGAGGATCGCCGCGGCGTATTCCCGGGCGCGAGTCATGCGCTCGGCCTCATCTCCCTCGGTGGTGAGGTCCACTTCATACTTCTCCATGCCGAAGCTGCGTTGAAGGAACGTGCCTAATGCCGGATCGCTTTCCGCCACAAGAATACGCATCACTTCTCCTGAGGAAGGGGGGAAACCGCGAGAGATCCCAAGGGGAATTTGAATTTAATGAAGAGCGGCAAAGCTGTCAAAGGAAATCTTCATGAACGCATGAGATTTTTCGAAGAATCACGCGCAAGGTTACGCCGCGCCGAAATATGCCGATCGTACCCCCATGAAGTGAGCCAGAATGAAACGGCGCAGTTTCAATTCTGCACAGGGATCACGGATGCGTCATCGTTTCTGGCCGCACCGTTTCGTCAAATTCTTTTTCCGTAAGGTAGCCCAGCTTGAGCGCCGCTTCGCGAAGGCTGAGCCGCTCGTGATGCGCTTTGTGCGCGATCTGCGCCGCCTTGTCGTATCCGATTTTCGGGCTGAGCGCCGTCACGAGCATCAGCGAATTCTTCACGTTCTGCTCGATGCGCTGAGTATCCAGTTCCATTCCGGTCACGCAGTGGTCTGTAAACGAACGGCAGGCGTCCGCGAGCAGCCGCACCGAGTGCAGAAAATTGTGAATCATCACCGGCTTGAACACGTTCAGCTCGAAATTTCCCTGCGAGCCGGCAAAGCCGATCGCGGCGTCGTTGCCAAATACCTGCACGGCAACCATGGTCATCGCCTCGGACTGAGTTGGATTCACCTTGCCCGGCATGATGGAAGACCCTGGCTCGTTTTCCGGAAGCATCAGCTCGCCCAGGCCGGCGCGCGGCCCCGATGCGAGCCATCGAATATCGTTGGCGATCTTCATCAGCGAGGCGCCCAGGGTTTTCAGCGCGCCGCTCGCGAAAACGATCTCATCGTGCGCGGAAAGCGCCGCAAACTTGTTGGGGTGCGACCGGAACGGAAGGCCCGTCAGCCCCGCAATTTTCTTCGCGGCGCGCTCAGCGAATTCCGGATGGGCGTTCAGCCCCGTGCCCACCGCGGTGCCGCCGATGGCTAGGTCGTAAAGGCCGGGCAAAACTTCTTTCAGGCGCGCGACGTCGCGGTCGAGCAGGCTGGCCCATCCCGACATTTCCTGGCCCACGGTGAGAGGCGTTGCGTCCATCAGATGCGTGCGTCCGATCTTGACCACCTTCTCGAATTGGCGGGCCTTCGCGCCGATGGCATCGCGCAACCGCTCCACGGCGGGAATCAGCGCTTCGGCCACGCGCGAGGCGGCGGCAATGTGCATGGCGGTCGGAAACGTGTCGTTCGAGGATTGCGACATGTTCACGTCGTCGTTCGGATGGATGGGCTTCTTGCTGCCCATCGTGCAGCCTGCGATTTCGATGGCGCGGTTGGAAATCACCTCGTTCGCGTTCATATTCGTCTGCGTGCCGCTGCCGGTCTGCCAGATGTGCAAGGGAAAATGTTCGTCGAGTTTGCCGGAGATCACTTCGTCGGCCGCCTGCACGATCAGCCGCATCTTTTCGGCGGGCAGCTTGCCAAGGTCTTGATTCACCAGCGCGGCCGCTTTTTTCAGGATGCCGAACGCACGGATCAGTTCCCGCGGCATGGTGTCATGGCCGATATCGAAATGGATCAGCGAGCGCGCGGTCTGCGCGCCATAGTACCGATCCACCGGGACTTCCATTTTCCCCATGCTGTCGGATTCAGTTCGTGTCGGAACATTCGCAACGGGCACAGCGTTCACAGCAGGCGACGCTTTCGCTTCCACGGATCTTCCTTTCCAAGGGCTGCGCGCAGGCCTCCGCGCCAGTCCATCTCGCCGGGCATTTTTAATTGGGTTACGAATATAAGAATACCGCGGAAAAGAAGTGAGCGCAGCCCCGTTGTGCGATCGCTGCGATTCAATGCCAGTGAAGGCTAGATTAATCCACACCCATCGGAGAATGATCCCTCCTCGAACGCGCAGAACAATCTCCCGCCTTTGCGGCTGTATTCATGGCTGGGCGCACACGTCGTCCTTCGGACGAAATGGAAACCGTCTGGAAGAATGCAAGAAGAAGATGATCGGCACGGTTGCATCGGTGAGCGGCCAAAGGCGATGGCGCATCACTTAGACGCGAGGACGTGTGCTTTAAGCGAGCCAGCCCGGTATGCGGGTACTTATTCCTTCAGTTTTAGGCCGCTTTTATTTTCTTCTAGGAAGGACCGAAGGTCATCGGCCGCATTGAGCAGGCGCACCCACTGTTCGTAATAGAGCGTCACGGGGAATCGGCCCAGGCCGTAGACGCTCACGCCGCCCTTGGCCCCCACACGAAATTCCAGGCTGCCTTTTCTCTTGGATCCGGACTGCTTTTCCAACTCCGCGATGCGGGCGAGCAACTCTTCTTTGGTCGGTTCCGCCATTGTGTGAACTCCATTCTGAATTTTGCAAAACGCTTTTTGATTCTCAAGATTCTACGCTGTTTTGGCTGGCTCGGTGCCTCTTTTGGATCGGCCGCAACCGGCAACGGCCCGTTCCCGCGGCAAACCCCGATGGCGAGTCCCCGCGGGCAGCTGTACGACGGTTGCACTTCCGTACAGGGTTTTTGGGCGTTTTGTCGCGCTATGCTGGCAGAGGGATAAAATTGACAGAAAGATCGTGAATGGTCCAGGCGCTGCCCGCGGACGGGCGATGCAGCCTGCAGGCTCGTGAGCTGCGCGCTCAAGAGGGGGACCAAAAAGCGAATGTTTGCTGAGCGCACCAGACCGCTGGCTATCAACCGGCGCGATTAGGAAAAGAGGGTCCCAGCCCATGTCGTCGTTGTCTCATTCCCAAATTTCGGGCCAGGAGGCGGAAAGTCTCGGGAAGCTGGCCGGTGAACCGGCGTCCATGGCGTTCGCGCCGGAGTTGGACGGCTTGGTCCCGGCCGAACAACTGCCTCCGGCCGCCGATGTCTTAGCTCGAATATTTCCGCCCGAGGAAAAGTCCGCAAACGAGCTGTCCGCCGGCGAGCTGCGTTACATCTTTCCGCCGCCAACCGATCCCAAAGAAGAGACCGATGCCTCGCCCCCTCGCCTTTTTGCGTTTTCGGGCCCATCGACCGAAAGGCCGGAGAACGGCGCATTGGGCCGCGATGCGAGACCTCGGAAATTCGCGGGAATCGTGGCGCGTGCGAGGAATCTGCTCGGTGGACGAAAACCCGGCGAACAAAAATCCGAAAGCCTGGGCGCGGCCCGCTCATCGGGAGACGCGCCGCAAGATGCGGTGCCGGCAGACGCCACGAAAGTTGCACAAGGTGCACTTTTCATAGAGGCTGCGGCAATCGGCGTCATTTCGCCGGTCGATGCAACGCCGCTGGCCAAAGACCTCGCCATCCTAAAAACAAACTCAACATCCGGTGAAGGCTCGGCTCCTCGCGATAATCCGGCCACTGAGACAGATCTGCACCAGGATGCGGTGCCGCGGCAGGAGCCGCTACAAGATCGGATTCTTGCGCATGCAACGGAATCGATCTTGCCGGAAATGCCAGCGAGCGTTGAAGCGAACGCGAACGCGCACGTGGGCAACCTGGTATCCGAAGACGTTTTGTCTCGCGCCGTCCCCGAGGAAGGGGACTCTGGCGGTCAGAGCAGCGAAATTGCCGTGGATGCTTTTGCGGTGCGAAACGGTGACGCGGGTTTCTCGCGCGCCGGCAATTCTTCAGCGAATGACGCAGCACCGTTTCACAATCTGATTCCCCTGGAATCCGATCTGGACTCCAACTCTGAGAACGGATTGGCGAACGGCTTCGCCGCCAAAACAAACGCTCCAGACGGTGCTCCAGGGAGCATGGATACGAGCGATGAGGACACGGCCATCGCCGCGGCCATCGAAAGATATGCCAACCGCACCGATCCGGCTCGTCGTATTGCCCCCATGAACGCAGCGGACTCGCCTGCCGAAGTCCCATCGGGGAGAAATCCGAACGAAAGCCTTGAGATGCGCGCCGATTTTCGGCCCTATCCGGAAAATGATCCAGGCAAGGATCTAGACAATGATCTCCACAATGGCTCAAACGATGGCCACAAAAGAGACCCAAACAAAGACTCAAACAATGATCTAAACAATGACCCGAACAATGACCCGAACAATGACCCATACGATGATCTCCACGATCAACGCATTCGCTCGCTGCTCGGCGGCGTAATCCCGCGAGACGAACGTATGGACAGCATCGCTCCCTCGCACGTTCCCGCCGCGAAGTCCGGGGAGCAAAGCGCGGATGCGCCAGCCTCGGAGATTTCGTTCGTGCCATCCGATCGAGACTGGTCCTTCGAGGAGAAACTGGCCAGCCATCTCGAATGGGTCCAGTCGCGAGGAACGACCGGCAAAAAGGCCGACCTCGCCGGAGCCGAGTTGGAAGGGACGGAACTGATCGGCGTGAATCTGCGGTTCGCCGATTTGCACGATGCGAATTTGCGCGCGGCCGATCTTTTGATGGCGGACTTGCGCGACGCGTGCCTGGTGCGAACAAATTTTCGGGACGCCTGCCTGGTGGGAGCGAACCTCGAAGCAGCGAACCTGGAAAGCGCGTTGCTCGATTCCGCCATGGGGCTGGTGCCGCGGCAACTCGCCGGCGCCAATCTTCACGAAGCGTCGCTTCCGCCGCAGATCGCGGAATTCGAAGCGCGCGCGGAATTCGAGCGCACGGCACGGGCGGTGAATTCGTTTTTTGTGGCTATGATGTCGGCGAGCGTGCTCTCCTGGGCGCTTCTCTGGACGACGAAAGACGTTCAATTGCTCACGAATTCGTCGGTGCTCCCGTTCCTGCATTCGACGGGAGCTTCGGACGCTCTGCCGGCGGGGCAGATCTATCTGGTCGCTCCCTTCGCGCTTTTCATCCTGTACCTCATCTTCCATTTTCAATTGCAGCACTTGTGGGACCTGACCCTCGAACTGCCCGCCGTGTTTCCCGACGGGCGATCACTGGACGAAAACAAGCCGCGGATCGTAGCCGGGTTGCTGCGCAATCATTTCCGATGGATGAGTCCGGAAGCGCCGTCGGCACGGACAATCGAAAAAGCTATTTCGGTCTCCGTGGCGTACTGGCTTGTGCCGGTCACGCTGCTGCTTTTCTGGCTGCGCTACCTGACGCTGCAGGAAATTCACGGAACGATCCTTCAGGCGCTGTTGGCGGCGGCCGCGACCGGCATCGCGCTACACTCCACGACGAAAGTGGGGCGGCCCGCGGAGAGATGGATACTCCAGGAAAATTTCGCGGAGCGCGTCGCCGGAAAGATCAGGGACATCAACCCGGTGAAAGCGGCGCTCGTTTACCTGATCCTGCTGACGTTTCTCTCGGGGGGCGTTATGGCCGGCGTTCCGCGCGGCAAAGACCGCGCGCCGCAATACATGGCGGGAAGCATTCGCCGGTGGGCCGCGATTGTTTTCTGGTCGGTAGGCATTGATCCCTACGCGAACCTGACGGAGTCGGTGATTTCAACGCCCCCTCCCAACTGGAACGGATCGGACGATCAGGTTTCCGCCGTGAAGGGCGCGCGTTTGAACGAATCGAACTTCCGGTACGCGCAGGCTTACCGGATTTTTCTGGCGAACGCGCACTTGTGGCACGCCGATTTTCAGGGAGCCTTCCTGTCGCAGGCCGATTTCCGCCGCGCGGACCTGGGGCAGAGCCGCTTTGGGCTCGCCATTCTGGATCAGGCGCGGATGAACCACGCGAATCTGGATCGCAGCGTTCTCGATGGCGCGAATCTTTCGCGCGCGGACTTGCGCGCGGCGAACTTGTCGTACGCGTCGCTGGAGGGCGCGGACCTCATGGATGCGCGGCTCGATGGCGCGAGCCTGTACGGAGCGCGGCTGGGACTAGCCACGCTGGTCCGCACGAATTTCGAGAAGGCGGATTTGCGCGAAGCGTATCTGGCGGGCGCGAATCTGGAACACGCGGATTTACAAGGGGCGTATTTGTGGTCCGCGAAACTTTCCGGCGCGCATTTGAATAATGCGCAGCTCGGGTCGGCAATCCTGGTGGACGCGGACCTGCGGGGCGCGGATTTGCGCTGGGCGCAGCTTTCGGGGACGGTTCTCACGGGCGCCAATCTCGCAGGCGCGAGCCTGGATGGTGCGGACCTGCGCGGCGCGGTCGGATTTGGAGCCAATCAAGTGTGTTCGGCGAAATCGCGGCAGGGCGTGCTGCTGGACCCGGCGATGCAAGAACAAGTGACCGCCCAGTGCGGCACCCGCTAAACGGGCGTCCAAGCTGCCAAAAACGTACAAAAATGGACGCGTTTTGCGCTGTAAACAGGGCCTTCGCGGCCAATTTTGGCCTCAAACGGGCCAGAAAAGCCATCTAGCGAAGGTTCTTTAGGTACCGGGCCGCGATTCGGCCGGCTTCGAGGCCGGCATCGCGAACCGGGCGTCCTCCACGGGAGCGTTAATCTCAACCTGATCCCATTTGTAGACCCGGTCGCCATCGGGGCTCACCTCGCGGACCGTGAATGGAACTTGAAGGCCACTGGTGTCGCGGTAGTCCTCGAAAAAATTCTCCACCGGATAGGAACCGAGCACGCTGATCATGTTGGTGACGGATCGCAGGAGCAATCCCGTTTGCGTATCGAAGTAAAGCCGGTCGACGGCCGAGCCGTCCGAACCCAGGCCGGTGACAACGTACGCATCGCGAACGCCGACTTTGTCGATCCCGGCGACGCGGATACTGGAATGATTGTCCCTGAAGTGCATGGCGGGAATAAACTGCGCCCAGTCCTGAATTACGGAGGCCTCTCCGCCGGTTTGTTCCCGCACGGCATTGGTCTGCATCCAGGCAATCGAACCGTCGTAACCCACCACGAACGGGCCCGAGGGCAACTGAATGGCGACGAGTGCTTTGTCCGGCGACTTGCGGTCGATTTCCGCGGCGGGATTGCCGATCGTCGGAGGACCCTGCACTCCGGGAGGATTCGGAATCTTCATTTGCACGGTGCCCTTTTCAACGAGCGTGGAAGCCTTCTGAATCGCAGCCGTGCCGCCCAGGGCTTGCGTGTACTTTTCGAAAACTTCGTCCGCGGAAGGAAGCGCGACCGGTGCTTTGGCTTCGCCGGGCTTACCCGCGGGACGCGCGGCGCCCGGTTCGGGCCGGACGGGACTCATGTCCGAACTCAGCACGAGATTCGGCACGGCCAGGGCGGGAAATGAATCGGGCGAAGGCGGCTGGTTGGAGGGCTTCTCACCGCTGAACGGCAGGGTGGATGCCGCAATGGCAGCGCCACGATGGCAGGTGTAGCAGGTGACTTCGCGGCGGCCGCCGAAGACCGTGGCGTTCAGCGCAAACATCATTTCCATCATATTGCGCGCGGATCTTTTGGCGGGTTTGTCGTCCTTTTCGAATTGCGGAATACTGTGGCAATAGCCGCAGCCCACGCCAAGAGAGACGGAAATGTATTCCATGGCGGGGTGAAGGTCCACGGCGGGAATATTCTTGATGACTTTGACGTTCTTGTAGAACTCACCGGCGGTTTTCCCCTTCATTTCCTGGCTGGTAGGCGCATCATCATTCTGAGCGCGGAGGCTTGCGGGAAGCGCAGCGATGCATAGCGCCGCCAGAGCCGCAGCCACGAGCGTTCCGAGAGAAAACGAGAAGAGGAATCTGGCTTTCATCGGCGGTAGTCCTTTCATGCAGGCGATGATACTCAAAATGGGCGATAAGACAAGCGCGGGGATTGGCAATGGATTCTGAACGCAAGCGATGCAGCGGACCATTCCGGCAGTGCGGGAGCGGGTGACTTATCCTTCGCACCTGTCGTCCGTATCCATATTCCGCACCGGTCACCCTACCAATCCGCCGTGCCGGTCCACCTTACTAATCCGCCGTGCCGATTCACCGTATAGCCACCGTGCCTGTCCTGCTTCCGTAACTATCTTGCGCGGCGGCAGGTTGGATACAATGGAATCGCAGCGCGTTTCCATATCTCCGGGCGCGAATCGGAGGAGATCATGAACCATCCGTGGCACGATCTGAGTCCTGGCGAGCAAGCGCCGAAAGAGTTCAACGCGGTGATCGAGATTCCGCTGGGCTCGAGCGTGAAATATGAACTGGACAAGAAGAGCGGGCTGCTGCGCATGGATCGCGTGCTGTACTCGGCGGTCTTTTACCCGGCGAATTACGGTTTCATTCCGCAAACGCTTGGAGAGGACGACGATCCGCTCGACGTTCTGGTGCTCTGCCAGGAACCGGTCGTGCCGCTGACCCTGATACAAGCCCGGACGATCGGGGTGATGACGATGATCGACGCGGGCACGATCGACCACAAAATCATCGCCATCGCGACCGCCGATCCCGAGTACAACCACTACCACGAGGCGAGGGAGCTGCCGCCGCACAAGCTGGAGATGGTCCGAAGGTTTTTCCAGGATTACAAAAAACTGGAAGGGAAGACGGTGCAGGTGGACCGGATTGAACCCGCCATGACGGCCTACCCGCTGATCAACCAGGCGCTGGCTCGCTACCGGAAAAAGATGAAGAATTCCAATCGCCTTAAAATTAAATAAAACCAACTATAACGAACCAAACTAGGTCTGGCTCTGTTGCGGTACAAATTGAAACTCAATCCGAGGAGCAGAGCTTGACGCTTCTGTGTGCGCAGCGTGCGGCCGGGCGCCCATGAAGAACGTGCTGACCGCACACCCTGTGACAAGCCGGTCGCATCGACCGCTACGCGGGCTCGCCGCCGTCCTTTTCTGTGCGTGCCGCGCAACCGACGCACCGTCTCGCCGACCGCCCGATCGATGGTCTGGTCGTCCAGACGTTGCAGAAAGCGATACAAAGTCGTGAAATCGGGCACGCTCACCAGCCCCAGCGCCTGGCGCAACTCGCGGTGTTCGCCCAGCCGTACTTCGGCTTCGCGAAAGGTCCGGTCCTCGTACCGCATCAGGCAGAGAATGGCCAACAGCTGCGGCTGTGTGAATTGGTGCTTGCTGAAACGGCTTCGGTAGCGCGGAAGCACCGCCCGAGAAACTTGCAGAGCGATGCGGGTAAACGGCAGGAGTCCGACTTCGGCCATCGCACCTCCTGCCTCGACAGAAAACAACAATTGCGAACAGTCGGATACAACGAATTCTCATTGTCATTGCCATGGTGTCAACAGAGCATATAGCTTCTAAGGTATATTCTTCCGATAAGGCGAGGACATCTCAGTATGGCTTTTGCATCTCTGTCTAGGTAGCTTCTCTCAAGAGCGGGAGACGCAGACCGGGGATACCATCCGGTATAGCTGGTTATTTCTAGCGCCCCCGTGTCTCTTCTTGGCCAACAAAATCAGGAATCGCACCCGTTACTACAAATTGTGATTCCGATCAAAGTGGAGAAGGATCGTAGAGTCACTTGAGTATGCTGCGATGAGTACCGACATACCGAGGATAAAGCGTATCACGTAAATCGGAGGAATTATGAAGCGAACCATTCTGGTTTTGGCGCTAGCGATTGCCCTAGGAGCAGTCCAAACTGTCAGCTCCGCGCAGGCAGGACAGCGGGGTTCGGGTAATCAAGCGTGGTTAATGAATGAGGTTCGATCCCAATTGGTTCTGCTTCCGTATTATTCACTGTTCGACAACCTGGCCTATAAAGTGGAAGGGAGCAAGGTAACCCTATTAGGCCAAGTAACCCAGCCTTACATCAAGGATGAAGCCGCGAAGGCCGTGAAGGGTATCGAGGGGGTCGAGACTGTGGACAACCAGATACAAGTGCTGCCTCTATCTCGCATGGACAATCAAATTCGACGGGCGGAATTCCGATCAATTTACTCGTTCCCTTCTCTTCAGCGCTATTCAAACATGGCTGTCCCGCCGATCCATATTATCGTAGCGAATGGTCATGTGACGCTAGAAGGAGTAGTGGACAATGAAGCAGATAAAAACACCGCTGGGATTCGAGCCAAGACCGTCTCCAACGTGTTTTCTGTCACAAATAACCTTCGCGTCCAAAAAGAACGATAAATCAAGCATTTTTGCGCGTTTCTCTTAACGTGTTATCGCAATATGAAAATGTCATCTCTAGAGGAAATCGTGCGGCTTTCAAACTGAAGCACTACCGGCGAGCACAGGAACTGTACGACCGGCGGCTGGTGTGGTATCCTTGACCGTTTTCCAGAGGCGCAGCAGAAGGCGCACACGCCGAAAGCGACTTCCAACGGCACTGCAACGGATTCGACCGCTGTCGCACCAGAGTCATTCCAGCTCGTGACCTAGAGTCAGCGTTTTCGGCAGGCACAGGACGGCACAAAATGTCCACACCAGCGACGAGTCCCAAAGTGGAGACACTGCTGTTGGCGCATTCGCCTGACAGCGATGATGCGTTCATGTTCTATGCGCTGGCCACGGGAAAAGTACGCCTGCCGGGAGTCAAATTCACGCACATTCTGTCGGACATCGAATCATTGAACCAGGCAGCCTTCCAGGAAACTTACGACATAACGGCGCTGAGCTTTTTCGGGTACACCTTTGTGGCCGACAAGTATGTCCTGCTCGATTGCGGTGCGAGCTTTGGAGAGGGTTACGGCCCGATTGTGGTGTCTTCCCGTCCGATCAAGAAAACCGAGCTGGCCGGGCACAAAATCGCTGTCCCTGGAACCAAGACAACCTCTTATCTGGCGCTGAAGCTCTTTGAACCAAACATCGAAACGGTGACGATTCCCTTCGACAAAATCCTGGGCGCGGTCCAGAACAAGGAAGTAGAAGCGGGACTGCTGATTCACGAAGGACAGCTAATGTTTCCCGAAATGGGACTTCATCGCGTAGTGGATCTGGGCCAGTGGTGGCATGAATCAACGGGTCTTCCGCTCCCTCTCGGGGCGAATGCCATTCGCCGAAACCTTGGTCCCGAGGTCGGGCACCAGGTGGCGCGCGTGATCCGCGAAAGCGTCAGCTACGCGCTCGATCACCGCGAAGCGGCCCTGGATTACGCCTTACAATTCGCGCGGGACATGGACCCGCTGCTGGCGGATAAATTTATCGGTATGTATGTAAACCACTGGACGCTCGATTATGGCGACGACGGGCGCCGTGCCGTCCGAGAATTGCTTGGGCGGGGGAAAGCGGCGGGCTTGGTCCCGGAGTCATTCAAAGTGGGATTCTTGTCCGAGGCCGCTCGACCGATTTCGGGTGGCGGAGCCGAGGTATCGAAGTTATTGAGTACCGACGGCAGGTGAAACACCTTTCGCAATTTGTGTAAAACTTGAACTTCGAAGCAGTTCCGCCTGGAGCATTTGGTTTACCTCCGAGTCGCAGCGACACAACGTAAATTCCTTCCGCGGCTTTTTCCACGTGATAATGGCAGAGAGATGAGAGACCTGATTCAGCAGAACCTAGCACTCCGCGAATTGCTTCGCCAACGCATCCTGGTCCTGGATGGCGCGATGGGTACGATGCTACAGCAAGCCAATCTTACGGCGGAGGATTTCGGCGGGCCGCACCTGGAAGGCTGCAACGAATACCTGGTCGTGAGTCGCCCGGATGTGGTGCTGTCCATACACCGCAAGTATCTTGAGGCGGGTTCCGACATTATTGAGACCAATTCCTTCGGCAGCACGCCGGTTGTGCTTGCCGAATACCGGCTGGGGAACCGGGCCGAGGAACTAAGCCGCCGCGCCGCGGAGCTGGCCCGGCAGGCGGCTGACGAATTCTTCACTGCGTCAAAACCGCGCTTCGTAGCCGGGGCGATGGGCCCTACCACGAAAGCCATCAGCGTCACAGGAGGAATCAACTTCGATCAGCTTCGAGAGAATTTCTACACGCAGGCGCGGGGTCTCGTGGAAGGTGGGGCAGACCTGCTGCTGCTCGAAACCTGCCAGGATACGCGCAACATCAAAGCCGGAGTGCTGGCGATCGAGCAGCTCAGCCACGAGCTGGGCCAGCCCATCCCTGTGATGATTTCGGTAACCATCGAGCCAATGGGGACGATGCTGGCAGGACAAAATATCGAGGCGCTATGGTCGTCGCTCGACCACGTGGACGTTCTTTCCCTGGGCTTGAACTGCGCCACCGGTCCGGAATTCATGACGGACCACATCCGCACGCTGCAATCGTTGACGAGCAGATTCGTCTCTTGCTATCCGAACGCAGGGTTGCCCGACGAGGAAGGGCACTATGGCGAGACTCCCACATCGCTCGCCGAACAACTGGACCGATTCGTAGGCCGGGGTTGGCTGAATCTGGTGGGCGGATGTTGTGGAACGACCGAACAGCACATCCGCGCGATCGCGCAAATGGCGGAGTCCAAGGCTCCGCGACGGCCCGGCGGACCGAGCCACCGAGCGGTCTATTCCGGGATCGAAATGATCGAGGCGGAAGAAAGCACGCGTCCGCTGATCGTGGGCGAGCGTACCAACGTGATCGGTTCACGGGAGTTCAAGAGGCTGGTCGCAGCGGAGCAATGGGAGGAAGCAACGGAGATCGCGCGCCGTCAAGTGAAGAGTGGCGCGCACATCGTGGATGTATGCCTGCAAAGCACCGACCGCGAGGAGATTAATGACATACAGCCGTTCTACGATAAGTTAATCCGGAAGATCAAAGCGCCAATCATGATCGACACAACCGATGCGCGCTCGGTGGAACTCTCGCTCACCTATTGCCAGGGCAAGAGCATCATCAATTCGATCAATCTGGAAGACGGAGAGGAAAAATTCGAGCGCATCTGTCCGCTGGCCCGCTCCTACGGAGCGGCCCTGATTGTGGGCTGCATCGACGAGGACCCGGTGCAGGCGCAAGCCTTTACGCGCGAACGAAAGTTGGAAATTGCCGAACGCTCCTGCAAACTGCTCACCGAAAAATATGGGATCCGGGCCGAAAACATTATTTTCGATCCGCTGGTGTTTCCCTGCGCGACGGGAGACGAAAATTACATTGGTGGCGCCGTGGAGACAATCGAAGGAATTCGGCTGATTAAACAAAACGTTCCGCACGTGCGGACGGTACTAGGAATCTCAAACGTGTCGTTCGGTTTGCCGCCCGGTGCGCGCGAAGTGGTGAATTCCGTATTCCTGTATTACTGCACGAAGGCGGGGCTCGATCTGGCCATCGTGAACGCGGAGCGCATTGAGCGGTTCCCATCGATTCGGGAGCGAGAACGCAAGCTGACAGAGAACCTTCTGTTCAATCATGTTCCCGAGGAGGTGGCCGACGATCACCCACAGGCGTCACTGCTGCGCGGCGCCCCGGCCGATTGGCGTGCGCAGACTCGCGAACAGAGGGCTGCCATCAATCAATTTCACATCGCGGCCATTTCCGACCATTTCCGCGGCACCGGAGCGCGCAAGAAAGCCCGTGTAGAAGACCTGCCACTCGATCAGCGGTTGTCCAACTACATCTTGGAGGGTTCCAAGGACGGTTTGATCGAAGACCTGGATCGCAAGCGCGCGGAGAGCGCCGCACCGCTGGACATCATCAACGGCCCGCTGATGGCGGGAATGGCCGAGGTGGGCAGACTTTTCAATAATAACGAGCTGATCGTGGCGGAAGTGCTTCAATCAGCCGAGGCCATGAAGGCCGCGGTAGCCCATCTCGAGAAGTTCATGGAAAAAGCGGACGTTGAGAAGCGAGCCAAGCTGCTTCTGGCTACGGTGAAGGGGGACGTGCACGATATCGGCAAGAATTTGGTCGAAATCATCCTGAAGAACAATGGCTACGATGTGATCAATCTGGGCATCAAGGTACCGCCTGAAGAACTGATTCGCGCTCACCAGGAACATAAGCCGGACGCCATCGGACTCTCGGGCCTGCTGGTGAAAAGCGCGCAACAGATGGTGACGACCGCTGGGGATCTGCGCGAGGCCGGGATTCGCGTGCCGCTCTTGGTAGGCGGCGCGGCGTTATCGGAAAAATTCACACGGCTGAAGATCGCCCCTCAGTATCAGACCGCCGTGTGTTACGCCAAGGACGCCATGACCGGGCTGCGGCTGATGAACGAACTGAGCAATCCGGCGCAGCGCGAAACGGTGTTGCTGGCGCACACGTTCACCGAAGAGGCGCCCGTGGCAGAAGCCGAACCGCGACCGCAAGAGCCTGCCAGCGAAGAACGCTCGCCGAGAGTCCGCGCGGACCTGCCGATTCCGGCTGTCGCATATCTTGAGCGCAAGGTTCGTGCGGTGCCGGATTTGAATGAAATCTGGGGCTATGTGAACCCGTACATGCTGTTCGGCAGGCACTTGGGTTTCCGCGGCAACTTCGACAAGGCGCTGGCAGAACGTGATCCGCGCGCGCTAGAACTTTTCACCAGCATGGAGGAAATCAAACGAGAGGCCGCGAAATTCATGAAGATCGGCGCGGTGTGGCAATTCTTCGAAGCCGAGCGGCAGGGAAATTCGATCGTATTGTTTGCGCCGAACGGCGACGCACCAATTCACACGTTCCATTTCCAGCGGCAGCGCGTGGGCGACCGACTTTGTCTAAGCGATTACATTCTTCCCGTGCGCGACGGGCAGCGGGACCATCTGGCGCTATTCGTGGTCACAGCCGGGGCGGGGATCCGGGAAAAATCAGAAGAAGCGAAGGAAGCCGGACAGTATCTGTTCTCCCACGGCCTGCAGGCACTAGCGCTCGAAACCGCCGAAGCCTGCGCCGAATGGCTGCACCGGCGAATTCGCGAAGACTGGGAATTCCCGGATCCTCCCACGATGACAATGGCTGGACGGTTTACCTCACACTACAGAGGCAAGCGCTATAGCTTTGGTTATCCGGCATGTCCGAATCTGGAAGACCAGGCCGGAATCTGGATGCTGCTGCGGCCCGACGAAATCGGCGTGCATCTCACCGAAGGGATGATGATGGACCCGGAAGCCAGCGTGAGTGCGATCGTCTTTCAGCATCCCGACTGCTCGTATTTTTCCGTGGGCGAGCAGCCCTCCGCATCCTAATCGCGGTTCGTGCAGGAACACGTTAATGTGGCACTATAGCTCGCCGGGATCGCCGGAGAGCGGTGAATGCGTTACCTGATTCTGAGCGACATCCATGCGAACCTCGCAGCACTTGATGCTGCGCTCGAGGTCGCCAAAGGTCGGTGGTGGGAAGCGGTCTGCCTGGGGGATGTGGTGGGCTACGGGTCCAGGCCTAACGAAGTGGTTGACCGCATCCGCTCGCTTGAAACCGTGACGATTCGAGGCAACCACGACAAGGCGGTCAGCGGTCTGGCGGATGCTGACAACTTCAATCCCATCGCGCGAGGCGTTGTGCTATGGACGCGCGAGCAGCTTCGGCCAGAAAACCGCGAATATCTCGAAAAACTACCTAAAGGCCCTATTACCCTGGGTGGGTTTTCGATCCTTCATGGAGCCTTGCACGACGAGGATGAATATGTGTTTGCGCCGGCGCAGGCGCTCGAAGGACTGACCGATGCGCCATCGCAGGTGTCGTTTTTCGGGCATACGCATATCCAAGGAGGCTTTGCGCTGCGCGAGGGTCAGGTGGCTGTGCTGCACTTGAAGCCAGCCGGCGACAATTTATTCGCGACTCTACAAATTGAGGAAGGGACAACCTACCTGCTGAATCCCGGCTCGATCGGGCAGCCGCGCGACGGCGATACGCGCACCGGCTTCGCGATTGCGGACCTGGATCATCAATTCGTGGAGTTCTGGCGCGTTCCGTATGATATTAAAGATGTGCAAGCCCAGATGTCCGAGGCAGGACTCCCCGAGTCGCTGATCCTGAGGCTTTCCTTCGGGCGCTGAGGCGAACACACAAACGATGCCACTGGGTTCCAATGAAGAAGAGCGAAGCAGGTTCCCGATGGCCTTTGCAGCGGGCGTGGTTATCGTGGCGATACTGGGCGGTGTGCTAGCGCTGCTGATGAACAACACAAAACCCCATGGGCCTGCCGCGGCTCCGCAGCTTCCGTTCGGCCCGCAAGAGCGAGCCTATTCCCAGCGCATTCAATTCCAGGGAATTCAAATGGCGCACTCCACGAATTTCCTCAACCAGGAGTTCACCTTTGTTGCCGGAACGATTTCCAATGGCGGAGACCGTGCCATCGTGGCGCTGCAGGTCACAATCGAATTCCACGACCAGTTCAACCAGGTGATTCTGCGCGATTCGGAACGGCTGATCGCGCCTCCCGCGCCGCCAATCCCCGCGGGCCGGGGACGCGATTTCCAAGTCATTCTGGAACGTATTCCCTCAGACTGGAATCGGCAGTATCCTTCTATCCATGTCGCCGGCCTGATTCTGCAGTAGGGCTGGGAATCGGCAACTGTTTCTAAACGCAAGGGTGGTTTGTCTATGGATGACTGGGCCGAACTCGGCCGGGCGCTGGATGCCCTGGCAGCGTCGGGAAGCGCGGAAGTTCGCGAAGATGGCGAGTGGCTCCCGGAATTCGCCGTCTTACATTGCGAGGTGCGCGGTCAAGGAAAAACCTCCCTCGTCCATCTGTGGTCCGACGGGCGGAATTTGACGCGGCGCATCCTGCGCATCAAAAAACAATCCGAACAGCATATTATCCTGGAAGTGCAGCGATTCGGCCGTTCGAAGCCAAGCCGGCTGGAATTCTTGCGTACCGAAGGGACACGTTCGTCCGGGCGCATCGCACGCGCGGAATTTCGCGTGCGCTTCCGGAGGGTGCTCAGCGAGCGTTTTCCTGACGCAATTTTCGAATGCCTTACCATTTCTCCTGATCTAGGCCATTCCTTCTCCGGGCTTTACGTGCGGGGGCGCATGCACGAGGGACGCAGCTCCTGGGCGGTGCTGGCCGTTCCGCCCCGAGAAGGAGCCGCCGGGATCGACGGCATGCTGACCTTTGGAATTCTCTGGCTCGACTGGACACGCAGCCATGCGGAGCGCCACGCAGTCGAAGGGTTGCGCCTGTTCGTTCCGGAAGGCACAAGCCGGTTCTTACGCGAGCGGGTGATGTCGCTTTCTTCTGCGGCGCGCACCGAAATCTTCGAATTCCGCGAACAGGACGGAAGAATCCATAAAATGGATACCGCCGACGGAAATCTCGAAAGCTTGCTCGCGACGCGACGCACCTCGGAATCCGTTCTGGCGGCTGCACGTGCAGCCGCCGAGCGTATCCCGGTGCTGGCGAGCGCTCTCTCAACCGAGACGCGGATTGAGGTGCGTGCGCTGCCGGGAATGAAGGAAGTCGGTTTTTATTTTCGCGGATTCGAGTTTGCCCGTTGGTCGATCGAAAGAATGCTGTTTGAATTGGTTGACACCCGCCAGAGATTCACCGCTGGCACTCAACCTGCGCTCGAACGATTACTGCGTCAACTCAACCAGCACCGAGATGAGCTGGCAAGCGAAACAAACCACCCGCTGTATCGAGCCGCACCGGAGCGCTGGCTTGAGACGATCATTCTCAAAGATCCGACAAGACTGGACGCGCAGCTTGATTCACAGCATGTTTACTCGCAGGTGCCGACCGTCACAGCCGGAGATCGCGGGGTGCTCGATCTGCTCGGCGTGACACGCAGGGGGCGGCTGGTGGTGATCGAGCTAAAGGCCTCGGAAAACATTCAAATGCCGATCCAAGCGGTCGATTACTGGCTGCGCGTGCGGCGGCATCAACGCGAGGGAGACTTTCAGCGCTGCGGCTATTTTGTCGGCAGGGAGATTGATCCTAGGCCCCCTCTGGTCTGGCTGGTTGCACCGGCGCTGCAATTTCATTCTGCCACGGACAGGCTGCTGAAATACCTCTCGCCGGAAATTCAGGTCACCAGAATCGGACTCAATGAGAACTGGCGCCGCGGTTTGAGAGTCGTTTACAGGCAGCAGGGTTTTCCGCGAGCTGAAGATAGCTTGGGGAGAAAAGAGAAAGGGAAGCGGACCGAATGAACCTGGTCTGCTTCCCGGGGGTGTGTCCTAGAAGTATTGATAGATTAGACGCGGGAAGGCTCGAAAGGTTGCTTGCCGCGGCGCTCAATAAAAAAGATATTTGCGCCACTTTTCATCGCGGTGGCCAATGAGCCGCATCAACTGCCGCGACGTATGGAGTGTGAACGGGCGGGGGCGCCGCTGGAGCTTTAATCCCGCCTCTTCGGGCGTGCGGTCGCCCTTATGGTTATTACAGGAATAACAGCAGGCTACCAGATTTTCCCACGAGGATCGGCCGCCACGCGAACGCGGCATGACGTGGTCCAAAGTCAGTTCCGACGCAGGCAAGGCCGTGCCGCAGAATTGGCAGGTGTTGCGGTCACGGAGCAGAATGTTTTTCCGAGAGAGAGCCCTGCTCTGTTGGGGTATGTGACGGTAGCTCAGTAGGCGGATTACCGAAGGCACCTGAATTGCTTTCGAAGTCGAGTGCACCTCGGCGTGATTGGTTTCTTCCGCTTGGGCCACTCCTTTCAGCATCAGGACCAGCGCGCGGCGAACAGCCGTAACATTGATGGGCTCAAAAGTAGCATTCAGGACCAGTACCGGGGCTTGCATAACCGAAGGTCGGCTCTTCGAAACAGGCCGACGGTTGCCTGCAACTACGTCCTGCGCGCTCGAGCCCAAACCCACGCTGGGTCGAGGTCGTAAGCCAGTCTTCATACGCGTTTCCATTAGGTTGCTTTCCGCGGTTAGACAATTCTTTTCAACACGGGTGTAAGGATGCTCGATGTGTCTTACAGGTTTGCTTCATTCGTGCTAATTCTCCGATGCAGCGACAGCCGTGCGAGCGATCGGCCGGGAACGATCCGAGCAACAGTCAAACCGAGTACCTCGGAAGCGCCTCCCTGACGAAGAGCCTGCGCACATGAATCAAGCGTCGCGCCGGTCGTCAATACATCATCTACCAGCAGGATGCGCCGGTTGTCAACTCGCAGGTCCTTTCCAATGGCGTAGACGCCATGTACGGACTTCCAGCGCTCAGCTCGCGATAGTAGCAGTCGGGGAGAGCGCGGCCTGGTACGCACGAGCAAGGAGGGCTGGATAGGAATGCCCAGACGTTTCGCGAGCGGCCGGGCAATCAACTCCGCCTGGTTATATCCGCGCTCGCGCCGGCGGTCTGGATGAAGCGGAACAGGCACAATTACGTCCGGGCGCCATTTCTCAGGGGCTTGCAAGACGATTTCGGCGAGGCGCTGTGCGAACCAATAGCCGAGCCGAGCCACTTCTTCATACTTCATCAGGATAATGGCTTCAAACAGCGCATCGTTGTACACCGCGAAGCTACGCGCACGGTTAAAGGCGTAGAAACTGGCCCGGCAAAGCCGGCAAAGAGGCTGCACTGCCATTGCGGCCGCGACCGAGTCAAACGGGCGGCCGCAGCATTGGCACATAGGTTCCATGATGCGATCAAATCCGGCCAGGCATTCTTCGCAGAGGGGGATGCGGCTGGCGTTCGTCAGCGGACGAGTGCAAATTCGGCACGGCGCTGGGAAGAGTACCGAGACAAGGGCGGCAAGGGCGCTCTTTGTGATCATGGAGTTGCTAACCGAGCATGCAAGTGCAGCACGCTACCGCAATTCCATGCGCAACGGAAGAACTCTCTTTACCGAGGAGACCTGACGGACAAAACACACCCCCGCATCGATTCAAGAGCGCGTCGGCCGGCAGAGCAAGGGGCTAGAGGAGCCCCTGCTCCTTTTTCTCCTGGCAGGATACGCAGTATTGCGTCCAAGGCACAGCTTCGAGACGCTTCTGCTGGAGTTCCTCATGGCAGGAAGCGCATTGGCCGAACGTTTCTTCGCGAATCCGCTCCAGCGCTGCGTCCACAAGCTGCAAAAGCGAGCGGTCATTGTGCGTCTGGCCGAAAAGAAATTCTTTTGTGTACGAGTTGGCGGCCTTGTCGGCAAGATCCACGGTGGGATCTTCATCGGCTTCGCGGCCTTCCTGCTCCGTGCGAGCGATGCCTCGCAGCAGTTCCGCGCGTCTCGTGACAAGCTTCTTCTTGTAATACTCGAGCCGCTTCTTATCCATAGTTTGGTCTCATGGCGATGCTGATAGCCCCACTGAAAACCAGCAATCTTACCGGCTCCTCGTGGGGAATGTCAATTGCGTGAACTCAGTGGGAGAGCCTACTCACATCGTATCCCCCTGGCTGGATTGAAATGCTTGAGTCCGAAGCGGCGCGGGGAGATGGATGGGCTGTTGGGTCGGAGGAGGAAATAATCGCCACCGCCGTGGTTGTGGAAAAGTGGGAATCCCGCGCTGTGGGCGAGATTCCGAAGGATCG
>Ga0307372_10003466_pt1 | contig 25112 bp, 33 predicted proteins | sample OX1MG_FD_202533 | JGI IMG/M metagenome (GOLD analysis project Ga0307372, IMG submission 202533) | Soil microbial communities from Risofladan, Vaasa, Finland - OX-1 | ecosystem: Environmental > Terrestrial > Soil > Coastal area > Acid sulfate soil | place: Finland: Risofladan, Vaasa | collected...
GGCGTGGGACGCGTCGCTGGCGATGCGCGAACAGGACCAGTGGCCTGAACACGTCGAATTCATCAACGCTATTGCGGACGAAGGCTTCCTGATCGTGGCCGGACCCGTTGGCGATGGGAATCCGTATCGAGCAATGTTGGTCGTCAACGCCGACGACGAGAGCGAAGCCGCAGCGCGGCTCGAAGACGATCCGTGGACGACCGTTGACGTACTCGAGACGAAATCGGTCGAACGTTGGGATGTTCTCGTCGGGGAGTTCGCCTCAACGTGAGCTAGGTGTGGTGATCACTCGCGTCTATGCGTTGTAGCCGATCATCGCCAGGCCGAACAGCACGCAGTAAATCCCGAAGGGGATGAGGTTTGCTCGTCTGAAGTAGCGCGTCAGGAGGTGCACGGTGAACGTGGATGAGGCGGGCCTAGCGAAGCGCTGTCGGGGCGATGATTCGCGTGAGGCGACCGGGCTCGGCGACGATCGGGAGCCAGTCGTCGTCCGTGAACTCGACGACCGCGCGCCCGCATTACCGGCGGCTACGCACCACAGCGCACCCACCGTGGCGAAATCGTCGGCATCACCTTCCAGACCGAAGGCTGCCTCGTCTTCCCGGCACATGAGCCACAACCAGACCTCTAGGGCGGCCCACACACTCTCCGCGGAGGCGCTCAACTTCTGCGGCGGTTGCTGCCGGTTGCCGGCGCTTACGATCGTCGCCAGATGAGCGGGAACATGACGGTCGGTCTCTTGTGGCGTGCGGAGTGGGATACCTTCGAGTCGGAAGCGACTTGCAGGCTGCACGGTGTTTTCGCCGCGTTCGCAGAGCTCGGAGTGGCCGCCGAGCCCATCGTCTATTCGGACGAGACCGCGGAGGATGTCCGGGAGCGGTTGCTGAAGCTGGGCGGCGTGCTCGTCTGGGTCAACCCGATCGAGCAGGGGCGGGATCGTTCGACGCTCGACCCGCTGCTCCGGGAGGCAGCCGGCCGCGGCGTCTTCGTCAGCGCCCATCCCGACGTGATCCTGAAGATGGGAACCAAGAACGTTCTCGTCGACACGCGGAGCATGAGCTGGGGCACCGACACCCGGATCTACCGGACGGCAGCCGACCTTCGCGAACAGCTGCCCGCGCGACTCGCCGAAGCCGGGCCACTCGTCCTCAAGCAGCGGCGCGGAATGGGCGGACACGGCGTCTGGAAGGTCGAGCTCGCCGACGCGACGACCGTTATCGCCCAGCATGCCGCCGGAGCCGCAGCCTCCGAGCGGATACCGCTCGACGAGTTTCTCGGGTGGTGCGAACCGTACTTCGCAGGCGCCGGGCTGATGGTGGAGCAGCCCTACCAGCCCCGGCTTGGCGAAGGGATGATCCGCGCCTACCTCACCCACGATCGAGTGGTCGGCTTCACGCACCAGTACCCGCGCGGTCTGCTGCCCGCCGACTCAGATGCTCAACCGTCGACCAAGCTGTTCGAGCCAGCGGGGGAGCCGTCCTATCGCGACCTCCGCGCCCGACTGGAGTCCGAATGGGTGCCCGAACTGCAGAGGATTCTCGAGATCGATACCTACTCGCTCCCGGTCATCTGGGACGCAGACTTCCTCTACGGGCCAAAAGACGCTTGGGGCGCTGACACCTACGTGCTCTGCGAGATCAACGTCAGCTCGACCTTCGCATTCCCTGAGTTCGCGATGCCGACTGTCGCGCAGGCGGCGATCAGCCGCATACGCGAGCACAAAAGCAGCTAGCGCTCGAGCACGTCATCAGCACGGGCGTAACGCAGCCCTCGGCCACCAGCCTCGTGGTTGACTGAAGCAACGCGCTCGGGTCTTGCAGCTAGCTTGGTGCGCCGCTGTTTGTGATCTGCTGGAGCGGGTCGCCCTGGATCCCGGTTAGCTTGATGTAGTAGTCGAGTGCGCTCGGTGCGCCGGCCTGCTGGTCGGCTTCTCCGACGGCCTGCAGCGCGGTGAACCACTTGTCCCACTTGTCGAACGCGTCCATGGCACCGGGCTGTTTCAAGTCGTTGAGCAGCGGCTGGAGGTTGTCGTCTTTGTAGAACTGCTCGAGGCCGCTGAGGATGCCCGCGAGCGGGCCGCCGTCTGCTTTTTGGTAGAGCGAGAGCACGTCGGACACCGTGCCGCCGTACTTCGCGTACAGCGTCGACGCGTCGGACAGGAGTACCTCCTTGTAGAACTGCGTCAGCGCCTCGAACCCGTCGGCCTTCAGGTACGCCGGGAACCCGTCCAGCTTCAGGAACCGCACGAGCTGGTCGCCCCAGTTGACCGAGACGCCGCCGATCGTGTTCGCGGGCCGCGCAGGAGCCGCGTGAACCGCTCTGGCCGTCGCCGCGCCCCCGGCGGCGAGGAACGCCGCGACGAGGCTCGCCTTCGCAGCATTGAGCTTCCTACCCATGGCCTTCCTCCAATCGAGAGACCTGTAAATGACACGAATTAACCACTTTCCGGCCGGCGCGTCTAGGGGCAAGATGTTCACCGAGATGCACCAACTTGGACGGGCGTTGCAGCTGGCTGGACTCAACGAGTTCGCGCTCGCCGAGCTCTTCGGACGGGCGTGGACGAGCGACGACATCCCGCTCGTCCTCGACCGGTACCGCGCGGGTGACCCGCGCGCCGCGCTCGCCCGGGTCTTCGTGCTCGGCGAGCGGGTCGCATGCAACACGCTTCCTGTGGACGTCAGGGCGCTCGCCGAAGCCGGCCTCGTCGACGCGCACGACGGCTGGGTGAGCTCGAGGGTCCGGATCACCCCGTTTGCGGGAATTCTCGTCGTGCACGAGGCCGAGGTCGCCGACGAGGGATTCGTCACCGGAGTCAATGCCGCTTCGCGCACGCTCGCGACGCTGACCGTGCGCGACGACGTCGAGCGGGTGCTCGACGTTGGCACCGGTTCTGGCGTCGAGGCGCTGCTCGCGGCGCGTCATGCGACGACCGTCGTCGCGACCGACATCAATCCCCGAGCCCTCGAGTTCGCGTCGCTCAACGCGCGTCTCAACGGCTTATCTCTCGACATCCGCGAGGGAAGCCTCTTCGACCCGGTCGTCGGCGAGACGTTCGACCTCATCGTCGCCAACCCGCCTTTCGTCGTCTCCCCGGACACCGACTTCGTCTTCCGCGACAGCGGCCTTCCGGGTGACGCCATCTGCCGCGAGGTCGTGCGAGGCGCGGCTGCGCACCTGCGTCCCGGCGGCTTCGCCACAGTCCTGTGCAACTGGATCTGCCGATCGCCGGACGAGCGCTGGGAGCCGCTCGCCGGGTGGGTCGAGGGCCTGAGCTGTGACGCGCTCCTCTTCTCGCATGGCGTGATCGAGCCGCTGCGGTACGCGTCGCGGTGGAATGAGCCGCACCGGAAGGCTCCGGAGGCATATGCGCGCGCGGTGGGTCGCTGGCTCGACTACTACGAACGGGAGGGGATCGTCGGTATCGGCATCGGCGCCGTCATCCTGCGCGGCCGCGACGGTCCGGGCTGGGTGCGCGGGTTTGCGGCGCCGACGCCCGCGGCCGGGGCGGCCGGGGAGCACATCCGGCGGATCTTCGCGGGCGCCGACCGCCTGGAGCGCCTCGCGTCCGAGGAGGAGCTGCTCGACGGTCATTTCGAGCTCGTGCGCGGACACCGGCTCGAGCAGGCGCTCGTGTTTCGCGACGACTACGAGATCGCCGGTGTGGCGATGTCGCTGGAGGCGACCGTCGGCCTCGTCGCAGAGATCGAGCCGCACGTCCTCCCATTCCTGTTCGAGCTGACGCCGGAGCGCACGCTGGCGGAGGTCGCTGCAGCCGCAGAACTCGATGCGGCGGACGTCGCACGCACCGTTCGCCGCCTGCTCGAGCTCGGCATGCTGACTAGTTGCAGCTCTTGAACAGCAAGGCCAGATTGAGCCGCTGGATCGGCTTGTTTGAGCCGTTTCGAAGCCTGACCTACGACCCAGAACGATGCTCGCTGGACTTCGTCGCCTCGGTCGGTGGCACGAGCTTGTTGTCGATGATCGTGAATCCGGCTGCTTGCAGGAAGGGACGAGCAACCTCGACCGCGTGGGCGAGATTGCGCGCCATCCAGAAGCAAAGCGCAGCGAGCGGCAGCTCGATGAAGAGTGCGGAGGCGGCCGCTTGAGCGACGTCTGAAACGCCGCGCGACGTCAGGACGTCGAACCAGGCATCGCAACAGAGAAGCGACCCGGTGATCGTGGCGGTCACTTCCGCCAACGGCGACCGCCGCGCGACCATCACGGCTGTGCTGGCGAGCGCAACGCCAAGCCCGACGTCGAATCCACCCCAGGCGATCGCCCAGTGGTTAGCGACATAGTGGCGCGGCAGGGTCGCAAACAGCAACGCTGTCCATGGAACGAGCACAACGGCGCAGCCCAGTAGCGCCGGCGCGCTCCACGGCGGGACGAGCCATCGACCGCCGCCGAGACGGAGGCCAGCACGTGCGCGAAGATCAGCGGCCATCAGTGAGACCTCCCATGGACGATCCTCTCTTGTTGAGCCGGGCGTTGCGCATGATCGACTCTCTAGTCATCGAATGTTGCGCCGCGGCCCATACATACTGAGACGTCGGCGGTTGCTTCGCTTCGGCACCTCGTGCGCGGTCGCCTTCGTGGCACTGCTGAGCCTCGGTGCGGCCAGCTTCGCCTCGGAGCGTTCCGACCCGCTCGGAGAGAGGCGTATCACTCTCGGGTACTCGGTTGACGGACGTCCGATCACCGCAATCGAGATCGGCGATTTCGACGCACCGAGGCGAGCGCTCGTCGTCGGCTGCATCCACGGCAACGAGCCTGCGGGCATCGCAGTTGCGGTGCGACTCGCACACGCGAGACCGCCTAGCGAGCTCGACCTCTGGATCATTCCCGACCTCAACCCGGATGGGGTGTCCGCGGGCACGCGGGGGAACGCTGATCACGTCGACTTGAACCGCAACTTCCCGTGGCGTTGGCGAGCTCTCGGCGGCATCTTCTACTCGGGCCCGCGTGCGCTTTCCGAACCCGAGAGCCGAATCGCTTACCGCCTGATCAGGCGCCTGGAACCAAGGGTCTCTATCTGGTTCCACCAGCACCTCGATGTGGTCGACGAGTCTGGCGGCAACCTCGCTCTCGAGCGTCAGTTCGCCAAGCTGAGCGGTATGCGGCTCGCCAGACTCACACGCGAGCCAGGAAGCGTTGTCGGCTGGACAAATCACCAGCACCTCAACGGCACCGCATTCGTCGTCGAGCTGCCCGCCGGGCGATTGAGTCCCGCCGCCGCCTCACGCTACGCGCGGGCTGTCATCGCGGTAGCGGCCTCCAACGGCAACGACATCAAGGCAGGCTAGGGAGGTCCACGCACTCCGGCTGCCGCTCCCACCGTAGGCCATCGGGTACTGCGCAAGTTTTCGGCCCGCCCGGGCATCTTGTTGGTCGATGGTTCACACAAGGGGGACTTCATGAAGCTGAAGGCACTGCTCCTCGTCGCGCTTGCCGCCGCTGGGGTGGGGGCGTCGATGGCCGTCGCCGACAATGGCAACGGGAACGGCCAGGGTGAGAGTGGCACCGGCTGCCGCGCGTCGCGCGTCTCCGGAACGGTCTCGCCGCAGACGTTCACGTTGACGGTGACGCGCGCCGAAGGCCATGGTTCGATCTCGCCGGGCTCGACGGTCACGTTCACCATCGGTGGCGCCGGCCAGACGGTGCGGGCAGACGTCAACGCCTGCTCTGGTGCAACCGGGACGACGACGTCCTCGACGCTCACCGTCCGTTCGGTCGACCTGAAGGCGTTCGAGACGTCCACGACCGAAACAGCGACGACAGGGAAGGACGCCAACGACCAGGGCGACACCAACGACGACCATCACAACCGCACGACGACCACGTCGACGACCACGACCACGCACAGCTAGCACTTCTGCCTTCGCGCCTCCCTCTTCCCTTGGACAAACAAGGAAAGAGGGAGGCTCAAAGCCGGCCTCCGCTGCTGCATGGTCTCTCGCCGTAGGCTGAGACGATTCGGTCAGCGCCTCAGACGCCTACGTGACGGCTTCGCCGCGATCGTCTCGACGATCCCGCTCGGCCGTGCCGCGCAGCCGGAGGGGCCTGCGGTCGATCTCGATGCTGTCGACGATCGCCATGTAGTTCTCCTCATGGTCGTCGGTCGCGGCGGCCTTCATGCGGGGGCGCTGATGTTCAGGTTGGGCGCGGGGGCGCCGAGCTGACGGGCGAGACCGATCGTGTTCCAGACGTGCCAGAGGTCGGTGACGCGGCCGTCGTCGTCATAGCGGAAGAAGTGCATGTGTGGAACGTCGATCGGCGTGCTATTGACGGGGAGGCCGGCCAGCGGCCCGATCCGCAGCGGCCCCTGGTGGGTGCCGGTCATCGTCGAACGGCAGGCGACCGTGTCGTCTTCGCAGATGAGCTGGTGGACGTCGAAATGCAGGTCGGGGAAGGCCGTTCGCAGCGTCGAGATGACGTTCTTGAGGTGGGACGCGAAGTCGGTGCCGGCTGGCTCCTGATGGTCGACCGCACCGGGTGCCAGGGTCGTGTCGACGGAGGCGAGATCGCCGTCGTTGAACATGCGCTCGAAGCCTTCGAGCGTCCGTGTCTTCAGTTCCTCGCCCGCGACGGACGCGAGCACGCGATCCACCTCCTCGATGCTCGCTCCCGTCCCAATCAGCGCCGAGGGCCACGCCGTGGACGCCCGGTGGACTAGTGCGCACGCGATGCGAGGGGGGGCACCATTCCGTCCGCCACGGCTCGAGCATCACGAGTGCCCGAACTTGACGTCGGGGAGGATGCGGTCGAGCCAGTGTGGGAGCGCCCAGGCTGTGTGGCCGAAGACCCGGAGAAGCGTTGGGATGAGGACGAGCCGGACGAGCATTGCGTCGAGGAGCACGGCGACGCCCAGGATGACGCCCATCTCCTTCGGCGGCAGCGGCCCGGAGAGCGCGAAGGTGAAGAAGACGGCGACCATCACGGCTGCGGCGGCGAAGATGACGCGGCCCGAGTGGGCGAGCCCGCCGATCATCGCATCGCGCGGATCGCCGGTCCGGTCGTAGTGCTCCTTCGCCGAGGAGAGCAGGAAGACCGTGTAGTCCATCGAGATCGCGAAGATCATCGCGAAGAAGAACACCGGTCCCCAGGCATCGAGGAAGCCCTGCGGCTGGAAGCCGAGCAGCCGGGCGCCGTGCCCGTCCTGGAAGATCAAGCGCGCGATCCCGAAGGCGGCACCGGTTGCAAGCAGGTTCGTTGCGACGCCGAGCGCGGCGATCAGCGGCGCCCGGAGCGCGAAGAGCAGGAGCAGGAAGCCGAGCGCGAGGACTACGCCGATCACGAGCGGCGTCTTGGCCGAGAGCGCCTGCTCGAGGTCGTGGTTCTCCGCCGCGGCGCCGCCAACGAGTGCGGCCTGCGGCAACGTCGAACGCAGGCGGTCGATCGTGCGGCCGGTGGCCGTGCTCGAAGGATCGGTCTTTGGAATTGCCTGGACGAGCGCGAGGCCACGACCGCCGCGCTGCGCGGCGGCGACGCGGGCGATGCCGGGATCGCGACGCGCGATCGCTATCGAAGCCGCAGCATCGTGCTGCGGCATGACGAGTTGCAGCGCACCCGGAGCACCCGTCCCGAATGCTTGCTGCACCTGGGTGTAGCCGATGCGCGAGCCGTCGGTCGTCGGCACGACCTTGATCGAGGGCATGCCGGTCTTCAGCCCGAAGATCGGGAGCGCCAGCAGCACGAGAATGAGCGTTGCGGCGGGGCCGTAGAGATGAGGTTTGCGCCAAAGCCGCTCGCCCCACCGCGCGAAGCGAGCGGAGCGGTGCTCGCCGGAGTGCACCCAGCGAAGCGGCATCGCGTCGACGCGCGGCCCGAGCTTCGCGAGCACTGCAGGAAGGAGCGTCAGTGTCGCGGCGAGGATGAAGACGACGCTGATCATGATCCCGAGCGCCATTGAGCGGAACGCCGGGCTCGGCACCAGCATCACCGCAGAGAGCGAGATCAGCACGGTCGCGCCGGAGAAGAGGACCGCCTTGCCCGCGGTGTCCATCGTGACCGCGACCGCATCGCGCACCGCAAACTTCGACCCGAAGAGCGCAGCGCGGAAGCGGTTGACGATGAAGAGGGCGTAGTCGATGCCGAGCGCGAGCGCGAACATGAGCGCGAAGTTCATCGCCCAGATCGAGATCTCGAACCCGTGGGTGAGCACGGAGAGCAATCCCGCGGAGGCGACGAGCCCGAGAATCGTCAGCATCAGCGGCAGCCCTGCCGCCGCCAGAGCGCCGAATGCGAGCGTGAGGATCGCGAGGGTAACCGGCCACGAGTAGAGCTCCGACTTCATCATCGCGGTGCGGTTCGCGGTGTTGAAGTCGCTCCACATTCCGGACGCCCCGGTCAGCGAGACCTCGACGCCGTTCGTGCCGGCGGCATGCAGCTTCGACTTGAGCGCGTCCGCGGCGGCGACCATTGCCGTCGGGTCGCCCTTTGCGCCTGCGGTGACGAGTGCCGTGTGACCATCGGCGGAGATCGAGGCTCCTGCACGCGGAGGCACGACCGACGCCACCGAACGGTTCGACCGCAACAGATGCTCCACGCGCGACACCGTCGCGCGAAACGCGGGCTCGGAGACGGTGGCGCTGCTCGAATGGACGACGACGAGCAGGGAGGAGCTCGAAAGCCCGCCAAAGTTCCGCTGGATCAGCTGCCGGGCCTGAACGGACTCGGAGCCGTTCGCCTGCCAGCCCGCCCCCGAAAGCGCCGTCTCGACCGCAGGCGCAAAGACGCCGAGCGCGACCGCGACGACCACCCAGGACACGGCGACGAACCGCACATGGTCGGCCGTCCAACGGCCGAGCCGCCCGATCGGACCGACGACGACGGGGTCGTGGTCGGGCGGCGGCGGAACGACGGGGGAGATAGCGGCGCGCTTGGCGAGGACGCTCATCGTCGGCACCCTCGTTCGATCCCGATGCCCCGCTCGAGCACGAGCGACGCCGGGCACGAGCCCACGCCGACGAGCAGCCACTGATTCACGCCGACGAAGGCGGCCAGCACGAGAAACCAGGGGCTGACCAGCACCGCCAGGAGCACGCTCAGAAGCGTCATCGAGCCTGCGAGCGCGAACAGGACCCGCTCCAGCGGCCAGGAAGGGTGCATCAACGTCCTACGCTTTCCACGAGCTCGTTCAGCGTGCGCAGCTGCTCCTGGACGGCCCCGCAGACCTGATCGCAGAGAGCAAAGACACCTTCGTCCACGATCCGGTAGTAGACGTGGTTGCCTTCCTTCCGACGGCCCAGGATGCCGACGTCGGCCATGACAGAGAGGTGCTTCGAGATGTTCTGCTGCGAGGCGGCGAGCGCCTCCGCGAGCTCGGAAACGGTCGCCTCGCCATCGCGGAGCCGGTCGAGCAAGCGGACCCGCATCGGCTCGCCGATCACACGGAACCGCCGGGCGATCAGCTCAACGAGGTCGTCCGGCAAAGGGTGCGGAAGTGCCATCAATCCTCCAATCAACTAAACAGTTAAATAGAGGTATAGCATACATTCGGGCCTGCCGGCGACGTCGACCGGAAGGCGGGCCAACGTCCTCAGCAACAGCAGTGCGAGGCGTCGGCGAAGAATTCACCGGCGCGTGGACGCTCGGTGGACGCCGAAGCTCGTTCTTGTCGTCCCCACCGACGACGAAAGGACTGATCAGCCCAGCGTCGTCGAACGCATCGCTCTCCAGGAGTTCCGCTCAATCGATGCCCAGCCGCTCTCGGTCGCCGGGTACCTGTCCTCCAAGGAGGTGCTCGATGCAGCCAGACGCTTTGCTCATACAGAACTCCAGGGCTCCTGAGATGCTCGCGAGCAAGCGTGCGACCGCCGATGAGGCGGTGGCAGTCCTGCTAGTCGTCGGTGCCGTCGTTCTCCACCTCTCCGTGCGTGGGTCGCACTGTCCATGCTGGAGCCGCCGGCAGGTGCGTTCGTGCGCTGAGATGGCCGACGGGGTCGTTCGTCGCGGAGGCACGACCGAGCAGGAGGACGTTTAGCACGACGATCGCTCCGGCGGCGGCGGCGAGCAGAAGCGCCCCGAGGACGACTGTGGAGAGGCGTCGTGTCATGCCGCGAACGGTAACGCGCTCTCCTGCAGCGTGCGCCTGATCGCCGCGGCTTCGGCAGGACGATTCGCAAGCAGCGCCGCTCGAGTGCGCCCGAGCTCATCGAAGTAGCGGACGGCAAAGGAGTCGTCGTCGCCGTTCAGCTCGAACGGGTCGTCGGGTCGCGGGGTTCCTACCACCTGCAGGCGGAGGCCGAACTGGTCCGACCAGACGTAGTGTGGCTGCGCCGGAGGAACCTCGAGGCCGAGGATCCGGCGAGCGGCCGCGGTTCCGTCGAGTGCGGCGGCGTTCCAGTGCCCGGGTCCGACGACGTCGCCGGCGGGATGGACGTCGGCCGAAGGACGTTTCGGCATGAGCTCGCGCCGCGGCTCGACGCCGACCCCGACAAGCACGGCATCGGCTCGGAGGGTCGTGCCGTCGGTGAGCGCGACTGCGTCGACGCGTCCGGAGACGTCCGCTCTGATGTGCTCGACGCCGGTGCGAAGCCTGACGTCGATGCCTCGCGCGCGCCAGCGGCTTGCGAGCATGAGCCCAACCTTTTCTCCAAGGACGCGCGAGACGGGCGCCGGCGCAGCTTCGACGATAGCCACATGCATGCCGAGGGAGGACGCCGTTGAGGCGACCTCCGCACCGACGAAGCCTCCGCCGATGACCACCAGGTGGCGTCCCGGCACGAGCTCGTCCCGGAGCGCTTGTGCATCCGTGAGTGTGCGCAGCTCATGCACGCCCGCCGGAAGATCGAGCGGAAGACGCCGGGGGCGAGCGCCCGTGGCAAGGACGATCGCGTCGAAAGGGAGCTCCCACCCACGGCTCGTCCTGGCTACGCGCGACACCGGATCGACGGAGTCGACGCGGGTGCCGAGCACGAGCTCGATCTCGCGCTCGTTCCAGAAGCCGGGCTTGCGCAGTTGCAACGAGGTCTCATCACGCGTGCCGGCGAGGAATTCCTTCGAGAGGGCGGGACGCTCGTACGGGCCGAACGGCTCCTCGCCAACGAGCACCACGCGCCCGTCGAAACCCTCGGCGCGCAACGCCTCGGCCGCACGGGCGCCGGCGAGGCCGGCGCCCACGATCACGACCGTGCGCGGAGTCATGCTGCCTCCTCCTCGACGACGGTGATGGCCGCCATCGGGCAGGCGCTCGCCGCCTCGAGGACGGCCGGATCGCCGGTGGTGCCGACGCGCAGGGAGGCGAGACCGCCCGCGTCGACTTCGAAGATCTCTGGAGCGAGCTCAGCGCAGGAGCCGAAGCCGCTGCAGAGCGAACGGTCGATCACGATCTTGTACATCACGTGCTCCTTTCGGGGGCCGGGGTGTGGGTGGGGCGGATGAGCGCACGCCATGCGGTTGCGAACGCGACGGCGCCCACCGCTCCGAGGTAGAGGCCGCGTGCCCACGGCTGTGTCGAGTCGGTGCCGGCGGCGATGCCGTGAGCGGTAGCCATGGCGAAGATGAGGTAGGAGGCCCAATGGATCCTGCGCCAAGCGCGCATCCCGATCCGGCGGCGCAGTGGGAAGGAGACGACGAGCAGTGCGGCGAGCTCGCACGCGACGACGCCGAGGGCGACCGACGCCGGCCGATAGGGCGACAGCCCCGGCACGGCAAGCCCCGCAGTCGGCATATGCAGTGTGCTGTCGAGTGTGAGCGCGACGCCGTGCAAGGCGAGCATCCCGAGACCGAGCAGTGCGAGGGTTCGATGGGCATCGACGGAGTCCGCCGCCTTGACCGCGCGGCCGAAGGGGCGCGACTTGACCACGAGCCCGGCGAGCACGGAGGCGGTGATGAGCACATAGGCCGTGAGACCGCTCGCGCGCGCGAGAAGCCAGAAGGTTGGGTCGTGGGTCATGCGAGCGCTCCCGTGAGCAGCGTGCGTCCGTCGTCGGTGACGAGGATCGTCGAGAGCTCCGTATGTGCAGCGGCGCGCGACCCGGAGAGGAAGATGACCTTCGCCTCGACCTCGGCCTCGACGGCGTCTCGGGCGATGACGGTGACACGAAGCAGATCGGTCTCGGCGGGCTCGCCAGTGGAGGGATCGATGATGTGGTGCTGCTCCCGGCCGTTCTTGCGCCACCGGCGGCGGTCGCGTCCGGACGTGGCGAGCCCGCCGGCGTGCAGTTCGAGCGTCATCGTCCCGTCGGCGGTCTCGACGCCGACCGGCCATGCACCGCCTCGCGTTGCGATGTCGCCGCCCGCGTTGACGAGACACGGCCCTGCGATTCCGAGCAGCTCGGCCGCGCGTTCGGCCGCGTAGCCCTTGCCGATGCCTCCGAGATCGAGGTGGACGCCGTCGCCGAGCACGATGCGGCCTCCGTCGATGCGGACGTCGCCGCCGCAGCGCGCGGCCCGCGGCGGCTCCGCCGAGTCGCCGGGGACGTCTTCGAAGGAGCGGTCGTAGCCGGCTCCGACGAGGGCGTCGTGGACGGTGGGATCGAATCGGCCGCCGGTACGCTCGCGCGCCTCGAGCGCGAGCGCGACGAGCCGTTGCAGATCCGGCCCCGCGTCGATCGAGCCGTCGCGGTTGAGGCGTGAGAGCTCCGAGTCGTCCCGGAAGCGCGATAAGAGCGCCTCGAGCCGGTCGAACTCCTGCTCGGCGGCCGTTAGCTGAGGCCCGGCGTCGCCGGCCTCGACGATGAGCTCGATGTCGGTGCCCATCGCGCGAAAGCCGCGCCGCTCGATCACGACGTCCTCGTGATCGTCAGTGGCGGGAGCGTGACGACTCTGACGGCGCTCGACGCTGCGGCGGGGGCAGTGGCTGCGGAGGCTGCGCGCTGCCGTGCGGCGACGATCTGATTCACGAGCTTCGCTTCCTTGCGAAGCAGCGCCGCGCGTACGGCGAGCGCGCGCAGACGCGGGTCGGCCGCCCTTGTCGTCCACGGCCTGGCTGCAACCACGGCCCACGCCAGGAAGAACACGACGAGGCCAAGCGCGAGCGCGTACAGGCGGACGGTGTGGTTAGCCATCCCCGCCGCCTCCGCCGTCGGCGTTCTCGAATGCACCGTCGTCGCCGTGATGCACGTGCTTGACGACGAGGATCGAGGGCGGCCGGCGGTAGACGACCCGTGGGGTCGGTGCGGCTGCGGCCGCGACGCGGGCGGGCGGGCGCTTGGCGAGCGCGCGCTGCAGGGCGGCCTGCAGGCGGTCGAGCTGCTTCGTACGCGCGGCCACGATCGCGTCCACGGATTGCCGGCTCGTGGAGCTGAGGGAGACGGTCCGCGTCGCCGCAACGGTGCCGACAACTGCGGCGAGCGCGAGCAGTCCCGAGATAAGAGCGATGTGTGATCTGGACATGACCCCGACGGTAGGGAGCACGCAGTTAGCGCCGGGCACGCGTCTAACCAGGATTCGGGCACTCCTCGGCAAGGATTCGGTAAAGACCGGATGCGCAGACTCGCCGGCGATCCGACACTGAGGCCGTGAAGATCCTGCTCGTCGAGGACGAAGATGCGATCGCCGAGCCGCTGACCGAAGGGTTGCGGCGCGAGGGATTCGACGTTGAGCGGGTCGGCACCGCCGCAGGCGCGCTCGCCGCCGGGCCAACGGACGTCGTCCTTCTTGACCTGCGCCTGCCCGACGGGGACGGGCTCGACGTCTGCCGCCAGCTTCGCTCGACCTCGGCGGTACCGATCATCGTCGTGACCGCACGCGGCGAGGAGAGCGACCGCGTCGTCGGCCTCGAGCTTGGAGCCGACGACTATGTGGTCAAGCCTTTTGGCCTCCGCGAGCTGATCGCTCGTATCCGGGCCGTTACACGGCGAACGCAAGACCGTCCACATGCGCACGAGCCGCTGCGGGTCGGAACGCTCGAGGTCGACGAGCGATCCCGCCGCGCCGAGCTCGACGGGCGCGATCTCAAGCTGACTCCGAAGGAGTTCGAGCTGCTCGCCGCGCTCGCACGAGATCCGGGCGCTGCGGTTAGCCGGCGGCGGCTGCTCGAGGAGGTTTGGGAGACGACGTGGTACGGATCGGCGAAGATGATCGACGTCCACGTCGCCGCCCTGCGTCGCAAGCTGGGAGATCCCGGCTGGATCGAGAGCGTGCGCGGCGTCGGTTTCCGCCTGCGCGACGCGTGATCCGCCGCCTTCTCCTCGGGTATCTGGGCATCACGCTGTTCGTGCTCCTCGCGCTCGAGGTTCCGCTCGGCATTCAGAACCAGCGCAACGAGCGGCACGACTTGACCGTTCGGCTCGAGCACGACGCGACCACGCTCGCGTCGTTCTCGGAGGACGCCGTGCAGACGCTCTCCGAGCCGCAGCTACGCGGTATCGCGCAGAAGGCGTACGCGTACACCGGTAGCAGCGGCGCAAGGGTGGTGATCGTCGACAAGCAGGGCGACGCAGTCGTCGACACGAGCGCAAGCCATACGGGGCGCGAGAGCTTCGCCACGCGCCCCGAGATCCGATCAGCGCTGCGTGGGAATGTCGCATCCGGTACGCGGCGATCGGCGACGCTGCACACCACGCTGCTGTACGTCGCAGTGCCGATCGCATCCGGAGGAGTCGTGCATGGCGCCGTGCGCGTGACGTATCCGACGTCGGCCGTCGACTCCCGGATCATGCACTACTGGCTCATCCTCGGTGCCGTTGGCCTGGTCGTCCTCGCTGCCGCGGTTGCTCTCGGTCTGCTCACCGCGCGCTTTGTTACCCGTCCGCTGCGCGACCTCGAACGGACGGCGGCAACGGTAGGCGAGGGCGATCTCGGCGCACGCGCATCCGAGCATGCCGGCCCGCCCGAGGTGCGGTCTCTCGCGGCCGTCTTCAACGAGACGGTCACGAAGCTCGGCCAACTCGTCCGTTCGCAGGAAGACTTTGTTGCCGATGCGTCTCACGAGCTCCGGACCCCGCTCACGGCCCTCCGGCTCCGGCTCGAGAACGGTGACGTCGAGGCGGGGCTGCGCGAGGCGGAGCGGCTCTCTGATCTTGTCGAGGGGCTGCTCGCGCTTGCGCGCGCCGACGCGGGCACGGCCCCGATCGCAACGCTCGATGCCAGCGCCGTCGTGCGCGAGCGCGTCGCTCACTGGGCGCCGTTCGCCGAGGAACGCGGCGTTCGCATCCTCGCGCGGACCGCAGGGGACGTGATGGTGCGCGCGGCGCGGGACCACCTCGTGCAGGTTCTGGACAACCTCGTCGCGAACGCGCTCGCCGTCGCGCCGGCGGGGAGCGCCGTCACCATCGCGGTTCGGTCGGAAGCGGACGCGGTCGAGATCCACGTCGGCGACCAAGGGCCTGGTCTCACAGCCGAGCAGCGCACGCGTGCGTTCGACCGGTTCTGGCGCGCGGGCTCTGGGGCCGGCGGCTCCGGGCTCGGTCTCGCCATCGTCCGCAGGCTCGTCGAGGCGGATGGAGGCTCGGTCGAGCTGGCCGACGCGCCGGGCGGCGGCCTCGACGCCGTGGTCCGCCTCCGGCGAGCCTGATCTGTCTTTACCGAACCCTCGCCATACCTTCGCCCCGCATTTGCCGGCGTCGCCATAAAACGAGAGCGTTCCCCAAGTGAAGGAGCCACGATGAACAAGCGAACCGCTCTCACACTCGCAGGCGTGCTTGCCGCCACTGTCCTCACGGGCGGCGCGGCGATCCTCGGCATAAGCCACACGGCGGCTGTCGCGCAGCCGGCGCCTGCAGCAGTTGTGCAAGCGCAGCAGCCGCCGGCGCCCACGCAGACCTGGGAGGGGGGGGACTGATGCAACGCGTCTGGGCAGTCGTGCTCTCCGTCTGGGCGATGCTGGCCATCGTGACCGTTCTGGCCTGGTCGTACCGGCCCGTCTCCACGGCAGCGCCGGCGCCCGCCGCGCAGACGCTCGTGGTCAAGGGGCCCAACGGGAAGCAGCAGTTCGTCGTCGTCCAGCCCGGCGCAATCGGCGCGACGCACGCGACGACTTCCACGTCCGGAGTCGTGAAGCCGTGATCCGCCGGCTCGAACGCGTCGAGTTCCATGCGGTCGGCACCACTTGCGCCGCCGCGGTCACCTCTGCTCCGGGCGATTCCGGGCGGGCAAAGCGTGCGCTGGCGGCGGCGCGGGCCGAAGTCGCCGCCTGCGAGTCGGCACTCTCTCGCTTCGACGTAACCAGCGACCTCTCCCGCTTGAACGCCGCCGGCGGAGAATGGTTGCCGGTCGATCGCCGCCTCGTAGAGGTGCTGCGCCTGGCCGTCCGAGCGCGGGAGACGACCGGGGGCCGCTTCGACCCGACCGTCCTACCCGCGCTCATCGCCGCCGGTTACGACCGCTCGTTCGAACAGCTCGCGGTGCGGGTTCCTCGACGCGCCAATGGCTGGCGTGCAGGCGCCGAGATCAACGTCGACGCGGGGGCCGGCCGCGTGCGAATCGAGTCCGGGGCTGCGGTCGATCTCGGCGGCATCGGCAAGGGCTACGCGGCGACGCGCGCGCTCGAGGCGATGGCGGACGCTTGGCCCGGACTGCCCGGCGGGCTCGTCGATCTCGGCGGAGACATCGCCCTCGCCGGAGAGACGCCCGAGCGCGGGCCGTGGCGAATCGCCATCGCAGACGCCCGCCACCCCGGAACGACTGCGGGCATCCTCGCCCTGCGGAGCGGCGGAGTCGCCACCTCGGGCCGCGACGTGCGCCGCTTCGGCCCCGACGCGTCCCTTCACCATCTGATCGATCCGGCTACCGGCGCGCCAGCGCAACCCGGCCCGCTCGCGGTCACCGTCGTCGCGCCGACCGCGACCGATGCCGAGGCGCACGCGACCGCGCTCGCAATCTCTACGCCCGAGGACGCCGCAGCGCACGTGGCGCTGCACCCAAGCATCGCTGCGCTGTACCTCCCGGTCGACGGCGAGCCAGTCGAGCTCGGCCCGCTCCCGCTCGCACGCCGCATGCTCCTTCGGGCCGCGTGATGGCGACGACGCTCCCTATCGCGTGGCTCATCGCCCGCGCCGCCGGACTCGTCGCGTTCGGCCTGCTGACGCTTTCAGTCTGGCTCGGCCTCGCGATGAGCACGCGGCTGCTCGGGTCTAAGCGAATGAAGCCGCTGCTCGGCCTGCACCGCACCCTCGTCTGGACAGGGCTCGCGGCGGTCGGCCTGCATGTGGTCGCGCTCATGCTCGACCCCGTCATGCACTTCTCCGCACTGACGGCGATCGTCCCGTTCGCGTCCCCCTACAAGCCCGGCGCGGTCGCGGCCGGCGTCGTCGGCGGCTGGCTGAGCCTCGCGATTGCCGCGTCGTTCTATCTCCGGAAGTGGATCGGTCAGAAAGGCTGGCGTCGCCTCCACTATGCGGCCTTCGCCGGATTTGCGCTGTCACTCGGCCATGCGCTCTTCGTCGGCACCGACCTAAAAGGGCTCGGCGGCCCCGTGGTCGCACTGCTCGCAGCAGGGCCTGTGCTCTGGCTCACGTTCTACAGGCTGCTCGCCCCACGGACGTTCCCGCGTGCCGCTGTGCCCGCCTCTGCGCCCGTGTAAGGCTGGGACATCGGACGCTTCTATCGATGGTGGCGTCGACCATCCTCCCGCGGTGGGTGTCGGTCGAGACGCAGCCGGTTGCGATGGCCGACGTGCTCGCCGTCCTCGTCGGCGTGTGTGGCAACGCCTCGCCTACGACCAGACCTTCGATGTCGGTGGCCTCGAGGTGATGACCTACCGGACGATGATGGAACGAGTCGCACGTGTCCGTGGCAAGCATCCGTTCCTGATCGAGGTCCCGTTGTTGACGCCGCGGCTTTCGTCGCTGTGGCTGCACCTCGTCACACCTGCGAGCGTCGCGGTGGCGCGACCCCTCGTCGAGGGACTGCGCGTCCCGACCGTCGCACACGACGATCGACTCTGGGACATCGTCGGAGTCCAACGCACAAGCTTCGAGGAGGCGATCCGGTCTGCGCTCCTCGAGCACGTTTAGGCGGCGACGTTTTCGATTTCTGTGGGCTCGATCGGCGTTCCGTCGGCGTCGATAAGGGCGACGCGGACCGGTGTTCCGTCGGACTTGCGGCGGAGGAGTCGCGGCGGCGTGGGCGAGACGTACTGGTCGCCCCATTGCATCAGTGCGGCCAGCGCGAGCCGGAGGTCGCGGCCCTTCGGCGTCAGCCGGTACTCGTAGCGCTCGGGGCGCTCCTGGTAGCGGACGCGTTCGAAGATGCCGTGCTCGACGAGCTTCGCCAGCCGGTCGGCGAGGACGTTGCGCGCGATCCCGAGGCTTTCCTGGAACTCCTCGAATCGTCGCCGGCCGAGGAACGCGTCCCGCACGACGAGCAGCGTCCAGCGCTCCCCGACGAGCTCCAGCGTGCGCGCCACCGAGCAGTCTTGGCCTTCGTAGTCGCGTCCGAGCATCGCTTCAGGATAGCAAGTTGCGTGACGCAACTCTAATCTGGTACGGTGGGTTTCGTCATGCAACGCAAATGGCTCGTTCTCGCCGTCACCTCTGTCGCCGTCTTCATGAGCTTCCTGGACGCGACGATCGTGAACATCGCCTTTCCGTCGATCCGCGCCTCCTTTCCGGGCGCAAGCCTCGGCGATCTCTCGTGGGTGATCAACGCCTACAACATCGTCTTCGCCTCGCTGCTCATTCCCGCCGGCCGCCTCGCCGACCGCGTCGGTCGCAAGCGGGTCTTCCTCGCCGGCGTCCTCCTCTTCCTCGCCGCGTCGGTCGCCTGCGGGCTCGCGCCGACCGCCGGTTTGCTGACCGCCGCGCGCGTCGTCCAGGCCGCGGGGGCTGCCGCACTTGTCCCCACCTCGCTCGGTCTCCTGCTCCCCGAGTTTCCGCTCGAGCAGCGCGCGACCGCGACCGCGCTCTGGGGGGCGACCGGTGGTATCGCCGCGGCGACCGGGCCGGCGCTCGGTGGCGTCCTCATCGAGGCCTTCGACTGGCGCGCAGTCTTCTTCGTCAACCTCTTCATCGGCCTGCCCGCGCTCATCCCCGCGCGGCGGATCCTGCGCGAGCTGCGAGAAGAGCACGCTCAACCGTTCCCGAGCCCGCTCGCGGTCGCACTGCTCGTCGGTGCGATCGGCGCGCTCTCGCTCGCGATCGTCGACGGTGGTCAGTGGGGCTGGGAGAGCGCACGCATCGTCGGCGCGTTTGCCGCCGCAGCCGTTCTCGGCGCCGCGTTCGTCTCGCACTCTGCGCGCTCGAGCCGTCCGCTCATCGAGCTGTCGCTCTTCCGCGTCCGCTCGTTCGCCGTCGCGACCCTTGGCGCGTTCATCTTCGCGCTCTCGTTCTTCGCGCTGCTCCTCTCCAACGCGCTCTTCCTGACCGGTGTGTGGCATTACTCGACGATTCGCGCCGGTGTCGCGCTGACACCCGGGCCGTTGATGGCGACGACCTTCTCGCCGATCGCAGGAAGACTCGCGGATCGCTTCGGCCAGCGCGTCGTCGCCGCACCCGGCGGCCTCCTCTTCGCGCTCGGGACGCTGCTCTTCGCGACCCGCGTCGCCGCCACGCCGCACTACGCATCGGCGTTCCTACCCGCGACCCTCCTCACCGGCGCCGGCGTCGGACTGACGTTCGGCGGCTTCGCGTCGGCCGCCGTCGCCGAGTTGCCGCGTGACCGCTTCTCGACCGGCTCCGGAATCTTCTCGATGTTTCGCCAATTGGCCGCCGTCATCGGAATCGCGCTCCTCGTCGCGCTCCTCAACGCGGGCGGCTCGACCATTGGCACCTTCCACCACGTCTGGGCGCTGATGATCGGCGGCGGCATCGGCAGCGCGCTCGCCGCGCTCGGACTCGGCCGGGTCCGCGCCCGCCACGTCCAATCGGTCGACGATCTGGCGCTTGACACATTCGAAGCGCTCACCGAATAGACAACGAAAACGGTGGCTGAGCAGCGCCTCGCTGAAGCCCTCTGACGGACTCGAACCGTCGACCCCTCCTTACCATGCGCTGTGAAACGGTTGCCGTCGGCTGCCGCCGGGCGCGGATCGGCTTGTTCGAGCGTTTTCGCGCGCGTCCCAATTTGGCACCGGTTGCCACCGGTTGCGCCCGCCGGGCTCCATAAGTGCTCCATCCATGCGTTGCGGATTTGAGGCGCGGAGAAGGGTTCCGACGTTCCGAGCCCAGGTCGTGTCGATGCGGCCTCAGGTGTATAGAGGGTCGATTCTGGCCTCTGCGTTGCTGAAGAAGAAGTCTCGGCTGGTGGGCGACATGTCCATTTCGGTGTCGTGCCTTTCGTCCAGGGAGTAGTGCAGGTCAACGACGAGAGGAGTTGTGATGTCCCTTCAGCAGAACTCAGCAGCAGTTGCTGCAGCGCGGGCTCACGTCGAGGCGTGGGGTAGTCGTGACTACGAGGCGGCGCGTGAGGCGCTCGCCGACGACGTCTGGGTGACGGTGATCGCGGCGGATCCGAACTTCCCGAAGACGGACCTGAACGGGATCGACGCGTACATGCAGGGGCTGATCCAGTTCGCCGACGGGGTCGTCCCCGACAGCACGGAGGTCGTCGAGGCTGTCGGTGACGACAGGCAGGCGCTGTTGACGGTGAGCGCCAGGGTCAAGTTCGGCCCTGACGCGCCGGAGATGGATGCCCCCGGGGCGCGGATGTACGTGTTCGACGAGAACGGCAAGATCAAGATCGAGCACGTCGTCTTCTTTGTCAGCTAGGGCTGGCCTGAGAGCGGCGGGGCCGGCAACGCTGGCCCGGCGCCGCCGCTCTTGCGATCGACGAGCCGACGCGTGAGACGATTGATTCGACCAAGGAGGGTGTGATGCGTTACGCGCTGTTTGTTTGTGCAGACGAGAGCCAGGAACTAAGCGAGAGAGAGGTGCAGGAGCGATACGAGGCGTTCCTGGGGTTCCAGGAGGACATGGAGGCTCGCGGCGCACTCGTGTTTCTGCAGCGGTTGCAGCCGACGTCGACGGCGACGAAGGTGAGCAAGCGGGGTGGGGGGCTCGTCTTGGCCGACGGTCCGTTTGCGGAGACGCGCGAGCAGATCGTCGGCTTCTACGTGCTCGAATGCGACGATCTAGACGAGGCGCTTGAGATTGCAGCCCGGAATCCTGCTGCCGAGTTTGGAACCGTCGAGGTGAGGCCCGTTTGGGTGGGGTAAGCGCCGAGCAGGCGGTCAGCGACGCCTTCCGGACCGAGTGGGGGCGGGTGGTTGCGCATCTGATCCGCGTCACCGGCAACTGGGATCTCGCCGAGGAGTGCGCCCAGGATGCGTTTACGCGAGCGCTGGAGCGGTGGCCTCGCGACGGCGTTCCCGACAACCCTGGCGGCTGGCTGAAGGTGACTGCGCGCAACCGAGCTCTCGATCGCCTACGACGCACACGCGTGGGCGAGCACAAGCTGCAAGAGGTCGGCAAGACGATGAGCGAAAACGAGGAATACGAAGACAACGAAGGTGGCATCGAGGATGACCGCCTGCGCCTGATCTTCACCTGCTGCCACCCCGCGCTGCCGATCGAGGGACAGGTTGCCGTGACGCTGCGAGCGCTGTGCGGACTGACCACCGTCGAGATTGCGCGCGCGTTCAGGATTCCAACCGAAACGATGGCCAAGCGGCTGGTGCGAACGAAGCACAAGATTCAAGACGCCGGCATCCCTTACCGCGTGCCGCCTGATCATCAGTTGCCGGACCGGCTGCGCGCGGTGCTCGTCGTTCTCTACGCGCTGTTCAACGAGGGCTACAGCGCGACAGCAGGCGCGGACCTCATTCGTCAAAACCTTTGTCTCGAAGCGATCCGGCTCGCGCGCCTGCTTGTCGAGCTGATGCCTGACGAGCCTGAGGCGCTTGGTCTGCTCAGCCTGCTGCTCTTGCACGATGCACGGCGGCCGGCCCGCCTCGATCAGGCGGGCGACATCGTCACGCTCGAGGATCAGGACCGTAGCCTTTGGGACCGCTCAACAATCGAGGAGGCATGCGCCCTGCTCGACCGAGCGATGCGGTTGCGCCGATCGGGCCCGTACCAGCTCCAGGCCGCGATCGCCGCCTGCCACGCCACAGCCGAAAGCGCTGGCGAGACCGACTGGGCCGAGATCGTCCTCCTCTACGACCGGCTGAACCAACTGGCGGCCACACCCGTGGTTGGTCTGAACAGGGCCGTAGCGGTCGCAATGGCCTTCGGGCCTCAGGCAGGACTCGACCTCGTCGACGAACTCGAGCGCGGCGGCGAGCTCGCCGACTACTACCTGCTCCCCGCTACGCGCGCCGATCTCCTGCGCCGGCTCGGGCGAACGGCGGATTCACGCATCGCGTACGCGCAGGCGCTCGAGCTCGCTCCCACCGACGCCGAGCGCCGCTACCTCCGCAAACGGCTCGGCGAAGCCTCGATCTGACCCGCGGCGACCCGAGCGAAGGCCGAAATGTCCATTCAGAGCTGTGGCCGTTCGTCCTCTTCACGAACCGTCACATTCTCGACCTGATGGAGGTCTTTCGATGAGCACCACCGCCACGGACAATTCGGCCCTTTCGACCCGCCAGGGCAAGCTGATCCTGGCGTTGGTCTGCCTCGCGGCGTTCCTCGACGTGATCGATACGACGATCGTGAACATCGCGCTTCCCTCGATCCGCGAGCACATCCACTTCACGGTGCAGAGCCTGCAGTGGATCGCAAGCGGCTACCTGCTCACCTACGGTGGCTTCCTGCTGCTCGGCGGCCGCGCCGCCGACCTGCTCGGCCGCCGCCGCCTCTTCGTCGTCGGCACGCTGCTGTTCGGGGCCTCGTCGCTCGCCTGCGGGCTCGCCGGCAGCGAAGGCGTGCTGATCGGCGCTCGCCTCGCTCAGGGCCTCGGGGCGGCGATGATGACCCCGGCCGCGCTCTCGATCCTGACGACGACGTTCGCCGAGGGGAAGGACCGCACCAAGGCGATCGGGCTCTGGAGCGCGACGATCCCGCTCGGCGCCGTCATCGGCGTCCTTGCCGGCGGCGTGCTCACCGAGGGCATCGGCTGGCGTTGGGTGTTCTTCGTCAACCTTCCCGTCTGCGCGCTCGTTCTCGCAGGTGCGTTCCGTCTGCTCGCCAACGACGGAAGGCAGGCGCCGATCAAGGACTTCGACGCGATCGGCGCAGTCCTCTCCACCGTCGGCATGCTCGGCGTCGTCTACACGCTCGTCAACGCACCGACGGTCGGCTGGGGCAGCGCCCGCACCATCTGCGAGCTTGCAGGTGCGGTCGCCGTGTTGGGCCTGTTCGTCGTCACCGAGTTGCGGCATCGCAACCCACTGTTCCCGCTCTCGATCTTCCGGATCAAGGGCATCGCTGCCGCCGACGCGACGCAAGTGATCGCGCAGGCCGGCTTCTACTCGATGTTCTTCTTCGTCACGCTGTACATGCAGAACGTGCTCGGCTTCTCCCCGATCGCCGCCGGAGCTGCCTACGTCCCGGTCACCGTCGGCGTCGGCATCTCCACCGGCGTCGCGACCAAGCTGCTGCCTCGCGTTGGCGCGCGGCCGATCATCATGGCCGGCGCCCTAATCGGGGCCGCCGGCGTCTTCTGGCTCGCACAGATCCCGGTGCACGGCAACTACATCGCCGACGTCCTGCCCGGCCTGGTCGTGATGGCGCTCGGACTCGGTGCGATCTTCGTCGGCGTCCAGACCGCCGCGAACGCCGGCGTCCCGGCCGACAAGGCCGGCCTCGCCGCTGCACTCGGCACAGCCTCCGCCCAACTCGGAAGCGCACTCGGCCTAGCGATCTTCACCGCGATCGCCGCAAGCCACACCCAGCACCTCATCAACGCCCATGTGACGCGGTCGGTCGCACTCACCTCCGGCTTCCACCATGCGCTCCTCGCGTGCAGCATCTTCCTAGTCGCTGCCAGCGTGATCGCCTCGCGCGCAAGAAACAGCCGTCCGCAAGCACCGGCCGTCGAGCCGCTGGGCGAGCCCGCGGTGGTGGTCGACGCCGCGTGAAGCGCGAACACTCCAACGACAGCCTCGAGACGAGCCCGGCAACCGAAGGGTTGCAGGGCTCGCCTCTTCAGCACAAAGAGAGAGAGAGGAGTTCCCTCCCCTTCCGTGGACATCTTCTGACTGAGTTCGCTTGGTCGGGAAGGATGTCCGCTGATGCCAAGGATCCCGCGCTGCTCGCTGGAGTTCCGCGCGGAGGTCGTGAGGTTGCTCCGGAGCAGTGGTCGTTCTGTCCCGCAGCTCGCGCGCGAGCTCGGCGTCTCACCGCAGTGGTTGCGTAATTGGTCGGTCCAGCTCGACGTTGCCGAAGGCAGTCAGAGGGGCTCAGCTCGGCCGAGCGCGTCGCCAGAACCGTGTCCTCGCCGAGGAGCGGAAGATCGGCGGCCTTCCTATAGAAAAAGCCCCGCGCTATGCGGGCGGGACCTTCCTGAAGCCCTCTGACGGACTCGAACCGTCGACCCCCTCCTTACCATGATTTTTCGAACCGTTGCCGTGGGTTGCCACCAGTTGCGGATCGGCTTGTTGGGCGGTTTTCGGGGGTGTCCGATTTGCCACTGGTTGCCACCGATTGCGCCCGCTGGGCTCCATAAGTGCTCCATCTTCCGCGGCGGATACGATGTGCTATCTTGGTATCTTGATACCGAGATGGAGGCGTGATGAATGATCGCAAGAACATGACCTTGAGGCTTCCTGCCGGGCAGGCGGATGAGCTTGAGGCCGTCGCTCGTGCCGAAGGGATTAGCGTTTCAGACGCGGTGCGCGAAGCGATCGCGGAGCACATCGCGCGCAAGCGGAAGGACAAGGTGTTTCGCGCGCGTCTTCGCACCGTCATGGAGCGTGATCGCGAGATCCTCGAGCGGCTCGCGCGCTGACGTTTGGAGTACCTCGATCTCGCGGACTACCTGCTGATCGCCGAAGCAGTCCTCGGCGTGCCCGCCGAGGAGATCGCGCGATGGCCGGGCATCGGTCTCGTGGACTCAGCGCTGCACGCGCCAGCGGCGGCTTTCGAGAGCGTCGAGCTATATCCGAACGTGATCGACAAGGCCGCAGTGCTCTGCGTGCGACTCGCTCGAAACCACCCGCTCCCGGATGGGAACAAGCGCGTCGCCTACCTCGCGATGGTCGAGTTTCTCGCCCGGAACGGACTCGAGTGGATGCCGCCGTCGGTGGACGAGACGGTCACGACGATGGAGGGTGTCGCGGCCGGGAACATCTCGGAGCGTGAGCTCGCAGACTGGCTGCGACCGGCCTCGGGGTAGTGCCTCGCGCTTGC
>Ga0307372_10003467_pt1 | contig 25104 bp, 14 predicted proteins | sample OX1MG_FD_202533 | JGI IMG/M metagenome (GOLD analysis project Ga0307372, IMG submission 202533) | Soil microbial communities from Risofladan, Vaasa, Finland - OX-1 | ecosystem: Environmental > Terrestrial > Soil > Coastal area > Acid sulfate soil | place: Finland: Risofladan, Vaasa | collected...
GGAAGTTTATGGATGGAAACCGGCGCACAATGTCGTACTCGAGGATAACCGCGAGGCGTCTATTCCCATCGAGCGCGGAGAGGCGTTTGTCGCCGTCACGGTTCCGGACTCTGCGGATGGCGCGACAGTCGAGATTGAATGACAGACCTACGAGGGCGGAGCAAACGGATGGCATGCGAGAGGTGGGGGGGGGAGAACCAGGTCGTAGAATCGATGGCGCAAGCTGAAATGCGCACCAAGCGGTCGAAAGTGCAAACGATGCGTAACGAGTGCCGTACACGTCCATAGATCTCCACCTCGAACATCCCTCCGGTGTTCCATGAACCATGCCTGCAGAGCAAATGCCCATGGAACCAAGTTCCGGCAGTGGACTACGTTTACTCCGCCGCACAGCCCCGCCAAAGCGGCGCACTGTGGCCCAGTTCTGCACTGGCGCTAATAGATGCTCGGCTGCGGCTTGCCGTTGTGGGTCGGGTCCAACTCTGGGTCATTGAAGACCTTAGTATTGTGCGTGCGGAACCACTCCGCGATCCGCTGCTTTGGCCTGCCCGGTAATTTGTACCATCGATAAGGGCAAAGGCATTGTCAGTTTGGCCGGGATGATACTTTGAGCCTGGAACTGCTCGCGGCAGAAGGTGTGGTTGCGTTCTGAATCGAACTCGGCGTCGGCCAGCACGCAGCCGATGGGAGCATGTTCATGCGCCTGGCCCACCGGGACAGGCAGAGTGGCACAGTCGTTCCACGGCGCTTGACGAGCCCTTTAAGCCAGGATGATCTGCCTCCCCACATCGACCACGGTGAGCCACTTTAACCAATGTTTCCAAGTGCGCTGCTTCTGGCCGAAGTGCTCTACACGGCGGATGAAATGGCTGCTCACCGCGGCTTGCGACAGTCCGGTTGCATCGACGGCTACCGTAGCAGGACTTCGCCACTTCCCAGGCATGCGTCGAACGATCTCGTTCATCACCCGCGCCACATCGGCCAAATCAATCCGCGTCAGAAAGCGATAAAGCGTGGTGTAGTCGGGAACCGAGTTCAGTTCCAGCGCGGATCGCAATTCTGCGTGCTCGCCCAAGCGGACTTCAGCCTCGCGAAAGGTCCAGTCCTCATAGCGCATCAGACAAAGCACGGCCAGTAACTGCGGCTGCGTAAACTGCCGCTTGCTGAACTTTGTGCGTTGCGCGGCCAAAACAGCCTGACTGACTTCCAGAGCCAGCCGAGCAAACCGTACCAGTCCAACCCCAGCCATCGTCAATGCGAAGAGCCAGAGCAGCTTCACCTTAACCCGATTCCTGCCACCTTCCACGCCCACGTATCGAGGATGTCAACAGAGCCAACCAGTCTCATAAACCTTTGAGGCGGGCAACTGGTTCATTCTGTAATTGCTCTGTGTGATCCCGCGAACGCCGCATGGCAGGACGCTGGGAGTTGACTGATGAACAATGGCCACTCTCAATTGACGAGTAATTCTGAGAACCCTGCATAACCAGGGCCGAATCTTCCCTTTGGCCCACTTTTCTCACTCAACTTGCCAGCGGTTGAAATCCGGTCTAGTCAAATCGCCGGACGGTCACCCTTCCTGCGCAGCATGCCACCCTCGCGCGGGACTTGGTCGGACGAATCAGATTGGTGCGCGCTTCATTGCTGTAGGCATGGCCACGTTCGATGACTTTCTGGTCGGATGACTTCAAAAAAGATTCCCACCCATCACGCGAGGTGGCGCCCTGGGAGCACATAGCCTCGGTGTATGCGGAGTACCGTGCCTTGCATCCTGAGCTGGTGCTTACCGGGTCCCGGAAGAGGATCTGGCCGTGCCTTCCTCACTGAGAGGCGCGCGCCCCAGAGAATCGCCCTAGCGGCGGCTGACGGCGATGATCTCGAAGGTGCCGGGTTTGGGTTGCGGGCGATGGCCGGGTGCGGCGGGCAGCATTTCAGCGGTGGGCAGAAAGATTTCCTGCGTGGCGCTGTCGAGGCCCATGGTGCGCGCGCCCGCGACGGTTGTGACGGTCTGCTCAACCTGGAATTGGCCGGCCTTCCGGCCGATGACTGTGATCGAACCGTCACCGCAACTGGCGAAGGCCACGCCGCGGTCGAAGCGGGCGGCGTCATTGATGGAGCCTATGGGCAGCGCGGCTTCAATTTTGCCGGTCTCGGTGCTCATGACGATCATCTTCGCAGGATTGCGGCAGCCGATGAAGAGGCGGTGGGCGGCGGGATCGATGGCCATGCTGGTTGGGTGGCCACCGGGCGCGACCGGCCAGCGGTCGATGACCTTGCCGGAGTGGAGGTCGACGACGGCGACCAGGTCCTTGTCTTCAAGATTGATGTAGGCTTTGCCGGAGCCGTCCGCGGCGAGGAACTCAGGTGCGCCGCCGAGGGGGATGGTTTCAACCTTGCCGTTGTGTGGATCGATGTCGGGATGGAAGGTCATGAGGGCGTTGCCGTCACCGGAGACGGCGAGGACCAGGTCGATACCGGGATCGTAGATGATGCCGTCAGAGTCGGGCATGGTCTGAATGCGGCCGAGTACTTTATAGGTCTTGAGGTCGAAGACTAGGATGGCGCCAGAGCCCCCGCCATCCGTGATGAAGCCGCGGCTGAGCTTGGGCACGAGGGCGACGCCGTGCGAGCGGACCTGGCCGGGGATGTCGGCGAGGAGCTTGCCGGTGCGGGTATCAATGGCTTGGGTGTGCGTGACGCGGGTGACGAAGAGGCGATGGTGGGGCGCATCGACGGTGACGTAATCCCAGCCGCCTTCGCCGCCGGGATGGAAGGTGGTAGCCACGTGCCAGCTCTGCGCGCGGAGCGGCGTCAGGGTGAGGGCGGCGCAAAGGGCAAAAAAGGTAAGGCGAGTGGGGTACATCAATGTCCTCCTGGAAGGAATGGGGTGCAGCAGTCCGAGTTCCGGGACACGGAAAAATTGTACTCGCTTTGGCTTAAGAGCTCCTGAAGGGAGCTAGACAAGGGGTAGGGCTATTTTCGCATCGGTCAAATCCGCATCCCTCCGCATCCCACCGCGGCAGGCACACGATGCAAGCCAGCGTGAGAGGTCTGAGATCTGCTTCGCATTACTATGCGGTATTGATCTGCACAAATGAGAGCCGGCTTCGAATCCCACGCCAGCACTAACTTTGGATCTGCAATCTATTAATGGTCTTGTTGCAATCCATTAATGGTTTTGTAAAGGTCATCCGCTATTTTTCTCGCAAGGTGTCAAGGGCGGAGTAAAACCAGGCCATTGGGGCGGAGTAAAAGCAGGCCAGTAGATAGCTGTTTTTTGTTGTAGGTATGCGGGGTAGAAGGGCCTCTGGAGCGTAGCGGAAGAGGCCCTTCTACGCCGAGGCGCGTTCGGGGGCATCGTTCAGCGCTCGGAGGATGAGGCGCGTTTGCGACGGCTCTGCTTGAGGCGGTAGCTGTCGGCGTTCATTTCCAGGATATGTACGTGATGCGTGAGCCGACCGAGCAGGGCGCCAGTCAGGCGCTCAGAGCCGAGCACCTCGGTCCATTCCTGGAAGGGCAGATTACTGGTGACCATCGTTGAACCGCGTTCGTAGCGCTGGCTGAGCATCTCGAAGAGCAGCTCGGCTCCAGTCTTGGACAGTGGCACGAAGCCCAGTTCATCGACGATCAGCAGTTCGTAGCTGGCGATCTGCTTCTGGAAGCGAAGCAGCTTCTTCTCGTCGCGAGCCTCGATCAGCTCGCTGACCAGGGCGGCGGTGGTAGTGAAGCGCACACGATGCCCGCGCTGGCAGGCGGCCAGCCCCAGAGCCAGGGCGATGTGCGTTTTCCCCGTGCCGCTGTTGCCCGGTAGCAGTACGTTCTCACGGCGGGCGAGGAACTCGCATCGCGCCAGTTCCAGCACCAGGGTCTTGTTCAGCGACGGGATGGCCAGGAAGTCGAAGCTGTCCATGGTCTTGACGACCGGGAACTTCGCTTGCCTGATACGGCGTTCAGTGGCCCGGCGCTCGCGATCCAGCAACTCCAGTTCTGTGATGCGCAGCAGGTAGCGGGGATAGTCGAGGCTCTCGGCGGCGCACTGCCGGGCCACATGGTCGTAGTCACGCAGCATGGTAGGCAGACTCTGCGCCTTCAGGTGATGTTCCAGCAGAAGCTGCGGCGTGTCGGCTGTGTGAGTTGCGGTGTTCGATGCGAAAGGCGCGGCGCCGCTCATGCGCATGCCTCCGCCAGCAGAGTCATGTAGTCGGCGGCTTGTGTGGTGCGCACCTGTGGCAACGGCAGGTGGGGGTAGTTGTCCATGTCCAGCCGAGGCGGTCTCCGTTCGATGCGGCACAGCAGCAGATGGCGCACCGCGTCGAAGCTGATCGTGCCCAGCCTCAAGGCGTCTTCGATGGCATGAGTTACTTCCGCAAGGGCGAAGGTCTCCATCCGGCGGAGCACCTGCACATACTCCCACCCCAATGACGAAGACCTGTCACTGGGGGCCCGGTACTCGCGGCTGCCGGGCTTCTTGAGTCTGGCTTCGAGCAATCGCCGCAGTTGCGCGAAGCACTCCGGCAACTGCCAGCCGGCCAGTGGCGCGGCCTGGTCCAGCGCTCTGGTCTTCTGTTCCAGCATCGCCAGGTAGTGCATCGGATCGAAGACCACCGTCTCCCGTTCATAGCTGCGTTCGTGCCGGGCGATCACCTCGCTGCCACACGCGATCACCACCTGATGCAGGTAGCCCTTCACCCATACCTGGCGATGCCCGTACTGCGTGGGCACGGAGTAGTCGTTCGATCGGTACCGTCTCCCGCGAAAGCCCAAACTCCTTCGCTACTGCTCGCTGACTCCGGCCCTCGACACGAACCGCACGCCGTACACGCCCGTAGATCTCCACCTGGAACATCCCTCCGGTGTTCCATGAACCATGCCTTCAAGGCAACAGCTCACGAAAACAAGATCCGGCGGTAGCAAACTTTTACTCCGCCGCAGGGCACCGCTCACGCGGCGCACTGTGGCCTGGTTTTGCACCGGCGCGCATAGCTAAAACCGCGCTCTTTCAAGACTTCATTTATGCAACCAGATCTAGGCTGGAGACACAAGTTCCGTTCTAGCGCCTCTTCCGAAAACAGCGTGGCGTGGATGCCTCCATAGACGACCCATGCGCCGCGGCTACGCGCCATCTTGCCCACCGCATAACCGCGCAGCGCATTGCCAGTGTAGACACGGATGCCCACAATATCTCCCGGCTGAATGCTCTCCGGCAAGATCTGCTCCAGAGACTCATCCACAAGAATCGGATCGCCCGCTTCTCGCGTCGTCGCCGCGGCAAGGAAAAACAACCACCTCGGTGTAATAGGCGCGGTGCTAAAAGAGTTGTCGCTGGGGCTTACAAGATGAACGCTCATCGAGGCCAACCTCTCTTCGTGCGAGTATAGTGGCGCATGCATGCGCGACATTGTAAGTTAGTTCCACTCGGAGTCAACAATAGAAGCGGCGGTCGGAGCAAGCTCCACACCGGCGATTCACCCCGTCTTCACCCTCAAGGCTGGCGGTTCGCCGATTTCGGAACGTGCGACGTGATGCCTTTCAAAACGAACTCGCGGACAAGGTTCGCTACGGCGTCTGCGCCGATGTCGGCTAAGCCGTTAAAAAGGACGAGCGAGGCTCCGCGGTCGGATTCGGGGTAGTAGAGATTGGAGATGGCTGCGGCGGTGAAGCCCCCGAGGATGTGGGAATAGTTGGGCACGCGACGGCCAGAGTCACTTCTGGTGATGAAGGCGGAAGAGACGGCGTAGAAGGCTCGGGATGTGTCGCTGCCAGTCCCCTTATAGAAGTAGCGCGGGTCCTGATGAAAGAGGGATGGATAAATGGCTTTGGCGAATAGGTTGCCAGTGACGTGATTTGCCAATGCGGCGCCGTAGCGCTCTCCGTATCCTTCGATGCCGCTGCCGTAAGCGGGGAAGATGTTGCGATTCTGTTCCGCGCCAGCGATTCCTGCTACGGTGAGGAAGGAAACGGGATCGATGAGGGATCTGATGCTGAGCTGGAACTTCTGTTTGGCCTCCATCGGCGGCGCATTCCAGTCATACGAGCTGTAAAAGTTTGGAATCACTTTTCCGATGCGTTGGTGCTCTGCGATGTGCACCTGTTCCTCGGCCAGAGCTTCCTTGTTTCCATTCACGGTCACACTGGTAGTTCCGCCCGGGACCGAGAGGGTGATCGAGGGCACAATGTGAGATTCGCCTGCATGCAATGGAATCTGGAGCGAGGTGAAAGTGCTCATCCCCAGTTTCGTCACAGTGATCTTGTACACATTCGGGACTAAGCCTGCAAATGCGAACTGCCCATCGTTGCCAGACTCCACCGTCCGGATTGCGGAGCCCGAGGGGTCAGCCAGAGTCACTTCCGCCCCTTGCAGCACATTTCCATTCGTGTCGAGCACCGTCCCGGAAATGACCCCCGTACCGGCCAGTTCGGGTTGCTTCTCCGCAGGTTGATGGGCAACCTGTATCGGCTGCGGTGCATTCGGCAATGCGATTTCGCGGGCAGTCGAATCAACACTTTGCTGCGCAAAAGCAGCTGAAGGCGACAGATTGAGAAAAACGAATACGACGAAGGCAGCCACTAAAATAGGCTTTAACGCCTGTGCCGTACGAAATTTCAGCCAATTTCGTGTCCAAACCAAATTGTGGTCCTCCACTGTTAGACGTGTTGTAAGTGCGAATGTGGCGGCGGTAACCGCAACTGGCAGAACGGGAAATAAGAAAACAACGATCCGCTGCAGTTCCACAGCTGAAAAACTTCTCCGTCGGAGCATGAAGCTCCTTCTTGAATCGGCAAAAAGCGACCAACCGTATTCGCTTCCACGCGCAAAGGTCAAGGGTTGTCAAATGGCAGGCCCAATAGAGTTCTCAACGCAGACTGCGCGTTGTCGAGCGAGGTGCGTAGGCGGATCGCTTCCACCTGCTTCGACAGGAGATCGGATTGCACGGTCACGTAAAGACCTGCGTTCAGATTATTGTGTCGATAACTCCGCTCGGCCGCCGCGGCCGTCTTCTCCAACACGGGCAGTTGCGCATTGAGGTCCTTCAGTTGCGCCGCCATGATCTGAGTTGTCTTCCAGACCTGGTCGGCCTGACTCTCCGCTGCGTCCAGGTGTGCCTGATATGTTTCTCGAAGCACCTCGCGAGTAGCTTTCTGAACAGCGATCTGGCCTCGATTGCGATTGAAAACGGGCAGGGTGAGCGTAACCTCCGGCCCAAGGGCATTCACGCCCTCGACGGGATCGCGCGCCATGATCAAGCCCGCAGTTAGCGATGGAAATTGCGCGAGAATTGCTTTTCGCAGGTTCTCCTCCTGGCTGTGGTATCCGGCCGCAAGCGCCAGCAAGTCGGCACGTCTGTGAGGGAGAGCTGTGAGCGCCTCATCAAACTGGGCCCGCGTGAGTGGCGAGAGCTGAGTTGGGCCAATCAGGTGAAGATGTACATCGGGCTGAAGTCCAAGCAGCTCGTTGAGTTCATGCTTTGTTAAGTTGACTTGAGTTTGAAGCTGCCGGTGAGATGCATCCGCATCAGTTACCAGGATAAGGTCCGCGGAGACAGTACCCGCGGTTTCATCTCCACGCTCCATTGCGGCTTGGTCGCGGTGGTACCGATCCTGAAGCAGAACCTGGTTTGTCTCTAGAACATCTTGAAGCTGATCATCGGCGCGCGCCTGGATGAACAACTCCCGCGCTCTTTCGGCGACCTGGATTTCTTGCCACGCGATATTCAGATTCACCTGCCTTTGTGTGGCTTGGGCTGCGGCCTTTGCGGCGCCTCGCGTAATCAAGGCTTGAATATCCTGGCTCAGGCTGAGTGCCCCGCCGTAATTCCGTACCGAAGTGGAAAAGCCGGCTCCGAACTGCGGGTCTGGCAATAATCCGGCTTCCAACAACTGGGCATTTGCGACTCCGGCCTGCAGGCGTGCGGCTTTCAGGTCGGGATTGTCGAAGACCGCGAGCATGACAACTGTTGTCTCGTCCAAACCCTCCGGCGAAATGGAGTGCGGTGGAAGCCCGGGTAGCCAGAATTGCCGCGCGGGTACTGTTAACTCTGGCGCACTCGCGAGGTTGGGTGCTGTCGGCAAGGGGTGCGGACGGTAGCTCGTGCAACCTGACAGCACAAGACCGAGAAGGCAGAGTGTGATTTTTCCCCAATGGCGACGAAATGGTCTCTTCATGCTCGGCCCTCCTTGGCAATCTGTTTGTTCCGCAAGTGCAGGTAGAGCGCGGGCAGAAGGTTGGTGCTCAGCATGGCACTCCATAGAATGCCTCCGAGAACGACCGCGGCGAGGCCCTGTTCCGGGGCGGCTCCCTGACCCCAGCCCAGGGCGGTGGGTAACATGCCGAAAATGGCGGTCAGTGTAGTCAGCGCAATAGGGCGAAAACGTACGTGTATAGCTTCCCGGACGGCTTCCTCCGGCAGCATCCCTTCCGCTTCGTTGCGGCGTGTGCGATAAAGCAAAACGATGCCGTGATTGAGGCCGATGCCCACCAGGGTGAGGAAGGCCACCATCCCGATGGCGTTCAATCCAACTCCGCTAATGAGCAGGGCCGCAGCCCCTCCGGTGAAGGCGAGCGGTATCTGCAGCAGTAGCAATCCCGGAACGAGCAGTCCGTCAAACTGCAGGATCATGATGGCGACCATCAGCAGGAAGGCCGCAACGGCGGCCGCGCCCAGACCAAGGGCGGCACTTTCAAGCTGCGGATAGAGGCCGCCGAATGCGTATCGGTAGCCGGGGGGGACATGCAGCCCCGCGAGCGCCTTGCGCGCAGAGGCGATGGTGCTGCCAAGCGGTCCTTTCGGCGTGGCCAGAATCTCGAGCGATCGCGCGCCGTCGATGTGGCGAATCTGGCTGGGCGTGGGAACCATTTCGATGTTGGCCAACTGATCGAGGGGCGTCCATCCGTCGGTGCGAATGGGTAGGCTGGCCAGCGCAGCGAGGGATCGATCGGGAGCATCGGCCAAGCGGACGTAAAGCGCCAGCGGGACGTTGCCCTGGGGCACCTGCGCCACCACTTCTCCGTTCAGCAGCGGAGCAATCTGCGCGTAAAGCTGCGCCGGCGTGATGTGCCGCACGGCCAGCGCGCCCATCTTCGGCGTGATCTGCAACTCGGTGATCAGATAGCCGTCGTTGTTGAAGATGCCGGTCAGCGCGTGGATCTTGCCCAGGCGGTCCACCATCTTCCCGGCAATCTCACGCATTTCCGCTACGCTGCTGCCGTAAACTTCAATCACAAACGGTTGGGGCAGTCCGGACAGGCTTTCGCCCGCGCGCTCAATCGTCGGTGTATCCATCGACAATTGCACGCCGTCGGTCCTGCTCTCTTTCATCAATCGGTCGCTGATCGCATCCAGGCTGTCCACATTCACGTCGGGCTTCAACGTGATTTGAATCTCGCCGGCATACGCGGGCTCGGTGTACATCCCGTTCGAAGGCGAGCCGATACGCGCAAAAATATGATTGACCGCCGGGTCGGCGGCCATGCGCCGTGTCATGCTCATCACCGCTTCTTCGGTATCGGCCATCGAGCTGCCCGGCGGCAGCGTGAAGCCCTCCAGCAGCACGCCTTCATTCGGCAGAGGCAGAAAATCAATGGGCACCAGCAGCAACCCGGCAAGGCTCGCGGCAAGCAGCACCAAGCAGATCGCAAGACTCCATCGCGGATGTTTTGCCACCGCGCCGAAAAGCCGCTCGTTTTTACTGCGCAGCCAGTCGAGCGCTCTGCCGGCGGAGGTGGGCCCGGTGCGAGCCTTGGCTTTCAGAAAGCCCAGGCTCAACGGGATGAGGCTGACAGAGATGAGCAGCGACGCCAGAAGCGAGAGCGCCATGGCCAGCGCAAAGGGGATGAAGAAAAGTCCCGCGAGGCCGCCGACAAAGAGCAGCGGTGCGAAGGAGGCAACGGTGGTTAGCGTACCGGTGACGTCTGCGCCGACGATGTCTCGGAGGCCGCGCGTGACTCCCTGCCACCGCTCATCGCCCTGCTCCCAGCGATAATAGATGCTTTCCAATACGATGATGCCGTCGTCGCACAATAGTCCGACGGCGACGGTGAGCGCACCGAGAGTCATGAGGTTGAGGCTGTGGCCGGTTGCATACAGGCCGGCGATGCCGAGCAACAGCGAGAGCGGGATGCTGAGGGCGAGAATCCAGACGCCTCGCCCGGTGCCCAGGACCCACAGCAGCACGGCAATGGCGAGCAGGCCGCCGATGAGAAGGTTTCTTCCCAGATCCGCGCCCACGCTGTGGACCAGATGGCCCTGGTCGTAGATGCTCACCCAGCGTACGCCCGGTGGCAGCAGCCTCACGCTTTGGCTTAGCATCTGCCGCACGCTCTCATCCACAGGGATTGTCGATGCGCCTGGCTGCTTGAAGACCACCAGCGCGATGCTCGGCCGGCGGTCGAGCAGCGCAGCGTTGAGCGTAGGCACGGCCGCGCGCACGATCCGCGCCAAATCGTGCAGCGGAATGGGACCGTGTGTGGATTCGACTGGAACTTGCTCCAGGTCGGCAATGCGCTCCGGCAGATTGCGAATTTCAATGAACACGTCCTGGTGGCCGGCGGTCACATAGCCGCCGGGATTGATCAGCACCTGCTGCTGCAGCGCGCTCAGCAGCGCTGTCACGGGCACGCCGTAGCGGTACATCGCGGCCATATTCGGTTGCACCCACAGCGCCTCTTCGCCGGAGCCGTAGACTTCGACGCGGTACACGCCGTGCAGAGCACGTAGCGCGGGAACCACGTTGGCCATTACCGCGCGCTCGGCCTCGGCTGGCGGCACCGTGGAGGGAAGCTCCAGACTGTAGTCCGCCACTTCGTTGATCGCGGTTCCCATGATCTCGGCAAAGGGATGGGCTGAAGCCGGAATTTCGCTGCGGGCGCGATCGATGGCGCTGTTCACCGCCATCAGGTCCTGCTCGCTGTCCGTTCCTTCGCGAAAGCGGACATCGGTTTCCACCGTGCCGCTCCCCATGCTGGAGCGCACATCCACAAGGTTGGGCAGCGACATGATCTCGCCTTCCAGCGGCCACGTGATCTCAGTCTCCAGCTCTGTCGCCGCTGCTCCTGGGTGGTGCGTGATCACGCTGATCATGGGAAAGTTGAATTTCGGCAGCACCTCGACCGGAATCTTCCATAACGCGTAGGCGCCATAGAGAATGAGCGCGCCGTAGATGAGTCCCCAGAACAGGGGCTGCAAAAGGAGGCGGCGAATGGAATTCTGCTCAGTCATCGGCATCAGTCGGGGACCTGGAAGTGCTCGGCTATGCTTGCGTGGAAGAGAAGGTAGGCGTTATTCACGATGACCTGCGCACCGGGGGCGAGACCGCTTTCGATGAGGGTGTCCCAACCCTGGACCGGTCCTGGCATGACTTCCTGGGGACGATCTCCCTTGGCGGAGTGGACCATTACCCACCACTTGCCCTGGTTCAATACCAGCGCCCGCGTGGGAACGGCGACCAGCTTGCGCGAAGGGAGATCGAGCGTTACCGTGCCGGACTCGCCGCTGATCCATGCGGTCTTGTCCCCGGCGGGAATGAGGGCGATGGATTCGCCTCCGCCGGCGGTCACCATGCCCGGGATGGAAGCGACACGAACGGCAACCGGCGCGCCTCCGTCGGCCGGCGTAAACCGGCCCGTCATTCCGGTGCGGATGCTGTTGAGCTCGGCTCCGTAGTAGTTGGCCCTGAGCCATAAGTGGTTGTCGCGCTGTAGCGTGATGACCGGCTGGCCGGCGCTCACCAGTTGGCCGTTTGCGCTGTTGAGGGCAAGCACAATGCCGTCGGTCGGCGCGGGCAATGTCATCAGCTGGCGCACCGAGCTGAGCCGGGATTGTGCATTGTCCAAAGCTGTTTGCGCCTGAGCGTCCGCGCTTTCGGCGTGGTGGACGGCCTGGCGCGTGGTCAGGTGCGAAGGCAACTGTTCGCGCAGGATCGCGAGCGTCTTCTGCGCGGCTTCAAGCTGCGAGCGGGCGCTGCGCACATCGGCCTCGCTTTGCATAAGCAGTGTACGAATGCCGGGGCCGCTCAGTCGAGCCAGTTCCTCTCCCGCGCGTACATGCGCGCCGGGGAGAACCTTCAACCCCTCAACTACACCGGTTTCCGCAGCGTCCACCGGCAGAACGCTGATGGGCTCAACCTGGGCGTAAGCAACAAGGTGAGGCGTAACAGCGCGAAGTTGGACGGCGACGGCATCCGCGTCGGATGCCTGCCCGGCGGCAGATGCGGCCCACGCCGCGAATGCGAGCAACGTGGCCGCTGCGGCGAAGCGCCGGTGAGACGCAAATCGCCGCGCAGCAAAATCCAAACTTTTCATAGAAACTCCCGCAAGTCGTAGTTCGAAGAGATAGCGCGCAACTGCATGCACGCACACGAACGCGAGCGAGGAACAGCGGGAGTTCTAGATGCGGAGGGAGGTGAAGCTCAACGGAGGCGAGAAAAGCAGTAACAGATAGTCGGTTCTATACGAACGCTGCTGGGCGGCAGGCGACACACCCCGCAGGAGTCGCATGACAAGCAAGAAGAAAATCCTGGCCAGCTGGACGATCAGCAATGCCAAAAGGATGCACAACGCAATGCACATGCCGATCACAATGAACATGAATTCGGAGTCATGTCCAAAGTCGGCAATAGTGTCCCAACGATCGAATAGCTCGCACAATTGCGAGACGGCCATCAGGAGGATTGCCGCAACCGAGACGAAGGTGTGGAACCGGCGGTTCACCTGTCCATCGTACCACCGCATCCCATAGTGGACCACCCCTTGTCTCGTTCGCGTCTCATCATCGACTTGTGCGCGCACCCCAAATCGAGAGAACTTGAGCCGCTGCAGGAACTGACGGTCAAGGTGGCGGAGTAAAGGCTAAACGAATCCTTCGAAAGCAATGATTGCGGGTCCTGGCCTAGCTCCAAAATCCCAGCTGCATGGCAACATCAAGCCCAGCCCAGTCATTCCGGCCAATGCTCCAGCATTCGTGGATGGCACTCTCGCGCTCTTCTATGGGGCGAGGGAATAGACAAGGAGCCTTGCCGGGCTCGATCCTCGATGCGGCGCGGCGACAAACAACCGGTTCCATTCCGGAACAAAGAGACCGGTTCTCGCTCCCGGCGACGTGTTGACGTGGTTGGTAGAGGAAAGCTGGTTGTGGTCGGAGATGTGAAGGACATCGATGTAACCTTCTCCTCCGATGACGTAAAGGCTCTTTCGATTTCGGTCGTAAAAGAGATCGTCCGCGTCTCCAACTGTAGGCCTCCGCGCGACGACATTGCCTGTATTTGTGTCGACAACGAGTAGCCGCGCCGGCATACGGCAAGCGAGGAACAAGCGGTGATGCTCCTCATCAAGCGCCATGGGGAAGTTTGCCAGCGCGCCGAGGTCTTTCCATTTGGCGGTCACGACTTGTTTGCCGCGGTCGACCACCGCAATGCTCATGTTGCGCGGTAGATTGACGAAAAGCCGCTGTCCATCCGCAGTGAGCTGAAAGGATTCCGGATGCGCCGGGAGCATCACCTCGCTCTTGACGGCGAGGTCCAGATTGAGTGTCGCAATCGCTCCACTTCCGAAGCCAGCCAAAACTAAGTCGTGCTTCGCATCATAGCGGAGATTGTCGGCCTCGTCTCCGAGTGTCACCGTTTTCAGCGGTCGCATGGTGCGGGCGTCGAAACTCCGAACGGATCCATCCTCTCCGTTCGCAACGTAGAGAGTCTGGTTGGCCGGGACATAGAGAACTCCCTGCGGTTCTCTGAGCCCCTTGATCTCGGCCACTCTTTGCCCGCGAGCTATGTCCAACACCTCTACGCTGTCGTTGCCGAGTGCAGAAACGAAGACCCGCTGTCCCTGCAAATCGACCGACAGGTGGTCGATTCGCCCTTCCACGTTGGGCAGCACGATCTCTTTCTCCAAACGGAGAACGGGGCTGGTCTGTGCCATGCAAAGACAGCCCGAGAGAATCCAGGTGTGAACTACAAGGCGACGGTACAAGTGCATGCTGAGTCTCCTATTGCCCATCATGTGATAATAGGACTTCACCTTAAGGAGAAATTGTACGTCTCGCACAAGGAGGTTCTAATCCGCGGGGCAAACACTGCGGCCAGTTGCGCCCGATCACTTCCGCAGGAGGCGGCATACCTGGAATCGCTGAATGTTCCCAGAAGGGGTCGCGTGTTCGTGCATGAGACTCTCTACGAGTTCAAACCAAGGCGCGAAATCAGTCGCTATCATCGCCGCGCTTGCCTGAAATATGGGCAGTCCGCTGCACGAGCGTGGGCCAGCGTGGCGGGCGCACTTAAGCGTATACTGCCGGCCTTCGGCGAAGATCGCCTGCTGGCCGACATCGAGGCGGAGGACATCGCGCGTTATCAGCGCGACCGTCTGGCCGAGAAAAAGCGTCCGTCAAACCGTACCGTAAACATGGAAGTCGGCGCGCTGCGCAAGTTCCTCATACACGCCGGGTACTGGCCCCGTCTGCGCGACGCGGTCCATATGCTCCCGGAGCGGGAGGATGTGGGCCAGGCACTTACACTTGAACAGGAGCGCCTGCTCCTCGAAGAGTGCGCTCGCAGTGTATCCCGCGCGCTGCTGCCGTTCGTCACTCTGGCCGTCGATACGGGCGTACGCTACGACACCATCCGCACGCTGCAATGGGAGCGCGTCGATCTACAACGGGGCACAATAAAGATCGGCAAGGACAAGACCGCTGCCGTTACCGGGCGCACCGTTCCGCTTAATGCTCGCGCATGGCGGACGCTGCAATTCTGGGCGGCCCAGTATCCGGACCGCAAGCTGGAGGACTATGTGTTTCCGGCGGCGCACTACGGCCTGCACGGCGGGAAGGGGCAGGTCGGTAAGGGCGGCGAAGTGCGCGCGTACGACGTCGATCCATCCAGGCCGGTGGGCACCGTACAGAGCGCATGGGAGGCGTCAAAGCGCCGGACGCAGCTACATTGCCCCGTGTGTACAGATGGCAAGCTAACGGAGCGCAAACCGGCTAGGCGGAGACGCGGTGTGGCCGTGGAACCAACCGTCGCGGGCTACACCTGCCAGAGCTGTGGCTACGCAACGGACAAACTGCCTGACGGTGTAGCCGGGTTTCGCTTCCATGATTTACGGCACACCGCCATCAGCCGCATGCTTGCAGCCGAGATGCGGCTGCCCATTATTGCCAAGGTTGTCGGATGGCGGCTGTCGACGGTTGTCGATATGGCCGAGCGGTACGGGCACTCCCAAGAAGACGACATGCGCCGCGCTGTTGAGTCCATAAGCGTGCCGTCGCTTGTCCCGTTCGAAACCCCGTGCGCGGAACTGTCTAACGTCGTCGTAGTCCAGTAAGTCCTTTATTATCTGGTCGGGGCGGAGGGATTCGAACCCCCGACCCTCTGCTCCCAAAACAGGTCAGACAGTTTATTGAAGTCTATTGAAATCTGTAGGGAATAACCGTATTGGATTGAAAGGCTTAGCGGGCATCGGTCCACCCCTATTGATTCTTGTGGCTCTTGGGTGCTTTGACCGCCACAAAATCGACTACATCCATCAAAACGAAATGATGTCCTCATTGAACGATCAGGCGGAGCGTCGCGGAGCGTGTCACGCTTCCACTTGTCCCGGTGATTATTACAGAATAACTTCCCGGCACCGAACCAGTCGTGTATGGCACAGTGATTGTGTAATCGTTGCTCGTCGAACTGAGATGTGTCGCGTCGCCCGAGTAAGCAGCACCGATTGTGTGCGTGCCTGCAGTCGTGAATGATGCCGGGAATTGAGCGGTTGCGTTGCTGAGCGCGACGGGTGAGCCTGAGTTGACGTTGTCCACGCTGAACTGCACCGTCCCGGAAGGTACCGTTGCCGAATTTACTGCCGTAACTGTTGCCGTGACGGTGTCTGTACTGCCCTTCGATGGAGAGTTCGAGGCCGCCGCCAGAGATGTCACCGTCGAGAAGTAGTTCGGTGAAGACTGCGTCGAACCACCAGAGCCACCCCCACAACTCGAAACGCCGCAGAAGATCACTCCGGCCATGCACATCCACAATCCCAGGTTCTTGCGCCTTCGCCGCGGAACGAGAGCAAAGAGAAGGAGGCCCACGGAGATGCTGCCTGCACCGGCGATCCATCGCGAATGCTGCGGCTGATTGGACGCCACAGGACTTCGACCTACCGATTGAGCTTGGGTTGTGGAGATTGTTAAAGAAACATTGCCTTGGGCGGAAAGTGAAGTGGGTGAGAAGACGCACGAAGACTCAGCAGGCAAACCCGAACAAGAAAAGGCCACGTTGCCCGAGTATCCGTTCGCATAGACAACCTGAACGCTCGTCGGGTAAGTGATTTGCCCGTTGATAACGGTCAGAGTGCTGGGATTCAACGACATCGAGAAGCCAGGCTGAACAAGCCAGATATACACTCCGGCTTCTCCGAGCGCCTGGTAATTCGCGTCTCCGCTGTAACTGAGTGAGACTGAATGCATTCCAACTGCAAGGCCGGTGGTAGGAATGGTCACGTTTGCGGTTGCAATCAGCTCATTTCCCTCGGCTGGACCTGCAACAACCGGCGTCGGAGCCCCGACATTTGTTCCATCGATCGCAAGCTGGACTGTACCCGTAGGCGCCGGATAAGCGGGCTCGCCCGTTGGCGCTTCAGTGGGAGACAGGATGACCGCGGACAAGCTGATCGGTGCCCCGACCGGGATATTTTGATATGCAGACAGTGTGTATCTCATCTGAGAGGGAATCGGTGCGTTGGAATAGGTTAGATTCAAAGGCGGGCTTGTGCAGCTTGAGTAGTTCGAGTCGCCGGAATAACTGATTGTGATTGGGTTGGAGATCGAAGTCAGCTGCGAGAGTTGAAACGTTAATTGTGGAATGCTCGCCCAAGGAAGCTGAAGCGTAATTCCGTTGGACGGTTGGCTTGCAAAGCCGGTGACCATTGTCGGACCGGCGATGAGAGTGGTCCCCGAGTAAATGCTTATCGTTCCAGTCGGAGCCACCATATTGCCCAAGGTGGGCGCGGGCTTCGCTTCATAAAGTTCGGCGAAGGCATTTAGGATCAGTACCCATCCTGGCCGAAGAGCGGTCGTATTGGAGTACGACCCGCAGCTCATGAGCCCAGGGGTCACCATGATGTTGCCGGCTCCGCTGCTGGCATTGAAGCTTGCGTCGCCGCTGTAGGACGCGTTCACAGTATGCGCACCTCCGATCAGGAGGTTGCTCGGAATATCTTCTGTATAGCCCTGTGCGTTGAGCGTGAACGGCCCCAGTGAATTGGTTCCATCCTTGAATGTTGCTGATCCTGCAGCCTCCCCGTAACCACTTTGGCCCTTCACATCGGCGCGAAGAAGCAGAAGGGACCCATAGGGCACGGAAGCTGGCGGGGGACCGAAGATGCCAGTGGTTGGGTCGTAGTTGAGAATCGAAACCTTGGTGGTGCTCAGCTCGGGCGAAATGCTCACATTCACAGAAGTCGAATCGCTGGGAGCAAACTGCGTGTCGCCAGCGTAGTGCGCTGAGACTGTGTAGCTTCCGCCAGATAGTGTGTTCACCTGTCCTGTGACAGAACCGCTCTGAAGGGAGCCAAGATAGATCGACCCATTTTCGGTTGATCCAATCAGCGATACGTCCCCCGTCGGACTTCCGGAGGATGAATTCACACCGACGACAGCAGTGATCGCCGTTCCATGTACGGCAGTCACTTGGCCGGTCCCACCATTCAGATCCAGAGTTGTCGTCGTCGAAACATAAGCGACCTTCGACCAGTTGTTCACCAGGTTGGCGATATCGATGCTGCCAAGGCCGGTAACCATGTCGTAGCCCGCGGTTGAATCATGACCCGCCGTTCTGCCAATCGGTTCGAAAGCTCCCGCCGGAATCTCACAATCGGAGCTCAAGGATGTGCAGGCTACGCGATTTCCGTCTGTCGTAATGTCATGGAAGATCGACGATCCAAGTGAACTCGATGCCAGACGATACAACGTGAAGTTGGCATTTCCCTGCCTGCCATACTTCTGGTTGATGATGGCCATCACGCCTGCCATCGCGGGCGCACTCGCCGATGTCCCGCCGACGGCGACGAAGTATTGGGTTGATGTTGCAGGGTTGCAACTCCCCTCGGGAGTCGCGTGCGCATCGCAGACAACATACGCGGAGTTGTAGACTCCGTTGCTCGCAAACAGAGACACATCCGGAATGTCTCGAACGCCATCCACCGGAACACCTGTACCGTCTTGCCAGACCGGCTTTGGATATATCCTCTGGTGCATGAACTCGCATCAGCACCGTCAGAAGTCACACAGGAACTGGGTCCGCCGCTCCCCGCAATCGTATCGAGATACAAAGCTCCTGCGGCCCCATTGTTGCAGGCCGTCGTCGGGTCGTCTCCGGTCGTCGCATCGAGTGTGGAGCTGCCACAACTGTCGTTCCAGGGAACCTCCGGGATGTAACTGAGCACGGATTTCTTGGTTGTGGGATCGCTCGTCAAACTCCAATAGTTCGTCCAAAGGTTGTACTGGTTGAAATCGGTACCGCCCACGGCTGTGTTGTACGGAGTCGATGCAAGTCCGTTCACTGCCATCGGATGAACGGCCAGATTCTGATTTTGATCGGTGGGGTCGCAAGCGGCTGATCCCTCATCTCCCGAGGAGACGAGAACGGTGATTCCTTCAGCGGAAGCCTGCTGCCATATTGCATTTTCGAATGCGTTCCCCGTCGTTCCCAGGAACAACTCGCATTGACCATAGCTTTCGCTCATGACCGGAGCGAGGTTGTTGTCCACAATGTAAAGCGCGGCCAGATCTACTCCCGCTGTGGTTTCTGTGCTGGCCGCACTCACCAGTTCGATATGTGCGCCTTTGGCCACGGCACCAGACCACTCCACGTCCAGATCGGACTCGAGCTCATCCGGCTGAAAGCCTGGGTCGGCACCGGCGACGGTGATGGTCGGGTCGTTCGGAGGCAATCCAAGAAAAGCGCGGAAATTGGACGGGTCAGAGGGGTTGATGTCCGTTTCGCCGACGATGGCAATCGTCTGCCCCGTTCCGTCGAATCCGGCATTCCACAAGGGTAAGACGTCGTAGATTGTGGCAAAGTCGTAGGGCGCCACTCCGAAAAAGCTAGCAAGCAGAGTCGGGCCACTCAGAGTCAGGTCTGGGCTAACGCCGGGCACGCGCTCGGGATGCGCCTGCCCCTTTGTTGAATGCAGAGTCGGCCCACGAATGAGCATCGAGCGACGCCCAAAGTCATTCAGGGAGACGATCCCGGAAATCACGGGAGCGAGCGCTGTGGGAATGCTTGGGTCACGATCGTTCGCCAGATGCATCGCGCCGTTGACCGCGTAACGATGCATTTCTGTGTGGAATGCTTCCTGGACCTGGCCTGAGATGCCGCTAAACTCGATTACCGTGCCGCCCTTGCTCACGGTGATCTGAGTGAAGCCGTGCGACGTGAGCCAACCAGTGACTGTCTGGATGTCCTCCTCGACGGGACCAAATTGAGCGCCAAACTGCTCGGGCGTGAGCCACTGATGGAATTGCGGTGATCCTGGATCTTGTTGTGACTGCAGGAGTTTGTTCAGCGCTGACTCCTGGTCAGGGCTGCGGCGCAACAGCATCAGCATGCGCTGCAGTTGCAAATCCTGGCCCGCGGCTCCACGATCGTTCCTGATATTCGCGAACGGAATCGTGTTGCCCTTGAGCAGCGTCAGATGGCTTTCATCGACGCTTCCTGAGATTCGAGGTGCTTGTGTCACGTGCCGAGCAGGGGGACGCTGCGCAGCCTGGCCATAGGAGGCTCGAGGGCCCAACGCGAGGGCGGCAATAAATCCTGTGCACAGCACAAAACTAGTAAAGCGGCGCGAAGGCATGTCAACAAATTCCTGCTGCTGTTATACGCGTTCGAGAGAAATTCAAGTCTTTCGTTCAGCTGCAAGTAAGCGAGAGGCTTTTCGGAAGAATAAGCTTGGCGAATAAAGGCCTTCGTGTCAACTAGAAGAATGGTAGACGGCCTCTCTGAGGAACAAGCCGCCCTTCCGGCACGAGTCCACGCATCGATTGTGAGTCGAAGTTCTTGGGGACTCCCGCTTCGCGCTGATCTGACCCAAACTTCGGGCAGACCAGACCCAACCCGCCTAAATCATGCGAGCACACAATTGAATCCGAGTTGGACTCAAATGATGTCCACGATTAGATTCTCTCGTGTGCTAGAAACTCTCACCTGTGCATCTTCGTAGCCGTCGAGACATATTCTGGCGACGATGAGACAGACTGTCATAACTTAAGGATTTGTTAAGTTTTTGTGAATCGAGACTTTTCAGACGTTTGGCCATTTCCCATATCAGTTTATGTTTATGAACTAGTCATTAAGTAACATTGTCCTCTGAAGATTTTTACTTTTTGTCTTGACATGCGCGCCGGAGGTAGCTGATATACGTGTGTTCCGCACAGGCTGCGGTGGGGTTAACCAAAACTGATTCAGTGGAATCAATGATTGGAGAAATTCAACCGCACGCGGGTGTGTGCTTTGCAACTGAGGTCGTGATCGACTGACGTCATGAACATCGCAGAAGGAGAAGCGAAATGCGAGACTCGTTCGTTCGGGCTCATTTGGCGAAAGCGTGTCTTCCCTTAGTGAATGGTCCAAGGCTTGCTTGGGGACCGGCATTCGGATGGCTAACGATTCTTGCGTTTGTATTCTCGCCCACAGTAGCTCATTGCCAGACGATCGCCCCGCTCCTCAATAGCGTGAACGACCAAACCCAGACTCCCGTTGAAGGAGCAGGCCACGACTATCAGCACCTGCTGAATGAGACTGTCAATTTTTCAAACGGTTCGGTTTCGTTTGACATCAATTTCCCAATTCCGAAGGGCCGCGGCATCACGCTCCCATATGCGCTGAGCTACAACTCGGGAACGGTCAATTCCCTGAACTCTTTGGATGGCGTCACACCGAAGTGGAACGATAATTCGATGTTCCCCAACAATCAGGGCTGGACCTACAAAGGAATTCCTACGGCCTCTGTGCAGGTTTTCAGCCTCAACATGCCAACTGGCCCTCCTGGCGCAACGCTAATTCCATGCAATTACCAAGCGGGTATGACCTTCACCGACCCGTCCGGGGTACAGCACAACCTCAACACAGCCGCATTCGCGTCCGCCTACAATGCACAAGGTGACCTATCAACCTGTGGACTCACGCAGGTAGTGCTTCCTCCTGGGGGCGACGGTCAAGTGGCGGCTACGATATGGCCTGGCACGCCGAGCGATTATATGACCGGAACGGACTGGCATTCGGGTCCTTTTATTGTCGAAGATAAGAACGGCACGATCTATGCCTTTACTTCCCAATTTGCAAGCAGTCCAAGCAGTCCGAACCTGACGAATGAAGTGCCGGACTGGATGGAAGACCGGAACGGAAACATCATCGAACTCAGTCCAAATGCAGCAGCAGGGGTCGGTACTGCTTGGAGCGACACCCTCGGTCGCCTCGGCCCCACCTGGAGCGGAAGCACTCTCACGATCGGGAATCAAACGTATACGGCAAACTGGGGCACGACCACGTCGAACTACAACATTGCGGTTCAAAACCCAGTATCGGGTTCGGGGATTCTCTGCCAAGGGGTTCCCACAAATGTTACTGGGACGCACCCGGCATTACAGTCTCTGACGCTTCCGAATGGAAAGAAATTTCAGTTCATCTACGGATCGAATGGCCTACTTACCGAGATCATCTACCCCGATGGCGGGTGGGTCAAATACACGTGGCAATTGAGTTCAGGGTATAACGAAGAAGCCTCCATGGGAGGCATGAGGGAAATGTTTGATCAAAATGGCCAAGCCTATTACAGTCCGGTATCGTACGGCTGCAACTCGGCCTATCAGACCCCGGAACTAGCAACCCGCACGGTCAGCTTCGACGGAACGCATGTTGCACAGACCCAGATCTTTGCTTTCAGCACGACCTGGGCGTACGACTCGAACGGTGGCTTAAATGGCTGGACGCAGAAGAGTGCCACAGTAACGACCACAGACAACGTGAGGAACCTGACCTCCAAAGTGGTATACACCTACAACCCCATGGGTGTTCCCGCACAGCCGTTCGAGGCGAGCGGCATCGCAACGATGATCCCAGTCGAGAACACAATTTCCTACTACGACTGGGGAAAGTCGTCTCCATCGCGGCAGGTCACAAAAACTTGGCTGGATCAATTCAACCTTGCCAGCGAAACCACCACGATCTACGGCACGACTACGATGACCAAGAAAGCGTCATATTCTTATACGTCAGGATTATGCGCAAACCCGGCATTGTCGTCGTACGTGTATCTAACGGAAGAGGATGACACTGATTTTGGGTCTGGTGTGAATCCTGGTCCCGTTGTCAAGAAGACAATCTACAATTACCACTGCTTTTCATCTGCGAATGTACCGACGTACAGCCAATACAATACCGGGCCATGGAACAACTATTCTGGAGTGACACTCGTTCCCGCAATCTCATCCGTCACGGTCGAGGACGGTAGCGGAACAATTCATTCAGCCACCCAGTACGCGTATGACGGAACCACTCCATCACCCGTGCGTGATCCCGTTCAGCACGATATAAATTACGACAGCGTCAGCATTCGAGGCAACCTCACTTCAGTGACGCGATGCACGACACTTCCGTCCTCTCCAACCTCATCATGTTCGGGGCCGACGACCCACTACACTTACGACTACACTGGCCAGCCTGCATCAATGACGGATCCCGCAAATAACACAACAGGCTACAGCTTTGCGGACAGATACACGGATACTTCATCTGCTCCGGACACGAACGCTTATCTCACGGAAATCGATTATCCGAATGGGCTCAAAAAGGACTTTGGGTACAGCTACTCGCTTGGCTATCTTACGGAATCGACCGATTTCAATCCGGGAAACTGGACGACCTATTCTTACGGAACACAGACTGCGAATTGCAGCTATTCGGACACTCTCGACCGCTTGACCGAGATTTTCTATCCCGACGGAGGAGAGACAACCAACTGCTATAACGATGGAGCCGCGAGCGTTACGACATCCAAGCTTCTCGACAGCACAACAAGCACCTGGGAAACAAGCGTCGCATACCGGGACGGCCTATTCCACACGATTCAGACACAACTCACATCCGACCCCGATTCCGGCCATCCTACCACGGTAGATATGTCCTATGACGGCGAAGGCCTGCTCTATTCAAAGAGCAACCCACATCGAAGCACGGGTTGGGCGACGGATGGAATTTCGTACTACTTTTACGATGCGCTGGGGCGGCCAATCGAATCGCTAGAGCAGGATGGAAGCGTGTTGCAGACGTGCTACGACGGCGTGGCCTCGACTCCTGCCGTTTCTTATTGCAGCTCGTCGAAACTTGGAGGCTCATCCATACTCGGCTCAGGCCTCGGCACTCGCATCGACACGACTGACGAAGCGGGGAGCCACTGGCAAAGGTTGACTGACGCACTTGGGCGTCTCGCATACGTTATTGAGCCGAATGGGACTTCTCAAACCCCGACGATGGAGACCGATTACAGCTACGATCTGCTGGATGATCTTCTCTCGGTCAAGCAGTGGGGAGGCGCGTACAACTGCTGTTCCAGCACGGAGCGCGTTCGCACCTTCACCTATGACAATATCGGGCGGCTCTTGACGGCACTGAATCCAGAGACAGGGACCGTGACGTACTCATACACGCCTGGCTCTGGGTATTGCGCCGGAGACCAGTCACTCCCGTGCAAGAAGACAGACGCCCGTGGGATTTCGATCAGCTACGCCTACGACTCCGACAACAGGCTATTGAGCGAGACGTACAGCGATTCGGAGCCAACGGTCTCATTCACCTACGACGCCTATCTAACGGGCGGGTACGGAACCGGCAACTACGGCAAAGGCCTCCGAACGGGAATGACAGACGCGTCAGGATTGACGACGTGGACCTACGACACAATGGGACGACCGTGGGTGGAAACACGCACCATTGGAACCGTTCAAAAGCAGGTAGGCACCGAATACGGTGAAGGCGGATCCGTCAAGTATCTGCATTACCCAAGCGGCGCAAAGTTGCATTATTTGATTGGGGGTGCAGGCAGGGATCTGTCCCTGCACGACGACACCAACAACATTCAATATGCGCTCTGCGCCACCTACGCTCCGCCGGGAGAACTCGCAACGGTCACAATGGGCTCCTCATCCTGCTCGACAGGCGGAATCCAAGATTCGCTGGCGTACAATTCCCGCCTTCAGCCTGCATCTCAGTCTGCCATCTCGGGCAGCACGACCTATCTGCACCTGACCTACGATTTCCATCTTGGCAACAGCGACAACGGAAACCTGTACGCGATCACCAACGTCAGAGATTCAACTCGCTCCCAGTCATTCACTTACGACACCCTGAACCGGATTCTCACCGCCAAAACGCCCAACCCGTCGTCCCATTCCTGGGGGATCGGCTTTACAATCGATGCGTTCGGGAATCTGACGCAAACCAGCCCCATCTCCGGTATGACGAATTTCCCAATGTCTGTGAACCAGCAGGTGAACACGAAGAACCAATTTACGTTGCTGGGGTACGGCTACGACGCGGCCGGAGAGGCCTTGGACGACGGGCTAGCCGCAGGTTGCTCGGGCCACGGCTATTCCTGGAAGGCGGAAGGCATGCAGAGCTGCGCGAACGGGACGACGTACACCTACGACGGCGACGAGGAGCGGGTGAAGAAGTCCAACGGCACGCTCTACTGGGGCGGGGACGCGGGCGGGGCGCTTGCGGAAAGCGACCTCTCGGGGAACCTGACGGCGGAGTACATCTTCTTCAACGGCCAGCGCATCGCCATGAGGAATGCCTCCACACACGTCGTCAGCTACTACGTGCTGGACCACCTGGGCTCGACGAGCGTGCTGGCGGATGCTGCGGGGAACATCATCAACGATTCTGACTACACGCCCTACGGCGGCGAAATCCCGTTCACGTCAGGCAATCCCGGCCAGCATTACAAGTTCACCGGCAAAGAACGTGACACAGAATCAGGAAACGACTACTTCGGGGCCAGGTACTACGGTTCGTCAATGGCGAGGATGCTGTCGCCCGATCCGCTGGGCGGAAGTCTGGCTAATCCGCAGTCGCTGA
>Ga0307372_10003468_pt1 | contig 25104 bp, 25 predicted proteins | sample OX1MG_FD_202533 | JGI IMG/M metagenome (GOLD analysis project Ga0307372, IMG submission 202533) | Soil microbial communities from Risofladan, Vaasa, Finland - OX-1 | ecosystem: Environmental > Terrestrial > Soil > Coastal area > Acid sulfate soil | place: Finland: Risofladan, Vaasa | collected...
CCTGCACGCTCAAACTGGATGGTTGTATGCGTGATCTGAAAATCCTGAGCCAGGATCTGCCTGATGTTGGCAAGAATCCTTTCGCTCTCTTCCATGTGCATATCGGGGATACGAACATGGCACGAGAGCGCCTGTAAATCGGCGCCAAGAGTCCAGATGTGAACGTCATGGACCTCTTGAACTCCCTCCACGCGCAGCACCGCCGCGGCGACGTCTTCTAATCGAATATTCCGAGGCAGACCTTCCAGAAGGATATGGCCGCTCTCGCTCAGAATTCCCGTGCCCGACCACAGGACCATCGCGCCGATGGCAATGCCGAGGGCGGGGTCCACCCAATCTGCGCCGGTTGAGCGGATAACCAGCGCACCTACAAAAATTGCAACGTTCGAAAGTGCGTCGCCGAGATTGTGAATCCAGACCGCGCGAATATTCAAATCACGGCGGCCGCGGTGAATGGAGAGTGTAATGCCCCCATTAATGACCAGCGCAAGCACCGAGACCCACATCATGAGGCTCGTGTGAACTTCCACGGGCTGGCGGAGCCGGCCAATCGATTCGTAGATCAGCGCGAGCGCCGCGAGAGCGAGCATGATCGCGTTCACAAATGCCGCTAAAATTCCGGCGCGATGATATCCGTAGGTTTTTTGCGCGGTCGGGGGACGCAGAGCCCAGCGTACCGCGAGCCAGGAGATTACTAGCGCAGGGACGTCGGTCAGATTGTGGACGGCATCGCTCACGAGCGCGATGGAATGCCCCGCATATCCGGCCGCCAATTCCACAAAGACGAGGGCGAGTGTAGCCACGACGGCTGCACCCATTACAGCCGAGCCCGTGCCTTCGCCATGAGCGTGGATGTGGGATCCGTGCCCATGACCGTGCCCACCATGCGCGCGAGAGTGCATCGTTCGGATTTTACTCGCAGAGATGGCACACGCACAGTGCCGAGTCGTGGCGTGGCGAAGTAAACGGCGTTCGGAAACGCAATTGACTTCGTTTGCGAGGTCCGCCTAACATGAGCTTGCTCCCATTCCGGGCAACCTAACGGGAGCTGAAGCGCGCGCGTCACGATTACCCGCGATGACGCAAAATACCACCAAGCTGGTCTTTTGGGGAGTGCGAGGCTCGACGCCGACGCTGGAGCGCGACACCTGGCGCTATGGAGGAAACACGCCGTGCGCGGAACTAACGATGCCACGCGGCACCCGATTTATTCTCGACTGCGGCACGGGCCTCCGCATGCTGGGAAAACGGCTGGCAAATTCCCACAGTGAATTCGGCATCGAAGCGCACGTCCTGGTAACGCACTATCACTGGGACCACATTCAGGGCGTTCCGTTTTTCCAGCCGTTGTTCGAGCCGCAGAACCGCTTCCACTTTTATGGGTTTCAGTCGAAATTCCTCGGTCCCGACAGCCTTCGCCAAGTGCTGGAAGCTCAGCTCGCCAGTCCGTACTTCCCCGTGGATATCACCATGATGACGGCCGCGCGCTCCTTTCGCGAGGTCACCGGCGGAGAGCGGTGGGAGATCGATGGAACACGCATTACCACGGCATGGCTCAATCATCCTCAAGGATGTCTAGGTTACCGCCTGGATACGGCCATGGGCTCGATCGTATACGCCACGGACAACGAACCGGGAGTGCCGGAATTCGACAAAAGCATCCGGCAATTCGTCCAAGGAGCGGATGTTCTGATTTATGACGCGCAATATTCACCGGAGCAGATTGCGTCGACGCGCAAGGGCTGGGGCCATTCGAGCTGGCTCGAAGGAGTAAAGATCGCGCGCGAGGCGCGGGTGGGGAACCTTATTCTCTTCCACCACAATCCCGATTCTTCGGACAGCACGGTAGACGGATTTCTGTCTGCCGCAAGGCTGGAATTTCCGGCGACTTGGGCCGCGGCGGAAGGCATGTGCGTCACATTGAGCGAGCGCGGCGTGGACGTCGCACAGCGTGAATCGCGCCTGGCGCCCCGCCGTCGCTTGCGCTTTGCCGCCACTGTCAGCGGCCAGGCCGAGGACGGCACCGCATTCGAGGAGAAAGCGGTGGTTCGGGATTTGAGTTTGCAGGGCGCTTATCTCGCGCTGCATAATCAGCCGAAGCTGCAATCCGAATTGCGGCTGGTGATTGAAGCTGCCGGAGAGCAAAATCGATCGAGCCTCTTGTCACTGCGCGCTACCGTGATTCATTGCAAGCCCGGCCGCGAGAATGGAGAGAATGGCGTTGGCATCCTCTTCATCGCCGAGGCCGATCCTGCAGCGCCAAGCGATTAGTACTCCTCAGCGGGCTGTATACCGGTTAGGCCCCAACATGTTTCATTGCGGATATCTGCGCATCGAGATCGGCCAAGGCGCGCATGAGTTGGTCGCGATAACGAGGATTTTGGCTACCCTGCAGTGCTCGTTCGACCCGAGCCCGCGACAAGAGCAGCACCTCCATGCGGCGGTGCGCTTCTACTTGTTCTAGCGTCAACTGCTGCTTATTGCTTTTTTGATCGGTTCCTACAGAAGCCTCGATTTGGTCCGCTACAGACTTGCTTTCCCATCCTTTAGCCATATTTTAATTTTAAGGCGGTGCGAGCGTTTTGCCATACTTTTTTTGCGATTCTCACAAATGAACAGCGCCATTTGGCTCGGGGTAGATTGCCGATCGCAATAACAAGCAACAGTTGACGCCGCTTGGACTCTGTGCCAGAAATGTCCAAGTCGTATGCAGGGTGAGCTGCCTATACCAGCTCAGCTACGTGTGAGACGTGGCGAGCACGAGCCTCTAATTTATCGAAAGCGAGGAATCAGACGCTTTGCGACCGAAGAAAAGAAAGGATTTCTGCGCGGTTGAAAAAAGCCGTAGAGACTTTCTCAAATCAGGAGTGCGCATTGGAACCGTATCGCTTGCACTTCCTGCCCTCGCTCATTGTGCAGTACAGGACAGTTTGGCACCCCAATCTGGACAAGCTTCAGCGGCTGGCATAAGGCCCTTCGAGCTGGAAGAAATGACGATCTCGGAGCTTCAGAGAGGCCTGCTTGCAGGAAGATTTACCGCGCGCTCCCTGACGGAGCAATACCTTGGCCGCATCGCCGAGATCGACAAGCAGGGGCCATCGATCAATGCGATCATCCAGGTGAATCCCGACGCGCTTTCGATTGCGGATGAGTTGGATGCCGAACGAAAGTCAGAAAAATCGCGTGGGCCGCTTCATGGAATTCCCGTCCTGATCAAGGACAATATCGGCACTGCGGACCAAATGATGACAACCGCCGGATCGCTTGCGCTTTCTGGTTTCACGCCCAACAAGGATTCTGGCGTGGCTCGGCGCCTGCGCGAAGGCGGCGCCGTAATCCTCGGCAAGACGAACCTCAGCGAGTGGGCCAATTTTCGTTCCTCTCATTCTTCAAGCGGTTGGAGCGGACGAGGAGGACAGACACGCAATCCATATGCTCTCGACCGAAATCCGAGCGGCTCAAGTTCGGGGTCGGCAGTTGCCGCTGCCGCGAGCCTCTGTGCAGGAGCGCTGGGCACGGAAACGAACGGCTCCATCGTGTCTCCGTCTTCGTCCAATGGGCTTGTAGGCATCAAGCCGACCGTGGGTCTCATCAGCCGCACGGGAATCGTTCCAATTTCGCACAGCCAGGACACGGCCGGCCCTATTTGCCGTACCGTTTCAGATGCGGCTATTTTGCTCGGCGCCCTCGCAGGAGTTGATGCCGAGGATCCTGCAACCCAGGCTTCGCAGGGCAAGTCCGCGCCCGATTACTCACGTTTCCTCGATCCCGCCGGATTACGGGGCGCTCGGATCGGTGTCGTCAGAAAATTGTTCGGTGGCACCGAAGCGACTGACGCCGTCATGGAGGTGGCACTCGATGCCATGAAGCGCGAGGGAGCCATTCTGGTGGATCCGGTAGAGATCGAATCATTGGGGAAATTTGATGATTCGGAAATGGAGGTGCTTCTCCATGAGTTCAAGGCCGATCTCAATAAGTATTTTGCGGGTTTTGCACCGAATGTTCCTGTGCGCTCACTGAAGGAAATCATCGAGTTCAACGAACACAACCATGAAAAGGAAATGCCGTATTTCGGGCAGGACATCATGGTGAAGTCAGAGGCGAAGGGGTCGCTAACGGATAAGACCTATCGAGCGGCACTCGAAATGAATCATCGGCTGACCCGACGGGACGGAATCGATGCCGCGGTGGAGAGGTACAAGCTCGATGCTCTCGTGGCACCGACACGGCCCCCCGCAGGATTGACCGATCTAGTCGATGGGGATCATCGGCTGGGCACCAGTGCGGCGCTTCCTGCCGTGGCCGGCTATCCCCACATCACGGTTCCCGCGGGCTTTGTGTTCGGATTGCCCGTGGGTATTTCGTTTTTCGGGCGTGCATGGAGCGAGCCGGCACTGATCAGAATCGCCTATTCATTCGAGCAGGCGACGCATGCGCGCAAGCCTCCTCGGTTCCTCGCTACAGTGGCACTTGCACCGAATTCTGGATCGTAATCTTCACAATGTGAAATGCTCTTTCGCTTTATGCTCTTGAATGGGAGATCTTCATTGTCCGAGGTCGGGAGTGGTGGTTGAGCTTCGCACTCACGGGGAGACCTGGTGGTTGGTCACCCTGGAACTGTGAAAGGTTGTGCCGCCTAGTTCTACACAGGTACTATCCCATTGTATTTCGTACGAATCGATTTTTTCGGTAGTGAGCCGGCTATGAAGAAAGTTCGCGAAGGTCTTTTCATCCTGACGGTAATGGCAATGCTTGCGGAGTGCCAGGGCGCGCCGCGTGGCAATGAAACGAGCAGCACGGGAAGCGCACGCCGAATGCGGCAACTCCGAGCGAACCTCCCATGGTGCTGACGGAAGCCATTCCTCTTGAGGGAGTAAAAGCGCGCTTCGACCACTTTGCTTGTGGGCGAGGACGAGTGTTTGTTTCCGCGCTGGCAGTAATTCGGTCGAGATCATCGACGTTGGATTGAGGACACTGGAACATACCATTCCGAATGGGCCCGATCCTCAGGGCGAGGCATTTTCTTCCGAGGCAAACAAGCTTTTTGTCGCAAGCGCCGGGGCAAAGTCTACATCTTTGATGGAAACTCTTACAAACTCATCACCATGGTCGATTTTGAAGGCGGCGCCGATAATCTGCGCTACGATGCAGCTGCCAAGCGGGTCTACGTCGGCTGCGGCGACGATGAAAAGACGGGAGCCATCACGATGATCGACGCGATGACCAACGAGCGCCTACGTGTTCCAGCAAAACGATCCCGACCACTATCAGTTTCTAGCCAAGGTTCCCTCGGCGTTGGGCGCAGGCACGGCAGGATACTTTGGCAAGCAAGGAAAAGGATTCGATCGTTTCTTCCTGGCAGTGCCGATGAGCGGACGCCAAAGCGCCGAGATTCGGATTTATACCGTGCAGGACTGCGCCACGTAGAGACTACATGAAATCCCGAAAGATTTCGGCGGCAGAGCAAGCCGAGCCGGATCATTCCATCGGCAGGCCGACGTAATTCTCGGCGAGAGTTTGCGCGGCGGCGCGCGAGGTAGTCACGTAATCCAGTTCCGCGACTTGCCGCCTGCGGTCGAATGCGTTGTCGTCCTTGAACAGGTGCAGCATGGAAGTCATCCACCAGGAGAAACGCTGCGCTTTCCAGACACGCCGCAGACACTTCTCCGAATATTGGTCCAGAAGGTCGCGCCGTCCAGAAGAATAGAATTCGGCGAGCGCGCGAGAGAGCACTCGTACATCGGCCACCGCGAGATTGAGCCCTTTCGCTCCCGTCGGCGGCACGATGTGCGCTGCGTCGCCCGCCAGAAAAAGCTTGCCGAACTGCATCGGTTCCACGACGAAGCTGTGCAGGCCAGCGACGCCTTTTTGAATGATGGGTCCTTCCGTGAGACGCCAGCCTTCGCTTTCGAATCGTTTGTGGAGTTCTGCCCAGATTCTATCGTCGGGCCATTTTCGAATGTCTTCATCGTGATCGCATTGCAGGTAGAGCCGGACGAGTTGGGGGGAGCGCATGCTAAGCAGGCCAAAGCCACGTTCATGGTAGGCATAGATCAGTTCATCCGAGGAAGGCGGCGCTTCGGCCAGAATCCCCAGCCACCCGAACGGATAGACCCTCTCGAATACGGTAAGAACGCCGGCCGGGATGGAAGGGCGGCAAACTCCATGAAAACCGTCGCAGCCGGCGATAAAATCACAGGTGAGCTTGTGCTCCGCTCCGTCCTTGTGAAAATGGATTGTCGGTTTCGAGGAAAGTTTCGAACCATCAAGATCGTGCAGGCTGACATCCGAGACTTCGCAGAGAACCTGCCCGCCTGCCGCGAGCCGGGCATCGAATAAATCTCCAAGCACCTTCTGCTGAGGATAGATCGTTACGCCGCGACCGCCCGCAAGATCCTGGAAATCGATGCGGTGCGTGCGCCGGTTGAACCGCAGGTTAATTCCATGGTGAAGCAGCCCTTCGCGTTTCAGCCGCTCCCCCAGTCCTGTTTCCGTGAGTAGATCGACCGTGCCTTGTTCGAGCAAACCGGCGCGGACACGCTCCTCGCAATACTGGCGGGTGCGAGTTTCGAGCACGACGGACTCGATGCGCTGCAAATGCAAAAGGTGCGAGAGCACCAGTCCGGCCGGGCCTGCCCCGACGATTCCTACTTGAGTGTTCATTCGAGAATGGAAGACTCGCTCAAAGTGGGTACGTCCTTGCCAGGCTGCGCCGGGACGAATCGTCCTGCGATCGGCAATTATCGCACGCAGACGCGGATTCATGGCCCCAAAAGCACAGCCGCTTTCGACCACAATTGCCATTTGGCGGCTCATTCGTACATGCCGCATAATAATTGGGTCCATGGCTTGATCGATGAATTCGCCAAGGGTGCGCTTCCCCGGCAGCGCGGATGCGTGAAAGATCGTCCTCAGCATGTGGAGAAATCTCGGTCGTCATGCGTCAACTCCCTGAGGGAATTGACTGCTCGGAGCCTTTTCACTCCGGGCTGATTGCGGAAGAATAGCCACGGGCGCAAAGTGACGGGATATGAACGGCCCAGGTTCTACGATTTTGGCGACCGGTCTATGTATAATGCGTGCCGACCCATCTAATCATGGGATTGTTGTTGTTTCCGTTCCTTCTGGGTATCGCAGGGCGCGTGTGGCAACATATGGTGACCGTTAAATTTTTCGGCTTGCTGGATAAGGTTCCGTCGCCATCGGGATCGGGCTTTTGGCGAGTTAAAAGAGCGCATGGCAGTGTTCGCGGTATGGCAATCGCTCGAGGAGTTCAGTGATGACACCGAAATCGCCCAGTTCTACTCAACCGCCGGCAGGGCCACGCGCGGCGCCTCCGCGCGAACACGCAGTTGTTCCTTACCGGCGCCATGATCCCAATTTTCAGCCGCCCTCGCTCTATGCGCCCTACCGCTCGACTGTTCTCCGCGCGCCCCGCAAGCCGCTGATCGTGCTGCCTCACACGCTCTCAGAAGTTACCGGGCCTGTCTTTGGCCATGACGAAATCGCCGAGAACGACAACGATCTCACTCGACAACACGCAGAAGAACCAATGGGCCAGCGTATTACAGTGTCCGGGTGCGCGCTTGACGACAATGGGCGTCCCGTTCCCAACACCCTGATTGAGATCTGGCAGACAAACGCGGGCGGCCGCTACTTTCATCAAGGCGACCAGCATCCCTGCCCGCTCGATCCGAACTTCACAGGCTGCGGCCGCACACTTACCAATGCCGAGGGCAAGTATCGCTTCGTGACCATCAAGCCGGGCGCCTATCCGTGGCGGAATCATCCGAACGCGTGGCGGCCCGCGCATATCCATTTTTCATTGTTCGGGACCGCTTTCACGCAGCGCCTGGTGACGCAGATGTACTTTCCCGACGATCCACTTTTCCCGTTCGATCCGATCTTCAATTCGATTCCGGATGAGAGAGCCAGGAAGCGCTTGATCTCACAATTCGAGTTGGAACTGACGCAACCCGAATGGTCACTCGGCTTCCGTTTCGACATTGTTCTTCGCGGCCGCGAGGCGACTCCTTTTGAGGCATGAAATGGATCTAATTCCCTGTCCTTCCCAGACCGTCGGCCCTTTCTTCCATTTGGGCCTCACCGACCCCTATTCGATTTCCAATATCGCCGGGCCGAATGTACGAGGCGAGCGAGTGAAATTGATCTGCACGATGTACGACGGCGAGGGCGTGCCGATTCCCGACGCGATGCTGGAAATCTGGCAGGCGAACGCGGACGGAAGATACAACCATCCGGACGATTTTCAGGGAAAGCCCATCGAAGAGGGCTTCCGAGGCTTCGGACGCCTGGCAAGCGACAATAAGGGAACCTGCGTGTTTGAGACCGTCAAGCCGGGCCGGGTGCCCAGCTGGAAGGCGGCCCCCCAGGCGCCGCATCTCGAGGTGTCCGTATTTGCTCGGGGCGTTCTCAAGCGCTTGCCGACGCGCATTTATTTCGCGGGCGATCCAGCCAATCAAGAAGATCCGGTTCTCGCGTTGGTTCCTGCAGACCGTCGCGACACGCTGATGGCGCAGAGGGATCCAAACAAGCCCGGCGTCTGGCTGTTTGATATCTATCTTTGCGGCGAGAAGGAAACGGTCTTCTTTGACGTCTGAGCAGGAAGCGAAACTCCTCGGAAGCTCTGACGGACTTCCAGACGATAATGCACTTCTTCAAAATTTCAGATCTTTAGATCGCAAGGCTAAAAAATGCCATTCATAACCGCTAACTATGTGCGTTTGTTCTACCGCCTGGAAGGCGAAGAGAAGCTGCCAGTACTCGTTCTTTCGAACTCGCTCGGTACGGACACCGGCATGTGGGCCAAGCAACTGCCTGCTCTTCTTCCGCACTTCCGTGTTCTGCGATACGACACGCGCGGCCTTGGCGCGTCCGACGCGCCCATTGGCGATTATTCGATGGAGGTGCTGGGGCGCGACGTCCTGGCCTTAGCCGATGCGCTGAATATCTCTCGGTTTGCTTTTGGGGGAGTTTCGCTCGGCGGCATGATCGGCCAATGGGTGGGGGCCAATGCATCGGAGCGTGTGGCGGCTCTAATACTGGCCAACACATCTCCCCTCGTTGCCCCCAAATCGAATTGGGAAGCCCGCCGCACCGCCGTACTCGAGCGCGGGATGGGGGCCATTGTCGAAATGGCAATGCAGCGGTTCTTTTCTCCCGAGACGCTGGCGCAAAACGATCCCTTCGTGAATTCGCTGCGCGAAACTTTTTTGGCTATGAACCCCGCTGGGTATGCGGGTTGCTGCGCGGCGATCCGCGATATGGACCATACCGGATTATTGCCAAAGATCAGGGTGCCTGCCTTGGTGATCGCGGGCGACCGGGACGTCTCCACACCCTGGGTGGGCCACGGTGAGATACTGGCTCGTGAGATTCCCGGCGCGAAAGCGGTTCATCTGCCCGCGGCCCACCTCTCGAACATCGAGCAGCCAGAATTATTCAACGCGGCCGTGGTCGATTTCCTGCTTTCCCAAAGGGCGGCCGCCGGGAATCATCCGTAATTCGGCGGATTCACCGACTTGTCCATTCCCATGCATTTCTCACCCGCAGGCCGTACGGTTACGCTGATCAAGGTCGGTTTCTTGTGTGCGAATGCATCCCGGAGGGCGCCTTCGAGGTCTTCCGCGCGTTCGACGGCGCGAGCAGCCAGGCCGTAGCCTTCGGCAATCTTCACCATGTTGATTCCGGGCAGGTCGATCCCCGGCACATTGGGGCCGACATTCGTAAAGTTCTGGAATCCCTTGAGGGCCGAATAATTCCCGTTGCGTATCACCAGGAAGATTACCGGTACATTGTATTGCGCGGCCGACCATAGCGCCTGGATCGAATATTGAGCAGAGCCGTCCCCCACAGGACAGACGACGCGCCTTTCCGGATGAGCGAGCTGCAGCCCCACAGCCAGCGGCATCCCAAAGCCTAAAATTCCGCTGCGAGCCGAATAGAAGGAATTGGGCTGGTCCAACAAGATGTGCCGGTCCAGATCCCCTTTCGACGAAGGACATTCTTCGGCAATGATTGCGTCCGGGGAAAGGCACTTACTCAAGACAGCAAACACATAGTTTGCAGTGATCGGGTGTTCCGGTTTAGGCTCCGCCGTTTCACGCTTGTGCTGTGCGGGCAGGTGGCGTTGACGGGGCTTGACGCGGTTACGGATATAGTCGGCGGCCGTGCGAATATTGCCCACGATACTTGTTCCCGCGAGAGCGCTGGAGGCATCCAACGGCGAGTTCGTAATTTGAAAAAGCTTCACCCCGGGCTTGATGACATCGCCTGGAACAAAAGCGTAGTAGAGAAAAATGGGGGCGCCGAACACCACAACCGTATCGTATTTGCTCAACTGATCGGAAAGCGGCATTTGCGCAGGCAGCAGAGCACCGCGAAACAGGGGATGGCTGCGCGGGAACGCCCATCGTGGAGCGATCGGCTCGTCGTAAACATCCGCATTCAGGTGCTCGACGAGCGCGATCACCTCTTCCCAAGCGCCGTCTTCTTCAATCTGCGAGCCGGAAATAATAGCCAGGTTGCGGCTGCACTGAATTGCCTCGACCACTTCATCCAGCGCTGCGGGATCGGGCTGAACGGTTCTCGATAAGCGGCGGACGGCCAGGGGTTCGCAGGGCTTGTTCCAGTCGTCCATGGGAATGGAAATAAAAACAGGCCCCATCGGTGGCTGCATCGCGAGATAGTAGCCGCGCGCGATCGCTGCCGGGACGTCTTCGGCGCGGAACGGTTCGTAAGCCCATTTGACGTATGGCTTCACTGTTTCGACTGCGCGGCTCACGAGAAATGGCTCGGCTAAGGCCTGGCGCCGGTCTTGCTGGCCGGTGGTGACCACCAGCGGAACGTGGCAGTAATGCGCGTCAACGAGGCTGGACAGCCCGTTTCCCGCGCTCGCGATGGAATGAAGGTTGGCGAACGCCGCGCTGCCCTTTGCAATCGCGTATCCGAGCGCCATGCCCGCCGCGGAGCGTTCGTGCAGCGCCAGGATGTATTTGAAATCAGAGGGTATCTCCCGCAAGAAAGGCAATTCCGTGGAGCCGGGATTGCCGAAGATCACGTTCATTCCCAGGTTGCGCAACACGTCGTACGTGACTTCCCGCACCGTGCTCACTCTAGATAAGCCTCCGTGGTCGAATTGCTCTCCCAGAAGTTTACATCACGAAAGCGCCTAAATTGGGCGGGTTCGTGGCTCGATTAGCTCATTTAGGGCCCAGTTTATACGCCATTTGTGACAAATACGGAGTTTCTTGCGCAAGGGCTGCCTCCGGCGAAGATATGCCGTGCTGCGGCTGGATGAATTCGCAGTGTTGCATTCCGGAGATCGGGTCCGGCAAGGTAGCGATGTTAGCTAGCGGGCTTAGTCAATTCCTTTGAAAGGTAGATGATCTGGCCGACGTGGTGATAGGCGTGCGCGGCACAACGGAAAAAGGCGCTGAAGCGGTCTTTCGAGTGTGGTTCGCGCTCGGCGGAGTACGGCGCCAGCCAATCTTCCGGTGACTGGTTTCGGATTGTCGTCACGACCATGCCAACGGCCCGGTCGAAATCAGCGATCACCTGCTCTTTTGGTTTTTTCACCATGTCGTTAAATTCACGGTCGCGGTCACGGACGTAGCCGGTGCCCGCGATACGCGCTCCGATGTAGTAATTCAGGTTGCCCGTTAGATGCAGGAGCAGGTGCCCGATACTATTTCCGTAAGGGTACGGCTTTCTCCAGACCTGCTCGGTCGAGACGGTCGCGGTCCACTCGTGTACTTTCGTTCGAATCTCCTCGTAATAATTAGCGAGCGTTGTTGCAACAGTTGAAGAAAGTTCTGGCATAAAACATCCCCCCATGTGCCGATGAAGCCAAGTATAGCAGTGAAGCGCGAATCATTAGCGTTGCCCGGGGAGGCCAATCGCGTACCGCTGTGATACTCTCGCAGGTCATTCAGCATGCAAGGAGAAGCTGGCCTATGAATGTCGGTGTGAATGAGAGTATGGTAACCACAACTTTTGAGCTTCCTGGGTACCGCGTAATGAAAAGCCTGGGACTCGTGCGCGGCGTGACGGTGCGCTCGCGCAGCATCTTCGGAACGCTCGGCGCTTCGCTTGAGACTCTTGTGGGAGGGAACATTACGCTTTTTGAAAGCATGTGTGAAAAAACGCGCGAACAGGCGCTCGACGTGATGATGGAGCACGCGGCTGAACGTGGTGCGAACGCGGTGATCGGTGTACGTTACGATGCGACGGACGTGATGCAAGGCGTCACCGAGGTGATCGCGTACGGCACGGCAGTGCAGGTCGAACGGGCATCATAGATCCGCCCGGCGACATCTTACGAGCAAGATGATTCCTCGCAATTTTGGGAAGGACATTGAATGAAGTCGAGCCTTAAAACAGTTTTGACACTTTTCCTTCTTGGCTTGCTGGCCGCGATTTCGGGTCGTCCCGCTCGTGGGGAAACCACTGGCGCGCCCACGGGAGAGATGGTCCAATTCCCCGCCGGAGTAGCCGGAGGAAAGGATACGGCAAGCGGTTTCATTGCGGTACCAGTCAAGACGGGGCGATATCCGGCGGTTGTGGTGATCCACGCATGGTGGGGACTGAACGACTGGGTGAAGGAGCAAACGGATAAGCTCGCGGACCAGGGATTCGTCGTCCTGGCGGTTGACCTGTACGACGGCCATGTTGCGACCGATCCATCCGAAGCACGCGAATTGAGGCTTGGATTGAAGGACGAAGACGCGATGCGAGATACAATGGCGGCTTTCTATTATCTGGCGACGCGCAAGGACGTGGACCGGGATCACATCGGTGCCTTAGGATGGGACATGGGCGGCGGATACGCCCTGAAGCTTGCGGTGAACCAACCGCACCTGGCGGCTTGCGTGGTGAACTATGGCACCCTCCCCACCGACCCCAACGATATCCAGCAGATCCTCGCACCAGTGCTCGGGAACTTCGGTGCGCTTGATCGCGGCGTCCTCCCCTCGGATGTTCAGTACTTCGAAAAAGCGCTCAAGAACCTCAATAGGCGCGTAGATATCAAGATTTACGATGACGCCGGACACGGGTTCGCGAATCCCGCGAACAAAGATAGCTACCAGCCCGCGGACGCAGCCGATGCGTGGTCGCGCACCATCGCCTTCTTCAACAAGACCCTGAAATAAAGACGTTTGAAAAAGTAAAGCACCTCTGGCGCGAATTTGCATATCAAATGGTGTTCCGGGTACGATCCTTAACTTTGCAAACTGCTCGTTTCACCTTTCATCGCTTGGAGCGTCCCTCCCCCCAACGTGAAAACGACCTCGTTTCAAATCGAATCCTGTGACTCCTAGCGTTGCATTTGTACTAATAAAGGCCAGCTAACTGATACAAGGCAATAGCCTTGGGTATTACACAAGTATTACAAAACCCTTGGTCTTGCCCTGCTATTCTGGTCCTGTCGAACGAGAAATCAATCTTCGAAATACAGAGGTCAAACAACGATGCGATTCGATGACCTGGGAAAGAAGCCTGCCGGCGAAAACGAGATTAACTGGGTAACCGCCACATTTATGTTCTTGTTCCATGTCGGTGCCGTAGTGGCCCTGTTCTTCTTCACTTGGAAGGCATTCTTCGTCGCGATCTTCTTGTACTGGGTCTCCGGAAGCCTGGGAATCGGCATGGGCTATCACCGGTTGCTTACGCATCGAGGGTACAAGACTCCCAAGTGGGTTGAGTATTTCCTGACGCTGTGCGCCACTCTGGCGCTCGAAGGCGGTCCCATTTTTTGGGTGGCAACGCACCGAATCCACCACCGATTCTCTGACCATGAAGGCGATCCTCATTCGCCGATCGATGGCAAGTGGTGGGCGCATATGGGCTGGATCCTGATGGGCAAGTCAATGCACCACGATACGTCCACGCTAGCCCGTTACGTTCCTGACCTGGCCAAGGACAAGTTTCACGTCTGGATCACCAAATTCCACTACGTGCCAATGATCGTGTTGGGGTTGGTGCTTCTTGCTGTGGGAGGGGTTCCGTACCTGCTCTGGGGCGTCTTTTTCCGCACGGTCCTAGGACTTCATTCCACATGGTTGGTGAATTCGGCTACACATTCCTGGGGGTCGCGTCGCTTCGTAACTCGTGATTTGTCCACAAACAGTTGGTGGGTGGCCATGTTCACGTGGGGAGAGGGTTGGCACAACAACCACCATGCACATCCTACCTCGGCGCGGCACGGGCTGGCGTGGTATGAGATCGACCTCAATTGGTACGGCATTTGGGTTTTGCAGAAGCTCGGTCTCGCACGCAACGTTTATCGAGTTAAACTCTCGAACTTGCAGCGCACCAAAAATACATTGCCGAACGAGGTCGTGGCTGCCGAATCATCGAGCGATCTGGTATCTGTCTAGGGTATGTCATCAATTGATCCGGATGAGGAAACGGCGAGATAGATGGCCGCGAAGAAGTTGCGGGCGGTTTTGTCATAGCGCGTCGCGATGGCGCGGAATTGCTTCACTCGGGCGAAGAATTGCGTGAAGAAATTTCAATGGCTTTGGGCTTTTCCGTTGAGCGACAAACCTACGTGGAAGACTGCGAGGTGAGTTGTAAATCACTTGAGATCAGCTTTACCGTGGAAGATGATGACCTTAGCTTCGACACTACCTCCCAGTTTTGCTCATGCTGCATAATCCTGAGAATGAGATGCTCTTGTGACAAAATCGAACCTGAAATCGTCGCAAAACGAATTCTTCAACAAGCTCCAAGGTTCTCTCCTTTTCGCATCAGACGCTCTCGCGCTACGAATGAGCGCCGCACTCGGTTCAATTTACACAACTATATAATCCTTGTGCCGCCAGCTTTCGGCTTACAAAGCTCGCCGTTTAGAAGTAGATAGGCTCCAGGGGGGTTCTGGTGGCGGGCCGTATTTGCCTGTGATAGCGTCGGCAAGGCAGGGTCGATGCATCCCGATCGCCCCATGATAAAATTTTCTGGCTGGCAATCCGTGCCTGCAATCGCCCGATTCCGGCAGACGCTCTCATGAATGACAATGGCGATTGTTCTTCCGCGCCCCTTTCGGATTTTGAATCTGTGCGCCGCGACATGGTGTCTCGGCAGATTCGTGACCGCGGCATCCGGTCAGCACGCATACTCGACGTAATGGAAACTGTCCCGCGTCATTTGTTCGTTCCGGCCGCCCACATTTCCGCCTCCTATAGCGACGAACCACTTCCAATAGGCGAAGGGCAAACGATTTCGCAACCTTTCATGGTTGCGGCCATGGCCGAAGCGCTCCTGCTACAAGGCACGGAGCGTGTGCTGGAAGTGGGCGCCGGTTCTGGATATCAGGCCGCTGTGCTTTCACGCCTGGCGCGCGAGGTAATCGCCATTGAATCGTGCACTGCTCTTGCTATGCCGGCGAGAGAACGGCTAGCGCGACTCAAATATACCAATGTGCGTGTTGAAACGGGTGACGGTTCACTTGGATGGCCTTTGGATGCGCCCTACGAGGCGATTCTGGTCACTGCTGCGGCGCCCGCCGTTCCTCCACCGCTCCTTGAACAATTGAGTTTGGGCGGTCGTCTCGTGATCCCCGTTGGACCTGCCCAGCAGCAGGAACTGATCCGTGTGGTAAAACGCGAGAGCCGCACGACTGAAGAATCGCTCTATGCCTGCCGGTTCGTGCCACTGACTGGTCGCTACGGCTGGCCCACGGTCCCCACGGACTCAATCCGCGGATGAGCGAACAAACGCCGGATCTTTCGATTATTATCCCCGCTTATAACGAAGAGAAGCGGCTTGCGCACACGGTCGAGCGTATTCGCGATTACTTTGCCCATTGCCACATGGGAGCGTGGAAACTCGAAGTAATAATCGTCGACGACGGTTCGACGGATGGCACGACGCGCGTCGCCGAAGAATGGGCTAGGGAAATTCCTTTCCTCCACCTTGTGTCGAATGGACAAAACAGGGGAAAGGGTTACAGTGTTCGGCGTGGGATGCTCGAAGCAAGTGGGCGGATCGCACTTTTTACAGACGCCGATTTATCTTCACCCATCGAGGAATCGCAAAGGCTGCTTGAAGCCATCGAGTCTGGAAACGATGTGGCTATCGGTTCTCGCGCGCTCGATCGCACTCTCATCGATGTCCGTCAATCGCGCTTCCGCGAAGTGGCCGGGATGATCTTCAACGGGTTCGTCAGACTCCTCACAGGGCTGCGTTTCCATGATACACAGTGCGGCTTCAAAGCTTTCCGGCGCGAACGGACACGGATTATCTTCGAACAGCAGCGGATTGAACGCTTTGGGTTTGATCCTGAAATACTTTTCCTGGCACGACGTCACGGCTTGCGCTGCATCGAAGTTCCGGTCCACTGGGCAAACCATCCGGGCACCACAGTTCGCGTGTTCCGCGATAGCCTAAGAATGTTTGCCGATCTTATCTTGATTCGATGGAACTGGCTTTCCGGCCGCTATCGGAAGCATGCCAAGAATGGCTGATTTCCTTTTCATACCTTTGCTAACGAGCATCTCCCAAACTTCTAGGGCCAAACAGCCCAGTTACAATCCGACCATCTCTCCGTAACTTTGCGCTGCAAAGTTCTTGACAACTTTAGGGCTGGTGATAGTCTCCGCATGATGGCTCACAGGCCCGTGCAATTGACTCCCACCGACCCTGTCGCGCTCGACGATCGGGCTCGCGATAACATCCGCTTCATACGCGAGACCATGGAACGAGCAGGAGCCTTCACGGCGCTGCCGGGGTGGGGCGTTATCGCAATGGGCATCACGGCGATCGGTGCAGCCATTGTGGCATCTCAGCAAACGTCGCCGTTTACGTGGCTGCTTACTTGGGCTGCCGAGGCGCTCGTAGCCATTGCGATTGCCGGTTGGACAATGGTGTCAAAGTCTCGTGAAGCTGGCACTTCGCTGTTGTCCGGTCCGGGGCGTCGTTTTGTTTATAGCTTTGCGCCGCCACTTTTTGCAGGCGCGCTTCTAACGCTCGTGCTCGTCCACATTGGATTTACGGGCGTGATTTCGGGAGTGTGGTTGTTGCTGTATGGAACGGGCGTCGTCACCGGCGGCGCTTTTTCAATTCGTATCGTGCCATTGATGGGACTTTGCTTCATGGTGTTAGGCACGGTTGCGCTCTCGTGTCCTCCTGATTGGGGGAACTTTTTTTTAGGAGTTGGATTTGGGGGCCTGCACATTCTTTTTGGAACCGTGATTGCGAGGAAATATGGCGGCTAAATCTGGAGCATTTCGCGCCCCACGGGAAGAAAGACCAAGGCGAGTGGCGTTGGACATGTCAGTGGAATCCTCCGCCACGGGCCTTGACCGTTTGATCCACGAACGCACGCGGCTCGCAATCGTAAGCGCGCTTGCGGTGAACCCGTCGCTGACCTTCAATGAACTCAAGGACCTCATTCGCGTAACCGATGGAAATTTGAGCGTCCACGCGCGAAAACTGGAGGAAGCTGGATATGTCGCCTGCACGAAATCGTTTGTGGGGCGGTTACCCAAAACCGAATATCGTCTCGCAGTCGCCGGTCGTCGGGCGCTTGAAAAGTATCTCGATCATATGGAGGCTTTGATCCGCGCGACGCGGGAGAGGTAGCGTCCATGGCGCTTCAGAACCGCGCTAGAACTCATTGCCAAAAGGGTCTTTGCGAGTGATTCCAAACTCGAAGCTGCATGTTGCCATTCTGCTCGACGGTAACGGTCGTTGGGCTGCGTCCCGCGGTCTCCCCCGTTCGGAAGGCCACCGAGCCGGTGTGTTTGCGGTTCGCCGTATCATGCGTGCTGCTCCGGGATTGGGCATCGGCACCCTCACGCTGTACGCTTTCTCCTCAAATAACTGGGAGCGCCCTGCCAGCGAGGTGATATCGCTGCTAGGTGTGCTCGAAGATTTTCTTCGGAACGAGATTGCCGCGTGCATAGCCGACGGTGTCCGGTTACACGTGATCGGACGGCGTGATCGCATTCCCCGTTCGTTGGTCGAAGCAATCGAGCGCGTCGAGCGCATGACCGCCGAGGGCCGCGCGCTGGATATGCGAATCGCGCTCGACTATTCCTCTCGCGAGGCCATCCTTCGTGCTGCTTGCTGGATGCTTTCAAGTTTGGAAATCTCCGAGCGCGAATTCGCTCGAAGGCTTGGCCAAGTGACGCATACGGATGTGCCGGCACCGGATGTAGACCTTCTGATACGCACTGGCGGTGATCGTCGGCTGAGTGACTTCATGCTCTGGGAGTCGGCGTATGCCGAACTTCTGTTCACGCCGCGAATGTGGCCAGAATTCGAGGCCTCGGACCTCGCAGCAGCCGTCGAGGATTTTCGAGGACGCGAGCGACGCTTCGGCCGATTGCCGGAGGCCGCCGCGAGCTAGACGCCCGAACAGGTAATCCAGGCTCGATCATCAATGCGAATACGCTTCGTGCTCCCGTGCGATATCGAAGGCCTTCTGAATGACGCGCTTGGCTGCTGGCGCAAGCGCGTATCGAGAAAGCTCCGAATCGGTAGTCCAGGCTACCTCCGTAACGTCGCTTCCAGCGCGCGCATCTCCGCGAATCACTTCGCAGAGGTAATCAAGAACGACGAAGTGATACTTCGGTAGGCCGGCGGCATCGAACGATATGCGCTCGAACACTTCGATCAAGTCAAGCACCCGCACTTCGACCGCCGTTTCTTCCGCGAGTTCGCGCTGCACTCCTTCCAGGAGTGTTTCTCCTAGTTCAAGCATGCCGCCGGGTATCGACCACTCGCCTTCGAGCGGTGGCTTGCCGCGACGCACCAATAGCACGCGGCCACCCAAAATCACGACTCCTCCTACTCCGACGACCGGGCGATCCGGATACTCGCGGCGAATGATCATCTTTACGCGATCCTCAACAAGAAAGCTTGACACCGGCGTTATATAATACGTCTTCCAGTGGAAAGTTTTCCTAGGAAGGAGAAGCCCTGTGACCAGATGTCCGGAATGTGATGCTGAGATCGACTTGGACGAAGATGAAGTTGAAGAAGGCGAGATCCTAAGTTGCCCGGAGTGCGATGTTGAACTCGAAGTGACGCAGACTCATCCCATACATGTCATCGTCCTATCGGAGGACGACGAAGATGAGGACGAGGAGACGGACGAAGAATCAGGCGTGAAGGAAGAAAAGGAAGAAGAAGAGGAACAAGAGGAACGAGAGGAAACCGAGTAGTCTCATCTTTGCAGGTGATCGAAGATGATTCTGTGTTCTGTCGAGTTCGATTCGAACGAAGGTCACTGAAAATGTCTTGTCTTTCCCATGCGATTGCTCGCAAGCAGCATGCGAATATTCGGTGGGCGTTCTGCGTGACGCTTGTGTTGCTGCTGGGAATCATTATCTCGGCCCCCGCCCACGCGCAAAATGATAAGAAGGCCGAGGGGCAGCTTCGCATCGTTCACGGCAGCGTTGTGGATAAGGATGAAAACCCGGTTGCCTCAAGCATTGTGTATCTCGTGAACGTGAAGACCCAAGCGATAAGAACCTACGTCGCGGACGACGCCGGTAATTATCGATTCAGCGGGCTCGATCCCAATGTGGATTACAACCTTCATGCCGAACGTAACGACTTGACCTCCGCCACTCGCACCATCTCCAGTTTCGATTCGAGCCGAGATCTTGAAATAATCCTGAAACTCTCGCACAAAAGGAAGGGGCGGTAGCGCGTTCCGCACGCATCGGCGCGCACGAACATGTTGACGGCGGACGGAGCCAAATGCCGGAGGAGGCATTCTCGATATGTATAAAAGGTCGTCTGCTACATTCGGAGCTGTCGCAAGAGTTCGCGCGGCTGTCGACAGCACGGGGGAAGCCGTTACGGGCTGCTGCAAGTACCATACATGGTGCACAGCGGGCGGCTGCGGATGGGACAACTGGGCCAGAAACAGAGGATCGAAGCCCTCGGTGCGGGGGGCCAGCGCGGGGACGCACTTCGAAGAAAGTTCCAGGTAGTAAAAGAAGTAAACGGTTGCTCGTTAGGCAAAGCTCACCGAAAACTCCCCGCCATGCAGAGTATTCGGTGCCAATATAAATATTGGGAGTCTGCGATGCCAGCATTGGAACTGATACAAGGAAACCGAGGAAAGACGTTTACCAAAGACGAAAAGTTAGCAATTTGCTCCGGCTCCGCCTCGCTGCGTCCCGAAGATCGCGTTGAGTTACTTATCACCTTTGCCTCCGATCCCGATCCAGCCATCGTCGAACGCGCCCGGAATGCGCTGCTGAACCAGCCCATCGAACACTTTGTGATGGCGCTGGCGCGCGAGCACGCGGATCCTCCTCTATTCGCGTATTGTTCTGAGAATTTGAGCGACAAGATGGGCATCGCCGACGCGCTCGCTAAAAATTCCGCTTGTTCGGCGGAACACCTTACGAGAGCGGCCAATCATCTGACAAGCGAGGGAATTCAATCGTTGCTCGATAATCTCGAGCGATTCACCGCAGCTCCTGGCTTGATCGCGGCTGTGTTCGCTTCCACAGCGGCTACTTCCGAACAGCGGCTGCTGCTCGATGAAATGCAAAAAGGCGCGTTATCTCGGCAGGAGATCGAGGAAGCCGCAGAGTCGATCGAGCCAGACGTTGCAAAGCGAGAATCGCTTATGCAGCGCGTTGCCCACATGAACGTCTTGCAGCGGCTGACTTTGGCTTTGAAAGGCGGCCGTTCCGAACGAATGTTGCTGATCCGCGACCCCAATAAGCTTGTACAAAGGTGCGTGTTGCAATCTCCCCGCTTGACGGATAGCGAGGTCGAAGCGTTCGCATCCATGACCAACCTCTCGACCGAGGTACTACGATCCATTTCAATGATGCGCGTCTTCATCAAGAGCTACGCCGTGATGCGCAACCTGGTCAATAACCCGAAGACGCCGCTCGATGTGAGCCTGCACTTGTTCCCACGCCTTACCTCCACGGATCTCGTGAAACTCACCGCCAACAAGAACATTCCGGAAACGCTGCGATCAACCGCCGTCAAGCTGCATCGAAAGCGAAAAATGGGTGGCGCTGGCGCGTAGCACGGCTACCTATCGGATCATAATGGGTATCCGTCGTGTTCGCCGCCGACTCAGCGTATGAATAGCCGGCCAGGTTTGCTCATCTCGCCAAAAGATTTGATAGAACGATGCAGGACAACTCTCGTTTGGCTCAGCCAGCAGCCTCTATAGGATTCGGGTACACTTTAGTCAAATATTAGCGTCCGATCTGTTTGGAAATACCGCATCGTGAATTTTATGGTTTATTTTGTTCTTCTCTTTTGTTGAATGTCTTCCTCCCTTCTAAGGCCAACAAGCACGCTTTGGCTTCAAGCCCGCCCGCAAATCCTGTTAATTTACCGGTAGACCCGATGACGCGATGGCATGGAGCAATAATGGAAATGGGATTTTTCCCATTGGCTGCTCCTACGGCGCGGACTGCTCTGGGTTTTCTGATTTGTTTCGCAATTTGCCCGTAAGTTCGAGTTTCCCCGAATGGGATAGTCAGCAGCGCCGCCCAAACCTTTTTCTGAAATTCGGTTCCTTTGAAATCAAGTTTCAGCGAAAATGATTTTCGCTTTCCGGAAAAATAATCATTCAACTGGCGTTCAGTTTCGAGAAGGACGGGATGATTTTCGTCTTCCGAAACAGGGCCCACACGAACACGACGCGGATTATCCTTTTCCCAAAGAATCGCGGCCAAGCCCTCATCGCTTGCAATAAGTTTCAATTCGCCGACAGGCGATTTCATGGCTTTATAAAAGTAAGTCATTTTCTCTCTCCTTAAGGCTAGATAGTGATTACGAGGAGTGCCTCCACAGATACAGAACCGCATAGGAACGCCATGGCCGCCAAGCTTGTGACATTTGTTCGGCCTGTTTCGCGGTAACACCGCCGAGATTGTTGAGAACGGCGATATCCTCTTTCGGAAAAGCGTCCGGCCAGCGTAAGGCGCGCATGGCGATATAATGCGCCGTCCACGGGCCAATGCCGGGCAATTCAGCAAGGCGTTCTATAGTGACGTCCGGGTTGTGATGGACACCGCTATCAAGGGACAAGTTGCCGGAAACATGTGCCTGCGCCAATGCAATAATGCTTTTGCACCGCACACGTACAATACGGTGTTTGGCGAGATCGTCGACGCGTGCCTTGGCGATTTTCGCGGGTGAAGGCGCTAAATAACTCAATTCTGGGTATGGCGTAACAATGGGTTCGCAAAATGCCTCGACAAAGCGGCAGGCAATCGTTGTTGCGGTTTTCACCGTCACTTGTTGCCCAAGAATTGCCCTCAGGCCCATCTCGAACCCGTTGAATGCGCCCGGCACTCGCATGCCCGGATTGGCTTTGATCAGCGGGCTTAAAATCTTGTCCTTGCGAAGATGCTTGCTAATGATATCGGGACGCGCGTTCAAATCGAACAAGTCTCGCACCCGACCCAGGAGCGCGGGCAAAACTGGACTCAGATCATGGGTGAACTCCAGCATAAGCGCATTTTTCTTCTTCGCCTGCGTAACCTTAATCCATCCCTTACGATCACCCAAGTGCACGGTACGGGCATAAAAATCGTCCGTTGCGCATTCGATGCCTTTCAATTCACGGGCTTTGAGAAAAGCCAGAATTCCCGGCCAATCATACGGCGGGCGGTAGGAAAGTTGCAGGGTTGAGGTATCCGTACCGAGGGATGCTCCTATGTCATTGACCGCCTTTTGGCGCAGGCGAGAAGGTGATACACCGTACCGGCCGTTAAGGGCGTCATTGAAACGGCGTAGACTCGAAAAGCCGCTGGCGAAGGCAATCTCCGTAATTGGCAAACTGGTTTCAGTGAGCAATTGTTTAGCGAGTAACAAGCGGCGCGTGAGAATCAACTGAATGGGCGATACGCCCAATTCCTTCTGAATGATGCGGCGGATCTGACGGGAGCTTAATTCGAACTGGTCGGCAATGGCCTCAAGTCCGTCATTATCATCCATCACGCCTTCTTCAATGCGCTGGACAATTAAATGGGCGATACGCTGTGAATCGTCCACCGGCGCGCTGCCAGGGGCCAGTTCAGGACGGCACCGCAAGCACGGGCGAAAACCTTCTCGTTCGGCTTCCTGCGGACTATTGAAAAAGTGACAATTGGCTTCTTTCGGCGTTTTCGCCGGGCAAATCGGACGACAGTAAATGTCAGTAGATGTGACCCCCACGAAAAAGATACCATCAAAACGTGGGTCACGAGTGGTGAGAGCTTTATAAAGCATATGGGTTTCGTGTGTCACGGATCGACTATATGAGGTTTCGCCTCATTGTACTAGCCATATTCGGACATAATAATTGATGTATTCGCATGTCCGAAAACGGCGAGAAATAATGTCAGCGTGCGGTTATTTTGAAGCGAAAAGAGACTTGGTGTGGGCAAACAGGCAATTGCCGGTAAGCGACGGCGAATAACTCGTACCGGTCGGCATATGCTATCAGGGCTGTTTGTCGATCGATGTAGGTAGGTCTTCGATAGAAAATTAAGTTACAACATATGCGTCGAAGGGGCGATTCATTTATCGAATGCAGCGAGAAGAATATCGCGAACTCCGCTACCATCAGGGTGCGACAAGGTGAACGATCAATGCTAGGCAGAGCGAACGGAGTTGTAACTCTGAAGAATCAAACGCTTCGTCTACCCGCTAATTTTGACAGTCAGGGTCTCCGAGTTTAGGTCAGTTGCAAAAGCAAAGAAGGCCTCGTGCGGAGTGCGATTTTGGACTCCGCGGTGAGGCCGGTCGTGATTGTATTCCTCGATCCAACGAGCGATCGATGTTCGCGCTTCTTCCAAGCTCCGATACTCCGCTATCCAGACTTCCTCTTCTTTCAAGCTGCGGTGTTGACCGTTCGATGTAGCTGTTGCCTTCCGGGTGATGACACGCTGTCCTCCGATGGGTGATGCCGAGCCTCCCCAACCGGAATGGACCAGTCGTTCAGGAATAGCCTATATTTGGCGCACGATTCGAGACTGGCCTTTCAAGTTTGTGCTATGGAGCCGGCCTCGGGGCCACACTGTCTAAAGCGCGTCGGAGTTTTTCATTAACCTGCTGCGCCAGTCCTTCCATTTCTGGGTGATTGGCCACAGAAAGCATTCTCACAGCATCAACGACGCCGACGTGAACTTGGTTGCCTTCTTCATATACCACGGCGTTGCAAGGCAACAAGAGCCCTAGGTGGATGTCTCTTTGGAGAGCTTGCAGCGCGAGTGGCGGGTTGCACGCGCCGAGGATGACATACTTCGGGAAATCAATTCCGAGCTTTTCTTTCAGCTTGGCCTGTATATCGATCTGGCAGAGGGCGCCAAACCCTTCGTCTTTGAGCGCGCCTTCGATCCGCGCGACCGCATCGTCGAAGGGCATCCTCACTATGCGCACATCGCCGTATCCACAGCTTGTTGAGGTGCTCAGGTTCGAGGGCATGGGTTAACTTCCTTGTTTTTTATTTTTGTTGGGCTGGCTTCACGGGACACGTGTTGACCCCAAAGAGCGCCCACGCTGGACAGAAGCGTATCAGGCCTGACAAAAACGAGATCGCTCCAACAATATAGCCAACGATAGCCCACCCACCCGTCACCACATGAACCAATCCCAGAACCACTAGAACGATGCCGAGCAGAATCCTCACCGCGCGGTCTACCCCTCCTACGTTGCAGGTCATTTCCTCACCCTCCATCTACGAGTGTCTCTTCTCACTTCGGCTTTGCAAGCCTGCCCTAAGTACCCGTGGAACGCTGGGAGCGCACGATTTCGACAGAACAAGGAGCGTGAAGAGCTACCGCCTGTGCCACCGATCCCAGGAGGAATCGCTCGGCGGGCCCATGCCCGTGCGACCCGACTATTATTAAGTCGGCCCCCCAATGCTCAGCCTCTTCGACGATCATCTTTTTCGGCGAGCCTTCGAGAACTTGCGTTGATACCTGCAAACCAGGCGCCTTCTTGGCGATTTCGTCGGCCACCTTAGCCACATCACCGGAAGCGCGCAGATGTTCTTCCTTGAGCGACTCAACGTGGGCGGCCGTCAGAACCATAAACGGGTCTGTAACCAATGGCGTCGGGTGAGCCACCGAAATAACCCGAACCGCCGTCTGGAGAGGCCAC
>Ga0307372_10003470_pt1 | contig 25088 bp, 16 predicted proteins | sample OX1MG_FD_202533 | JGI IMG/M metagenome (GOLD analysis project Ga0307372, IMG submission 202533) | Soil microbial communities from Risofladan, Vaasa, Finland - OX-1 | ecosystem: Environmental > Terrestrial > Soil > Coastal area > Acid sulfate soil | place: Finland: Risofladan, Vaasa | collected...
CCTCTTCGCCGAGCTCGACGGGTTCGACCCGGCCATCGTCGCCATGGGGGAGGACCTCGACCTGAGCTGGCGGGCCCAGGTGGCCGGCGCCCGGATCCTGGTGGCGCCCGAGGCCCGGGTACGCCACCTCGAGCAGCTGGCCTCCGGGGCCCAGGCGCTCGACCCCGCCCTCGTGGCGGCAGCCACCGGGCAGGACGCGACCCGGCGCCACCCGGTGACGCTTCAGGAGCTGCAACGCCGTCACGAGCTCCTGGCCGTCCTCAAGTGCTACTCCCGCAGCCACCTCCTCCGGGTGCTGCCCCAGATCCTCGTCCTGGCGGTGGGTGAGGTCGTCGTCGCCGAACTCGCGGGCAACCGGGCCCGGGCCCGGGCCGTGGTGCGGGCGTGGCGCTGGAACCTCGGGCGCCTCGCCGTCCTGCGCACCCAGCGGGCCGGACTGCGGGCCATGCGCCGCGTGGGCGACCGGGAGATCCGCGTGCTGCAGGTGCGCGGTAGCGCGCGGCTGGCCGCCTACCTCCGGCGCGCCTTCCAATTCGGGTTCCACGGCGCCCACGCCGACGAGCTGGCAGCTGCCGCCGAGGCGGCCGGCCCGGGGGTGCCTTCCGACGAGGTCGCCGAGGTCGAGGCCGGGGTCGAGGACACCGAGGCCGGCCGGGTCAGCGGTCGGACCCGACTGGCCGTCTGGGCGGTGGCCGCCGTGATCGTGGTCATCGGCTCGCGCGGCGTCGTGACCGGCCAGCTCCCCGCACTGGGCCAGTTCACCCCGTTCCCGTCGTGGTCGTCCACCCTGTCCCAGTTCTTCGCCGGCTGGCACCCGTCGGGCGTCGGGACCACGGCACCGGCCGCTCCGGCCCTCGGCATCGCCGGGGTGCTCGGCACCGTGCTCCTGGGCGCCATGGGACTCACCCAGAAGGTGCTGGTCTTCGGGTGCCTTCCCCTCGGCGCGTGGGGTGCGGCGCGACTCCTGCGCCCGTTCGGGTCGCAGCGGGCGTCGCTGGTGGCGGGACTGTCCTACCTGGCGATGGCCCTGCCGTACAACGCCCTGGCCCTGGGACGGTGGGGCGCCCTGGTGGTCTATGCCGGCGCCCCCTGGGTGCTGGCCACGCTCCTCCGGTCGACCGGGCTCGAGCCGTTCGTCCGCCGGGTCGAGGCGCCACTGCCACCCGGGACGACGTCGGCGGGCGAACCGGCACCGACCGGCGCATGGGCGTCGCGCCACGGGCTGCTCGGCGGTGCCCTGGCCCTCGGCGTACTCGAGGCCGTGCTGATCTCGTTCGTCCCGGCTACGGCCCTCGTCGTGCTCCTGGTCTCCCTTGCCGTGGTCGCGTCGTCGCTCCTGTTCCACGACGGCAGGGCGACGGGCCGGGCCGTGCGGCTCGCCCTCGGATCCACGGCCGTCGCGCTGCTCATCTGCCTCCCCTGGGTGATCGGCGTCCTGTCGTCGGGCACCGGTGTGCTCGCCGTGTTCGGTGTGCCGACGCCGACCTCGGGCGCCGCATCGTGGAGCTCGCTCCTGCGCTTCGCCGTCGGTCCCATCGGCGGTTCCCCCCTGGCCTGGGGATTCCTGGTCGGGGGACTGGCACCCCTGGTCCTCGCCCGCGGGGTGCGGTTCCGCTGGGCGGCCAGGTTCTGGGCCATCGCACTGGTCTTCTGGCTCGCCGCCTGGGTGACCGGCCGCGGATGGACCGGAGCGCTCGCCATCGACCCCCTCGTGCTCCTCGGGCCCGCGGCGGCCGCCACCGCAGCGTCGATCGGGCTCGGGGTCGCCGCGTTCGAACGCGACCTGCGAACCGCCGAGTTCGGTTGGCGGCAGGTGGCCACCGCGTTCGGCGTCGTGGCCGTGGCGCTCGCGTCGCTGCCCACCGTGGTGTCCGCGCTGCCGGGACGATGGGACCTCCCGGTCAACGACTTCTCCCAGTCGGTGGCCTGGATGCACGCCAAGACGTCGGGAGGCGCCTTCCGGGTGCTGTGGTTGGGCGACCCCCGGAGCCTCGCCCTCGGCAGCTGGGCCGCTGGGGACGGACTCGCGTACGCCACCTCGGAGAACGGCTCCGCCGACGCCCGGTGGCTGTGGAACGCCACGTCGCCGGGCCCGGCCGCCGAGCTGGGCACGGCCGTCGACCAGGCCCGCTCGGACCAGACCAACCGCCTCGGGAGCCTGCTGGCACCTTCCGGCGTCCGCTACGTCGTGGTGTTGACCTCGGTGGCACCGGTGATCGTGGGCGAGCAGTCCCCGACCGCGTATCCCGTCCCCGGCGACCTGCTCCCTGCCCTCGGGAACCAGCTTGACCTCCAACCGGTCCTCTCGGGGACCGGCATCACGGTGTTCGCCAACACCGACTGGGTGCCACTGCGGGCCGAGGTCCCCGGCGGTCGCGGGACCGCGCCCACCGTCACCACTCCGCTCGGCGCGGGACCCGGCACCGCCGTGGTACCGGGCGCCCGGCCGGTACTGCCGGGCCCGGTGGCCGCCCGCTCGTACCGGGGCCCACTCGCCGCCGGGACCGTGTTCGCGTCGGTGGCCCCGTCGGGCAGCTGGACGCTCACGTCCTCCTCGGGGACCGTTGCCCACCGCTCGGCGGCCTTCGGGTGGGCGGCTCGGTACGCGGTGGACGCCCGGACCACCGGCACGCTCCGCTTCGACGGTGGCGTCCTTCCGCTCGTGTTCGGCGCCTACTCGGTGCTGGCGTGGGCCCTGGCCGTGGCCGCCCTGGTCGACCGTCGCCGGATCCGACGCGAGTGGGAGCGCGTGGGCCGGCCCCGCAGCTGGTCCCAAGGGCGCTCGCGTGACGCCGCTGCGATGGAGGATGCGTGGGCGGTCGAGGACGGGGTCCTCGGATGACCGGCCCCGATCCGGACGGGACACCGGACCGCACGGGGTCGACCGGGACGCTGTCCCGGGTGGCCCGGCGTCGGGAGTCGGCCCGTCCCGTCGCGGGTCGCACCGCGGCGCTCGTCGCCGTGGCCACCGTGCTCCTCGGCGTCGCCACCGTGTCCGCGCTGGCACCGCCGCCGAAGGCCCTACCGGCCCCTCCTGCGGGCGATGGCGTCGCCGTGGCCCCCGTCGACGCCCACGCCTCGTCGTTCTTCTGCACCACCGGAGCGGGTACGGATGCCGGAGCGGGGGCCACCGCGACCGTCGTGTTGACGAACACGACCCGTTCCCCGGCCACCGGGCTCGAATCCGCCGTGACGCAGTCGGCCGGGCCCGTACTGACCCGACTCACCGTCCCCGCCCTCGGGTCCGTCGTGGTCAATCCTGCGGCGGGGCTCCCGGCCGGCGCGTCGGCGTCCTCGTTCTCGTTCGCGTCCGGCGGGGTCACCGGCACGGCCGTGGTCGCCGGACCGCAGGGTTGGAGTACGGCCCCGTGCGTGACCCAGGTGTCACCGGTGTGGGACTTCGCCGGCGGGTCGACTGCCGGCGGGCTGCTCGACCTCTCCCTCTACAACCCGACTGCGGCGCCGGCCGTGGTCGACGTGACGTTCCTGACCTCGAGCGGGACCGTCCTCGATCCCCAGGCCTACCAGGGGATCGCGTTGGCCCCGGGCCAGTTGGTGGTCGAGGGCCTGGGCGCCTACGTGCAGAACCAGCCGGTGGTGGGCACCCTCGTCGAGTCCACGTCCGGGGCCGTGGTTGCCACCGAACTCGACCAGATGGCGGTGCCGTCCGGGTCCGGCCTGGCCCTCCTGCGTGGGAGCCCCGGGCCGTCGACGACCTGGCGGTTCGCCCAGACGACGGCGGTCGCCGGAGGCACCGTGGCGCTGGACGTCGCCAATCCCGCCACGTCGTCGGTAGTCGCCCGGGTGACCGTCAGCCTCCCCGGCGCCACCGTGCTACCGCACGACGTGACCGTCCCGGCTCGTACGGTGGTGACGTTCCCCGTCTCCTCTGTGGCCGGGTGGCCCCTCGGTTCGCCCTACGCGTTGTCGGTGACGGCCCCGTCCCCGGTGATCGTCGGCCGGACGGTGGTCGCACCGGCCGGTGGCGCATCGCCGCAGGGCGGCATCGCCGGCGGGACCACGGCTACTGCCTCGGCCGTGCTGGTCGTCGCTCCGGGGGCCCCGGGCAGCCCGGCGGTCACCGGCGCGTCGATACGCAGCCTGGCTGTCGCCAACCCCGGCAAGACCCCGGTGGACGTCACGGTGACCCCGCTGGGCGGAGGGACGCCGTTGGCCCGGACGAAGGTGCCCGCCGGGGGTGTGGTCGTCCTCGGTACCGGCCAGGTGGGCGGCCTCCGGCCCCTGAGGGTGGCCGCCACTGGACCGGTGACCGTCGAGGCGGATGACGCTCCCACCGGTGCGCCCGGGATCGTCTCCTCGTCCGGATTCGCACTGCCGGCATAGCGGGTGCCTGCGGGGGAGGAGGAACCCCCGGTCGCCGCAGCCGTGCGTGCAGGCGGGGCATCGGGGCGAGGCGGGCGTCAGTTCGAGGCGCCCTCGCCCTGATGCAGGCGTCAGTTCGAGGCGGGAGGCGGCGGGGGCGGCGGCCACGGGGACTGCGTGGTCGGCCACGACGCGGGAGGCGGCCAGTGCCCGGACTGCGGCGGTGCGCCGTTGCCCTGGGCGGGGGCCGGCGGGGCCCCGGGTGCGGGGGCTTCGCCCTTGGGGGCGTCGGCGGCGTTGGAGATCGAACCCGCCGGTTCGCCCGCCGGCGCCGAATCGGGGGCCGGGGTCGTGGCGGAGGGCACCGCGGACGGTGGGACGGCACCGGTGGCACCGGGGACGTCGGCCGGTGGGCCGTCGACGTTCTCGGACCCACTCGGCCCGTGCTGACTGGCCACGAAGATCGGTGGCACGGACTTGGCCCCGGGGGCGTGGACGGGGCGGCCGTAGGCAGTGTCGACCAGTCGGCCGACCGTCTCCCCGTCGATGGTCTCCTCGTCGAGCAGGGCCCGGGCCACGGCATCGAGGCCGCCCCGGTGCCGAGCCAGCACCTCGAGGGCACGTTGCTCCTGGGCCCGGAGGATCTCCTCGACCTCGTCGTCGATGACCTGGCTGGTGTGCTCGGAGTAGTCCCGCGTGTGCATGAGGTCCTCGCCCAGGAAGACCTGGCCCTGCGAGCCCCACGCCATGGGGCCGATCTTGTCGCTCATGCCCCACTCGCGGACCATCTTGCGGGCCAGCTCGGTGTTGCCGACGAGGTCGTTGCTGGCGCCGGTGGACAGGTCGCCGTAGACGAGCAGCTCCGCGGCCCGCCCGCCCATGCGCACGGCGAGCGAGTCCTCGATGTGCTGGCGCGGGTGGATGTGGCGCTCCTCCATCGGCAGCTGCATGGTGACGCCCAGGGCCATGCCGGTCGGCAGGATCGTGACCTTGTGGACCGGGTCGGCGTCCGGCAGCACGTAGGCGAGCACGGCGTGCCCGCCCTCGTGGAAGGCGACCCGCTCCTTCTCGGCATTGGACAGCACCAGGCTCTCGCGGCGCTGGCCCATCAGGACCCGGTCGCGGGACGCCTCGAAGTCCTCGTTCTGGATGACCTGCGACCCGCGCCGGACGGCGTGGAGGGCGGCCTCGTTGACCAGGTTGGCCAGGTCGGCGCCGCTCATGCCGGGCGTGCCGCGGGCGACCTTGCCGAGGTCGACGGTGGGGTCGACCCGCTTGTCCTTGCAGTGGACCTGCAGGATCGGCAGCCGCTCGTCGAGGTCGGGCAGGGGCACCACGATCTGGCGGTCGAACCGACCCGGCCGCAGGATGGCGGCGTCCAGGATGTCGGGCCGGTTGGTGGCGGCCATGACCACGATCCCCTCGGTCGGGTCGAAGCCGTCCATCTCCGAGAGCATCTGGTTGAGCGTCTGCTCGCGCTCGTCGTGCCCGCCACCCAGGCCGGCGCCCCGCTTGCGGCCGATCGAGTCGATCTCGTCGATGAAGACGATGGCCGGGGCCTGCTTGCGGGCCGTGGCGAACAGGTCGCGGACCCGGCTGGCGCCGACGCCCACGAACATCTCCATGAAGTCCGAGCCGCTGACCGACATGAAGGGCACGCCCGCCTCGCCGGCGACGGCCCGGGCCAGGAGGGTCTTGCCGGTTCCGGGGGGGCCGACGAGCAGGATCCCCTTGGGGATCCGGGCCCCGATCTCCTTGAACCGCGCCGGCGTCTTCAGGAAGTCGACGACCTCGCTGATCTCGAGCTTGACGCCGTCGTAACCGGCCACGTCGTCGAAGGTCGTCGACGGGCGCTCGGTCGAGTACAGCTTGGCCTTCGAGCGCCCGATCGACATGATGCTGCCCATCTGGCCCTGCGCCCGGCGCGTGAACCAGATGAACACGCCGAAGATCAGGGCGATCGGCAACAGGTACCAGATCAGCGAGATGAAGGGGTTCTGCGTGGTGGTCACGTACTTCGCGTTCGGGCCGAGTGTCTTGAGTGCCGACTGCTCGGAGTCCGTGACCGGGAAGGGTCCGCTCGTCGTGTAGCTCGTGCCGTCGGCGAGGGTGCCGGTGATCGTCCCGTTGGTCTGGTCGACCGTGGCCGTCTTGACCTGCTTGCCGTCCACCTGGCTCACCCAGGAGTTGTAGATGAGGTGGGTCGTGTTGGACTTCTTGATGAAGCTCGACCCGACGACGACCGCCAGGATCACCACCATCACCACGACGGACAGGATGATCCGGTTCTTGTTCTGCCCGGGGGAGTCCGGACCGGTCCCGTTCGGGGAGGCCGGTCCGCCGGGGGTGTCGGGGCTGGGCGGGGTCACCCCTTCATGCTACGCGCCACCGGCCGCAGTTGACGCATCGCCCCGGCTCGGCCCTGGCCCCGGAGGTGGCACCCGGACCCACACCGCGCCGTGGCACCCGGAGCCGCTCGCGACGGGACGCTTCCGGGTGCCAGGGCGCCGACGGTCGTGCCGCGGTGCCCTGAGTGTGGGCACGGTCGGTATCGTGGGAGGGTGAACGACCGGCCCGAACAGGCGGTGGATGCCACGGGCCCCGTCGTACCGGTCCCGCGGACGCCCGACCCCGCCCCCCGCCCGGATGCGCCGGCAGCCCACCGGCGGGGACTCCTGGGCGGTGAGGACTCCCTCGGGCGTCGGCTCGAGGTCGGAGGCGTGCCGACGAACCGCGCCGGTGCGTGGATGTGGATGCTCTACGCGGGCCTCGGGTTCCTCGGGGGCCAGGTGCTGGCCGCCATCACCGTCGCGGTCGCCGGTGCGGTGGGCGGCCACTACCACGAGCTCGGGGCCCTGGCCAAGCTGGCCGAGCCGCCGACCTGGTACGTCGTCGCCACCCTGTTCGGGCTGTGGGGCGGATTCCTCGGTGCCGCGGTGCTGGCGAGCCGGTTGAGGGGCACGAAGCACCTCTGGTCCGACCTCGGCGTGCGGTTCCGTTGGATCGACCTGATCGGGATCCCGATCGGGGTCGCCGCGCAGTACCTGATCGCCCTGCTCTACCTTCCGTTCGAGACCCACATCCACAATTTCCACCAGCAGTTCAGCGCACCGGCGCAGCGCCTGACGGGCAGCGCCCACGGCGTCGCCTGGATGGTGATCGCCATCGCCACGGTGGTCGGCGCCCCGTTCTTCGAGGAGCTCTTCTTCCGGGGCGTCATCCTCCGGGCGCTCGCACGGCTGTTCGGGAACTGGGGCGGCTGGGCCGGCCCGGTTCTGGCCGTCGTCGTCTCGGGCCTCCTGTTCGGTGCGGTCCACGTCGAGCTCCTGCAGTTCGCCGGGCTGGCCCTGTTCGGCATGGTCCTCGGGTTCCTCTCGTACCGGACGGGCAGGCTCGGCATGAACATGGTGGCCCACGGCGCCTTCAACCTCCTGGCCCTCACCGCGGTGGTCTTCCCCGCCGCACTCGGCCTGCGGGGCCTGGCCTGAGATGACGACGGGGGGCGAGGGGAACCCGGTGGCGACCGCCGTGGACGACGACGGCGGCGCCGGCGGGGCCGTCGACAGCGGCACCGCGCACGGCGACGACGTCCGGGTGGGCCCGGGGGCGCGGCGGCCGTGGTGGGACCGGCTGACCGCGCGCACGGCGTGGCCGGCGTGGGCCAACGCGGTGGCCGTCGTCGGAGTGATGGCCGTGACGCTCTCGCAGCTCCACCCCGAGCTGCTCGTCCTCGCCACCACGACCGCCGGCGGCGACACCGGGGCCCACGTCGCGCTGCCGGCGTTCCTCGAGTCGCACCTGCTGGTCCACGGTCAGGTGACCGGCTGGGACCCGGGTTGGTACGACGGCTTCCCCCTCTACACCTTCTACTTCCCGCTGCCGGGCCTGCTCACCGTGCTCGTCAACACCGTCGTCACCTACGACGTGGCGTTCAAGCTGGTCACCGTGCTGGGCAGCCTGCTCCTGCCGGTCTGCGCCTGGGCCTTCGGGCGGCTCGCACGGCTGCGGGACCCCGTGCCCGCCTGCCTGGCCGCCGCCACGCTGCCCTTCCTGTTCGAGCCGAGCTTCTCCATCTACGGCGGGAACCTGCTGTCCACCCTGGCCGGTGAGTTCTCGTTCTCCCTCGGCCTCTCCCTGTCCCTCCTCTTCCTCGGGGTCGTCGCGTCCGGGCTGCGCACGGGACGCCACCGGGCGCTGGCCGCCGCGCTCTTCGCGGCGACGCTCCTGTGTCACCTCATCCCGGCCCTGTTCGCGGCGGTGGGGGCGGTCGTGCTCCTCCTGCTCGACGCCGACCTGGTCCGGGCCGTCGGCCGGAGCCGGCGGGCCGTGGCCGCAGGCCACCGGTGGGGCGGCCGGGTCCTCTGGTCGGTGGTGACCGGCGTCGTCGGGCTGGGTCTGTGCGCCTGGTGGCTCGTGCCCTTCGGCCTGGAGCAGGCGTACACCACCAACATGGGGTACACGAAGGTCTTCGGCTATCCCCACCTGCTCTTCCCGGGATCGTTCCGGTGGGTGCTGGTCCTCGACGTCGTCGGCGTGGTGGCCATGGTGGCCCGTCGGAACCGGATGGCGCTGTTCCTCGTGATCATGGCGGCCCTGTCCGCCGCCGCCATGATCCTGGACCCGGCGAGCAAGCTCTACAACGTCCGCTTCCTGCCCCTCTGGTTCCTCTGCCTGTACCTGCTGGCCGGCTACGCGGTGGCCGAGGTCGTCGCCGCCACGGCACGCCTGGCGCGACGGCACCGCCTCAACCTGTGGGTGAGCGACGTCCGCCGGCGCATGGGCACCGCCGACGGGAGGGCCGAGGTGCCCGGACGGAGGATCACCCCGTACCGCCGCCCGGTGCCGGTGGCCGTCGCCGCCGGCGCGGTGGTCGGGCCACTGGTGGCGCTGGCCGGTGCCTGCCTGGCCGTCGTGCCGCCGCTGGCCGTGCCCGCGTCCACCCTGGCGAAGATCGGCGTGCACGTCGGACCCGACCAGCCGAGCGCGTGGGCGCAGTGGAACTACAGCGGGTACGAGCGCAAGCCGGACTACCCCGAGTTCCAGGCGGTGATCCAGATGATGCGGCAGGTCGGGGCCGAGCAGGGCTGCGGTCGCGCCATGTGGGAGTACGACCCGTCGCTCAACCGGTTCGGCACCACCGAGTCCCTGATGCTCCTGCCGTACTTCACCGACGGCTGCATCGACTCTCAGGAGGGCCTGCTCTTCGAGTCGGCCTCGTCGACCCCGTTCCACTTCATCAACCAGGACGAACTGTCCCCCGACCCGTCGAAGGCGGTCGTGGCGGTCCCCGACGGCGCCTACGGCGGCCTCGACGTGCACCTCGGGATCCAGCACCTCCAGCAGATGGGCGTCCGGTACCTGCTGGCGTCGTCCACCACCGTCCAGTCGGCGGCCGCCGCCGACCCGGCGGCCACGCTGGTCGGCACGAGCGGCCCGTGGAGCACTTCCTACAACGGGCAGCCCCTGGACACGACCTGGAAGGTGTACCGTATCGCCGACTCGCAACTGGTCGTCCCGCTGGCCCACCGCCCGGTCGTGTGGCGCGGCATCGCACCGGACCAGTCCGCGTGGCTGCCGCCCGCGGTCGCCTGGTACAACGACCCGTCCCGATGGGGCGTGGTGCCGGCGGCCGACGGACCGGCGGACTGGACCCGGGTGGCCATCGGGGACCGGCACCCCGCCGCGGTCCCGGAACCGACGACGACCGTCTCCGACGTGCGCCAGAGCGACCAGTCGATCTCGTTCCACGTCGACCGGGTCGGGGTACCCGTCGAGGTCCGGGTGTCGTACTTCCCCAACTGGGTGGCGTCGGGCGCCTCGGGGCCGTACCGGGTGGCACCGAACCTCATGGTGGTGGTCCCGACCAGCCACGACGTGACCCTGACGTACGGACGGACCGCGGCCGACGACCTGGGTCTGGTGCTGACCCTGGCGGCCGTGGCCGCGGTGGTGGTCCTGGTGGTCGTCGACCGCCGGGCACGCCGGACCCGCCGGGCGGCGCGGGCGTCCCGGCAGGGCGCGGTTCCGTGAGCTACCTGCTCGGGATGTTCCCGCTGTCGACCGTGCTGTTCCCCGAGGCCGGCCTGCCCCTGCACGTGTTCGAGGAGCGCTACCGGACGCTGATGGGCGCCTGTCTCGCGTCGGGCGGCGAGTTCGGCGTGGTGCTCATCACCCGCGGCTCGGAGGTCGGCGGGGGGGACGCGCGGACCGACGTCGGCACGGTGGCCCGCATCGCCAATGTCGCCGAACTCGACGACGGTCGGATGCTGGTGGTGGCCACCGGCCTCCGCCGGGTGCGGGTGCTGGACTGGCTTCCCGACGACCCCTACCCCCGGGCCCTGGTCGAGGACCTGCCCGATCCGGGCGCCGCGTGCCCGGGCGACGTGCTGACCGCGGCCGAGGGGTCGCTGCGGCGCCTGCGCTCGCTGCTGTCCGAGCTCGGCGACGTGCCGGCCCTTCCCCACACCCTGCGGATCTCGGGGGGACCCGACGAGATCGGCTGGCAGCTGTGCGACATGGCGCCCCTGGTCTCGCTCGACCTGCAGCGCCTGCTCGTGGCCGACGGGCTCGAGACCCGGATGCGCCTGCTGGCGGACCTGTGCGACGCCATGAGCGGCGACGTCGTCGGACTGCTGGCCGGCGGCGGGGTGGGCGGATCCGGCTGAACCGGGCGGACCTGGCGGAAGCCGGCGGAACCGGTCCGGGCGGACGGTCAGGGGACCTCGCGCTGGACGAGGAAGGCCGTGACACCGTCGGCCAGTCCCTGGGCCGCCTGCTGGCGCCAACCGGGATCCTGCATGAGGCCGGCGTCCACCGGGTTCTGCATGTTGCCGCACTCGATCAGCACCTTCGGCACCGTGGAGAGGTCGAGCCCGCCCAGATCCGAGCGGGGGACGATCCCCGCGCTGCCGGCGTAGTCCGACACGGGCATCCCGGTGTCGGAGAGGAACCGGTCCCGGATGTCGGCACCGAGCTGGCCCGACGGCGCCACGATGGGCCGGTTGTCGCTGATGGAGCTGACCACCGGTAGGGGCACGTCGACAGCGAAGCCCCGGCCCGAGGGCGGACCCCCGTCGCCGTGGATGGACACGGCGGCATCGGATCCGGCGTCGTTGCCGATCGCCGCCCGTGTGTCGACGCAGGGTCCGACCCCGCTGTCGGATGCCCGGGTCAGGACGACGGTGGCACCGCCCGCCCGGAGCAGCGCGGCGAGCCGGGTGGCCACGTCGAAGTTGAAGGCGTGCTCGGCATAGCCCGCCGGCGTGGTGGTGCCCGCGGTGTCGCACGGCTCGGTGAACCCGCCACCGTCGATCGGTGTGCCGATGACCCCGGGGGCACCTCCGTTGCCGCCGTCGTGGCCCGGGTCGATGGTGACCACTTCGCCGACCAGCGGAGGCACGTGGACCGAGCCGAGGAAGGCGGCACCGCCGAAGGCGTAGACCGATCCGTCGGACGACACGATCCGGTAGCCGGTCCCGCTCGCGTCGAGCGAGACGGCGCGCCGCTGCAGCAGGCCGACGGCCGAACCGGCGAACGGTGTCCCGTACGAGAAGAGCCCCCCGTCGGCCGCGACCAGCCGGTATCCGCCGCCGGACCCCTGCATCCCCACGACCGGCGAATTGAGGGTGAGGGCGCCGGTCGACCCCAGGAAGGGCGCGTCCCCGAAGGCGAAGATCCCGCCGTCGGAGGCCACCAACCAGTACCCGCCGCCGCCGGGAGCGACGGCCATGCCCACGATGGGCAGGTTCAACGGCTTCCCACCCATGGACCCCAGGAAGGGCGCGTCCCCGAAGGCGAAGATCCCGCCGTCGGAGGCCACCAACCAGTACCCGCCGCCGTCCGGCGTCGCCGCCATGCCGACGATGGGCCGGTCGAGCGGCCGACCGCCCATCGACCCGTGGAAGGTGGCGTCGCCGTAGGCGAAGATGCCGCCGTCGGAGGCGACCATCCAGTAGCCCCGGTCCGAGGCCGTCGGGGTCATGCCGACCACGGGGCGCACGAGGGGCAGCGCTCCGGCCGAGCCCTCGAAGGGCGCCCCGAAGGCGAAGACCCCGCCGTCGGACGCCGCCAGCCAGTACCCGCCGGTCGCGGTGTCCCCGGCGGAGGCGACGACGAGGTGGGTGCTCGTGGCCACCTCGGCACTCGGGGTGGACGCGGCGGTCAGGGTGGCCGGGCCGGGCCGGGCCGGTGCGGTTCCGGTCGCGGCGTCGCGGGCGAGGACCGGCGCGCCCAGGGCGACGACGACCGGGGCGAGGACGACCAGGGCGGCCGTGGCCACCCCGGTCCTGCGGCGGCGACGCCGGGTGCGCTCGGGGGTTCCGTGCATGTGCCGATCCTTCCTCGGGGGCCGCCCGGGGGCTGGCCTAGGATGAGCCGATCATGTCCTCCCTCTCCCGCGTGTTCAAGGCGTACGACATCCGGGGCATCGTTCCGGACGAGCTCAACGCTCTGCAGTTCCGTGCCATCGGCGTCGCCGTCGCCCGGTTCACCGGTGCGCCGACCGTCCTCGTGGCCCGCGACATGCGCGAATCCGGCATGGCCCTGTCGGAGGCCTTCGCCCTCGGCGTCCGGTCCGAGGGCACCGCCGTGGTCGACCTCGGCCTCGCCTCGACCGACCTCCTCTACTTCGCGGCGGGCAGCCTCGACGCCCCCGGCGCCATGTTCACCGCCTCCCACAACCCGGCCCGGTACAACGGCCTGAAGCTGTGCCTCGCGGGCGCCCGACCCATCGGGCAGGACACCGGACTGGCCGAGATCCAGGCCACGGCCGAGGCGCTGCTCGACGAGTGGGAGCACGGTGGGCCGCCCGAACCCGTTGCCGCCACCCTCGGCCCGCTCGAGCAGCGCTCGGTCCTGGACGCCTACGCCGACCACGTCCGCTCCTTCGTCGACACCTCCGTCCTCCGCCCGCTGAAGGTGGTGGCCGACACGGCCAACGGCATGGGCGGGCTGGTGGCCCCGAAGGTGTTCGAGGGGCTGCCGTTCGAGGTCGAGATCCTCTACCCCGAGCTCGACGGCAACTTCCCCAACCATCCGGCCGACCCCATCCAACCGGAGAACCTGGTCGAGCTCCGGCGAGTGGTGCTGGAGACCGGCGCCGACATCGGGCTCGCCTTCGACGGCGACGCCGACCGCGTCTTCCTGGTGGACGAGCGCGCCGAACCCGTCTCCGGATCGCTGACCACGGCGCTGGTGGCGGCCTCCCTGCTCGACAAGTACCCGGGATCCACCGTGCTCTACAACTGCATCTGCTCCCGGGTCGTCCCCGAGGTGATCGCCGAGAAGGGCGGGACCGGCATCCGGACCAAGGTCGGGCACAGCTTCATCAAGCAGGTGATGGCCGAGACGGGCGCCGTCTTCGGTGGCGAGCACTCCGGCCACTACTACTTCCGCGACAACTACCGGGCCGACTCGGGCATCATCGCCGCCATGCTGGTGCTCGAGCTGCTGAGCGTGACCGGAAAGCCGCTGTCGGAGCTGCTGGGGCCGTTCGAGCGCTACGCCGCCTCGGGAGAGATCAATACGGTGGTCGACGACCCGGCCGGCACCGTCGAGCTCCTGGCCGCCCAGGTGGAGGCCGCGGGCGGGGCGCTCGGCACGGCCGACCGGCTCGACGGACTGACCGTGGACCGGGGCGACTGGTGGTACAACCTGCGCCCGTCGAACACCGAGCCGCTGCTCCGCCTCAATGTGGAAGCCCCCGACGAGGCCTCGTGCGCCGCCCGGGTGGCCGAGGTGCAGGCGGCCATCGCCCGCCTGCACCTCGCCTGACGATGCCGAGCGCCCGGCGGGCACCGCGACCGGCGACCCACCCGCACCCACCCGGACCCCCGCACCGGGACCACGCGTGAACCACCAAGAGAGGAACCCCCGATGACGCTCGACCCGCTCCTGATCGACGTGCTGGCCTGTCCCGAGGACAAGGGCACGCTCCTCTACTTCGCCGACGAGGACATCCTGTTCAACCCCCGACTCCACCGCACCTACCCGGTGCGCGACGGGATCCCGGTGATGCTGATCGACGAGTCGACCACGGTGGACGCCGCCGAGGACGCCCGGCTCTCGACGAAGGCCGAGGCCGGAGGGGCCGTCGTGACGGGGACACCCGCGTCGTCGTGACACCGTCGCCGCTGCCGGTGGACTCCCGCGGCATGTGGGACGCCACCTTTGCCCTCCCCGAGCAGGTCGAGGCGGCGGTCGCCGCCGCCTGCCAGGTCGACGAGCTGCCGGGCCACGACGAAGTCGAGAACGTCGTCGTGCTCGGAATGGGCGACAGCGGGATCGTGGGCGACGTGCTGGTCGCGGCGGCGGCCCCGTTCATGCCGGTGCCGGTCACGGTGGTCAAGGGCTACGTCCCGCCCGACTACGTGGGCACCCGCTCGCTCGTCGTCGCCGTCTCGTTCTCGGGCGGCACCGAGGAGACCGTCGAAGCGGCCACGGCCGCCTACGAGGCCGGCGCCGCGCTCGTGGTGGTGTCGGGGGGCGGTGAGCTCGTCCGACTCTCGGGTGAGTGGGGCGTCCCCCTGGTCCCCGTGCCGCTCGGCATCCCCGAGGCGCGGACCGCGCTCGGGGCCATGGCGATCCCGCCGCTGGTGGTGCTCGAGCGGATCGGCCTGTTCCCCGGCGCCCAGCAGTGGATCGGCCAGGCGGTCACCCAGCTGAAGCGGCGTCGCGACCAGCTCGGCCGGTCCGGCAGCGTGGCCGAGACGGTGGCCCGCCGGATCGGTCGGACCATCCCGCTCGTGCACAGTTCGCAGGATCTCGGCACCGCCGCCGCACTGCGGTGGAAGACCCAGATCAACCTCAACGCGAAGTCGCCGGCCTTCTGGAACGTCCACCCCGAGCTCTGCCACAACGAGGTGGCCGGATGGGGACTGAACGGCGACGCCACCCGGCAGCTCGTCACCCTCGTGAACCTCCGGCACGACGCCGAGCACCCGCAGGTCAGCCGCCGGTTCGACCTGGCGACGGAGATGCTGCGCGAGGTCATGGCCGGGGTGGTCGAGGTCCGGGCCGCCGGCGAGGGCGATCTGGCCCAGCTCCTCGACCTGGCCCTGGTGGGCGACGTGGTGTCGCTGCTGCTCGCCGGGCACGAGGGGGTCGACCCGGGCCCGGTCCCGGCGGTCGACGACATCAAGGCCACGCTGGCCGGCGGCGGCTGATCCGCAGGGCGCAGCCCCGCCCGGGGTGGGCGGCCGCCGTGTTTCGATCGCGTGACGCCGGCATGGCGTGGTCGTGAACTTCGACGGGGTCGGCTACCTTTCGCGTCCGGCGGGCGTACAGTGGACCCCGTGAGCAGCGTGCGGGTCTGTGGTTGCAAGTCGAAGCCAGTCGCAGGCGAAACGACCCACGTAAGGCAACTCATGGTTGCTGAGCATGGTGCGGCTTAGGAGTAAGTCCTGCCCGTGGCGTCCCCGGCTGTCGGGGGCGGGCGGAGAGGGGATGACGCGTGCCTGCAGCGGTTCCGCAGGGCAGTCGACCACACCCGGTCGGTGCCGCCGGAACCCGGCCGCAACTCCCCCTGCAGGCGAGTGTGGGGTCAAAGACCAGGTCAGCCGCGCGCCGCTCGCGATCCATCCGTCCCCGTACCGACCGACCAGGAGGACCGGCCACCAGTTGCAGTAGCCCATCACCGATGCCGAGGAGGCCCAGCAGTGGACGTAGTCATCACGCATGGCAGGAAGATCGTGTCCGACGAGGTTCGAGCCCTTACCGAGGAGAAGGTGCGCCACGTGGGCGAGCACTGTCCCGGCCTCGAGCGCGCCGAGGTTCACTTCTCGGAGGAGCACAATCGGAGGATCTCCGACCGGGAATGCTGTGAGGTGGTGATGTCCGGGCACGGGCAGACGATCCGGGCCCGGGCGGCGGGCCAGGCGCCATTGGCCGCCGTCGACCTCGTCGTGGAGAAGCTGGAACACCAGATCGAGCGGACCAAGGGACGCATCGTCGGACGTTCGCAGCCCCGGCACCGGTTGGCGCCCACCGAGACGCTGTTCCGAAGGGTCCGCACCGCCTGATCCGGGCCCCGGCCGGCCCGGGCACCCTCCCCACGGGGGGCGACCCGGCCCGACCGGGGCCCCGCCCGTCCGGCGCTGCCGGGGAGGCCGCCGACAGTAGAGTGGGTCCCCCATGAGCATGTTCTCGAAAGTCCTGCGCGCCGGCGAGGGCAAGAAGGTCCGTCGCCTGGCCGAGCTGGTGCCTCTGGTCAACGAGCTCGAGCCGGCGATGGAGGCCCGCTCCGACGCCGAGCTCCAGGCCATGACGGCCGAGTTCCGGTCCCGCCTCGACAACGGGGAGACCCTCGAGGACCTGCTGGTCGAGGCGTTCGCCCTGGTCCGCGAGGGGGCCTGGCGCGTGCTGGGGCAGCGACACTTCGACGCGCAGCTGATGGGGGGCATGGCGCTGCACTTCGGCTGGATCGCCGAGATGAAGACCGGCGAGGGCAAGACCCTCGTGTCGACCCTGCCGGTGTACCTGAACGCCCTGGCCGGAAACGGTGTGCACGTCGTCACCGTGAACGACTACCTGGCCACCCGCGACTCCGAGTGGATGGGCCGCCTCCATCGCTTCCTCGGACTGACGGTCGGTCGGGTGGGCCCGGACGTCTCCGACCCGGCGGTGAAGCGCGAGTCCTACCTGTGCGACGTCACGTACGGGACCAACACGGAGTTCGGCTTCGACTACCTGCGCGACAACATGGCCCGTTCGAAGGACGCCATGGTCCAGCGCGGACACCATTTCGCCATCATCGACGAAGTCGACTCGATCCTCATCGACGAGGCGAGGACCCCGCTGATCATCTCGGGACCGGCGGCCGAATCGGCGCAGCTCTACTACCAGTTCGCCGGGATCGTCCGCACCCTGCGGGCCGAGGAGGACTACGAGGTGGACGAGGAGAAGCGCACCGTCGTGCCGACCGAGGCCGGCATCGAAAAGGTGGAGCGGCAGCTGGGCGTGGACAACCTCTACGACGCCGTGGCCGTGAACTACGTCCACCACATGACCCAGGCGCTCCTCGCCAAGGAGCTGTACAAGCGGGACAAGGACTACCTGGTGGCCCAGGGCGAGGTCCGCATCGTCGACGAGTTCACCGGCCGGACGCTCGAGGGGCGCCGCTGGTCGGACGGGCTGCACCAGGCCGTCGAGGCCAAGGAACGGGTGAAGATCAAGGAGGAGAACCACACCTGGGCGACGGTGACCCTCCAGAACTACTTCCGCCTCTACGAGAAGCTCGCCGGCATGACCGGGACCGCCGAGACCGAGGCCTCGGAGTTCGCCAACACCTACGAGCTCCCGGTGGTCCCGATCCCGCCCAACCGGCCCCTGGTCCGCGAGGACCAGCCCGACCTGATCTACAAGTCGGAGGAGGGCAAGTTCGCGGCCGTCGTCGAGGACATCGCCGAACGCCACGCCACCGGGCAGCCGGTGCTGGTCGGCACCGCGTCGGTCTCCAAGTCGGAGCACCTGTCGCGACTGCTCGACAAGCGGGGCATCCCCCACGAGGTCCTGAACGCCAAGCAGCACTTCCGCGAGGCCGAGATCGTGGCCCAGGCCGGCCGGGTGGGGGGCGTCACGGTGGCGACCAACATGGCCGGCCGTGGCGTCGACATCATCCTGGGCGGCAACCCCGAGGGCCTGGCGGCCCGGGAGGCGGCGGCCCGGGGTCTCGACACCACCACCGAGGAGGGAGCGGCCGAGCTGGCCCGGATCGAGGAGGAGTTCGAGGCGCGCTGCACCGCCGAGGGCGAGCGGGTGCGGGCCCTGGGCGGCCTCTACGTCCTGGGCAGCGAGCGCCACGAGAGCCGCCGGATCGACAACCAGCTGCGAGGCCGGTCGGGCCGGCAGGGCGATCCCGGCGAGAGCCGGTTCTTCCTCTCCCTCGAGGACGACCTCATGCGCCTGTTCGCCACCGGAGCCATGAACTGGGTGATGGGCCGGGCGCTGCCCGACGACGTCCCGATCGAGGCGAAGATGGTGACCAAGGCCATCGAGCGGGCGCAGAACACCGTAGAGGGCCGGAACGCCGAGTCCCGCAAGGATGTCCTGAAGTACGACGACGTCATGAACGAGCAGCGCAAGGTCATCTACGCCCGGCGCATGCAGGTCATCGAGGGAGAGGACCTCCGCGAGGACACCGTCGAACTCCTCGAGCAGGCCATGACTGCCGTGGTGGCCACGTACTGCCCCTCCGACTACCCCGAGGAGTGGGACCTTCCCGGCCTCCTCACCGAGGTCACGCAGTACTACCCGACCCGGTTCGTGGCGGACGACTTCGCGGAGGCGGCGACGGCGGGTCAGGTCGCCGAGAGCATCATCACCGAAGCGCTCGAACTCTATGCCGAGCGGGACGAGACGATCCCCGGCGGCGAGGAGACGGCCCGACAGCTCGAGCGGGACATCATGCTGCAGATCATGGACCAGCGGTGGCAGGACCACCTGGCCGACATGGACTACCTCAAGGAGGGCATCAACCTCCGGGCCATGGGGAACCAGGACCCGCTGGTGGCCTGGCAACGCGAGGGCTTCGCCCTCTTCGGCAAGCTGATGGACGGCATCAACGACGACTACCTCCGCTACGTCTTCCACGTGCAGGTCCTCACCGAGGAGTCGGCCGCCGAGCCCGACCTGGCCCAGGCCAGCTACGTGGCGGCCGACGACCCGGTCCAGGGTGACGCCGGGATCTCCGCGGCGTTCGCCACGGCGACGCCGGCCGAGATCGAGGCCGCGGCCGCCGTGGCCGGAGGTTCGACGCTCGGTCCTGGTGGGGCCTACGAGGAGGGCGAGTCCCAGGCGCCCATCGTGAAGTCGGACCGCGAGAAGATCGGCCGCAACGAGCCGTGCTGGTGCGGCAGCGGCAAGAAGTTCAAGCTCTGCCACGGCGCCGCCTGAGATGTCCGCCGACCGCCCCCGAACGGGGGACGGCGCGTCCGACAGGGTGGACGTCGCCGAGTCCCTCACCCGGCTCGCCGAGCGCCTCGAGGAAGCCCGGCGGTTCCTGGGAGCGGACGCGCTCGTCGAGCGTCGCGCCGAACTCGAGCAGGCGGCCTCCGCCCCGGACCTGTGGGACGACGCCGACCACGCCCGCGAGGTGACGACCGCCCTCGGCCGGGTGACCGAGGACCTCCAACTCCTCGCCTCGCTGTCCGAGCGCCTGTCGGACGCCCAGACGCTGGACGAGCTCATGCGGGAGGAGGACGACGAGTCGCTCCGGGCCGAGGTCGAGGAGATCCTGGTCGACCTGGACCGACGGCTCGGGACCCTGGAGCTGCGCTCCCTGTTCGCCGGCGACTACGACGACGGCGACGCCGTGGCCGAGATCCACGCCGGAGCAGGGGGCACCGACGCCCAGGACTGGGCCGAGATGATGCTGCGCATGTACACCCGCTGGGCCGAGCGCCGGGGCTTCACCATCGAGGTCGAGGAGGCCACCCCGGGCCAGGAGGCCGGCCTGATGTCGGCCACGTTCATCGTGCGGGGCCGCTACGCCTTCGGCCTGCTGGCGGCCGAGCGCGGCGTGCACCGCCTCGTCCGCATCTCGCCGTTCGACGCCCAGCACCGGCGACAGACCAGCTTCGCGTCGCTCGACGTGGTCCCCTTCCTGGAAGACGTCTCCGGCGAGGTGGAGATCGACGAGAAGGACCTGCGCATCGACACCTACCGCTCGTCCGGGGCCGGTGGTCAGCACGTCAACAAGACCGACTCGGCCGTGCGTCTCACCCACCTGCCCACCGGGATCGTGGTGACCTGTCAGAACCAGCGCAGCCAGACCCAGAACAAGGCCAAGGCCATGCAGGTGCTCGGGGCCAAGCTGGCCGAGCGGCAGCGGGCCGAACACCAGGCGACACTCGACGAGTTGGCCGGCGACCGCACCGACAACGCCTGGGGCAACCAGATCCGCTCGTACGTGCTGGCGCCGTACCAGCTGGTCAAGGACCTGCGCACGAACGCGGAGACCGGCAACGTCGAGGCCGTGCTCGACGGCGACCTCGACATGCTCATCGAGGCCGAGCTGCGGCGCGGCGCCGACCTGCGTCGGGACGGGCACTGACCCCGACCGCGGTGACCCCGACCGCGGCGCGCCTGACCAGGGTGTGGCCGGCGGCGTGGCGGTGCCTCCGTCCGGGGTACGCACGCGTTGTGCGAGGTCAGGGGGGCTGACCCAATTGGGCGGCCACCCCGGGTACACTTGCCGTGCGGACCTGCCGCTCGCCTGCCCCCACGAGACTCCGTAGCCTGCATCCCCCATGATCAAATTCCAGAACGTCACCAAGACGTACAAGGGATCCACGGTCGCCCTCAACGACTGCTCCGTAGAGATCGACAAGGGTGAGTTCGTCTTCCTGGTCGGGCCTTCCGGCTCGGGCAAGACGACGTTCATCCGACTGCTCCTGCGCGAGGAGATCCCAGACTCCGGCCGCATCTGGGAGGCGGGCAAGGAGATCGGGCACCTGCCGAAGTGGCGGATCCCGTACCTCCGCCGCAACATCGGCTGCGTGTTCCAGGACTTCCGGCTCCTGCCGAACAAGACCGTCTTCGAGAACGTGGCCTTCGCCCTCGAGGTGATCGGCCGTCCGAAGCACGTGATCGCCGCCCAGGTGCCGCAGGTGCTCGAGCTCGTGGGTCTGGCCAAGAAGCGCGACAACCTGCCTGGGGAGCTGTCCGGCGGCGAGCAGCAGCGGGTGGCCGTGGCCCGGGCGTTCGTCAACCGCCCGCTGATCCTCCTGGCCGACGAGCCCACCGGAAACCTCGACCCGACCACCAGCCTCGGCATCATGCGCCTGCTCGACCGGATCAACCGGACCGGTACGACGGTCATCATCGCCACCCACGACGCGGGCATGGTCAACCAGATGCGACGGCGTGTCATCGAGCTCGACCGGGGGAACCTGGTGCGCGACCAGGCCCACGGCGTCTACGACATCGACAGCGCCACGCTGGCCGCGGGTGCCGGTTCGCCCACCGGCGCACTGGTCGACCAGATGCCCGCAGCGGACGACGAGTTCGAGGTGCCCGACACCTTCCTGGCCCGTCCCTGATGGCGGTCTCCCCGGCCTACGTCTCGAAGGAGGCCGCCACCAACCTGTGGCGCAACCGCCTGATGACCGCCGCCGCCATCCTGACGGTCGCCGTGTCGCTAGCGCTGGTCGGCTCGGCCCTGCTGCTGAAGCAGGGGGCGTCCAAGGCCACCGAGCTCTGGCAGAACGGGGTCCAGACGATCGTCTGGGTCAGTCCCGGTGCGGGTACGGCCCAGACCGACGCCATCAAGACCGAACTGGCCCAGTCGCCCTACATCAAGGCGTGCATCTACCGGACCCAGGCCTTCGACTACCACGAGGCCCAGACCGTCCTGCCGCCCGACGAGGTCGCGGTCACGTCCGAGAACCAGTACCCGTCGTCGTACCGGTGCGAGCTGAACGACCCGTCGCAGGCGCCCGCCGTCTACCAGGCGTTCCACGGGAAACCCGGAGTCTTCGACGTGAAGTACCCGGGACAGCAGATCAAGACCATGCAGAGCGTCATCCGGGTCCTGCAGTGGGTGTTCCTGACCGTCGCCGTGGTGCTGCTGCTGTCGGCGTCGGTGCTGATCCTGAACACGATCCGGATGGCGATCTTCGCCCGGCGGCGCGAGGTGTCGGTGATGAAATTGGTCGGCGCCACCAACTGGTTCATCCGATTGCCGTTCATGGCCGAGGGGATGATCCAGGGACTGCTGGGCGCCGCTGTCGCCGTGCTGGTGGTCCTCGCCCTCTACTGGGGGATCGGGCTCGACCAGGCGAGGACGGCGGCCGACTCGAACATCATCCACCAGATGGCGCTGAGCGGCTGGGAGGTCTTCTTCACCTGCCTGCTGGTCTCGGTGGTGGGTGTGGGCGTGGGTGTCGTCGGGTCGGCCTTCGCCGTCCGGCGCTTCCTCGACGTCTGACGCCGCCGGCCTGCGCCGCCGGCCTGCATCGCCGGGTCACGTGCCCGCCCCGGGATGACCCCTCCGGTGACCGTGGTCGGATTCAGCCGGTCCGACGGATCCCGAGCCCCGGACGGGTGCACGAGTCGACGGAGGTCGCACCGTCGAACCGGGCCCGGATCCATCGGTTGATCACGGCGGTGGACAGGTCGAGCGCCTGGCTGTGGCCGACGCCCGTCTCGGTGACGTAGTCCACCGTGTCGTACTCGCTGCGGCACAATTGGCCGCCGACGAAGCTGGTCGTCTGGCGGTACGGCACGACCTCGTCCGCCGTACCCTGGACCACCAGGATCGGCGCCGACGTGGGCGCGCGGCCCGGCCGGTTGGCCTGGTTCGCGGTTCGGACCGCGGGCTGCTGCTGCCAGCCGGGGACGAAGAACCGCCCCGGCGACACGGCGTCGTACAGGGAGGCCACGCCGTTCACGCACGAGGACGAGACGGCCGGGATCCCGGCCAGTCCCGCGGGCGTCAGTACCTTCTGGAGCGGAAAGGTCCGGTAGTGGTGGGCCCAGGCGAACAGGGCCATGGCCGTGAAGGCCGACTGCCCCGAGGGGGGCGGCTGGTCGCCCGTGGGCGCCAGTTCGAGCACGGAGGTCACCGGTGCCACGGCGGCGACGCCGGCGACGAAGAGCTCGGGCGCATAGGACTGGGCGATCTCCCCGGCGAACAGGGCGGCCTGCCCGCCCTGCGAGAACCCCAGCACGACCACGGCGTTCGAGGCGTCGCTCCCCATGAGCGACCGGGCGGCGCGAGCACCGTCCAGCACGTCCTCGGCCTCGCTGTCACCCACGAGGTAGGGGTGGAGGCCCGGGGCACCGAGTCCGCGGTAGTCGGCGGCCACCACGATCTCCCTGTCGGCGACGAGTGCCGGGAGGTCGGGTATGGCCGAGGTGCCGTCGACCGACGGGGCGCAGCCCGACGCCACGCCGGTGGTCCCGTGGGCCCAGCTCACGATGGGGAATCCCCCGGGTGGTGGCGTGCCGCCGGGGACCACGATCACACCCGACTCGGCCAGGTCCCCTCCCGAGTCCGAGGTGGTGTGGAAGAGGACGCGCCAGGCCCGGGCGCCGGCGGGCAGGCCCGCGGCGGGCAGCGCCTGGGACCGGATGATGGAGCCTGCGGGGGCGTAGGGGAGGGGACTCGGCGGCCGGTAGAAGGAGGCGAGGGACCCGGTCACGGCGGTGTCGCCCCCGTGGACCACGGGCATGACGGACACGGCGGCGACCGTGCCCCCGTGCACGGCGGGACCGGCCACACCCCCGGTGGCGGACGGCGCGGTCGTCGGCGGTGCGAGCGGGCGCGCCGTCGTCGGGACGGCGGCGGTGACCCGGTCGGCGGGCGAGCCCGCCACCGCCACCGCCAGCGCCACGACCGCCAGGAGGATCGCGACGATCGCCCGCCTCGACGATGGGTGCACGCGTGCGCGGGTGGTCGCCATGGCCGCACCACAGTAGCCAGGAGGCGCCGGCTGTGTGTTCCTCTACGCTGGCGGTGGCATGGACGCTCTGGGATCGGTGGCCGACTGGCCGGTGGACGGCGCCGCCGTGGGGGTCGTGCGCCTCGGCCCCGACGGGCCCGGTCCGACCGCGGCCACCGGTGACGCCGGGCGGGTCCACGCCTGGGCCTCGGTGACCAAGCCGGCCACCGCCCTCGCCGTGCTCGTCGCCGTCGAAGAGGGCACGCTGTCCCTCGACGATCCGGCCGGTCCGCCCGGGTCCACCGTGCGCCACCTCCTGGCCCACGCCTCCGGCCTCGGTCCCGAACCGGGCCCGGCCGTGGAGGCGCCGGGGGTCCGCCGCATCTACTCCAATGCCGGCTACGGGGTGCTGGCCACCGTGCTGGAGGACCGGGCGGGGATGCCGTTCGCCGAGTACCTCGCCGCCGGCGTCCTGGAGCCGCTCGGGATGGCCGGCACGTCGCTGGTCGGCCCGCCTTCGGGCGCGGCGGCCGCCGGGCTGGCGGGTCCGCTGGACGACCTGGTGGCACTCGGGCGGGAGTGGGCCCGTCCCACGCTGGTGAGCGAGGCGACCTGGAGCGACGCCGTCTCGGTCCAGTTCGTGGGCCTGGCCGGCGTGCTCCCCGGGTTCGGCCCGTTCGACCCGTGCGACTGGGGGCTCGGGGTCGAGGTCCGCGGGGCCAAGCACCCGCACTGGACGGGCACCGGCAACTCTCGGGCCACCTACGGCCACTTCGGCCAGTCGGGATCGTTCCTGTGGATCGATCCGGTCGCCGGCGTCCTGTGCGCCGGACTCGCCGACCGCCCGTTCGGGGTGTGGGCGTCACGGGCGTGGCCCGCCCTGGCCGACGCCGTCCTGGCCGAGGTCGCCGGCACCTCCGGGGATCCCGGAGCGCCCGGTGGGACGGACCCCGGCCGCCGCGGCGGGCCGCCCCCTGTCGGCCCCGGCCACGTCTAGGCTGCGCCGCATGAAGGGTGTCCTCCTCGCCGGTGGTACCGGCTCGCGCCTGCATCCGCTGACCCGGATCACCAACAAGCACCTCCTGCCGATCTACGACCGGCCCATGATCAACTGGGCGATCGAGGCACTGGTGAACGCCGGGATCACGGAGATCATGCTGGTGACGGGCGGGACCCACGCCGGCGAATTCCTGCGTCTGCTCGGCAACGGCCAGGAGTTCGGCATCGACCGGCTCAGCTACGGCTACCAGGACCGACCAGGTGGGATCGCCGAAGCACTCGGACTGGCCGCCCGGTTCGTGGACGGGGACCCCGTACTCGTGATGCTGGCCGACAACATCTGCGAGAATTCCATCCGGCCGATGGTCGACGCGTTCCGGGCCGAAC
>Ga0307372_10003474_pt1 | contig 25071 bp, 19 predicted proteins | sample OX1MG_FD_202533 | JGI IMG/M metagenome (GOLD analysis project Ga0307372, IMG submission 202533) | Soil microbial communities from Risofladan, Vaasa, Finland - OX-1 | ecosystem: Environmental > Terrestrial > Soil > Coastal area > Acid sulfate soil | place: Finland: Risofladan, Vaasa | collected...
GATCAGACATCGTGCAGACGCGTATCGGTCGTGAACCACTGAGATCGATCGCCGACATGCCCGAACGGTTCGCGCCATCTGATTTTGTGGGCGCTGAGGGACTCGAACCCCCGACCTGCTGAGTGTAAATCAGCTGCTCTAACCAACTGAGCTAAGCGCCCGGGCCCGACAATCCTAGATGGCGCCGGCGTCGCGGAAATACGTCGCGAGCGGCATCGAGGCTGCGAACACCGGTCGGCGCGTCTCTAACTCGTCGATCACCAGCGCACGATCCTCCAAGTCGCTCGCTACCCCGCCCGCTTCACGAAGCACCAGAAGGCCGCCCAAATAGTCCCAGGGATTCAATGTTGAGTGGCGTGCCACGGCGTAAAGGTCCAGTGATCCGTCGGCGACGAGACAGATCTCGAGCGACGCGGCGCCCAGCGCGCGGTACTGGCTCCATCCCATATGCCGACTGGGGAGCCCCGAAAAGGCGACGACCGCCTTGGAGAACTCCGTGAGGCCACTCGCGTGAATCGCGACGCCGTCGCGTGTCGCGCCCGCGCCGAGTTCCGCCTCGTACGTGGTGCCGGTCGCTTGATTGCGCACGAGTCCCGCGATCAATTCACCCTTGTGCAGCACGGCGAAACTCGTCGCGTAAAAGGGAATGCCGTGATCGCAGTTCGTCGAACCATCGATGGGATCAACGACGACCGTGAGCTCGCCGTGACCCGTGACGCCGGACTCTTCGGACACGACGCGGAACCCCGCACCACCAAGAACGCGAAGTGCGACGGCGTCGGCCGCGAGGTCCAGGTGATACTGGGTCGGGCGCTGGCCGGAAAACCCGTCGTGGGCTCCGGAGCGCACGACGGCATCGATTTCAAGCGCGCAGTTTCTAAGTACGTCCATATACGCGTTGGTCACGTAGCCACGGTACCGGGCGCGAACGCTAACCTGATTCCAATGGCCGCTATCGACGTCGCCGGCTTTGTAGCCGACCTCAAGGACCACGCCGTGACTCACGGGTTCCATGTCCACGACGAACGCCACTTCGTCGAGACCTACTCCCTGCGCCAAGCCTGGGAGGTGGACCTACATCCCGAAGACGGCTGCGGCGGTCCGGTGGATCTGCACATCGAGCTTGACGTCGACCCACGAACCTTGCTCGCATTCGAAGACGCCGTGCTCGGACTGCCCGACGAAGTCGATCCGCCCGACGAGTTCCACTTTCCCCTGGTGCTGACCTGGAGCCTGCCGCCCATGCCCCACAGTCCCGATCTCTTACGTCTCGCCATCGACCTGGCCCCGATTGGCGGGGTTGAGATGCCCCTTGAGGTCACGGCGAGCGACACCTTCGATTCGCCCACCGAAAGCAGCGAACGACGCATCTCCATCATCGCGCGCCGCGCTATCTCGTTAAGCCAAGTCGCCAAAGGTGACGATCCCTTGTGCGACATCTTTGAGCGCGGCCGCAGCGTGAGTGACTTTCTCCTCCAGGCCGCTGACTCGTGGCTCGGCTAGCGCCCAAAGCCGCGCTGACCCTCGTCCTCGTCGCTTCGAGCACGCTCCTGGCCTCTTGTGGCACCGGCGGCGCCGTCAACCAGGCCAAGCTCGCCTGCGTCTACGTGCAGCGCTCGCTCAAGATCCAACAACGAAGCGAAGACCCGCACCTGTCGACTTCGCACCGGGTTACCCTCGAGAATCGCGCCATTGCCGAAATGGTTCGCGCGACGCCCTACGCCGCACGCGCCACCTCCATCGACGGAAGTTGGAACCCGCTCATGACCACGATCGGTGAAGCCCAGCGCGTACCGATCCGCGATCTGGCAGCCTCGCTGACGCGCCTGTGCAAGGTCGCTAATTCAAAGACGCCCTACCTCTAGGCGTCAACCCTGAGGAAAGCGCTCGTAGAGCCAGGCGAGCGAGTTCTCCTCGAGCATCGCCCCTTCCCAACCTTCGAGGCGATCTTCCAAAGCGGCCAATGAGGGAACTTTGCCAATAACGACGACCGTGAGATCGCTGATCGCTTCCGCGCCCACCATGAAGTCGCCGAAGGCGTCTTCGGTGATCTGAGCCTCGGGCTCGACCATCAAATACAGTTCCCCCGTCGCCTCCACCCAGGAGAGCTCGTACTCGTTGTCGACCGGATCGGTCCACTCGTTTCCAAATTCAAACTCGAGACTTTCGCGACGGGCCTCGTTTTGTTCGTAGAAGGCTTCGATGTCCATAGCAACAGCCTACGTCGCGTCTATGTGCGCGCTCGTGTGCGCCGAGGAGCGCACACTGGCACGTATGAAATATGCACTGCTCCATGGCGGCGAGCTCGGCACCACGCACTGCGCGCGGGAGTCTCAACTAGCCCCCATGACCACTACACCTGACCTACTGTCCAGCCTGCGTGCCGATTGGCGTCGCTACGGTGCCGGCCCCGCGGCTCGAGCAAGCGCGCGAGCGTTCGCCCGGCGCCACGCGTCACTCGACCTCGACTTTGTCGAGGACCTCGTGGACGTCGTGGCGTTGCTCGAGTCGCGTGGTCCGCGCAAGGTGCTCGAGCGCGCTCGCCTCGTCCAGGCCCTGCTCGAGGACGCACGAGACCCCCTCATCCATCGCGCGTTGGTGCAAACGCTCTTGCCCGGCGTCGTCAGCGTCTGTCGGCAACTTCGTTTTGGCGACGGCATCGTGGACGATCCGAGCGAGACCCTGGCGATCGCGGTCACGCTCGTGGGCGAGCTCACGAGCGACTGGGCCGGTCAGTCACGTCCCTACGCCGCCCCCGATCTCTTGTCGGCGCTCCGGGGACGACTTCGCCGCTACCTCTTAAAGGAGAAAGAGACGCGTCGGGCCCTCACGAGAAACGGCGCGGTCGAATTCGCTTCGCCCACGAACTCCACGCTCGAAACACGCCTCGAGCAACTCTGTGGCACGCCGCACGAACGCCTCGCGCGGCTTACCTACGCGCGCGTCTTTGAAGGCGTCTCGCTCAAAACCCTCGCCGCCCACGACCACAGCGCCCCCGCGAGCTTGCAAAGCGAACTCCGTCTCTTTGCGCTGCGACACCTGATTTAGTACAGGTGCACCATTCCTACGACGCCGCGGGGCCACTACCCTTCGCAAACGATGGCGAGATTATTCGACTCTTTGCGCAATACCCGATGGGTGATCTGGTCGAGTCCACTGCTGCTTTTAATACTGGTCTTCACCCTGAGAACCCACCCCTTAACGCGCGCGGCCCCCTTGACCCCGACCAGGGTGAGTCACTCCACGACGAGCCTCGCCGCGCCGGTCACGTCCAGCGTGACCACGACCATGGCGACCAAGACCAGCGTGACCACGACCAGAGTTGCGCCGCGACGCGCGAGTATCACGAGCCCGCCGACGAGCGTGCCCCGCGCGAGTTCCGTCGTAGCGTCCTCGCCATCGACCGCTTCGAACGGCGCGAGTTTCGCGACGGCCTTCGCCGCGAACGCGAACACCGACGCGCTGTCGGGCTCTCTTCGCCCGGGCGACGATCCCGTCGTTCTCCCCCTGAGTGGACCCGCGACGTGGACCCTGGTGACCAGCGCGGGGCTGCGCGCGACACTGACCTGCGCGACGCGGAGCATCGCCGTCGCCGCGCAGATCCACGTCGCCGCGGGCGCCTCATGCCAACTGATCCTTCGGGCCACACAACCAACGACGTGGCAGCTCACCCCCCTGCACTAAATCGGCGAAGGGCGGCGCTGCAGGGCGTAGCGCTGAGCCTCTACGTGGGCCTCTTGCCGTACGTCGTGGTCACGAAGTGGCGAGCCAGTGGCCATCAGTCGAACGTCGGGCTGCTTCGAACGATGCTCATCATGCTTTCTCTGTTTTGGCTTGGGTTCTTGTTCCAAGTACTGCGCAACGTCATTCGACTACGCCAGGGCCGCGACGTACGCGCCGGAGCGAGCGCGTGGATTGCCGGAGTACTGGTGGCGCTGCTTTCCTTGGTCGCGGCCACCGGTGCCTCGCCACTGCTTCATCGCGCACCCACTGAAGTACGAATCACGTCACCGGGGCCAGGCCACTTCACGCACCACGACGTGCGAGCGCCGCTGGGCGAACTCTCCGGACTTTCGCTCGCCCTGGCGGCCAAACGCCGCTTCGACGACCTGCGCCGCGGTCAAGACGAGGGAGACGTCGATGAGTCCATCGCCCTGCTACGCGGTGCTCGCCCCGAGGACCTGGCGCGTTTGGCCACCCTGACGAGTGATCGCAACGAGGGATCCTTTGACCTTCCCCTCGACCTCACGCAAACGCCTCCCGCGCTCAGCGTCGCGCCTACCGTCGTCGTCGCGAGCCGATCACGACTCCACTTCGCGCGCGAGGGCGGCCGTCTGGTCGTGCCCACGGGCTGGCACGTGGATGAGCTGGTGCACCGTCTCGTCGCCCTGCACGACGGACCAGTACGCGTGACGCGCGACGAGTCCGAACTGGTACGCGCGCTGGCCACTCGCTCACTGCAACACTCGCTGGTGGTCTTTCTCGGCGCGCCCGAGGCACTCGATCAGGACCTGGTGGCCTGTTGTGTCACGCTGGCCAACGACGTCGCGCGTCACCCTGACGTCGCGCACGCCACACTGAGTACGTCGAGCGAAATCGTGGTCGAACTCTTGCGCGCCGATCCCACGATCCTCGGACTTCACGAACCCTTCGTCGCGGCGCTGCGTCGACGTTGCGTCGAGATGACGGCCTACCTCGCGCTGCACCGCAACGAACCCGTGACGGGCGAGCGGCTACGCACCCGCGTGCTCGTGCACGCCGACGTCGACGCCTCCCAGCGCACCCTGGCCAATACCGCGAGCGCCGTTCGCCGGTCGCTCGGCGCCGACGAACGCGGGCCGCGTCTGCACCCCGTGTCCTCGTCGGGGCTCTACCTCACGCACGGTCTCACCAGCGACGTCGAACGTTTCGGCGAACTCGTGGCGCGCGCACGCCGAAGCGACGTCGCCGGTGGCGCGCTCATCGCCCAACGCGCACTCGCCCTCGTCAAGGGCGAGGTGCTCGCGAGCGCGCTACGCGGCTTTGAGTGGTTCCTCGCCGAAGGCCACAGTGCTCGATTGGCCCGCGACGCGGAGTGGGCGGCGCTCCTGGTCCATCACGAGACGCTACGCCAAGGAAATTTCGAAGTGGCCTTCTGGGCGCTCCAACAGGGGCTCCTGGTCGACCCCTACAGCGACGCGCTTCGAGAAGCGCTGGTACGCGTTCCGCGTTTACGCGAGTTTGGCCGCGATCGAACCGGCCGAGCGCAGGACGAGGCCGTCGGCGCCGAGAGCGCTGTAGCCATGAGTTGGTCGTTCACGGGCCTCTCGAAGCAGGTCTTCCAATAAGTCGCCGAAGGCCAGGAGCGGGTCGACGAAGAGGTACTTCGACAATGACCCGGGAATGGTGTTGACTTCATTGACGTAGAGCTCGGCCGCGTTCGCCAAGAAGTCCACTCGGGCCACGCCGCGCATTGAGGCGCCGTCCACGAGCGTGCGCACACAGGCTTCAACCACTTGGGCCTGCCCCGGCGCCAAGACGGCGGGGAGTTCACGCGGAGCCGAAACCATGCCGTCGCCCCCAACGTACTTGTCGCGATAGTTCAAGATCTCGGCGTCGACGTCGCGGCGAAGCGGGCGCTCGATCGCCGAGAGCTGCACCTTGGGATAAGTGCGCACCGCGATCTGCACGTCGTAGAGGTCGCGGCGAAAGGGCTCGACCACGCAGCCACGAGCCAGGTGCGCGTTGCTCGACAGTCGCGCCTTGGCGGTGGCGAGATCGGCCACGACGTCAATACCGATCGACGATCCGCCGAAGCGAGGTTTCAGTATGTAGGGGCCCTCGAAGGGAAGATCGGCCTCGTCCCCTCGAAGCAAAGCGCGCTCCAACGTGGGGAGCCCGAGCTTGGACGCGACCGACGAGAAACTCCACTTGTCCATGCCGAGGCTGGCTCCGGCGACGTCCGGACCGGTGTAGGCCACGTTGGCCAGGTCGAGGGCCCCTTGCAAGGTGCCGTCCTCGCCCGGTCCTCCGTGCGTCGCGAGCACGACCGCGTCGAGTTCAAGACGCCGATCGCGTCCGAGGCGTCCCGCGCTCGCGAAAAAACCACCCTCCTCGCCGAGACGAAGGCTCAGGGGCGCCGCGCCCTTGGGGAGCCCGTCGATGAAGGACTCGGCCTCCGTGTCGGTGGGCACGCTGTACCACGCGCCCGTCTTGGTCCAATACAGGCCCGTGACGTCGTGGCCGCGCCGCGCCAACTCGTGCAGGGCTTGGAGTCCGGTGAGGATGGAGATGTCGTGCTCCGGCGACGGTCCCCCAAAGAGCACCCCGACATTCATCGCGCACCTCGCCACATGCTCATCAAGACCTCAAGGGTAGTGGTCGGGCAGGTCATTCAGGTACAAGACCGCGTCGCCGTCGCCGAGCGACTGGCGCGCCCAGGCGACGGCCTCGTCGCGATGATCGAAGCGCCTCGGCTTCGTCGCGTAACCGGCCGCGAGCGCCGCGGCGTTCGTACGGCCCACGACGATCAGTTCTAAGTCGAGTGCCCCCGCGTGTCGCGCGAGCTGGAGGTTCTCTTGGTACTGGAGAACGCCCAGCTCGACCAGCCCTGGCGTCACCACGACTCGACGTCCCGAAATCTCGAGCGACGTCAACAGCGCCATGGCCGCGCGGGCGCTCTCGGGATTGGCGTTGAAGGTGTCGTCGATGACGATCACCCCCGATGGGGCCGTCACGACGTTCTGGCGACTCTCGACCGCTCGAAGCTCGCCCGCGCGAGTCGCCAGCTCTTGAGGGGTGGCACCGAGGACCCACGCGGCCGCCATCGCGCACGCGACGTTGGTGGGCTGGGCGCCCAGCGTCGCGCGAACACTCGCGACGACTTGGCGCTCGAAGACGATCTGCCAATGGGCGCCGTCACGACGGACCACGACGTCAGCTCCGTCGTTGATTGACCCGGCCGTCACCACGCGCTTGCCCGAGGCCCGAAGCGCTTCGGGCCAGCGCGCCAGACGCTCGTCGTCGACGTTAAGGACGACGGTGTCGGCGAGCTCGGTGATCTCGTGCTTCGCCGCTTCGATCACCTCAAGGGTTCGCATTCGCTCGAGGTGCACCGGACCGATGGCGGTGACGACGGCGATCTCGGGAGGGCACCATTGACAAAGCTCGCGTATCTCACCAGGCCCGTAGGTGCCCATCTCCGCGATGAACACGCGGGTGCCGTCGCTAAGTTGTTCATTGATAGCGCGAGACAGTCCGGCTCGGTTGTTGAAACTCCTTGGCGACGCCACGACGCCCGCCGACGGCCCTGCCAAATCCACCAGATAGTTCTTGGTGGAGGTCTTTCCGTAGGAACCGGTGATCGCGACCACGCGAGGCTTCACGCGGACCAGCCGGGCTCGGGCTTGATCAACGAATTTCTTGGCGCGGTGCTCTTCGTAAGGCGCGAGGACCCGGGTAGCAAAGTCGATCACGAGCGGTACGGCCAAAATGGCGATCACCGCGGCGAACCAGGCGACGTGGCCGACGTAGCCCAGGAACGTGATTCCCGCCGAAAGGACGCTCGCGACGCCGGCGATCGTGCGAAGTCGCCTCGTCCAATCGAGCTTGGCGCTGCGTCCACGAATCGAAAGGCCGCTCGGACTAAAGAGTCCGTAAACGACGCCCACGATCGCCGCGCCGACGTCGAGCCTCAGCAACAAGAAGAGCGCGATGAGCCCTAACCAAAGAAGGCTGAAGCTAAAGGGCCGACGCTCGCGGGATTCGTCTCGGCCCTTGGCCGTTCGCCCGAGCAGTGTTCTCGACAAACTCGCTAGTCGATGCTCGCGGCGAACACTCGGAGCCTTGGCCGAGTGCGACGCGGGAGCGCTCCAACGACCTAAGAATCGAAACGGCGCGGAGGGATCGTAGTGCTCCCGCTGCAAGACGCGCAGCCAGCGCAGCATCTGCGCGCTCCACGCCAAGGTCACGAGCAACCCCAGGAGAACCTCGAAGACGTACTTCATGCCTTCAGCGCTTCGCGCACGGCGTCGGCCAAGGCTTCGGGCGCTTCGGTCGGGGTCAGGTGTCCGACCCCCGCAAGGGTATGTAGTCGCGCCGGCGCTCGGATCAGCTCCATCGCGCGCACGGCCACGTCGAGAGGCACGTCGCGATCGTTCTCACCCCACACCAACGTGACCGGCGTGACGAGCGACGCGAGTTGGGTCTCGTAGCTCTCGTTCACGCTCGCCACGAGTATCTCGCGCAGCGCCCCCTGCGCGCGGCGATAGTCCGCGGAACCGTAGCGCTGTCGAGCGTGCTCCAGACGCTCTTCGCTGATCAGTCCGCGACGTCGCGCCCAGCGCCACCAGCGATACGCCCGCGGCGACGAGGACCGCGCCGCGCTCCGTGGCGGCGAGCTCAAGCGCGGCGTGCCCGTCAGTACCAGGTGCTTGACGAGTGGCGCCTCGCGCGCGGCCAACGTCAGGGCAACACTCCCGCCAAAGGAGTGGCCGACGAGGACCATTGGCGTGGTCGCCAGCTCGCGCAACAGTCCAACCAGAGCGTCGGCGTAGAGTTCGGCGCCGCCAACGCCGTCGGGCAGCGGTGACGAGCCAAAACCCGGCAGGTCCACACTGAGCGAGCTCACGCCTTCGTCAGCGAGCGAGCGCGCCGCGACACTGAAGTCCGCGCTCGTGCGTCCCCATCCGTGCAGCCACAGCACCCGAGGCGGGTCTTCACCGAAGGTCTCCCCGAAAAGACGCCCTTCGTCGTAGACCCGCAGCACGGCACTCAGGTTAGTGAATGCTCCTTTGGCCCCGGCGAACGTGACGCCCCACCAGTAGCGTGCTGTCCACGATGGACGACGACGGCTTCGACACCAACCTCTTAGACGGGCTGACCCCCGAACAGCGCGAGGCCGTCACCTCGAGCGCTCGACGCCACCTGGTGCGCGCGACGGCGGGTTCCGGGAAGACCCATGTGCTCACCCTTCGTATCCAACGTCGCGTCCTGGAAAACGAGGTCGCCGCCGATCACGTGCTCGCCATGACCTTCACCCGAAAGGCCGGCGACGAACTACGAAGGCGACTCTTTCGCGCGGGTGTGGGCGACGTACGCGCGGGAACCTTCCACCGTGCGGCGCTTTCGTTGGTCACCCAGTACCACGAAGACCATCATCTTCGTCCCCTTCGCGTCGAACCCAACCGCCGCCGCCTGGTCAACGCCCTCGCCGAACAGTTGCGCGCCGCGGGCGAACTGCGCCTCGAGGAGTGGCAGCTACCTCGAGTGGAACAAGAGATCAGTTGGGCGCTCAGCCAGGGCCTCAACGGCGCGCAGTACGCGAAATTGGCTCGACGTCTGCGACGCGACGCGCCGCTACCGGCGATCGTCTTTGCCGACCTGTTGGAACGCTACGTGGGGCTCTGTCGCAGTCGCGGCGTCGTCGACTTCGATCTGCTCTTGAGCGAAGCGCTCAAGTTGTTGCGCGACGAACCCGACGTCCTCGCGTCGTTTCGCTACCGGAATCGATCCCTCTACGTCGACGAGGCCCAGGACATGAACCCCTTGCAGTTCATGCTGCTTCGCCAGATGGCGGGCGATGACCCGGACCTGTTCTGCGTGGGCGACCCCAATCAGTCGATCTACGGCTTCAACGGCGCGAGCCCCGAACTCTTGGTCGAACTCGTCAAAACGTGGCCCGACACGGTGATCTTGGACCTGACGCGCAACCACCGCTCCACGGCGCACATCATCGCGGTCGCCAACACCTTGCTCGAAGAGGGCGCGAAGGGAATCGTGCCCGCTTCGAACGAGGGCGAGATCCCCCTCGTACGCGGCTACGACACCGACGAAGAGGAGGCTCGCCACGTAGCGACGTGGCTCGCGGCCCAGCACCGTCCCGGCACCCCTTGGCGCGCGACGGCGGTCTTGGCGCGCACCAACGCCCAGTTGGAGTTGATCGCGAGCAATCTTGACGCCGTCAACATCCCCTACGATCGACGAGGTCCGGAGCATTCTCCCGCCTCGGACGTCATCGCGGCGTTCGAGCCAGGGGGCCGACGACTCGATGACGACGCGCGAGACGCCGTGGCCCTCTCGACGATCCACCGCGCGAAGGGCCTCGAGTTCCAATGCGTCGCCGCGGTGGGCTGGGCCGAAGGGCAACTGCCCCACTACAACGCCACGAGCGCGAGCGAGCTCGCCGAAGAGCAACGCCTGGCCTACGTCGCGCTCAGTCGCGCCGAGAAGTCACTCCTGATCACGTGGAGTAAAGGTCGTAACGATCCGCGCTACCCCGATCGCCAGCCCTCACGATTCCTCGGGCCGATCTCCACCGTCGTCGACGAATTGACCGTCCGTGAGGCGCCCCTCACCGGTGAAGCGCGCCGAAAGCGCCTCGCCGCCATTCGTGCCGCCCTCGCCGAGACCGCCCGCGAGTTCGACGAGTCCGCGACCTAGGGTCAGTACAGCAAACCTCGAAAAGGACAAGGTCACTATGAACGGCGCCTCCGCCCTGCTTTCGACACTGGTAGCCAACGACGTCACCGTCTGCTTTGCCAACCCGGGCACCACCGAGATGCATCTCGTCGCCGGGCTCGACGAACTCCCCGCGATGCGAGGGGTGCTGTGCCTCTTCGAAGGTGTCGCCACGGGCGCCGCCGACGGCTACGCGCGCGTCGCGCGTCGGCCCGCCGCGACCTTGCTCCACCTTGGTCCGGGACTCGCGAACGGCTGGGCCAATCTGCACAACGCCCGGCGCGCTCGCGTGCCCTTGGTGAACATCGTCGGCGACCACGCGACCCACCACGGCACCTACGACGCTCCCCTCCAGAGCAACGTCGAAGCGCTCGCGAGCGCCCTTGAAGGCTGGTACCAACGCCCGCGAAGTTGCGATCAGCTCAGTACGGCCGTGGTGGAGGCGTTGCGCGCGGCGTACGGCCCGCCGGGGCGAGTCGCGACGCTCGTCGTGCCATCGGACGCGTCGTGGGGCGAACTCGAAGCGGTGCCGTCACGTTGGCCCCTCGTCGAGCGTGACGCGCCGCTCAGCGTCGATCCGAGCGCCGTCGACGAAGCGGTGACGAAACTGCGCCGAGGAAACGCGGCGCTGTTTGTCGGCGGGCAGCTCGACCGGCGCCAACTCGCCCTCGCCCAACGCGTCGCGACCGCGACGGACGCGCGACTCATCCTGGAGACCTTTCCCGCCTCCGTGACGCGTGGTGCGGGCGTCGCCAGTCCCGAGCGCCTGAACTATTTCAGCCAGTTCGCTCAGGACCAGATCAAAGACGTGGCCACGTTGATCGTGCTCGGCACCACGCGTCCGGTCGGCTTCTTCGCCTACCCCAACGTCGAGAGTGCCGTCGTGCCCGGCGGTGGTGACGTGATCGATCTCGCCCCACCCGGCGTGGCACTCAGTTCCGCGCTCGAGGCATTGTGCGAAGCGACCAACGCCGCGCCCCTCGTGCTTGAACCCGGCGCGGTGCCCGAGGAGCCCGAGGGCGAGCTCAACGCGCGAAGCTTCGCCGCGGCCGTGGCCGCGACGATGCCCGAGGACCTGATCGTCGTCGACGAATCGAATACGTCGGGGCTGCATCTCTACGCAGCGACGCGCTTCGCGCCGCCCCACGAGCTTTTGACCCTCACGGGAGGCGCGATTGGTTTCGCCTTGCCGGTAGCCCTCGGCGCGGCGGTCGCCGCCGAGCGCCGTGTGCTCGCGCTCGAATCAGACGGCTCGATGCTCTACACCGCCCAGGCCCTCTGGACGATGGCGCGCGAAAACCTCGACGTCACGGTCGTGGCGCTCGCGAATCGCAGTTACGCCATCTTGACCATGGAGCGGCGCCTCGTCGGGGAAAGCAGTGCCGACGCGGCGAGCCAACGGCTGCTTGATCTCGAAAATCCCCGCATCGATTTGGCGGGCCTCAGCCGGTCGTTGGGCGTTCCCGCCGAAACCGTGACCACGGCCGAGCAGCTGGTGAGCGCCCTGCGGCGTTCCTACGCGACGCCCGGGCCAACCTTCATCGAGGCCGTCTTGCCCAAGGGCTTCAACTAGAGCTCAAACTCGGCCACCACGGGCGCGTGGTCCGAGGGCTTCTCGCCCTTTCGAGCGTCACGGTCCACGTAACTGGCCGTCGTCCCTTGCGCCACTGTTTCGTCGACGAGGAGTAAGTCGATACGAAGGCCCCACCCGCGATGAAAGGCCCCGTTTCGATAGTCCCACCACGAGTACAGGGGTTCGTCCGGGTGCAGTGCCCGCGTCACGTCAATGAGGCCCGTGGCTTCGACGGCGCGCAGAGCCTCGCGCTCGGGCGCCGAGACGTGCGTCGCGCCGATGAAGGCTTCGGGGTCGTAGCAGTCAAGGTCGCTGGGCGCGACGTTGAAGTCGCCGCCCACCACGTGGGGGGTCGTCACGGGTCGCTGGGCCATGAGGTCGCGAAGTCGCCCGAGCCACGCGAGCTTGTACTCGTAGTGCGCGTTGTCGAGCGAACGACCGTTGGGCACGTAGCACGAATAGAACCGCACGCCCGCACAGGTCGCGCCGATGATTCGAGCCTCCGGGTCCTCGTCGCCGAAACCGCGCGAGACGTTCTCGAGACCGACCCTCGAAATGACGCCCACGCCGTTCCATTGACCTTGGCCGTAGTGCGCGGCCTCGTAGCCCAACGTCTTGAAACCGTCGAAGGGGAACTTGGCGTCGGTCTGCTTCGTCTCTTGGATCAAGAGCACGTCGGGTTCCTTCGCCTCGATCCACTCGCTCACCCTTGGCCAGCGCGCGTTCAGCGAGTTGACGTTCCAGGTGGCGACCTTCACGTGGCGTCGGCCAGGATGAAAAAGAGATCGGCCTCCACGCACACGCGCCCGCCCACGGTGGCGCGTCCGTGACCCTTGCCGCCGCGAGCGGAGAGTTGGGTCATCTCCGTTTCGAGCGTCACCGTGTCGCCGGGCACGACCTGGCGGCGGAATCGGGCGTTCTCAACGCCGCCAAAGAGTGGGAGACGGCCCGCGTAGCGCTCGTCGGCCAGCACCGCGACGCCTCCCACTTGCGCGAGTGACTCGAGCAACAAGACCCCCGGCGTGATGGGCCGGCCCGGGAAATGTCCCGGGAAGAACCACTCGTCGCCGCGAAGCGTCCAGGTACCTGCGGCGCGGCGCCCGGGATCGATCATGGTCAGCGCGTCGACCAAGAGAAACGGTGCCCGGTGCGGCAGCCAATCGGCGGGGTTCATCGAGAGCTCGCTCATAACAAGGACAGCTCCGCGATGCGACGCTCCGCGTCGACGCTCACGAGTCGAAAGGTTCGCGAGTCCCCTCGCTTCAAAACGTCACGCGCCCTCGCCGGCGCTGGCGCCGCCAGTGAAGCGGTGGGCGCGTAGCACTCCATGACCTTGGCACCCTTCAACGCGACTTTGATCACGGCGCCGTGGGACGTGAAGGCCGTGACCTCGCCGTCGAGACGCGCGCCGATCTTGTAGGTCGCCGCGAAGAGAGAGTAAACGTCTTGAGGGTTGACGGGTTGGCGACCCCGGCGAAGCGCCACGGTCGCCGGTGGGGTGATCGAGGCCGACGTCTTCTTCGCGCGCTTGGCGGGCGCCGGTTCAAGCGCCGCCTTTTTCGTCGGCGGACGAGTCGCCGACTTGGTCGACGCGACCTTTTTGGCCGGTGCGACGGTTTCGCTGACCTTGAGCGCTCGCTTGGCCGCCTTGGTGACCTTGGTGACCTTGGTGACCTTGGCCTTGGCCCCGTCCTTGTTCTTCTCCTTGACCTTTTCTTTTTCAGCCACGGCCTTCTTCAGTGACTTCTTCGTCGACTTCACGGGCGTCAAGGTCATGCCGATCTCGGGCTGTTTCCCGCCGGGAAGCGTCACCGAAAGTTTCTTCGTGCTGCGCGTGGTCTTGGTATTGCGCACGGGATTGCGAGGAGTGAAGATCCAGCCCACCCCACGAACGGGCTTGCCGCCAATCAGACGGTTTTCGTTAAAGAGCCAGGGATACTCGTCGTGAAACTCTTGAAAAGAGTCATTGCTCAACACGACCGCGTCGACACGATCAGCGATCTTCAAGATGAACGCGTCACCTCGACCGATCGCACCAGCGGGCGGGGTCACGATATCGCCGGCCATGACGTCCTCGTTGAACTTGGCGCGCTCGTTGGTCGCCACGCGATGCTCGAAACTCGCGTCGGCCACGACGATGACCTCGACGTTCGGGTTCTCCGCGACGAACGCGCCGACCGCTTCGTTGAGTTGCGCGAGGCTCGGCGTGACGCGCCCCTCGGTGGCGAGATTGGAACCATCCACGACCACGCGCGTCTTGGACTGCTTGGCGCTCACCCGATGGCCCGTGCGAGCAGGTCGGCCTGCTCGGCCGCGTGTACCAATCCGGACCCCGTCGCCGGGCTGGCCGACTCCGCGCGCGCGACGTGCGACACCTGGTAACCGCGATGTTGATCGTGCATCTGGAGGTGGATGAAGGGCCACGCTCCCATGTTCTCGGGTTCTTCTTGGAGCCACACGACTTCGCTCGCCGCCGGGTAGTTCGCGAGGACGGCGTCTAACGCGGCGGCGGGCCATGGATAGAGCTGCTCAACGCGCACGACGGCCACGGTGCCCGAGGCGAGTTCATCACGCCGAGCAATCGCCTCGTGGGCGACCTTGCCCGACGCGAGCACGACCCGCGTCACGCGATCGCGAGAATCGAGCGCGTCGTCGAGCACGGTGTGAAAGGAGCCTGATTCGAAGTCGTCGAGGCGAGAACGCGTGGCGTTCGCTCGCAACAGTGACTTCGGCGTGAAGACGATGAGCGGGGTCACACGCTCGCGGCGCACCTGGGAACGCAGGAGGTGAAAATACTGCGCGGCGTTGCTCGGTTGGGCGACGCGAATATTGTTGCGCGCGCACAACGTCAAGAAGCGTTCGATACGCCCACTCGAGTGCTCGGGGCCCTGACCTTCGTAGCCGTGAGGCAACAGCATCACGAGACTCGAGCGCTGTCCCCACTTGTCTTCCGCCGCGACCAGGAAGTTGTCGATGATGATCTCGGCGCCGTTGACGAAATCACCGAACTGCGCCTCCCAAGCGACCAGCGAGCGCGGCGCCTCGACGGAGTAGCCGTACTCGAACCCCAGCGCTGCGTATTCGCTCAAGAAGGAGTCACGAACCGTGAAAAAACCCGGCGTGTCCATGCTCGCGAGGGGAATGTACTGCTGACCGTTGTCGTAGTCCACCAGTGCCGCGTGACGATGCGAGAAGGTGCCGCGTCGAGAGTCTTGACCGATCAAGCGAACGTTGGTGCCTTCGCTGACCAGTGATCCAATCGCCAACGCCTCGCCCAACGCCCAGTCGACGTCACCAGCTTCGAGCAAAGCAACGCGCTGGGCGAACTGGCGTTCCAGTTTTGGATGCACGTGGAAGCCTTCGGGAGCGCTCACCGTGGCGCGGGCCACCTTCATCAGGACGTCTCGCGCGACGCCCGTTTCGGGGGCGAGCGCGTCGCGAGGCGACTCGAGGAGCGGCACCGCGTCGAGGTGGGGCACGGGCACCGCGCGGACCTCGTCGAGGACCCGTTGGAGCCGAGCGTTGAACTCATCGAGGTAGGACTCGGCCTCGTCGAGAGAGATGTCCCCTCGTCGAATGAGCGTTTCGGTGTAGACCTTTCGCACCGCGCGCATCTGGTCGATGACCTTGTACATCTGGGGCTGGGTGTAGCTCGGGTCGTCGCCCTCGTTGTGACCGTGCTTGCGATAACAAACGACGTCGATGACCACGTCGCGGCGAAACGCCTGACGAAAGTCGAAGGCCAGCTCCGCGGCGCGAGCGCACGCCTCAGGATCGTCACCGTTGACGTGAAAGATCGGCGCCTGAATCATCTTGGCGACGTCGGTGGGATAGAAACTCGAGCGCGCCGATTCAGGCGCCGTGGTAAAACCGACCTGGTTGTTGATGACGACGTGAATCGCTCCCCCCACCCGGTAGCCCGAGAGCAGCGAGAGGTTCAAGGTCTCGGCGACGACCCCTTGACCCGCGAAGGCCGCGTCACCGTGCACCAGAACCGGAAGATACGGATAGAAGGCGACCTCGTGGGTCGCGCCGGTGCCGTCGCTCGGACGAAGCACGAGGTCCTGCTTGGCGCGCACGATGCCTTCAACGACGGGGCTCACCGCCTCGAGATGCGAGGGATTCGAGGCCATCGAAACGTCGATGGTGGCCCCGGCGTGGCTCTTAAAGACGCCGCGGGCACCCTTGTGATATTTCACGTCGCCACTGCCCTGAACGCTCTCGGGGTCCAGGTTGCCCTCGAATTCCGAAAAGATGTCGCTGTAGGACTTGCCCACGATGTTGGCCAACACGTTCAAACGTCCCCGGTGCGCCATGGCGAGAACGGCCTCTTTGATGCCGACGTCGGCGGCCATGTCCAATACGCGCTGCAGCACGACGATGGTGGATTCACCACCCTCGAGACCAAAGCGCTTTTGACCCACGTAGCGAGAGTGCAAGAAGCGCTCGAAAACCTCAGCCTCGCTCAAGACGTCAAGTATTCGGCGTTGCTCGTCACGAGAGGTGGCGAAGCGCTTGCCCTCGACGCGCTCTTGGATCCAGCGCTTTTGCTCGGGGTCGAGAATGTGTCCGTACTCGATGCCCATCGTGCGGCAGTAGGCGTCCCGCAGGATGCTCAATATCTCCTGGAGGGTGGCCTCTTTTCGCCCGGCCAGACCGTCCACGACGAAGTTGCGCTGAAGGTCCCAGATCGTCAACCCGTAGTACGCGAGGTCGAGTTCGGCGTGCAGGGGCGGTGGTTCACTCGAAAGCGGATCAAGGTCAGCGTCCAAGTGCCCACGCACGCGATACATGTTGATGAGCGCCTGGACCCGGATCTGCTTGAGAATTCGTTCGCTTTCGGATTCATTCGTGCCGGGATTGACGTCCTTGGCCCAGCGCGCCGGCTCGTAGGGAATGCCGAGGGAGTTAAAGACGTCGTCGTAGAAATCGTGGTCTCCGGTGAGACACTCAGCGACGTACTTTAAGAACAGTCCCGACTCCGCGCCTTGAATAATTCGATGGTCGTAGGTCGACGTCAGGGTCAAAACCTTGCCGACACCGAGCTCGGCCAAGGCCCGCGGATCGGCGGCCTCGAAACCGGCCGGCCAGCCGAGCGCCCCGACCCCAAAGATCGCTCCTTGACCAGACATCAGTCGCGGAACTGACTGGACCGTTCCGAGCGTGCCCGGATTGGTCAACGAAACAGTGGCCCCGACGAAGTCGTCCGCGCCAAAAGTGCCGCTGTGGACCTTACGCACGAGGTCTTCGTAGGCGAGCAAGAAATTACGAAAATCGAGGGTGTCCGCGTCGCGCACCACGGGCACCAAGAGATTGCGAGTCCCGTCGGGGCGTTCGACGTCGACGGCCAGTCCAAGGCCAACGTGCTCATGACGTCGGATTCCCGGAGTCCCCTTTTCATCGACCGACTCGACAAAGGTCGCGTTCATCGCGGGTATCGCCGCGATCCCCTTCACGATCGCGTAGGCGATCAGATGGGTAAAAGAGACCTTCGCGCCGGTGGACCGTGCGAGCGCCTCATTCAGCGCCACCCGGTTAATTTCAAGGAGCCGAGCCGACACGGTGCGCACGCTCGTCGCCGTCGGCACGGTGAGACTCGCGTTCATGTTGGTGACGATGCGTGCCGCCGCGCCGCGCAGCGGGGTCGCGTCGGCGTCGGCCACCGCCTTGGGCGCCGCCGCAGCGGTCAACGAGGGAGCCGCGACGTTGGGCACCGTGGAACGCTGGTAGTCAACGAAGAATTCGCGCCAGCTTGCAGATACCGACGTCGGATCGGCGAGGAAACGGTCGTAGAGGTCGTCGACGAGCCACGCGTTCGGGCCAAAAGAGCCCCGGTGCGCGCTCGACGATGGGGAGGGAGTCGAAGTCACGACTCCCAGCCTAGAGGCCAAGCCAGGAAATCCTGAGGTGTGTGAGGGCGCGGCCCGGTAGGTTCGCTACGTGAGTTCGGCTCCTACGCCCCCCGAAAGACTGCACTTCGTCGCCGACGCGCCGGTCGCCGGTCTCGCGGTGGCCGAGCGGCGTGTCGCGCGGCCCGAAGCGACACTCATCTGCGTCCACGGCGGCCTTGATCGCGGCGGCTCCTTCGCGCGTCTCGCACGGCGATGCGACGACTTTGACGTCATCGCCTACGACCGCCGGGGCTACCAGGGTTCGCGTGGTCTCGGGGCCGCCGCGCTCAATCGTCACGTGGAGGACTTAGAGGCGCTGATTGAACGCGAAGCCGCCTTGGCACCCGTGATCCTCTTGGGCCACAGCTTTGGTGGCGTGATTACCTTTGGTGCCGCGCTTCGACGTCGCGATGACGTCGCCCTCGTCGTCAACTACGAATCACCATTGCCCTGGGTCAAGTACCGACAGAGTTCGCGACCTCCGCTCAGCGACGACGCGCGCTACGAAGCCGAGCAGTTCTTTCGCCGCGTGGTCTCGAACGGCGCCTGGGAGCGACTCAGCGAGCACGAGCGCGAATCTCGTCGCCTCGACGGTCCCGCACTCATTGCCGACCTACGGGGCATCGGCCCAGAGATCGTGCCCTATGACTTGAGCAAACTGACGACGCCCGCGAGCTACGTTCACGGAGACGGCATCCTCGCTCCCTACTACCGATCCCTCGGACGACGACTCGTCGCGCTGAACCCGGCCATTGAGATTCGAGAGATGCATCAAGCCAACCACGGCGCGCACCTCTCCAATCCCGACCAATTATTTCGAATCGTTCGCGAGCGATGGGACGACGTATGCGCGTCGGCGTAACGGGCGCTTCGGGTCTCATTGGCCGAGGACTCGTCGAGGCGCTCCAGGACCGCGGCGACGAAGTCGTGTCTTTCGTGCGTCCGGGATCGACGTCCGCGACGACGAGCTCGATTACATGGGATCCTTCGTCGGGAATCCTTTCGACGTCAGAGCTCGATTCAGCGGGCCCCTTCGACGCGGTCGTTCACTTGGCGGGAGCGGGAATCGGCGAGCGGCGCTGGAGTGCCGCGCGCAAACACGAGATTTTGGGTTCTCGGGTGCGTTCGACGGCCACGCTCGTCGCGTCGCTCTCGCAACTTGCCAATAAACCCTTTCTCTTGAGCGCGTCAGCCGTGGGCTACTACGGGCCGCGCGGCGAGGAGACACTCGACGAAACGTCACCGCGCGGTGGTGGATTCCTGTCGGACGTTTGTGTTGCCTGGGAAAACGAAGCGACGCGCTACGCCCAGGTTGGTGGCGTGGTCGCTCTCGCTCGAACGGGCATCGTGCTCGACCGTCGAGGTGGCGCCCTGGCGAAGCAGCTCGCGATTTTTCGCCTCGGCCTGGGTGGTCGTCTCGGCAGCGGTCGTCAGTGGCTCAGTCCCATTTCGCTCCACGACGAGATTGCCGCGCTGCTGTGGATTCTCGATCACCGCCTGCAGGGTCCCGTCAACCTGACGGGTCCTAGTCCCGTAACGAATCGAAGCTTCACCCTCGCGCTCGCGAAGGCGCTCCATCGACCCGCCTTTTTCGCGGTGCCCGCCATCGCCCTGTCGATCGTCCTCGGGCGAGAAGGCGCGAACGAATTAGTCCTCACCAGTCAGAGGGTGCTTCCTAAAGTCTTGACGGAATCTGGATTCAAATTTTCGAACCCCGACATCGATGCTGAACTCGCGAGCGCTCTCGGCGGTCACTGAGCTCCTGAGCGCACGGCCCAATCGAGCACACCACCTCTAGTTCGTTGAGTTGATCCGGTGCGCTCCCAATTCCTTCGAGTGAAGGAATCGCTCGAGATCAATTAGTTGATCGCGAGCGTGGTGGACACGACGGCGCCGATCCATCGCCAATCAGCGCCCTAGCAGTCCGCGTTCACTCCCACACGACAGTGGTGGAAAGTCGCGCTTTGACCGGGCGCCGCGATTGACGTGTCGAGCGTCGGGTCGCGAACCACGAGGTTGCCAACGCGTTCAACGACGCTCTAGAGCTCCGTTGGCTTTTCCTCGTCGACTCGAGCACCTTTGCTCCGAGAGCGACGACTGGATTTTCGCGTAAAGACTTAAGGTGGGACCCAACCGCTGTCGAACAAGAAGCCATCCATGATCCAACACACGTCTCTTGCTAGTTCGACCCACCTCACCCTCCTCGCGGGGCGAAGGGCGAAATACTCACCACTAAGGTCCTCCGGTGCCCACGTATATTGTTAGACGCCTTTTTCAGTCACTGATTGTGCTCCTCATAATTTTGGTGATCACCTTCACCCTGCCGTACTTTCAACCCCAAGGCATCTTGGCTCCGGCCTACACCGCGCTGGGTTCGCGGGCCAATCCCCTCAACGTGCATACCTGGGCCATGCAGCACGGACTTTCGGGTTCGTATTTAGGTCGACTGTGGAGTTACATCTCGCAACTCGTTTTCCACTTCAATCTTGGTCGTTCTTTCAAACAGGGCCAACCCGTCACCCAACTCATCGCTCTCTACATTCCGCGTACGGTCTGGCTCGCGGGGGTCGCCCTCGCGATGACGGTCGTCATCGCCATCCCCCTAGGCATCTACCAGGCCTCCAAGCGCAACTCAGTTACGGACTACGTGGCGACCGGAACAGCGTTCGTCTTGTACGCGATGCCTTCATTTCTCCTTTGCATTTTGATGATCGACGCGTTCGGTTTTCACTGGCCGCACCTGCCTATTTCTCCGCCCGCCGGGGTAGCTCCGTGGGGGATCTTCACGGACCCCATGGGTTTTATCTTGCCGGTCGTGTGTTTGACGATGCTCTCGGTGGCCGCGCTCAGCCGTTTCATGCGTGGAGCCGTGCTCGAAGTCTTGGTGCAGGATTACATTCGTACCGCGCGCGCCAAGGGGTGCAGTTCGCGCCGGGTGCTCTTTCACCACGCTTTTCGAAACGCGCTCGGCCCCATCGTCACGATTCTCGGGCTCTCGATTCCCGGCCTATTTGGTGGCGCGCTCATCATTGAAGACGTGTTCAACTACGCGGGACTCGGCATCGCCACCGTCAACGCCGCGATCTACTTCGATATCCCGACGGTGCTTGGCATCACCGTGCTGGTAGCGGTCTTCACACTGCTCGGAAATCTGATGGCCGACTTAGCCCTCGCCGTCATCAATCCACGAATAAGAATTCAAGGCGCCCAGTGAGTGCCGTCGTCGAAGGAATGGCCGTCGGGGTCGGACACGACAAGCTCGTGCCGATGTGGCGACAACGACTACGCATTTTCATGGGCAACAAATTGGCCCTCACCTCCGGCGTCTACTTACTTTTGCTGTTGTTGGCTTGTTTTCTCGTGCCGATTTTTCATCCCACGAATCAGACCAATCAAGCGCTCACCTTCAACGCCCCCTGGAATCAACCGCCCTCGTGGCATCACTGGCTGGGCACCGACAGCCAAGGTTTTGACGAAATGGGGCGCATCTTTTTCGGAGGCGAATACTCACTCACGCTCGGCGTACTCGCGGGATTCATCACGATTGTCGTTGGAACGATTTATGGCATGGTGTCGGGCTTCTTCGGCGGCATCACCGACACTTTGATGATGCGCCTGCTCGACGCGTTCTTGTCAATCCCTTACCTCTTTCTTCTCATCACGTTGATCACGGTCTTCGGTCGTTCGACGACCTTCTTGATCGTCATCATTGGACTGACCGGTTGGTGGGGCAACGCCCGCATCATTCGAAGCGACGCTCTCTTAATCCGCCACCTGGATTATGCCGTCGCGTCCAAATCCATGGGTTCAAATGGCTGGCACGTCATCCGCCGTCACGTCTTTCCCAACTCAATCTCAAATATCGTGACGGTCGCGACGTTCTCGGTCGCTGACGCCATCCTCTTCCTCTCGGCTCTTGGCTTCCTCGGTCTCGGCATCCAAACACCCCAAACCGACTGGGGCACGATGCTCCAGTCAGGTACCGAGCAGGTTCAAAACGGCTATTGGTGGGAGGTCTTTCCCGTCGCCATCATCTTCATTCTGGTCGTCGTCGCGATCAACTACATCGGTGACGCGCTTCGAGACGCATTTGAAGTTCGCCTCCTGGAGCGCTGAGCCGCTCGAGTGCAACGACGAGAACCGGCGCTTCTTGAATCGTTGCCATCACGTGATCCTTCGCGCGTTGGCACCGGCACGTACCTGAAAAACGTTCAAACGCCATGAAGAGAACGCTTTTAAAGACTCGGGTGCCGACCTTTGTGAGACCCCGAGATGACAGACTGGTACTTGGCGAACTTCGTCACACAAGACGTCGATCTTCCGAGAGCCTTAAGCGTTGACCTATGCGAACTTCTGGAACCTTAAAAACAATGCTCGCCGGCACCGTGCTGGCGAGCGTGCTCACGCTGTTCGCCAGCGTTGCCCCGGCGGCCTCGAACGCGGGGACCATCACCGTGGCCCAAGCCCCCGGCGCGAGTCCCGATTTCATTTTGCCCTTTGCCGACTGCCTCCACGCGGGCGCCAACAACATTCAAGATTTTCAACAACTCATGTACCGACCGCTCTATTGGTTCGGTCTGGGATCTTCGAAGGCCGCGCGCTACCCGCTCTCCATCGGCCAAAAGCCCGTCGTGAGCGACCACGGCAAGACCTTCACCATCAAGATCAAACACTGGCATTTCGCCAACTCCCAACCGATCACGGCAAACTCGGTCAAGTTCTACTTGAACCTTTATCGTGCCGACCCCACGGGTAACTGCTCGTACACGCCGGGCTACGGGATCCCGGATCAATTGCGATCGGTGAGCGCGGCGGGGAGCAAACTCACGCTCACCTTCACCACCGCGCAGAACGTCAACTACGTCCTCTACAACTACTTGTCTCAGATCACACCGCTGCCGAGCCTTTGGAGTCGCGACGCGAATGGTGCCGCGCGCGCGTGCGTCACCGGAACCTACGGCGCGGCCAGCACGATTAGCGCCTGCCAAGGTGTGGAGACCTATCTCGACGCGCTCGCGACACGCACCTCAACCTTCACCAATACGTTCTGGGGGGCAGGCGTGGACGGCCCTTGGCGCCTCACGAGCCTCTCAGCACAGGGAACCGCCACGTTCGCGGCGAACACCCGCTACGACGGACCGCAACGGCCCAAGGTGCGCACACTGCGTGAAGTCGCCTACTCGTCGAGCGCTGCGGAGTTGAGCGACCTCCAGGCCCACAAACTTGACGTGGGCTACGTCGACCCTTCACTCTTGCCACCCGGCAACGTCAATTCAAAGTCCGCGCCGACGAACAACGCCACGCTCGCGGCGAACTACGCACTGGTCTCGGGACCACCATGGGCCACGAACTTCATGGTGGTCAACCTCTCACCGGCCAACGCCAACTACGCGCTCTTGAGTCAGCTCTACATTCGCCAAGCGCTCCAACTCGGCATCAATCAACCCGCACTCATCAAGAGCGCGTTGAACGGTCGAGGAATCGTGACCGACAGTCCCCTACCCGCCACGACGCCCGGGTTCATGGCCGCGGCCATCAAGAACCCTTACCCCTATAACGCCGCCTCGGCCAAGGCACTCCTGACGAGTCACGGCTGGGTCCTTGCCAACGGGGCGATGACCTGTCAAGAACCCGGCACGACCGCGAACGAGTGCGGCGCGGGCATCAGTCTCGGTTCGCCCCTCGCGCTTCACTTGGTGTGGGCGAGTGGGTCACCGAGCCTGGACGCCATGATGAACGCCGAGGCCGCGAGCTGGAACTCCATTGGCTTCACCATCACCACCAGCGAAGACACGACGAACAACGTCACCAGCGACTGTCGCAGCGCTACCTCGATCGACCTGTGTGACTGGGGCACTGGCTGGAACTACACGCCCGCGTACTATCCCAGCGGCGAGAGTCTCTTCCTGCCCGGCGGCCAGGCGAACTTCGGTCTGGTCAGCGACGCGCCCCTCTCCCAGCTCATCCACGACACGATCTACACGAAAACCAATTTGACCAAGTACGCCACGTACGCGGCCCAGCAGTTACCAGTGCTCTATCAACCCGAGTCACCCGTCTTGCTCGAGGTGGACAAATCCCTGAAGAGTTCGATTGGCTTTTCGCCCAGCCCCTTCGGCGATTTCAACCCCGAGTACTGGTCCCACTAGCGCCGGCCGCGCCGTCTCGACGTGACACGCGCCCGGCTCATCGGGACGTGTGTGTTACGTGCGCAGTTCGTTAACGAGCAGAAGTCGACGCGCCGATTAAGACGGGCGCGCGAAGTGGAAAATGGCAGGCCGCCTGGTGGCGTTGACCGAAGTCTTCCATGACCGGTTCGACGTTGGCACACACGTCTTGGGCCTTCGGGCATCGAGTGCGAAAACGGCATCCCGACGGCGGATTGATCGGCGAGGGAAGTTCGCCGGTCACGAGAATCTCCTTACGCTTGGCGGCGTCCTCGGGATTGGGTCGCGGCACGGCGTCCAAGAGGCCCTGGGTGTAGGGATGCACGGGAGTTCGAAACACGGATTCCGCGTCGCCGATCTCGACGATCTTGCCGAGATACATCACCGCGATGGTATCGGCCATGTAGTACACGACGGCCAGGTCGTGGCTCACGAAAACGTACGTCACGTTGTGCTCGCGCTGCAGGCCCTTCATGAGGTTCAAGATCTGGGCCTGAATCGAGACGTCGAGCGCCGACACCGGCTCGTCAGCCACGATCAGCTTGGGATTGAGCGCGAGCGCGCGCGCGAGGCCGATGCGCTGGCGCTGCCCGCCGGAGAACTCGTGCGGGTAGCGGTCGGCGGCTCGCGCGTCCAGTCCCACCACGTCAAGCAGTTCATAGACTCGTTTCTCACGTTGCGCTCGGGTGCCCTCACTTTGGACCTGGAGCGGCTCTTCGATGATGTCGTTGACCTTCATGCGAGGGTTGAGCGACGAGTAAGGATCCTGGAACATCATTTGACGCTTGCGCTGGTCGGCCTTTGAGGTCTTGTACTTCCTCGCCGAAACCAACTCACCCTCGAAGTAGACCTCTCCGGCGGTGAGCGGCTCGAGGCCGACGAGCAAGCGCCCGATGGTCGTCTTTCCGCAGCCCGACTCACCGACGAGCCCAAAGGTCTCGCCCTCGTTAATGGTGAAACTCACGTTCGACACCGCTTGGACGGCGCCCACTTTGTGGTGGAC
>Ga0307372_10003475_pt1 | contig 25064 bp, 23 predicted proteins | sample OX1MG_FD_202533 | JGI IMG/M metagenome (GOLD analysis project Ga0307372, IMG submission 202533) | Soil microbial communities from Risofladan, Vaasa, Finland - OX-1 | ecosystem: Environmental > Terrestrial > Soil > Coastal area > Acid sulfate soil | place: Finland: Risofladan, Vaasa | collected...
GCCTGGCGGGGGCGGTCGTGGGGGTGGCGGCGGCAGCCATCGGGGGCGATGATACGCCTCGCCGCGGCCTCGCTGTCAAGCGCGTTTTGCCCATCTTTTGCTGGCCCATTTGCGGACCGGAGGGGCCCGCGGTTATCCCCATCATCCCCACCAGCGGTGTGGAAACGGTGCACAGTCCGCGTGGGCGCACCAGGAGTCGAACCTGGGACCTCTACCGTGTCAAGGTAGCGCTCTAACCACCTGAGCTATGCGCCCGCCGCCGCCGCCGCGGCCCCCCGCGGGCCCCGCCGGTGGGGCGGATTATAGGCCGGGGGCGGGGCCGGCCCCGGCGGCGGGCGGCGGGCGGCTCCGTACAATTGCCGGGCCATGGCCGACCTGCACGATCAGCCGCGTGCCGATCTCGGCGCCGGGACGCCGGCCGAGTCGGAGGCCGGGGCCGCGGCGCTCGACACCCTGCGCCACAGCACCGCCCACCTGATGGCGGCGGCGGTGGTGGAGCTGTTCCCGGGCACCGAGTACGCGATCGGGCCCCCGATCCAGGACGGCTTCTACTACGACTTCCTGCTCCCGGCCGAGCGTCGGCTCAGCCCCGACGACCTGCCCCAGGTGGAGGCGCGGATGCGCGCCATCGCCGCCCGCCGTCCTCCGTTCGAGCGGGTCGAGCTCAGCCGCCAGGAGGCGCTCGCGGAGTTCCGCCGCCGCGGCCAGCGCTTCAAGGTCGAGATCCTGGAGGCGATCCCCGACGGCGAGACGATCACCTGCTACCGCACCGGCGACTTCCTCGACCTCTGCCGCGGGCCCCACCTCGCCGACGCCGGCGCGATCCCGGTGTTCCGGCTCCTCCATCCGGCGGGCGCGTACTGGCGCGGCGACGAGCGCAACCCGATGCTGCAGCGCCTCTACGGGACCGCCTGGTTCAGCGCCGCCGCCCAGGACGAACACCTGCGCCGGCTGGCCGAGGCTGAGCGGCGCGACCACCGCCGCCTGGGCCGGGAGCTGGAGCTCTACTCGATCGAGGAGGCGATGGGCCAGGGGCTGATCCTCTGGCACCCCCGTGGGGCCGCGATCCGGGAGCTGATCGAGGACCACTGGCGACGCGCGCACCGGCAGGCCGGCTACCAGCTGGTCTACTCCCCCCACGTCGCCAAAGAGGAGCTGTGGGAGACCAGCCACCACCTCCAGTTCTTCGCCGACGACATGTGGGGGGCGGTCGAGATGGAGGGGGCGCGCTACCGGCTCAAGCCGATGAACTGCCCCTTCCACATCCTCATCTACGGGTCCCGCACCCGCAGCTACCGCGAGCTGCCGCTGCGCCTCGGCGAGCTGGGCACCGTCTACCGCAACGAGCGCAGCGGCGTGCTCCACGGGCTGCTCCGGGTGCGCGGCTTCACCCAGGACGACGCCCACATCTTCTGCACAGAGGACCAGGTCGCGGACGAGGTCGACAAGGTGGTGGGGTTCTCCCGGGCGATGCTCCGGACCTTCGGCTTCGAGGACCTCGCCATCACCCTCGGCACCCGCCCGGAGAAGGCGGCCGGCGCCGCCGCGGACTGGGACCGGGCCGAGGGCATCCTGGCCGACACCCTTGGCCGGCACGGGCTCCGCCACCGGGTCGACCGAGGCGGCGGCGCCTTCTACGGCCCCAAGATCGACATCTCGGTGCGGGATGCGCTGGGCCGGGCCTGGCAGTGCGCCACCATCCAGTTCGACTTCACCAATCCGGAGAACTTCGGGCTGACCTACGTCGGCGCCGACGGCGCCGGCCACCGGCCGGTGATGGTCCACCGCACCCTGCTGGGCTCGATGGAGCGCTTCCTGGGGGTGCTGATCGAGCACTACGCGGGGGCGTTCCCGGTCTGGCTGGCGCCGGTGCAGGTGCAGCTGATCACGGTCAGCGACGACCAGCTCCCGTTCGCCCGCCAGGCGGCGGCGCGGCTGCGCCAGGCAGGGATCCGGGTCGAGGTCCCGGACCGCCCGGGGGAGCGGATGCAGGCGAAGATTCGGGACGGCGAGCGGCAGAAGGTGCCGTACCTCGGGGTCATCGGCCCGCGGGAGGCCATCGCCGACCTGGTCCACCTGCGCGACACCCGCTCGAAGGTGCAGGCGCCGACCACCCTTGAGGCGCTGGTCGACCGCCTGCGGGCCGAGGGGCGGCCGCCGGAGATCCCGGTTTGAGGAGCGCGATGGCATGGTAGGATCGCACCTCGCGCCCCCTCGCCCCGCCCGCGTGCCCGGCTCCGAGCCCCGCCCGCAGGCATCGGGACGGGAACGGGCAGAGCCGGTGGCCAGGAGGAACCGTCGATAGCGTTTCGCGAGCTGCGGATCAACGACCAGGTGCGCACCGCTCAGGTGCGCCTCTTCGACGACACCACCGGGGAGCCCTTCGGGGTGGTCCCCCTCGCGGAGGCGCAGCGGCTGGCCCGGGAGCGGGAGCTCGACCTGGTCGAGGTGGCCCCGCAGGCCCAGCCGCCCGTCTGCCGGCTGCTCGACTACGGGCGGTTCAAGTTCGAGGCGCTGAAGCGGGAGAAGGATTCCCGCCGCGAGCACAGCGTCATCCGGCTCAAGGAGATGAAGCTCAGGCCCAAGATCAGCGAGCACGACTTCCAGACCAAGTACGGCTACGTCCGCCAGTTCCTGGCGGAGGGCGACAAGGTCAAGCTCACGATCATGTTCCGCGGGCGTGAGCTGGTCCACCAGGAGATCGGACGCAACCTGCTGCTGCGGATCGCCGACGAGGCCAAGGACCTCGCCCAGGTGGAGCGCCATCCCCTCCTGGAGGGGCGCAACATGATCATGATCCTCAACCCCGTCAACCGCCGGCCACTCAAGGGAGGCGTCACCGTCCATGCCGAAGATCCGGTCTCATAAGGGGACCCAGAAGCGCTTTCGGCTGAGCGGCACCGGCAAGCTGCTCCGCCGGAGCGCCTTCCAGTCGCACCTGCTCGAGCACAAGTCCCAGAAGCGCAAGCGGGGCTACGCGCGCCAGCACCCGGTCGCCGCCTGCGACGTCGGCCGGATCCGCCGCGACGCCCCCTACCTGGGCGGCTGAGCCGTGGCCCGGGTCAAGCGCGGCGTCACCGCCCGCCAGCGGCATCGCAAGCTGCTGCAGCAGGCGGAGGGCTTCAGCGGCACCCACCGCCGGCTGTTCCGCCCCGCCAACGAGGCGGTGCTGCACGCGCTCGCCTACCAGTACCGGGACCGGCGCAAGCGCAAGGGCGACTTCCGGCGGCTCTGGATCGCCCGCATCAACGCCGCCTGCCGGCAGCACGGGCTGCGCTACTCGGACTTCATCCACCGCTGCCAGCTCCGCGGGGTGGGGGTGGACCGCAAGCAGATGGCGGAGCTGGCGGTGCGCGACCCCACCGCCTTCGAGCGGCTGGTCGCGATCGCGCGGGAGCCGGCCCCGGGATCGTGACGCCCGACCTGCTGGCGGCCCTGGCCGACCGCGCCGTGGCCCTGGTCGAGGCGGCGAGCTCACCCGAGGAGCTGGAGGCGGCCCGGCGCCGGCTCCTCGGCCGTCGCGAGGGGGAGCTGCCCCGGGCGGGGGCCGCGGTGGCGGGGCTGCCGCCCACCGAGCGGGCACAGGTGGGGCTGGCCTTCAACTCGGCCAAGGTCAGGGTGGAGGCCGCCCTGGCACGGCGCGCGGCCGCAGTTGGTCGGGCGGCCGCCGATCGCCGCACCGCGACCGAGTGGGCCGACCTCACCCGTCTCGACGCGGCCAGCGAGCCGGGGCGCCTCCACCCGGTGACCCGGGTCCTGCGCGAGATCGAGCACATCTTCCGGCAGCTGGGGTACGCGGTGGCGGAGGGACCGGAGGTCGAGCTCGCCCACTTCAATTTCGACCTCCTCAACATCCCCCAGGGCCACCCCGCCCGGGACAGCCAGGACACCCTCTACCTCAGCGACAGCGTGCTGCTGCGCACCCACACCTCACCGGTGCAGATGCGGACCATGCTGGGGCAGCCGCCGCCGATCCGGATCATCGCCCCGGGACGCACCTTCCGCCGCGACAACCCGGACCAGACCCACCTGCCGATGTTCCACCAGGTGGAGGGGCTGGTGGTCGACGAGGGCATCACCGTCGCCGACCTCAAGGGGACCCTGCTCACCTTCGCCCGCTCGATGTTCGGCAAGGAGCGCGAGATCCGCCTGCGCCCCAACTACTTCCCCTACACCGAGCCCAGCATGGAGGTCGACGTTTCCTGCTTCGTCTGCGGCGGAGCTGGCTGCCGCACCTGCCACCAGCGGGGGTGGATCGAGATCCTGGGCTCGGGCATGGTCCACCCCGAGGTGCTGCGCAACGGCGGCGTCGACCCCGCTCGCCACCAGGGCTTCGCCTTCGGGATGGGACCGGAGCGGATCGCCATGCTGAAATACGGCATCGAGGACGGCCGCGAGCTGACCGTCAACGACGTCCGCTTCCTGCACCAGTTCTAGGCCGCCGGCCGATGCGCTTCAGCGTCAACTGGCTGCAGGACTACGTCGACTGCGCCGACCTGGCCACCCCGCTGCTGGTCGACCGCCTGATCCAGACCGGCACCGAGGTGGAGCGGGTGGAGGAGCTGCCCGGGGCGCCCGAGGGGGTGCGGGTGGCGCGGGTGGTGGACCTCCGGCGCATGCCCGGCAGCGACCATCTGTGGCTGACGTGGGTCGACGGCGGCGAACGAGAGCCGGTCGCGGTGGTCTGCGGCGCCCAGAACCTTCGGCTGGGCGGACTCGTCCCCTGGGCCGCGCCCGGCAGTGTGCTGCCCTCGGGGCTGGAGCTGGGGGTGCGCGCGATCCGCGGCCACCCGAGCCACGGGATGCTCTGCTCCCCCAAGGAGCTGGCCCTCGGTCCCGACCAGCAGGGGATCCTCCTCCTCCCCGACGGGGCGGCCGAGCCGGGCACGCCGCTGGCGACCCTCGTGCCGCCCGACCGGGTGCTGGAGCTGGAGATCACCGCCAACCGCCCCGACTGCCTCAGCCACCTGGGGATCGCCCGCGAGCTCGCCGCCGCCCTGGGACGCGCGCTGCGCCGGCCCGACTGCTCCGAGCCTCCCCGCCGGGGGCGACCGGTGGGTGAGCTGGTCCGGGTGTCGATCGACGACCCCGGGTTCTGCGCCCGCTACGTGGCCGAGGTCGTGAGCGGCCTTCGCGACGGGGCCGCCCCGCTCTGGATGCAGCAGCGGCTGCGGGCGGTCGGGCTGCGCCCGCTCGGGCTCGTCGTCGACCTCGCCAACTACGTCGCGGCCGAGGTGGGCCAGCCGCTCCACACCTTCGACCTCGGGCGGATCGGGGCCGGCGAGCGGCCGGTCCAGGTCTCGGTCCGGCGGGCTGCCGCGGGGGAGGCGTTCGTGGCCCTCGACGGGACGGAGCGCCGGCTCCAGCCCCTGGACGGTGTCATCGCCATCGACGGGGGAGCCGCCGCGCTCGCCGGGATCGTCGGTGGCAGCGCCAGCGCCGTCGGGCCGGCGACGCGGGCCATCCTCCTGGAGGCGGCGTCCTTCGACGGCCCCGCGGTGCGCGCCACCGCCCGGCGCCTGGGCCTGCGCACCGACGCCTCCGCCCGCTTCGAGAAGGGGCTGAGCCCGGCCCTGGCCGAGCTGGGCGCGGCCCGGTTCGTCCACCTGGCCCACCGCCTCGCCGGGGCCGAGGTCCACCCCGGCCCGCTCGACCAGGGGGCCGCCGAGGGACGGGACCCAGCGCCGATCACGGTGACCGGCTCGGGCCTCGGGCGCGCCCTCGGGATGCCGCTCGCCGCCGAGGAGGCGGCCGCCGCCCTGCGCCGGCTGGAGTTCCGGGTGGAGGTGCGGGGCGATGCCCTCACGGTGACGCCGCCCGCGGACCGGCGCGACGTCACCGCCGGGGCCGACGTGCTGGAGGAGGTGGGGCGCTCGCTGGGCTACGATCGGCTGCCCGCGACCCTGCCCGGCCGGCGGCTGCCGGCAACGACGCTGGAGCCCACCCACCCGCGGGAGGCAGTCCGCGACCTGGCCCTGGGGGCCGGCTTCGACGAGGCGATCACGGTCAGCTTCACCGCCCCGGAGGCCGCCCGCGCTCTCCGCCCGCTGGCCCCCGACGTGGCCCCCCTGATCCTGCGCAACCCGCTCGGGCCCCAGTGGAGCGCCCTGCGTCAGAGCTGCCTTCCCGGCCTGCTCCAGGCAGCGGCGCTGAACCAGGCGCGCGGGGCCGAGCGGGTGAAGCTGTTCGAGATCGGCCGTGCCTTCTGGGGCGCGTCGCCCCTGGTCCAGCCCGACGAGCCGGAGCTGCTGGCGCTCATCGACCACGTGCCGGCCGGCGACGGCCGGGAGTCGGCGGAGCGGCTGCGGCGGCTGGTCACGCTGACGGTGGCGGTGGGCGAGCGCTGCGCCGCGGGCCGCCCGGAGGTGATCCAGCTGCCGGTCCCGGGCCTCCATCCGGAGCGGTCCGCCGAACTCCGGTGCGGCTCCCGGCGGGTCGGCGCCGTGGGCGAGCTGGCCGAGGCGGAGGGTCGGGGATTCGAGCTGCGCGGGCGGACGCTCGTCGCCGAGCTCCGCCTCGACGGGTGGCTGGTCCCGGGCGGCCCCAGCCCCAGGGCCGGTCCGCTGGCGACGACGCCCGCCCTGGTGGAGGACGTGGCGGTCACCGTCCCCGCCCGGGCCGCCGTCGGCCTGGCCCTCGCCGCCCTCCGCGGCGGCCGGGTGCGCGACGTGGAGTCGGCCCGGCTGCTCGACGAGTACACTGACGCCCGGCTCGGCCCGGAACAGAAGGGCTGGACGTTCCGCCTCGTTTTCCGTGACCCGCAGCGCACCCTCACGGGCAAGGAGGCGGCGGAGCTTCGGTCGGCGGTGCTGGAGGCCCTGGCCGAGTCGGTGGGTGCGCGACAGAGGGAGAACGCGTGAGCCTCGCCTTCAGCCTGGTGGTGCTGCTGGTCTTCGCCGCCAACCTCATCCTGGGGTGGCGCTTCGGCGTCCTCCGCCGGATCGTGCCGTTCGCCCTCTTCTATGTCCTCGCGGTCCTCGCCTACCTCGGCGGCTCCTACATCGCGGGCTCCTTCGGCCACGCCCTCGGGCTGGACCCCCTGTACTGGAATGGGCTCACCTTCGGCGGCCTGGCCGCCCTCGGCGCCATCATCGGCGAGCTGCTCGGGTTCCTGTACCGCGACCAGCTCCGTCGGGTCGCCACCTTCGCCGCCGACAGCCTCCTCGGCGCCGTCCTGGGGGCGATGGCGGCCCTCTTGGAGTGCGGCACCTTCATCCTGCTGGCGCTGGCGATCGGGAGCCCCACCGCCGACGCGGCCCTGCTGCCGCCCAACCGGACCGACGTGTCCCAGGCGGTGCACGGCTCGATCCTCGCCGCCCCGCTCAGTCACGCCGACCACTTCGTCGGCTACGTGATGCGCTTCGCCATCCCGAGCCACTTCGCCGGCCACCTGGCCCAGATCGACGTCTGAACGGTCCGCCCGACGCCGGACCGGTGCTGCCGCGGCGCTTCTGCGACCGCGGCTGTCTGCTGGTGGCGCGGGCGCTGCTGGGGCAGTGGCTCTGCCACCACACCGGCACCGAGCTCCGCTGGGGCCGGATCGTGGAGGTGGAGGCGTACGGCGGGGAGGCGGACCCCGCCTCCCACGCCGCCCGCGGCCCCACCCCGCGGAACCGCCCGATGTATGGGGAGCCGGGCCGCGCCTACGTCTACCTCAGCTACGGGATGCACCACTGCCTCAACGTGGTCGCCGAGCCCAGCGGCCGGGCCGCCGCGGTCCTGGTCCGGGCGGTGGAGCTCGGCCCGCTCCCCCCCGCCGCCTACCCCAGGGCCGACGGGCCGGGACGGCTCTGCCGCGCGCTCGGGGTGGACCGGAGCCATGACGGCCGCGACCTCTGCCGGGCCGGCCGGGGCCGGATCTGGCTGGCGGCGGGCGAGGAGGTCCCGGAGGCAGCGGTGGGCTGGGGGCCGCGGGTCGGCGTCGCCGACCCGGCGCCGTGGCGGTGCCGCGATGTGCGCAGCCGGGCGGTGTCGCAGCCCCGGGTCGGGCTGCCCCAACCGGCGGCGGTCGGCTGATGGCGGACACGAAAGCGGGCCGACACCTGGTCGGCCCGCGTCGTATGCCGATCGCATGGATCGGCCCCAGCCAAACGGCCGGGTCTCAAGCTGTCGGGGGCTCGGTGCACCCCGTGCCGGACCCTGCCCGACCCCGGGCGGCCCCGCCGGTGCGGGACGTCACGTGCCGGGCCCGGTGGGGCCGGCTACTCCGCTCGCGTGTGCCTCAGCTGACGCCACACGGTTCGCACTGGAATGGACCCTCCAACTCGAACCGGATCCTTGCCTCCACTCTAGCACCGTCGCCGCCGCTGTCAACCGTCGCCGCCGCCCCACCGCTAGAATGGCGGCCAGCCGCGGCGGCCACCCCGCCCCAACCCGGCCCTCGTCCGCGGTGCTCCCCATGACCGACGATCACGCCGCCGACGAGGTCGACGAGCTGCTCCGCGGCACGGTGGACTGCGTCCGGCGGGAGACGCTGGCCGCGCGTCTCGCGCGGGGCCAGCGTCTCCGCGTCAAGTGGGGCATCGACCCGTCCGCACCCGACATCCACCTCGGCCACACGGTGCCCATGCGGCTGCTGCGACGATGGCAGCGGTGCGGGCACCGGCCGGTGATCATCATCGGCGACGTCACCGCCCGCATCGGCGACCCCAGCGGCCGCAGCGTCACCCGCCCGCAGCTGGAGCCGCAGGAGGTGGAGGCGAATGCGCGCACCTACCTCGACCAGCTCTCGGCCATCCTGGATCCCGCCGGGATCGAGGTGCGCCGCCAGAGCGAGTGGTTCGACGCCTTCGACCTCCAGGCGGTGCTGCGGCTGGCGGCATCGGTGACGGTGGCCCAGCTGCTCCAGCGCGAGGACTTCTCGACCCGGATGCGGCAGGAGCATCCGATCGGCCTGCACGAGCTCTTCTATCCCCTGCTCCAGGGCCACGACTCGGTGGCGGTCGGCGCGGACGTCGAGCTGGGCGGGACCGACCAGCTCTTCAACCTCCTGCTCGCCCGCGAGCTGCAGGCGGCCGCCGGCCAGCCGCCCCAGGTGATCGTGACGGTGCCGCTGCTGGTGGGCCTCGACGGCCAGCGCAAGATGAGCAAGTCGCTGGGGAACGCGATCGCGGTGACCGCCCCCGCGGCGGACCAGTACGGCCAGCTGATGTCGCTGCCCGACCCCCAGGTGGGACCCTACCTGGATCTCCTCACCGAGGTGGCCCCGGAGCGCCGCGCGGCCCTGCGGGCGGGCATGGCCGACGGCTCGCTCAACCCGCGCGACGCCAAGGCGGAGATGGCGCGCGCGGTGGTGGCGAGCTTCCACGGCGCGGGGGCCGCCGCCGCCGCCGCTGCGGAGTTCGACCGCGTCCACCGCTCCCACCAGCCGCCGTCGCGGATCCCCGAGGCGGCGGTGCTCGCGGGCGGCCCCCAGGATGTGCGGACGATCCTGGTCGCCGCCGGGCTCGCACCCTCCCGCGGAGCGGCCCGGGACCTCGTCGCCCAGGGCGGCGTCACCCTCGACGGCGTGAAGGTGACCGACTGGCGGGCGCCGGTGACGGCGCGGTCGGGATCGATCCTCCAGGTGGGGCGCCTCCGGTTCGTCCGGCTGGTGCCGGCGCCCTGAGCCGTCCCGGCCCCGGGGCCGGGAGCGCCGGGGGAGGGGACGCGGGGGTGGCGCAGGTCGACCGGCCGCTCTCCTGGCGCCCTGGCTGACGAGGTCGACGAAGAGCGGCGGCCCCTTCCGCACGGTCTCGGGTCCCAGCGCGACTGGGTGCCGGCGATCGTCGAGGGCCTCGCGGAGCCGGCAGGGTACGCGGCCGCCGTTCCGTCGGGCTGGGCGATCGCCGCTCTGATCGAGCATCTCCGCGATGCCGAGCGCCACCCATTCCAGGGGGTGGGCGCCGGGGCGAGGCCGGTCTGGGGTGGGATGCGGGTCGCCTCCGCTACGATCCGGAGCCGGCCCTGGCCGGTGACCGCCCGGGGGTTGACCTCCTCGCCTCCTCCCGTGACCAGGGTCGGCGCTCCCACGAGGTGGGGCGCACGGGTTCCCTGGCGACGGCTCCCCGGGGGAGGCACCGGGACCCGGACGGCGACGAGCCCCCCGACGCGGGCTGGACCGTGCTGCACCTGATCGAGGAGACGGCCTGCCACCGGGGCCACCTCGAGATCGCCCGCGAGCGCCTCGACGGCCCACCGGCCTTTGTCGGGGTCAGCGCGGCCGGGCCGCCGGGACCTGGCCTCCGGCTGTCCATCCGAACCGTGCGCTGGCACCCCTGCCCGGAGGGAGAAACCGTCGCCGGCGACTGCGAGCGCCCGGTTGCGTTCCCGGCCCCGCCGTCCAGCGTCGGGACGGTCGCTGGGCCGGCTCGGATCGAGCCCCTGGCGAGACGCTGGTAGCCTAGGCGTGCGCCGGCAGGCGGTGCTAAACTCTTCGAATATCTGTTCGCCGGCGGTTCCGCGCCCCGGGTGTGCACGTCGGCGAGGCAGGGAGGTGAGCGATGTCTGGGCACTCGAAGTGGGCCGGCATCAAGCACAAGAAGGCCCTGGTCGACGCCAAGAAGGGCCAGACCTTCACCAAGGTGGCGCGCGAGCTGACCGTCTCGGCGCACGAGGGCGGGAACGACCCCCAGGGCAACTTCCGGCTCCGGCTGGCGATCCAGAAGGCCCGCGAGGTCAACATGCCCCAGGACAACATCGAGCGCGCGATCAAGCGCGGCACCGGTGAGCTCTCGGGCGACGCCATCGAGGAGATCCGCTACGAGGGCTACGGCCCCGGCGGGGTGGCGATCCTGGTCGACTGCCTCAGCGACAATCGCAACCGCACGGTGGCGGCGATCCGCAACCTCTTCCACCGGGCGGGGGGCAGCCTGGGCGAGACCAACTCGGTGGCCTGGCTCTTCTCCCGCACCGGGGTGGTCAGCGTCGACCCCGCCGGCCAGGATGCCGAGGCCCTCGGGCTCAGCGCGATCGAGGCCGGCGCCGACGACGTCCAGATCGAGGACGGGCTGCTGGAGGCGTACGTCGCCCCCGAGGGGCTGGAGGCGCTCCGCCAGGCGCTCCAGGACGCCGGCGCCCGGGTGGAGCGTGCCGAGGTGACGATGCACCCCAGCACCCTGGTGGAGGTCGACGCCAAGGGCGCGCCCGCGGTGGTCCGCCTCCTGGAGGCCCTGGAGGAGCACGACGATGTCCAGGCGGTGCACTGCAACGCCGTCCTGCCCGACGACGTCCTGGCCGGCGTCTGACGCCGGAGGCCGTCCCCGCTGCCGCCACCGCCCCGCCCCGCCGCCCGCGTCCCGCGGTGCGCCGGCGGCCCCACCCCATGCTGGTCCTCGGACTCGACCCCGGCCTCGCCCTGACCGGCTACGCCCTCGTCGAGGGGCGGGCCGGAGCGCTCCGGCTGCTGCGCTCGGGGGTGGTCGAGACCCTGGCCTCCGAGGACGAGCCGACCCGTCTCCACCACCTCGCCGCGGGCATCCGTGCGGTCCTGAGCGCGGCCCCGATCGACGTCGTCGCCGTGGAGCGGCTCTACTTCTCCCGCAACGTGCGGACCGCGATCCAGGTGGCGCAGGCGCGCGGGGTGATCCTCCTGGCGACCGCGGAGGCAGGCCTGCCGATCGCCGAGTACACCCCCAGCGAGGTCAAGCGGTCGGTCAGCGGGAACGGGTCCGCGCCCAAGCGCCAGGTGGCCCGGATGGTGGTCACCCTTTTGGGCGGGACACCGGTCCTGGGCCCCGACGACGTCACCGACGCCTGCGCCGTCGCCCTCTGCCACCACCACGCGTCCGGGGTGCGCGAGGCGGTGCGCCGGGCCGGGCTGGGGCCGCCCGGGGTGCCGGCATGATCGCCCGCCTGCGGGGCGAGGTGGCGGCCGTCGAGCCCGAGTGGGCGGTGCTCGACGTCGGGGGGATCGGCTACCAGGTCTTCGCCCACCCTCGGATGCTGGCCTGGCTCGAAGCGGCGGCCGGCCCGGTCACGGTCCACGTCCATACCGCGGTGCGCGAGGATGCCATCAGCCTCTTCGGCTTCGCCAGCGCCGAGGAGCTGGCGGTGTTCCGGCTGCTCATCGGGGTCGAGCGGGTGGGGCCACGGGCCGCACTCGCGATCCTCGGGCGAGCCGAGTGGCCGACCCTGGTGCGCACCATCGCCGCCGACGATCCCCAGCTGCTGGCCTCGGTCCCGGGGATCGGGGCCAAGACCGCGGCCCGGCTGATCCTGGAGCTTCGCGGCAAGCTCGACGGCCTGGCCGGCGCCGCCCTCCAGGGCGAGCGCCCGGCCGCCCCGCCGGGACCGCTCACGACCGCGGCGGTGGAGGCGGTGGTGGGGCTGGGCTACCCTGCGCCGACGGCGCGGCGGGCGGTGCGGCAGGCGGTCGAGGCGGCCGGCGGGGCCGCCTCCCTGGACCAGGTGGTGACGGACGCCCTCCGCCGGCTGGACCCCGGCGCGGGCGAGCGGAGCAGCCGATGACCGACCCGGCCGCCGACCTCCTCGACCCGGCGGCAGCCGCGGACGAGCCCGAGCTCGACCGCACCCTGCGTCCCCGCCGCCTCGACGAGTTCGTCGGGCAGGCACCGATCCGCGAGCAGCTCACGATCCTGGTCGACGCCGCCCGCCGGCGCGAGGAGCCGCTGGAGCACTGTGTCTTCTCGGGGCCGCCGGGGCTCGGCAAGACCACCCTGGCCACCATCCTCGCCGCCGAGATGGGGGTGCAGCTCCGGGTCAGCAGCGGGCCTGCGATCGAGCACCAGGGGGTGCTGGCGAGCGTCTTGACCAACCTGGGCGCCCGGGACGTCCTCTTCATCGACGAGATCCACCGCCTCCAGCGCGGGGTCGAGGAGAGCCTCTACCCGGCGATGGAGGACTTCGCCTTCGACTTCGCCACCGGCAAGGGCGCCGGTGCCCAGTCCCTCCGCCTGCGACTGCAGCCGTTCACGGTGGTGGGGGCCACGACCCGTCTCGGCCTTCTGTCCGGCCCCCTGCGCGACCGCTTCGGGGCCGCCTTCCGGCTCGACTTCTACACCCCGGGCGAGCTGGCGACGATCCTTCGGCGCTCCGCTCGGCTGCTGGCGGTCGAGGTCGAGCCGGCGGCGATCGTGCTGCTCGCCGAGCGGGCCCGGGGGACACCCAGGATCGCCAACCGGCTGCTCCGCCGGGTGCGCGACTTCGCCCTGGTCCGGGCTGACGGCCGGGTGACGGCCCCGGTCGCGACCGAGGCCCTCGCCATGCTGGAGGTGGATGCCCTCGGCCTGGATGCGGTCGACCGGCGCCTCCTGCGGGCCATCTGCGAGCACTTCGGCGGCGGCCCGGTGGGGCTCGACACGGTGGCGGTCTCGCTGGCCGAGGAGGCGCAGACCATCGAGGACGTCCACGAACCCTTCCTGATCCAGGCGGGGCTGCTGGCGCGGACCCAGCGGGGGCGGGTGGCCACCCCTCGCGCCTACCAGCACCTCGGCCTTGCGGCGCCCCCGACCGCCGCGCCGGCGGGGGCGCCGGGGGGCCCCGGCGAGGGCCCGACCCTGTTCGAAGGCTGAGGCGGCGCGATGCCGGAAGCGGGGCCGCTGGAGACCGACGCCTACGACTACCAGCTGCCGCCGTCGGCGATCGCCCAGGTGCCCCGGTGCGACCGCGACGGGGCGCGGATGCTGGTGCTGGGCGCGGCCGGGAACGACGATCGCAGGGTCCGCGACCTGCCCGCCTGCCTGCGGCCCGGGGACCTGGTCGTGTGCAACGCCACCCGGGTCCGGGCGGCCCGCCTCCGCGGGTGGGTGGGTGGGCGGCCGGCCGAGCTCCTCGTCCTCGACGAGCCCCGTCCGGGGATCGTCGTGGCGCTGGTCCGCCCCGGCCGCCGGCTCCACGCCGGCGAGTGGGTGAGCGGGGCGGGCTGGCGGGCGGAGGTCATCGGGCCGGCGGCGGGGCACCCCGGGGCGCGCTGCCTGGCGGTGACCTGCGAGGCCGGCGTGGACCTCGACCGGGTCGGCGAGGTGCCGCTGCCGCCCTACATCCGGGTCCCCCTCGTCGATCCCGCCCGCTACCAGACCGTCTTCGCCGAGGGGCCGGCGGCGTCGGCGGCGGCGCCCACCGCCGGGCTCCACCTCACCACCCGGCTGCTGGAGCGGCTGGAGACGGCCGGGATCGGCATCGCCCGGGTGTCGCTCACCATCGGGCTGGCGACGTTCGCGCCCATCCGGCACCCGCGGATCGACCAGCACCCGATGCATGCCGAGGCCTACGACTGCCCCCCGGCCACCGCCGAGGCGATCCGCCGGTGCCGCCAGCGGGGCGGGCGGGTGGTCGCGGTCGGCACCACCGTGGTCCGGGTGCTCGAGACCGGAGCCGACGGCGCCGGCGGGGTCCGCGTCGGGAGCGGGGTGAGCCGGCTCTACCTGCGTCCGGGTGCCCGCCTCACGGTGGTCGACGGCCTGCTCACCAACTTCCATCAGCCGCGCTCCTCGCTGCTGGTGCTGGTCTCCGCCGTCTTCGGGCGGGAGCGGGTCCTCGCCGCCTACCGGGCCGCGCTCCGGCGCGGCTACGGCTTCCTCAGCTTCGGCGACTGCATGCTCGGCTGGCGAACCCCGTGAGCGCCGGGCTCCCCGGCGGCGCGGGACCCTTCCGCGTCACCGCCGGGGACCCGTCGCAGGGGGCGCGGGCCGGGCTGCTCCGCACCCCCCACGGCGAGGTGCCGACCCCGGCGTTCATGCCGGTGGGCACCCACGCGGCGGTCCGCGCCTGTCACCCCGAGGAGGTGGCCGCCAGCGGTGCCGGCATGCTCCTCGCCAACGCCCTCCACCTCGCCCTGCGACCGGGCTCGGCCCGGATCGCCCGGCTGGGGGGCCTGCACGCCTTCATGGGATGGCCGCGCCCCATCCTCACCGACAGCGGCGGGTACCAGCTGATCAGCCTGGCCCGGCTCAGCCAGGTGGACGACGACGGCGTGGTGGTCCGCTCACCGTACGACGGCGCGCGGCTGCACCTCACCCCGGCGCGGGCGATCGCCATCCAGCTGGAGCTGGGTGCGGACGTCTGCATGGCGCTCGACCACCCGGTGCCGTTCGGCGCCGACGCCGAGGCGGCGGCGGCGGCGACCCGTCGGACCCATGCCTGGGCCGCCCGCTGCCGTGAGGTCCCGGCCGGGGACCGGCTGGTGTTCGGGATCGTCCAGGGCGGCTTCGACCCGGAGTCCCGCTCCGCCTCCGCCGCCGCCGTCAGCCGCCTGGGCTTCGACGGCCACGCCCTCGGCGGCCTGGTGCTGGGGGAGCCGCCCGCGGTGCGCCGGGCGGCGATCGCCGCCGTCCTCGGGGCCCTGCCGCCCGGCCCGGCCCGCTACCTCATGGGCCTGGCGACCGACCGCGACCTGCTCGACGCCGTCGAGCAGGGGGTGGACCTGTTCGACTGTGTCCTCCCCACCCGGCTGGCCCGCAACGGGGTCGCCCTCACCGGGCGGGGCCGGCTCTCGCTCCGCCAGCCGCGCTTCGCCGCCGACGCCTCGCCGCTGGAGGAGGGGTGCGACTGCCCCGCCTGCGAGCGCTTCAGCCGCGCCTACCTGCGCCACGGGTTCCAGGGGGGCGAGATCCTGGTCCACCGGCTCCTCAGCCTGCACAACCTCCACCACCTCGGCACCCTCATGGCCGAGGTCCGGTCGGCGATCGCCGCCGGCACCCTGGCGGCGCTGCGCCGCCGCCGGCTGGCCATGCTGGCCGCGGGGGCGAAGGCCGGCGCGGAGCGGAGAGCGGCGCCACCCTACAATGGGGCGCCGTCGCGGGGGGCCGCCGGTCCCCCGCTCCATGAGGAGTGAGCAGGTCAGGTGGTCCGGATCACCAAGTGGTGGTTGGCGCTGGTCATCGCGGTGGTGGCGATGGCCCTCTTCGTGGACGGCTACGCGTACGTCTACCGCTACGCGGTGGTGCACGTCCCGCTCGGTCGCCCGCTGCCCCACCATCGGCCGCCGACCCTGCTCGGCGACCAGCTCTACTTCCACAAGGGCCTGGATCTCCAGGGCGGCACCCAGCTCACGGTCGCCATCTGCCAGGGGCCGGACAACCCCGCCGGCATCGGCTGCCGGGTCGGGCTCCCCCGGGGCCGGACCCTGGCCCAGGCCCAGGCGGCCACCCTCACCATCCTGGAGCGCCGGGTCAACGCCCTCGGGGTCTCCGGCGCCAACGTGCAGGCCCAGGGGACCGACCAGATCCTGGTGACCCTGCCCGGGGTCGACGTCAACCAGGCGCTGAGCACCCTCGGGACCACCGCCCAGCTCCATTTCGCGACCGCGGTGGCGGGCGCCCCCTCGGTCAACGGCAATCCCACCCAGGGCATCCCGTGCACCACCCAGACCTGCATCGACCAGCAGCAGCTGGTGGACCCCAACTGCTTCCCGGCCGGCCATCCCAAGCCCAGCTGCCAGTTCAACAATGCCGCCGACTACCCGATCAGCTCGACCGGCCTGCGCTACCACTGGGCGATCGACCGCAGCCTCACCGCCAGCGACCTCAGCTCGGCGGCGGTGAGCACCACCACCGGGGGCGGCAACGCGGTCAACCTCACCTTCAACTCCACCGGCGCCAACGAGTGGCTGAAGCTCACCACCAGGGCCTGCGCCCACAACCCCGACTGCACCAACAGCGGGGTCGGGGGCGCCTGTCCGGCCGCGGTGCCGCCGCTCTCCCAGGTGGCGATCTTCCTCGACGGCCAGGTGCTCACCGCCCCCTGCGTGGAGTCGCCCAGCAGCAACCAGACCCAGATCACCGGCAACTTCACCTTCAACGGGGCCCAGCGGCTGGTCAACCAGCTCAACGCGGGCGCCCTCCCAGCCCAGATCGCGCCCGCCCAGGTGACCACCGTCTCCGCCACCCTCGGGCAGCAGTCGGTGCAGCGCAGCCTGGTCGCGGGCGCCTTCGGGATGGCCCTGGTGATCCTCTTCATGCTGTGCTACTACCGCTTCCCCGGGCTCCTCGCCAGCATCGCCCTGCTCGGCTACGGCTCGATCGTGCTGGCGGTGTTCAAGCTGGTGCCGGTCACCCTCGACCTGCCCGGGCTGGCCGCCTTCGTGCTCAGCGTGGGGATGGCGGTCGACGCCAACGTGCTGATCTTCGAGCGGATGAAGGAGGAGCTCCGTCAGGGCCAGACGCTGGGCACCGCCACCGAGCGCGGCTTCAAGCGGGCCTGGCCGGCGATCCGCGACTCCAACATCTCGACCAGCATCACCTGCGCCGTCCTCTACTTCTTCGGCGCCCCCCAGGTGAAGGGGTTCGCCCTGACCCTGTTCGTCGGCGTCGCCGCCAGCATGTTCTCGTCGATCATCATCACCCACACCATCCTGCATTACGCCCAGCGCTGGTTCGCATTCGCCCGCAACCCCCGCCTCTACACCCGGCTGCTCCCGGGCGACCGCCTGGCCCAGGCGATGGCGCCCGGCCGCCGCTTCGACATCGTCAGCCACCGCAACCGCTTCTTCGCCGCCTCGCTGGCGGTGATCCTGCCCGGGCTGGTCACCATCATCGTGGCCGGGTTCAACCTCGGCATCGACTTCACCGGCGGCGACCAGGTCACCGCCCGCCTCCTCCACGGCGCCACCACCCCCAAGGTGCTGGCGGTGGTGCGTCAGGTGGTGCCCAAGGCCCAGCCCCAGGTGCTGGCCGCCTCCGGCCACAGCTACGTGGTCCAGACCCTGCCGATCCCGGCCGCCGAGGTGGCCCAGATCGTCCACGCCCTCGACCGCCACTTCGGGGTCCCCAAGGACCGCGCCGGCAATCCGGTCGTCAACGAGACCACGGTGGGGCCGACCATCGCCGGCGGCCTGGTGGTGGGCTCGGTGGTGCTGGTGATCGTCGCCAGCCTGCTGATCGCCGGCTATCTCGCCTTCCGCTTCTCCCAGAGCACCATCCAGGCGCGCCGCTTCGCGGTCTGCGCGCTCACCGCGCTCCTCCACGACGTCTTCGTGCTGGCCGGGGTGTGGGCGATCCTGGGCCACTTCTCCCAGCTGGGGACGGTCAACACCCTGTTCGTCACCGCGGTGCTGACGGTGGTGGGCTTCTCCGTCCACGACACCATCGTGGTCTTCGACCGGATCCGCGAGAACCTGCGGGTGGTCGGCACCCGGATGTCGTTCGAGCAGATCGTCAACCTCTCAGTGGTGCAGACCCTGGCGCGCTCCCTCAACACCTCGCTGACGGTGCTGTTCGTCCTCCTCGCCCTCTTCCTCTTCGGGGGCACCACCACCCAGGGGTTCGTCCTCGCCCTTGTGATCGGGATCGCCTCCGGCACCTACAGCTCGATCTTCAACGCCAGCACCCTGCTGGCGGCCTGGCGCCAGCTGGACCGGCGGCAGCCGGCCCGGGGCGGGGCCCCTGGCCGGGCGCTGCCGGCGGCGGCGCGCGACGCCTAGCCCGGCCCCGGGGCCGGCGGTGGGCGAGGGCGACCCCGTCCGCGCGGTGACCGCCTCGATCCGGGCGCTGCTCGCGCCCTCTGGCCTTGAGCTCTGCGAGCTGTCCTGGGCCCAGGGGCCGGGGGGCGGCCGGCTCCGGCTGGTGGTCGACCGGCCCGGCGGGGTCACCCTGGACGGCTGCGCGTCCGCCAGCCGGCTGGTGTCCCGCTGGCTCGACCTGGCCGACCCGCTCCCCGGCCCGTACACCCTGGAGGTGAGCTCGCCGGGCGCGGAGCGCTCGCTGGAGGGCGAGCGGGCTCTCGACGAGGCGATCGGGCACCGGATCCGGCTGGAGCTGGACGGCGGCGCGGCCGCCGCCGCACTGGCGGGGCCGGGGGCGGGCGTCCCCCCGGCGCGGTGGTTCGTGGAGGGATGGCTGGTCGCGGTCGATCCCACCTGGCTGGAGCTGGAGGTCCGTCCGGGCCGGCGCCGCGCCGGCCGCCGCCGTCGGATCGAACGGGCCGCGGTGCTGGCGGCGCGCCGGCTGGTCGACCTGTGACGGCGGGGGCCAGGCCGGCACCGGCCGCCGACGAGCTGGGGGCGGCCCTGCTGGGCCTGAGGGAGGCCCACGGCCTCGACGACGCCACCATCTTCGCCACCGTGGAGCACGCCATCCGGGCGGCGTGGCTGGAGGGGCTCCGCCCCTGGCCGGGGGCGGAGCCCCTGCTGGACCCCGTCACCGGGCGGCTGCGGGTGCGCCTGCCGGCCCGGGTGGTGGCGGGCGAGCCGGCAGGGCCCCAGGAGATCGCTCTCACCGCCGCCCGGGAGCTGGACCCGGGTGCCGCCGTCGGCGGCGACGTCGTCCGCGAGCTGGAGGCGCCCCCCGAGGTGCTGAGCCGGGTCGCCCGGGTCGCCAAGGCGGCGCTGCTGGCCCGGGTGCGCGCCGCCGACCGGAGCCGGCTGCGGACGGAGGCCCTGGCCCGGCGCGGCCAGCTGGTCGACGGGATCGTCGAGCGTGCCGAGGGCGGCACCGTCCGGCTCCGGGTCGGGCCCCTGGAGGTGGCGCTGGCGCCGTCCGACCAGCTCCCGGGCGAGCGCCTGGTCCGGGGCCAGCACCTCAAGGTCGTGCTCCTGGAGGTGCCCGAGGCCGGGGGGGAGTCGACCCGGCCGGCCCGGGTGTCCCGGGCCGACCCCCTCCTCCTGCGCCGCCTGCTGGAGACGGAGGTCCCCGAGGTCGGAGACGGGACGGTGACCATCCACGCCATCGCCAGGGAGGCGGGCCGCCGGTCGAAGGCGGCGGCGGGGTCCAATCGGCCCGGGGTGGACCCCATCGGCGCCTGCGTGGGGCCGCGGGGGGTGCGGATCGCGGCGGTGACGCGCCAGCTGGCACCGGAGCGGGTGGACATCGTCGCCTGGCACGCGGAGCCCGAACGCTTCGTGGCCTCGGCGCTGGCCCCGGCGGCGGTGCTGGGCGTGACCCTGGACCCCGCCGCCCGCCGGGCGGTGGTCCAGGTGGCCGCCGACCAGCTCTCGCTGGCGATCGGGCAGAAGGGCGAGAACGCCCGGCTGGCCGCGCGCCTCACCGGCTGGCGGATCGACATCCGGGCGGCCGGGCCCGGGTGACCCCGGCCGCGGGGGGGCCCGTGCGCACGTGCGTCGGCTGCCGCGCCCGGCGGCCCCAGGCCGAGCTCCTCCGGATCCGGCGGCGGGCGGGCAGGGCGGTCCTCGAGCCCCGCCCGGGGCCCCGGCTCGGCCGCGGGGCCTACCTGTGTGCGAGGATGGAGTGCCTGCAGGCGGCGGGCCGACGCGGGGCGGTGGCCCGGGCGCTCCGGCTCCCGCCGGCGGCGGTGGACCTCGCGGCCCTCGCCCTTTGGCTCGGCGCCTCGACTCCGCCACCGCCCGCCCAGGCACCCCCAGCACCCGACGTGGAGGATCGATCATCGCCATCGTGAAGCAGGTCGCCCTGCCCCCTCGGCTCACGGTGAAGGAGCTGGGCCAGGCCTTCGGGGTGGCCCCGGCCGAGGTCTCCAAGGCCCTGCTCCAGCACCGCATCCTCGCCAGCATCAACCAGAACCTGGAGTTCGCCACCGCCCGCCTGCTCGCCGAGCAGTTCGGGGTGGAGGTGGTGCCGGAGGCGGCCGCCCAGGTGACCGGGGTGGCGGCCCAGGGCCCGGTCCGGTCGGCCGGTGACGAGGCTCAGCTGACCGCGCGGCCGCCGGTGGTGACGGTCCTCGGCCATGTCGACCATGGCAAGACCAGCCTGCTCGATGCCATCCGCCACACCCAGGTGGCGGCCGGCGAGGCGGGCGGGATCACCCAGCGCATCGGCGCCAGCACCGTCACCTGGGAGGGCCGCTCGATCACCTTCGTCGACACCCCCGGGCACGAGGCGTTCACGGCGATGCGCGCCCGCGGTGCCAACGTCACCGACGTGGCGGTGCTGGTGGTCGCCGCCAACGACGGCATCATGCCCCAGACCGATGAGGCCATCCAGCACGCCCGGGCCGCCGGGGTGCCGCTGATCGTCGCCATCAACAAGATGGACCTCGACGACGCCAACCCCGACCGGGTCAAGCAGCAGCTCACCGAGCGGCAGCTGGTGGTGGAGGAGTACGGCGGCGACGTGGTGGCGGTGCCGGTGTCGGCCCGGTCCGGCGAGGGCATTCCCCACCTCTTGGAGATGATCCTGCTGGTCGCCGACCTGCTCGAGCCCCGGGCCAACCCGGACCGGGCCGCGGCGGGGACCGTGATCGACGCCCATCTGGACCGCGGCCAGGGCCCGCTCGCCACCGTCCTGGTGCAGGACGGCACCCTGCGGCTGCAGGACCACCTGGTGGTGGGGACGATCGCCGGTCGGGTGCGGGCGATGGTGGACGACCACGGGCGCAAGGTGCGGCTGGCCGGACCCAGCCAGCCGGTGGTGATCAGCGGGCTGCCCGCCGTCGTCCGCGCCGGCGACCGGTTCGAGGTGGTGGCGGGGGAGCGGGCGGCCCGGGTCCTGGCCGAGGGCCGCCGGCTCGCCACGGGCGGGAGCCAGGCGCCGGTGCGCCGGATGAGCCTCGCCGACCTCTCGCGCCAGGGCCAGGGGACGGTGCGCGACCTGGGCCTGGTGGTCAAGGCGGACAGCCAGGGCGCCCTGGAGGCGCTCCGGGGCGTGCTCCTGCGCTTCGCCGACCCAACCGTGCGGCTGGGCATCGTCCTGGAGGGGGTGGGCCCGATCACCGAGGACGACGTCAACCTGGCCGCCGCCGCCCAGGCCATCGTGGTGGGCTTCAACGTCCGCCCCGACGCCAACGCCCGCCAGATCGCCGACCGCGCCCACGTCGACGTGCGCACCTACGACGTCGTGTATCACCTCAGCGAGGACATCGAGCGCGCCATCCGCGGGCTCCACGAGCCGACCTTCGAGGAGGTGTTCAGCGGTCGCGCGGAGGTGCGAGCGCGGATCCGGGTGCCCAAGAGTGGCTTCATCGCCGGCTCCCACGTCGTCGAGGGCCGGGTGGTCCGCGACGGCGTGGTCAGCGTCCGCCGCGACGGGCGCGAGGTGCACCGGGGGCGGATCGCATCCCTGCGCCGGTTCAAGGACGATGTGCGCGAGGTGGCGGAGGGGTACGACTGCGGCATCGACCTCGGCGACTACCAGGACTTCCAGGAGGGCGACCTGCTCGAGGTGTCGGTGGTCCAGCAGCGCAACGCGTGAGCGCTCCCTCCGACGGGTCGTCCGACCGGCCCGCGTCCCACCGGTTGGAGCGGGTCAACGCCCAGCTGCGGGTGGAGCTGGCCCGCTGCCTGCTGGAGGACGTCAAGGACCCGAGGGTGGCGATGACGACCGTGATCCGGGTCGCCTGCAGCCCCGATCTGGGCCAGGCGACGGTGCGGGTGAGCGTCCTCGCGGAGGACCCCCAGCGCCGGGAGACGGTGGCGCGGCTGGAGCGCCTGCAGGGCTTCATCCGCCACCAGCTCGGCACCCGCGTCACCACCCTGCGCCGGATCCCGCGGCTGCGGTTCGTCCTCGACGACTCGATCGCCTACGCGGTCCACATCAGCCAGGTGCTGGAGCGCCTGCCGCGACCGGGCCCGGAGCGGCCCGGGCCCGAGGCGGGCCGCTCGTGAACCGGCTCGACCCCCAGGTGGTGGCGGCGATCGGGCGGGTGATCGCCGAGGGCACCGACTTCCTCGTGGTCGGCCACAAGGACGCCGACGCCGACTCGCTCGGCAGCGTTTTGGCGATGGCGGACGCGCTCCGGCTGCGCGGCAAGCGCCCCTACCCCTGGGTGCCGCCGCCGGCTCCCCGGCTGCTCCGCTTCCTGCCCGGGTTCGAGCACGTCAACCGGGCCGAGGCACCCGATGACGCCGTGGTCCTGGCCTTCGACGCCGGCAGCCCCGGCCGCTTCGGCGAGCTGGGGGCGAGGATCGAGCGGGCCCCCACGGTGGTGGTCGTCGACCACCACCGCAGCAACACCGGCTTCGGGGACGTGGCCCTGGTCGACCCCGACGCCGCCGCCACCGGGGAGCTGCTGCTGCGCCTGCTGCAGGCGCTGGCGCTGCCGATCAGCCCGGCGGCGGCCACCAATCTCTACGCCGCCCTCCTCACCGACACCGGCGGGTTCCGCCACGACAACACCACCGCCGCGGTCCTGCGGGCGGGGGCGGAGCTGGCCGAGCTGGGGGCGGACCCTGGCTGGGTGGCCCGGATGGCCTACAAGTCCCTGCCGCTGACGACCCTGCGGCTGCACGCGAGCGTCGCCGCGGACGCCCGGGTCGAGTGCCAGGGCCGACTGTGCTGGAGCGAGGTCACCGCCCTCGCCCTCGCCCACGCCGGGGCCGCCATCGAGGAGACCGAGGGACTGATCGACATCCTCCAGAGTCTCGACACGATGGTGGTGGCGGTGCTGCTGAAGGAGGCCGGTCCGCGCCTCACCAAGGTGAGCGTGCGCACCCGCGAGGGGGTGGAGGCCCACCTCATGATGGCCGGCCTCGGCGGCGGCGGCCATGCGCGCGCCGCCGGCGCCGAGCTGGCGCTGCCGCTGCCGGAGGCCCGGGAGCTGGTCCTCGCCGCCGCCCGGGCGGCGGCGGCCGAGCCGGTCCCGGCTGCCGCCGCGCAGCCGGGACCGGGGTGAGCGACGGGGACCAGCGGGCGGCTGGGGCGCCGAGCCCGCCCGAGGCCGCCGCCCCCGGCGAGGGGGCGGCCGGGCCGGGCGCGGGCCAGGGGGTCGGCCGGGGCCGGCCCGGCGGCCGGCGGGCCGGGGACCGGCCCGCGGTGACCGGGATGGTCAACGTCGCCAAGCCGGCCGGGCTCACCTCCTTCCAGGTGGTGCGGGTGGTGCGCCGTGCCTTCGACGAGCGTCATGTCGGCCACGCGGGCACCCTGGACCCGGTGGCGACCGGGGTGCTGCCGCTGTGCCTCGGTCGGGCCACCCGCCTCGTCGAGTACCTCCTGAGCGAGCCCAAGACCTATCACGCGGTGATCCGGCTCGGCGAGCGCAGCGACACCGGCGACCTGGAGGGCACGGTGACCGCGGGCGCCTCCGCCCTCGCCCTTCGTGCCGCCGCGGTGGAGGCGGCGCTGGCCACCTTCGTGGGCCGCATCGAGCAGGTCCCCCCGATGCACTCGGCGGTGCGCCACGGCGGCCGTCACCTGTACGAGCTGGCCCGCGCCGGGGTGGAGGTGGAGCGGCAGGCCCGCCCGGTCGACATCCACCGGGTGGCGCTGCTGGGGTTCCGGCCCGGCCCGGTGGCGGAGGCGGAGGTGGAGGTGGAGTGCGGGCGCGGCACCTACCTGCGGGTGCTGGCCGCCGACCTCGGCGAGCGGCTGGGGACGGGCGGGGTCCTGGGCTGGCTGGAGCGCACCGCCTACGGGCCGTTCCGCCTCGCCGACGCGGTGCCGCTGGCCCAGCTGGAGGCCGCCCCGGACCCCTTCGTCCACCTCCTGCCGCCCGAATCGGCGGTGGCCTCGCTCCCGCGGGTGGACCTCCTGCCCGCCGGTGCGATGGCGGTCCGCCGCGGCCAGGGGGCCTGGCTCAACCGCCCGGCCCAGCTGGCGGCCGGAACCACGGTCCGGGCCCATGCCCTCGACGGCCGGCTGCTGGCGGTCGGCGAGGTCCACGGGGGCCACTTCCGGCCGCTCAAGGTCCTGGCGCCGCTGGGGGGCTGACGGGTGGTGGGCCGGGACCGCCGGCGGGCGTAGGGGTGGAGGTCCGCTTCGGGTTGCCCGGTCCGGCCCCGCCCGCGACGGGCCCCCCGGTGGTGGCGACGGTCGGCAACTTCGACGGCGTCCACCTCGGCCACCAGCGGGTGGTGGCGGCGCTGCGGGACCGCGCCGCCGCCGCCGGCGCCGCCACCCTGGTCGTGGTCTTCGAACCCCACCCGCGCGCCGTCCTCACCCCGGCCGCGGCCCCCCAGCTCATCACCACCCCGGACGCCCGCCGCGGCCTGCTCGCCGGCCTCGGCGTCGACCGCCTCCAGGTGGTGGAGTTCGACCACGGGGTGAGCCGACTGGGCGCCGAGGTCTTCCTCGACCGTCTCCACGGCCGCCACCGGCTGGTGGGCCTGGTCGTCGGCCCGGGGTTCGCCATGGGCTTCCGCCGCCACGGCACCGCCGAGGTGCTGGCCGCCCACGGGGCCCGGCGCGGCTACCGGGTGGAGACGCTCGCCGCGGTGGCCGACGGCGACCGCAGGGTCAGCAGCACCCTGGTTCGCGAGCGGATCGTCGCCGGCGACGTGCGGG
>Ga0307372_10003477_pt1 | contig 25059 bp, 24 predicted proteins | sample OX1MG_FD_202533 | JGI IMG/M metagenome (GOLD analysis project Ga0307372, IMG submission 202533) | Soil microbial communities from Risofladan, Vaasa, Finland - OX-1 | ecosystem: Environmental > Terrestrial > Soil > Coastal area > Acid sulfate soil | place: Finland: Risofladan, Vaasa | collected...
AGCGGATGCTCGGGTGGAGGCGGCAGCAGCGGCTCGATCCGCTCCCACAGCCAGTCCGGCATTCGCCAGCCATCGTCGCGGTCGACCAAGCCCATCTTCAACCTCCTATGTTCGATCAGTAGATCGGACATAGGAGTTCGCTGAGACTGGTCGGAGTCCTCTCTATCGGGATAGGTCCTTAGGCCGACTCGGCCTCTTGCCTCCGCGCTTTGTCTTCCAATCCCGCTGGCCACTGACCACCCAGATTGCAGACGCGTGGGCGCAGCACAAGGGCCCGAGCGTCACAGGAGCGTGGACGTCCGGTGCCGCTTGTGCCTGCCACGCCACTCCAGGGAAAGAGCGGCGCCTAATCGCTCCCCCGACGGCAGGGAACCGTCGTTAGGTGGGGATTGCCTGTGGGTTGATGGTCGACCATCTCAGGCACGCAGGAGCATAGAGGAGAGCGTCTCTAAATAGCAAGGTGCGTGTCTACAGCAACGATTGGCGCGAGTCGTCGTAGGCGAGGGGCACACCTGCACCTTCAGGAGGAACGCCTGGGTTGGATCGGGTAGGGACCGGGCTCACCCCGGCCCCTCCCACACCACCGGACATGCGGGTCCGCATCCGGCGGTTCGCGTCGCGTCCCGGAAACGACGGTAGGGGTCGGCGAATCCCTTCAGGCCGCGGTGCACCCAGTAGGCGTTGGGCAGGGAGCGGGAGAGGACTGGGGAGCCGGAGATACGCCAGTAGCCCTTGCCCGAGTAGGACCACTCACGGGCCTCTCGTTTGGGGATTCCTAGCGTCTTCAGCTTGCGCTCCCGCGTGCGGGGGCGTTTCCACTCCTTCCAGCGCACCTGCCTGAGCCTGCGTCTGAGCCAGGCGTCGAGCCCCTCGAACACCGAGGGCGTGTCGGCCAGCCCGTAGTAGTTCGCCCAGCCGACCGTGAAGCGGTTGATCTCTTCGATCCGCCGCTCCATCGAGATGCCCCACTTCCGCGAGGTCAGTCGGCGCAGGCGATCCTTGGCCCGCTCGCGGGCCTCCGGGTCGATCCGCACCTTGACCTCGTGGTCGCGTCCAAAGAAGCGAAACCCCAACAGGGCTCGCTTCCTGGCCAAGTCAACCGCCGACTTCTGACGGTTGACCTTGAGCCTGAGGCGCTGCTCGACATACTGGCTGATGCTCTTCATGACGCGCTGCCCCGCGCGCTCGCTTCCGACGTAGACCATCGCGTCATCGGCGTAGCGCACGAAGCGATGCCCCCGCTTCTGGAGCTCCCAGTCGAGGTCGTCGAGCATGACGTTACTGAGCAGCGGTGAGAGCGGAGACCCCTGAGGGGTTCCTTCCTCACTCGCGTGTACCAGCCCGCCATCCATGACGCCCGCTTCCAGGTATGCCCGAATCAGCTTGAGCACCTGTTTGTCATGAACCCGTCTTGCGACCCTCGCCATCAGAGCGTCGTGCTGAACCCGATCGAAGGAAGACACAACACACTGCCCACCTCGAAGGCTTCCCGGATCGGGTGCGGGTGGTGCGGGCGCGTCACGCATGGGAGGGCTGCTCGCTTGAGTTGATGGGGTGGATGCAGCGCGGCGGCCGCCTTGAGCTGATCCTGGTGCTGCCCGACGGCAGCCACCTGATGGTCCCCGCGGCGTGGACCGATCTGCAGGGCGCGGTCGAGCCAATGCAGACGGGAACGCTGGGCTCGCTCGAGGACCTGCTCGCGGCGCGCCGGGTGCTCGACGGCGTGCTGGGGGGTTGCGTCCTGGGGGAAGAGGATGATCGCGCCAAGACGAGCACCGAGGAGGCCGAACCTGCAGCTGCACCTCGATCTGGCGGAGAGCCCGGCACCCGCGGCGGCGCTGTGGGAGCTGTTCGGCGAGGAGCAGCGCCAGGCGGCGATGGCGCTGCTGGCGGCGTTGATGGCGCAGAGCGTCGCCGGCGAGCAGGAAAGCGAGGAGGGGCTCGGTGAGTGAGCGCGAGAAGCTCTCCGCCTCGCACCTGCGCCGAACCGCGTTCGTGTACGTACGCCAGTCCTCCCAGGCTCAGGTCGAGCGCAACGTGGAGTCCACGGCGCGCCAGTACGGGCTGGTGGAGCGTGCGGTCGAGCTGGGGTTCGCGCGCGAGCAGGTCGAGGTGATCGACGAGGACCTGGGGATCTCCGGCTCGGGGCTGTCTGACCGATCGGGGTTCGCCCGGCTGGCGGCCGAGGTGGCGCTCGGGCACGCCGGGCTGGTGCTCGGGCTGGAGGTCTCCCGCCTGGCCCGCAACAGCGTCGACTGGTACCGGCTGCTCGACCTCTGCGGCGTGACCGACACGCTGATCGGCGACGGCGACGGGCTCTACCACCCCGGCTCCTTCAACGACCGGCTGCTCTTGGGGCTGAAGGGCACGATGAGCGAGGCCGAGCTGCACGTGCTGAGGGCGCGCCTCGAAGGCGGGATCCGCAACAAGGCCAAGCGGGGAGAGCTGCGCCGCGGGCTGCCGGTCGGCTTCGTCTGGGGCGAGGCCGACGGCGAGGTGCTGCTGGATCCCGACGAGGCGATCAGCGGCGCGATCGCTGTGATCTTCGAGCGCTTCGATGAGCTCGGCTCGGTCCGTCAGGTGTGGCTGTGGATGCGCCGCGAGCGCGTCCAGTTCCCGATGCGCCGCTTCCAGGGCGCCGAGGTCCAGTGGGTCACGCCGACCTACCACCAGGTCCACAGCGTCTTGGGGAACCCCGTCTACGCGGGCGCCTATGCGTTCGGCAAGACACGCCGGGAGCGCTACGTCGACGAGCACGGCCAGCCGCGCAAGCGCATCCGTCGCCTCCCCCAGGCAGACTGGGAGGTCTTGATCTGGGAGCACCACCCCGGCTTCATCGACAAAGACACCTTCGAGGCGAACCGTGAGCGGATCGCCCGCAACACGCGCCCGCGGGCGCACGAGCCCGGCGGCGCGGTCCGCGAGGGCCAGGCGCTGCTGCAGGGGATCGCGGTCTGCGGTCGCTGCGGTCGCAAGCTGAAGGTGCACTACCAGGGCCGGCGCGGGCACCAGAGCCCCGCCTATCACTGTCCCAACAGCATCCTGGTCGAGGGCCGCGGCCACTGGTGCCTGCGGATCGGCGGCACCCGGATCGACCAGGCGGTCGCCGGCGCGCTTTTGGCCGCGCTCACCCCCGCCGGGGTGAAGGCCGCGCTGCGCGCCGCCGAGGCGCTCGAGCAAGATCACGACGCCGCACTTGCCCAGTGGCGACTGCAGGTCGAGCGCGCCGAATATGAGGCCGAGCGCGCCGAGCGCCGCTACCGGGCGGTCGAGCCCGAGCACCGCCTCGTCGCCCGCGGCTTGGAGCGCGACTGGGAGCAGAAGCTCTCCGCGCTTCACACCGCGCAGGCCGAGCTCGAGCTGCGCGAGCGCCGTCGCCCCCGCACGCTCAGCGACGCCGAGCGTGCGAAGCTCCTCGCCTTCGGCAGCGATCTCGGTCGTGTCTGGTCCGCCCCCACGACCACCGACCGCGACCGCAAGCAGCTGCTGCGAGCGCTGATCGATGAGGTGATCATCGACGCCAACCGCGAGGAGCGCCGCGCGACGCTGACCATTCGCTGGCGCGGCGGGGCGATCACCGAGCTCGCCGTGGCGCTGCCGCGCCCCCAACCGGCGATCCGCACCGACGAGGACACGATCGCCCTACTGGAGCGGCTCGCGGTCCACTACCCCGACGCCCAGATCGCTGGCATCCTCAACCGCCAGGGCCGCCGCTCGGCGACCGGGGAGCGGTTCACCGCGATCATCGTCGGCGGGCTGCGCCGCTACCGGGGCATTCCCGCCCACAAGGCGCCCGCCGAGCCGCCGGACGGGGAGCTGCTCCCAGTCGGCAAGGCCGCCGACGTCCTCGGTGTCGCGGCCTCCACGATCCACCGCTGGCTGCAGGATGGGTTCATCGCCGGCGAGCAGGACACGCCCGGCGCGCCCTGGCGCATCCGCGTCAACGAGGAGCTCCGAGCGCTGTTCGTCGAGGAGGCGCCGGCGGGCTTCGTGCCGATCGTCGACGCGATGCGAGTCCTCGGCGTCTCGCGTCAGACGGTGTTGCAGCGTGTCAAGCGCGGCGAGCTGGAGGCGCTCCACGTTCGCTGCGGACGCAGAAAGGGCTTGAGAATCAGGGTTCCGGCCGAAGAGGGCCTGTTCGACACCGCCGCCATGAACGCGGGGGCAGTGTGACGATGGCTCCAAAAACGAGTCGAGGTCAAAATCAACGCACCACGCCGCGTCATCGTTGATGAACTGGCGTGCCCGCTGCACAGCGTCATGCTGTGAGCGCCCCGGGCGATACCCGAAGCTATGGGGATGGAAATGCGGGTCAAAGACCGGCGTGAGCACCTGCGATATGGCCTGGCAGATCAACCGATCTACCACCGTTGGTACCCCCAACATCCGCTGACCGCCCGAGGGCTTGGGAATCATCACCCTCCTGACGGGCTGCGGCCGGTAGGTACCCGCATCGAGCTCTGAGCGGAGCGCCGGCCAGTGATCTTTCAACCACGGCCCAAGCTCCTTCGTGCTCATCCCGTCGATGCCAGGGGCACCGGCGTTGTGCTCGACCCGTCTGAGCGCCTCGGCGAGATTCTCACGGGAAATGAACTGCTCCCACAAGCTCGCCTCGGCGGGGTGAGGTGCGGGGTCGCCATGCGCCGGGGATGGACTCTGCTCTGGCCGGGAACCTTCGGGCTTCACCCTCCGGCCCTCCCGCCCAGACCCCTTGCGGGGTTGGCTGCCTTCAACGTCCATCCCACGAGCACGAGCGTCCTAGACCTCGGCTTCGCGTTCAGCCCTTCCCGGCGATCATCGATCCCGCCGGTACTACGGCGTCTGCTGACTTCTCCACGGTGAGCAACGTCCTTTCGGACGCCACCGTCCCATCCCACCCGGCGAGCACGCCAAGCGTGACCGGGCATCTTGGGACACCCGTGGAGACCTCCCCGGATAACCTCCAGCAACCTTCCTCGCGCACCCACCGCGTCTACGTGACGGCCCCTTGATGACAACGGGCTTCGCCGTAACCGGCCAGCTCGCCCGGACCGCCCCGCCTTATACGCGCAGCACAGCGGAGCCTGAACAGCCTCGCTGCGCCATGTGTTCCTAGGGTCGCAATTTCGCCTCCGGCTTCCTTCCCACCCCGCCTCACGACGACGCAGTTGCCATTGACTTGTGGTTGGTGTCATCTCCTCCACAGGGGACTTGCACCCCCGAGCTGCTGGTCATGCCGGGCGTACCGATAGAGAGGCCGGCGTCCGCCGACCTCTCCTCTGTCTTCAGAGACCGCTCGCGGCGCTTGTCAGAGAGAAGACGACAAGGATCAGGGCAGCGGTCATCAGCAGCCCTCCGAGAAAGAAAAAGGCGCTGAGAACCCCGGTGGAGGGGTCATCGATTCCGTGCGGATGCTCGGGATCGAGACGAACCGTGCCGGGATGGTGCTCCTCGGCAATGAAGATCCGGGCCGCGGCCATCGCCGAGCGCTGGTCGCGATGGTTACTGACTGCGATCGGATCTCCACCGTGCATGACGTCCCAACCCGACAAGGTGTTGGGGACCACAACGAAATCGGCCATCAGAATCACCTCCTGATTGAGCGCCGGCTCTCCGTCGGGACTGGCATCCGGTGGGGGCCTGCCCGTTGCATTTCGGTCGGGGGACGAGGCCAGCGCCAGCCCGCGTCGAGGGGCGCAGTGCGCAACTCCCAGGATAGCGCCAAGCGGCGGGTTGGGAGCCTCTTTTCGCCACCGCGGCCGAATCGACGATGCTTTCGGCGGATGAGCGACGTTGCACTCTTCGGCCACCTGTTGGGGGTGCTTTTATTCGGATCGGGCCTCGTCATTACCGGTGTCGCCTTCCAATCGGCACGGCGGCGCGAGCGAGCGGCAGAGGTAGCCCTTCTCCTTGGCCAGGCGACGTTCGGGGTGATGCTGGTGATCCCGGGCGGCCTGGTGCACTTGGCCTGCGGCCTCTGGTTGGTTCAGCTGGAGGACGTCGGCTCTGGCGCCGGCTGGGTCGTTGCGGCGATCTTCCTTTTCGCGGCCTCGCTCCTGCTCGGCGGCCTTGGGGACGGCAGCCGAAGCAGGCACGCAGGCTGGCGCTGAGGCTTGCCGAGGAAGGTGGGGAGGTCGACGCCGAGCCTCAGAGCGCTGCTCGATGACCCGCTTTCGCGGATCGCCAACCACGCCTCGGCCGCGCTGGTGCTGGGGATTCTCGCGCTGATGGTGTTCAAGCCGTAGACCAGCCAGCTCGACCGCGCTGCGGCGGTGTTCGACCTCGCGCCCCTGTCCTCTGTCGTATCGGCTCCACCGTCACTCCCCTCGCTCCCGACTGGCGCTGCGCGTTTCTCGGTTTGTCGATCTTGATTCTTCCCTCCCGGTACCCAGTCCCCCTCCCCCCGCTCTGCAACTGTCCATCCACCCTCCTTTTCCGCTTGCCGGCGGCACCGTCAGCACAGCTGCCGAACGTGGACGCTCACCGATTGAGGGGCGGGCGGCGGAGGGATCGACGAGGCTGAGTGGACCCTCTGGCCATCCGGCTAGGGGAAACTGGACGGCCGGCCATTGCCGACGGCTACGTCCGCGTCGAGAATGCGTCCATGATCAAGGCAGAGGATGTCGTCGTACGTGACGCCGCACCGGTTGACATTGAGGGGGTGTGCGGGATCTACAACACAGCGATTGCCGAACGGAGGTCGACCTTCGAGACGGAACCTCACAGCGCTGGGGACTTTGAGGAGAGGATTGGGGCAGATCGATTTCCGTTCCTGGTGGCCGAGGCCGACGGCGTGGTGATCGGTTGGGCGGGCCTTGCCTCCTACAATCCTCGTCCCTGTTATGCCGGGATCGGTGAGGCGAGCGTCTACGTCGCGCCAGAGGCAAGGGGGCGGGGCGTGGGCAGCGCGCTGACCAAAGCGCTTGCGGTCAAGGCTGAGGGCAACGACTTCCACAAGATGGTGGGCAAGCTGTTCACCGACAACGTGGCGAGCATCCGGCTGGTCGAGCGATGCGGGTTCTCGTCGGTGGGGACGCACCGTCGGCACGGGCGGCTCGATGGAGAGTGGCGGGACGTGTTGGTGGTGGAGCGGGTGTTGGGGGAGGTGGGGTGCGAACACCGGCCGTCTTCGCCGCTTCGCTCAATCCGCGCGTCCTACGACCGAGGGGAGAGGTGATAATCGCCGACAGCTTCGGGCCAAAGACGCCTTCCTACGTACCTCGCGAAATGCTGCGCCGGACCTTCGGGTGTAGTGGAATTGACGTTATTGCCAGCGGCGAGGCAGGCGCAGGCGTGTTTTGGATAGGTCCGAGACGAGATCGCGTCAATCGGGGTGCTTCGTAAGTGCATCGGACCCAGAAGGCGCCCGGCGATTCAGTTGCCGAGAGCGCAGCGACGGCAAAAGAGCACGGCCACACCCACGGGTTGGTCGATGAGAGCATCAAGCGCTCGCGGGAGGGATTGAAGGCTGTCGCCCTATCGCTGCTTGTGCTGGCGCTCGCCGCGGGCGCCCAGACGATCGTCTTTCTCGCCAGCGCCAGCGTCGCCCTGCTGGCGGACCTGATCCACAACTTCGGCGATGCGAGCACCGCGATTCCACTCGGCGCCGCCTTCCTCCTACGCTCCCGTCGGGCTGAGCACTGGGCCGGGCTCTTTGTGGTGGCGGCGATCTTCGCCTCGGCCTGCGTGGCTGCGGTCGAGGCGATATTGCGACTGATCCACCCGCAGAGCCCGACGCACCTGACCGCGCTCGCTGTCGCGGGGTTGATCGGCTTTGCCGGCAAACCGGGTGGCGGCCCAGATCCGAACCCGAGCCGGCGAGTGCCTTGCGAGCCCCGCCCTGATCGCCGACGGCAACCATGCGCGGGTCGATTCCTACGTCAGCCTGGCCGTTGTCGCGACCGCCGCATTCGTTGCGCTCGGATTGCCAATCGCAGACCCCTTGATCGGACTGGCGATCACCGCTGTGATCCTCAAGATCACCTGGGACCGTGGCGGACGGTCACCTCCCGCCACAGTTAAGGCCATCGCGAAGATGCGCGGCCCGATGGCCTGGGAACGGTGGCGCTGGTGACGTGTTGCGGATCTAGCAGCGCAAACGCCAAGAGCTCCACTTCGCTTAGCTGGGCGAGACCGATATCGGCCGAGAATGCTGTGCCGATCGTGGGGAGCAGAGAGGCATGAGCGCCTATGCGATGCAGACCGGCCCGCCTGGGCCGGTCTGCATCGCAATTTCGCTTCGCTCAGATACCGCGCGGGTGTGGCATGTGATCGCGGAGGTGCATGTCCTCCAGCACCTTGGGGAGATAGAGGAGACCGCAGACCCCGACCACGGCGTAGATGACGTCGGTCAGCGTGCCGCTGCCGAATACCTCTGAGAGCACGTTCGTGTTGAACAACCCGACCATGCCCCAGTTGAGTGCGCCGAGCGCGATTATGAGGACCGCGACCGGCTCGAACCGCTTGAGCATCTCCATCTCTTCCTCCTTGGAGATAGTGCGGATAGTTACGACAAAATACACCTGAAAGCGGTGCTTGTTACCGCCACCGACGAGTGGAGAGAGCCGCCCTCGACTCACTCTTCCCGCCCCGATCTCCCGTTCGGGCAGCTGCCCGGTCGTTGCGGACCTGAACCTTCGGCCGACGTGGTGTCTCTTGCCGAAAACGATGGCCGTGAAGGATTTCAGGCTCCCGTGGGGAAGCGCCCGAACGAAAGTACTGAACGTCACAAAAAGGAGCCATCCCGTGTCTTATCCAGTCACCTTCGAAGCCAACTACGTCGAGCGGCGCAACCGGTTGACCACCTTCTTCCGGCTGATCCTGGCGATTCCGCTCACGATCTGGCTCTATGTGTACGAGATCGTCGCCTCCATCGCGCTGGTGATCGCGTGGTTTGCGATCGTCATCACCGGCAACTATCCCCGCGGCCTCTATGACTTCGTCGCGGGGTTCGTCCGCTTCCTGGCGCGCTTCACCGCCTACACAGTCCTGCTGTGCGACCCCTACCCTTCTTTTGGCGGCTCCGATGACCCCGCCTATCCGGTACGGATGGACTTCCAGCGACTGGAGAGCTACAGCCGCGCGAAGACTTTCTTTCGCATCATCCTCGCGATTCCGATCCTGGTCCTGCGCTACGTTATGGCACTGCTGCTTGAGATCGGCGCAATCGCGGCCTGGATCGTGATCGTGATCACCGGAAAGATGCCGCGGGGCCTGTTCGACCTGATGGTTCTCGCCAATTCCTATTGCGCACGCTCAGATGCCTACGTCTGCCTGTTGAGCGAGACCTACCCCCCGTTTCAGGACGAGCAGACGCGTGCCGCTGGAACGCCGGACCCACCGGCTGGACAGATGCCCTCGCAGCCTCGCTGATCAGGACGAGGTCGGAGTGGCAAAAGCGAGGTCCTCGAGGCGGTTGGCGAGGCGGTCGATGAGGGCTGCGTAGCGCTCGATCGGCTCATCGTCTGAGCGTTCACCCCAGCCTGCGATGTAGGGGATCGAGCTGGGTGAGGTGTCGAGGCCGAGGGAGGCGCAAACGGCGAAGGCGACGGACTCCACCACTACCTCCTCCTCGAAATAGGGGAGCTTTGGGTCCTCGGGCCGGCGATCGTGGCGGACGAGGGCGTGGGCCAGCTCGTGCACGAGTGTCTGGACCTGGGCGTTGGCGGAGAAGAACTCGCTCAGCACGTCGATGACGAGGCGGTCGGTGGCCGGCTCGAGGTAGCCGCTGGCCGCGCCGGAGACCGGCTCAACAGTGACGCTGAGTCCGAGCGAATGGCCGAAGGCTACGAGAGGACCGAACAGGTAGGCGAGGCCATCGCCAACAACGGACTCTGAGGGAGGATTGAGCGGGATCGGTCCGCCGGGGAAATCGGGCAGGGGGTCGACCTGGGAGCAATCGAAGACGGCGACCAGATTGAAGTAGGTCGGGGGCCTCTCATGAGGATTGGCGCCGGCCTGCTTCCACTCGGCGATTTGCTTCTTGGGGGGTGGACAGGGAGCCCAGATCCGGATGCCCCTCTCCCCCCTGCGCACGGCGTAGCCGAGCTTCAGCCAGGCCCTGAAGCCGGCGACGCGGGTTGCCTCGGGGCATTGGTGGGCAATCAGGAGCTGGTTGTGGAAGCTGTAGGTGTGGAAATGGCGGCGCACTGTGAGCCAGCGCCGCCAGCCCTCGCCGCTGCGCAGGGCATCGACGGCCTCCTGCATCTGGCGACGCTCCCGCGCCCGCCGTGTCGATCGCTGCTCCTCGGTGAGGGCGCGACCTCGGGTGCGGGTGGCGCTCAACGGAACCGCGCTCCCCAGTTGAGGTTTGGCTTGCGTTTGGGAAGCCGGGTCATTGCCTCCATGACGACGCCGGAGATGAATTCGATCCCCCCTCCAGCAGGCGCTCGATGCGCAGCGCGATCGGTGGGTGGCTGGCCGCCTTGATCAGAAGGCCGGGCTGTGGCACGTCGAAGGGCTGCTCGAAGTCGGCGAGGTGGCGAGCCAGGTCCTCGGCCTGACCGAGGCTCGCTGCGTAAGCGTCGGCTGCATACTCGCGCGAGCGCCAATGGGCGGCCCAGAGCGGGCTCAGCAAGCCCTGGACGAAGCTGCCCGCCGGCGAGGCGCAGCGACCAGCGCAACAAGCCCCACAGCAAGCGGCCCCCGGGTTCCTCACGGGACCCCACCCCACCCTCTTTCCCGGCGGGGCCGGACTGCACCGGCGCGAGCGGGTCTCCCCAGAGCGCGAGCCGGTTCAGCGCCTCGCTGAGGCGTCCGTCGAGGCTGTCGGCATGGCCGAGCTCGTGGGCGAGGGCGGGGGCCAGCGATTCGGACTCGATCAGGGCCCGGCTGAGCAGCACAGTCGTGCCCCGGACTGCCGCACCCGGCAGCGGGTCATCGAGGATGAGCCAGGCGGTCGGGTCAGGAAGAGTGGGGTCGGCGCTGCGCAGCAGCGCCATCGCATCGGCCAGCGCCTCGGTCTCGGTGGCGCTGGGACGACGTGCGCCGAGCCGCCGCCCCCACACCCAGCCTCGTCCGGGCCAGAGAAGACCGGCCACAGACCAGGCGAGCGGCGCGAGGGCGCCGACCCAGGCAAGCGCTTCGGCGCTCATCCCGATGGGGACGAAAGCCCCCACGGTCGCGGCTCCGAGGTAGGTGAGGAGCCAGCGGACCGGCACCCCAAGCATCGCCTCTCCAGAGATCGTCAGCAGATAGAGCGCGCATCCGGCTGCGGCTCCCGCAGAGATGGCCCGGTTGCGGCGGTTGACTGGAGCGTTCTCCGTCTGGGCGTGCATGGGCGATCCACTGCACGCTTGCGTGCTACCCGGTGGGAGTCCTGCGCGCCCGGGCGGGAATCGATCGCCGGCGCCATTTGGCCGGGGGAGTACTTCACCAACTGATCTCTCCGCACGGAACTGACTCTGTTGAGCCGCGATGAGGCCGACGGACTGGGCTCGCGAATGCCGACCTGTTCGACCCGGTCTCATCCCGGGAGCGAGGCAGGGCCACAGAGGCCTCATCTGGGATTTATGCTCGCGGCGTCGCTCTATGTCCTTTGTGCGGCGAGATTGTCCAGTCCGTATGCCAACCCATACGGTACGGCCTCCGGCATATACATCGGCTTTGAAGATCCGACGTTCGAGGGGTCTTCACCTCTCCAGACCAGCACCCGGGCCTTCTCGATCTCCTGCACCGGATCAATCGCCGTTTCAGCCTCTTCGAACTCCTGCAACTGCTCTGAGTAAACCTCGTCGAGCACCCTGATGCTGTGGCCCTGGATCCGGGCCAGACGCTGAAGGCTCATACCCGAGGCAAGCATCAGCGCCGAATGGGTGTGGCGGCCGAGATCGTAGGGCCGGGTCCGATGCAGGCCGTGGACGCTCTCACGCACCTGATCGGGATCGTCCAGGCCATCCCGCCACTCCGCCCAGCCGGCCTCGACTCGTTCCAGGGCCGGGACGAAGTGACGGGATCGGTAGTTTCGCCAGTCGGTCTCGACGTAGTGCTGGCCACTCTCGGGTTTACGGAAGATCCGCTCCAGCGGCCCGTCACCGCTTCGCCGGCGCAGGGCATCAAGATCCTCCTTCAGTGGGCCGAGCAACGGCGCCGAACGATCGCCCTGGTTCTTGGTCCGCTCGATGATCCTGTCGTCACTGAGTCGCTTGGTCAGGACAACGATCTTCCTCTCGATGTCCGGCCAGCCAAGCGCCAGGGCATCTTGAGGTCTACAGCCGGTCATCATCATCAGGCTGACCAGAGCCGCGTCGCGCATCGCCATCAGCTCCTTGGCCGGATTGAAGCGCAGCGAATTGACGAGCAGCTCGTAGCGCACCTTCTCGACGACGACCGGCCCCCAGACCCGCGGCCGCCGCCGCGGCCTTTGCTTGGGTCGCTCAAGCAGCGCCACCGGGTTCCCGCGCACCCCCGTCACCCGCGGGCGCAGAGCTGCCTCTTTGAAGATCCGCGAGAGGATGCCCATCGCCTTGACGATCATGTCTGGGCCGCGACCTTCGCGCTCCAGCTCCTCCTGCCAGACGACGAGCGTTTCTGCGTCGATCTCTGCGATCGGCGCCCCACCCAGCGCCTCGAGGATGTGCTTGTTGTAGATGACGACGTCGCGCTTCCAGGTCTTCTCGCTCACCCGTCGTCTGGCCTTCGGCGCCCATACGTCGGCGACGAATTCGGCCAAGCTCAGCCGCACGGCGCTCACCCTGGCCAGGCGACCCTTCGCCACCTGCCTTTCACGGACCCTGGCGTAGAAGGCCCGCGCTCCACCCTCGCCGGCGACTCTGACGAAAGAGCGGCTGAGGTGTTTGCCGCCTTCTTCCCAGCGCACGCGGTAGCGCTTTTCCCCGTTCAGGCTCAGGTAGTACTCGAAGCCCTGCTCTTGGCGAGGCATTGTCAGCGGAGCGCGAGGTCGGAGAGCCGCCGTTCGCCAGGTAGATCAGAGAGCGGGGGTGAATCCGTTTCTGCACCTCGACCTCCACCAGCCATCGCTCCCAGCTGACGTCTGAGATCTGGATCGTGCCATGGTTGGTACCAGAGGGTCGAATCGCTGAGAGCTCGCCTTTGGCGATAGCGGCGAGAATCGCGCGGTATGGAACCCGGGAACGACTCGCCCACTCCATAGCTGTCCAGAAGACTTGGTCGCCTTGAGTACTCATGCCCGCAGGACGTTCCGTGGTCCCATTTCGTCCCATCCCCTGCGCGCCAGATTCGCGCAGGGGTCCTCTTGCGTCGTTCTTGTGCATTGGTCCTCTCCTTGTCTGTTGGGTCTGCCTCCCGTGGCCGGGGCGCCGCGCGGCGGGCCCGGAAGCGGAGCGAAGCGACGGCGAAGAGTCGACGTCAGCCGACTTGCAGGGCCCAGCGGCGGTGCCAGGCTGGAGGGGCAGACCGAGCGAGGACAACGGGGAGTGCCCGTTTGCAGGTCTCGCGGAGTCCCCCTGGCGATCAGGTGTCGGGCGAACCCCGGAACGGACAAGGTGGGGCCAAGCGCATCGAAAGCGAGCGGATACCTCGTCTGCGCCGGGACACAGGGAGCCCGCTCAACCTCAATCAGGCCGAGGCGATCACTCTCAGTCACGAGCTTATGGCGCTCCCCGCGCGGAGACCGGCGACCCCTGAGAGCAAGCGTGCTGCCCGGTGATTTCCTCCCATTCAACGGGAGGAGCCTGGATTTCCGCGCCTGGGAAGTACCATTTTCGCCGAACTGAGCGCGGCTCGATGGGGGCTAATTTTGGCTTTGTAAAGCCAGAAACAGGGCTCAGCCGGCGGCCTCAAAGCCGGGATTACCATGGAAGTGCTCTACCAACTGAGCAATCCGGGCGGGATCGGCGATCCTAAGGTCTGGAGACCGCGACCGGCTGAGGACGGAGTACTGCAACTGGCTCATGAACGGCGATTCGGCAGAACGCGGCGACGCAACGCCCCCGAGGACGGGTCGGCGGGCAACCGCCGGCCTCTGCGATAGCTGTGCCCACCAGCGCCTCGTACCCACCACGCGCGGCTCGGTCTTCTCGCTTTGCGAGCGCTCGCGAACCGAGGATGGGTACCCGCGCTATCCGCAGACTCCGGTTCTCGCCTGCCGCGGCCACGAGCCCCGGCGGGCGATCTCCACCGACCCGGCTTGACGCTCATCCCGGCGCCGGCGCGGCGTTGGGGTGCCGAGTCGCGGCAGCCGGCTACTCCGCCAGGTCGGGAATGTGGCGCTCGATGTGCTTGGCGAGGGTCTGCCGAACCCAGCGCTGGGTCTCGGCGTCGGCCATCCGGTAGCGGCCGAGCAGCATCTTCTGGTCGCTCAGCGGCAGCCCGGAGATCTCCCAGCGGACCGCCAGCCGCTCGAACATGGCCTCCGTGCGGCGACGCCAGGCATCCTCCTGCGTGGCCGCGGCACCTCCGGTGGACTCACCGATCTTGGCGATCGTGCCGGCGCTCAACGTCTGGCGCAGAGTCAAGCTGTTGCCATCCTCATCGGTGTATTCGACGGTCGGCATCTCCCGGGGGGGCCGCTTCCTCCTGCGCTTTGACATGGAGGAGAGATTAGGCGCCTGGTTGATCCTCACGTCGGCGCGTAGAGTCCGGCGAACCCGCCGCTCTGACCTGGAGGAACCGATGTCCACCACCGCGCCAATGATCACCGGGGTCGATTTCGTCCCGGTTCCCACGCGTGACCTCCCCGCCGCGATGAGGTTCTACGGCGAGACGCTCGGCATGCCGCGCTCGATGTACATAGAGGGCAAACCGTTTGCCGAGTTCGAGACGGGGAACCTGACTCTCAGCCTCATCGAGCCCGACAGGATGGGCCTCGAGTACGCGCTCAACCGCAACCACATCGCGCTGCACGTCGACGACGTGGCGAGCGCGCGGGCTGAGCTGGAAGGCCGCGGTGTGGCCTTCGCGGGCGAGACACTCGACACCGGCGTGTGCCACATGGCGTTCTTCTCCGACCCTGACGGCAACGCGCTGATGCTCCACCACCGCTACGCCCCTCGCGAAGCGCAGACGTAGAGCGCTACCGAACGATCCTCAGCTTGACGACGCGGGTCCGCTTGGAGCCGTAGAGCGTCGATGTCTCCTGGGCTAAGACCGTCTTGGCCGCCGCCAGCTTTTGCCTGTAGGCCGCTCTCGGCCGCAGCGACGCGATCGCCGAGCGCCCGGTCCTCAGCTTGAGGCTGGCCACGAGGCTCTCGACCGTTCCCCGGTGCTTCCTGCTCACAACCTGCAGCTTGAACTTGCAGACTCCTTGCCCAGCCCTCCGCGGGCAGCTGAGGCGAACACCGGGATAGTCGACCTTGACAATCTGGGAAGAGCTCGCCAACGGCGACCCGTTGCAGAGTGCGGTCTGCCCGGTGAAGACGAAACCGGTGGAGCAGCCTTGGTCATCGGTCAGCGTCAGCGTCGCCTTGTAGATGCCCGGGGCGTGGTAGGCGTGCCGCGCAGTGATACCGGCGCTGAGATCCTGCGTCCCGTCGCCGAAAGCCCAGTCATAGCCCGCGATCGTCCCTTCGGGGTCGCTCGAAGCGGAGGCATCGAAGGCAACCGGCACTTCGGGCCGGGCGGTGAGATGGGTGAAGGAGGCCTGCGGGGGTTGATCGGGAACGATGGCGATCTCGAAGGCCGAGGTCCCCGCGACGACCGTTGCGGGGACGACGACCTGGTTCGTCTCCGTATCGATCTCCGAGACGAGACTCGACCCTTCGACCGTGTAGTAGGCGACCGACCCGTCCGGCGCGATCGCGATCGCTTCGGGGTGACCTCCGACCGGGATCGGCGTGCCCACTGCCTGGTTCGACTGGGTGTCGATCGGCGAGACCGTGTGCGACTCGGCGTTGGCGACGTATGCGCTCGAGCCGTCAGGTGTGATCGCGATCGCGTCGGGCCCTTTGCCGACTTCGATAGGCGTACCGACGATGTGGTTGGTTTGGAGGTCGAGCACGGCGACGCTGTCGGAGGTCTCGTCGGCGATATAGGCGGCGCTACCGTCCGGAACGATGGAGATCGCCCGGGGATAGCCGCCGACCTCGATCGGCGTGCCGATCACCTGGTTGGTGCTCGTATTGATCATCGAGACCGAGTTCGATTCGGCGTTGGCGACGTATGCGGTCGAGCCGTTCGGGGCGATCGCGATCGCGTCCGGCCCTTTGCCGACCTCGATCGGCGTGCCCACCGCCTGATTCGTCTGGGTGTCAATCGCCGAGACGGTGTTCGATCCGCGGTTTGTGACGTAGGCCGTCGAACCGTCCGGTGTGATCGCCATCGCATCAGGATCGTGCCCAACTTCGATCGGCGTGCCGATCACCTGATTGGTTCGGGTGTCGATCATCGAGACGGTGTTCGATTCGGCGTTGGCGACGTATGCGGTCGAGCCGTTGGGCGTGATCGCGATCGCATCCGGAAGCCTGCCAACAGGAATCGCCGAGCCGTCGGTCAGGCTCGTCTGAGTGTCGAAAGCAGAGACGTTTTCGGAGCCTGCGTTGGTGACGTAGCCGGTCCGCGCAAATGCGCCGGAGGCAAAGACAGCCAGCAGGATCAGCATTAACCCGGAGGCGAGGGGAAGGCCGCGGGGGAGATGTGTCGTGGCCCGTCGTAGGTCGAGCACGGCCGAAGTGTAGGCACGGCGCGAGCGATTGACAATCTCCGCCTTCTCTGGCGTAAAGTCGACCCGGTGACCGAAGCACGACGAGGGACAAGAGCATGTTCGGGAGCGATGGCCCTGATAACGGTCGCGGCCGCGCTCGCCCTGAGTCCCGGCCTGGCGAGCGCCGCACAGACCTATTACGTCGCGCCGGCGGGGACGGGCAGCGCCTGCACCCAGGCGGAACCGTGCAGCCTGAGTCAGGTCCTCGCGACCCCGACCACGAGCGGCGACAAGGTCGTGCTCGCCGGGAACGAAGGTACATACGGATCGGCCGGATTGCCGACGAGCGCCGGGATCGACATCCCCGCAGGAGTCACCTGGACCGGCGCTCCGGACCAGTCGATGCCGATCATCTATTCACAGCCATCCTCCCCATCCGTCGCCGGGGTATCGCTCGAAGGTTCGGGCTCAAAGCTGACGGACCTCGACATCGAATACAGCGGCAACGCCGCCGCGCTCTCCGCCAAAGGCGGCTCGGTCGAACGCGTTCTGGCACTCTCCGGGCTCAGCGGAGACGGTTGCAACCTCGCCTCCGGGCCGCTAGTCGTCAGGGACTCGGTCTGCAGCGGCCGCAACGGCCTCTTCACCGAAGTTGTCGGAAGCGGCCCGGAGTCGCTGACCCTGCGCAACGACACTGTCTACGGGAACGCCGAAAGCGGCTATTCCATCCTCACCGACGGGGTCGAAGTCACCATCTCCGCGACCAACACGATCATCCACAGCGAAGGGACGGGGCAAGACATCGCAGCAAAGGTGCTTACCGGATCGATCGACTTCGGACTCGAATACTCCAACTACGCACACGTCTCAAAGAAAGGGGGGGCCGTCGTCACCGATCCGGGCAGTGCCACCAACCAGATCGCGCCGCCCTTCTTCGTCGACGCGGCGGCCGATGATTTCCGCGAGGCCGGCGATTCGCCAACGATCGACGCCGGTGTGAACGAATCCGCCAACGGGGAAACGGATCTTGCCGGGAACCCTCGGGCATTGCCCGGCCATCTCGCCTGTGGCCAGGAACCGCCTCCGGCGATCACCGACATCGGCGCCTATGAGTTCGTGCCCGTGGCACCCCCCTGCGTGCCTCCGCCTGGAAACGAAGAAAGGCCGCCCCACGCGCCGAACACGCGGATCATCGGGGTCAGGGTCCGTCATCACGTGGCGTCCTTCAGGTTCAACGCGGCCAGGATCACCAGCTTGATTAGCTTCCAATGCGAGCTCGCCGAGGAGCCGTTCAGGCCCTGCAATTCGCCGAAGACATACACCCATCTGAAGCCCGGCACGTACCGCTTCACGGTGCGGGCGGTTGGCCAACCTGGCGGAATCGACCTGACCCCAGCGGTGCGCAGCTTCCGCATCAGGCCGCGCGGATAGGCTCGCCAGCCCCGCCGATGGATTTGCCCGTTGCTCAGGCGACTGCGTCGACCCTCACCGCCAGCTCAAAGTCCGCCGCGGTGAGCCCTCCCTCGGAATGGGTCGAGATGGTCACCGTGACCTTGTCCCAGGAGATCTCGATGTCCGGGTGGTGGCCCATCTCCTCCGCAGGCACGACGAGGCCCCGGACGAACTCGACGGAGCCGATGAAGTCGCCGCGCTCGAAGGTCTTGGCGATTGCGTCGCCGCTTCGCTCCCAGCCGGGCAGGACGTCAATCCGCTCCTCGATCTCGGCATCGCTCAGCAGCGTCATCGACCTGCATTATCACCGACGCGCGGTGATTCTCGTTCAGAATCACCGGATGACCCCGGAGGACCACTCCGCATGCCGGCAATGGGTCCGCGCGCTCGGGTCCTCCGCGCTTCAGGACTCCACGCGCCGATGATCCTTTTGGCCAAGGTCCTGCTCGCCCCGTTGTGCGTCGTCGCGGTCTCCCTCGCCGGCCGGCGCTGGGGGACGGCGATTGCCGGAGTCCTTGGGGGCCTTCCGGTCGTCGCCGGCCCAATCTTGCTGGTGATCACATTGGTGCACGGGCCCTCCTTCGGCGCGGACGCCGCCGCCGGGACGCTGCTCGGCCTCTGCGCCCTCGCGACCTTCGTCGTCGTCTATGGCCGGGTGTCCGCCAGCCTCGGCCCCGCGGCGAGCGTGATCTGCGGCTGGACGGGATTCCTCGCCGCAGTGGCGGTGCTCGACCAGATCCAACCGCCGGACCTGATCGCCCTTGCCCTGGCCGGAGCCAGCTTCGCCATCGGCCTGGCAATGCTGGCGGCGCCGGCCGCAGAGCCCGCCGAGATCGGCGCCTTCCCCCTTTGGGACCTCCCCGCCCGCGGGCTGGCGGCGATGGGGCTGGTGCTCGTCCTCACCACCGCCTCGGGCTCGCTCGGCCCCAACCTCAGCGGCCTCCTTGCCCCGTTCCCGATCATCACCAGCGTCCTCGCCGTCTTCACTCACGCTCACGGCGGGAGGGCCCAGGTGCGCGTCCTGTTGCGAAACTTCCTGGTCGGCTTCTACGGCTTCGCCAGCTTCTGCTTCGTCCTCGCCATCGGCCTCGGCCGGCTCGGCTCGGGTGCCGCCTTCCTCGTGGCAATCGCGGTCGCCGTCACGGTGCAGGCAGCGGTCTTCGCGCTGCGCAGCAGGCTAGTCGCGAGAACCGCCGCCGAGCCGGCCCTGGAGCACGCCGGCTGAGGCCCTGGCCGCCTCTCTAATCCACTGCCATCTGAGTTTTCATCGATGGCGGTGCTTCTTCGGTTTCTTCACCCTGACGCACCTTTGCCTACCGTGAACCGTCTTCTTCTTGAAGCCCTTCTTGCACTTCTTCCGTGAAGGGACTGCGGGGGGGATCGCCACCGCCTGCACCTGCACCTGTAGGGCGTTGCTTATCGCCGTTCCCGAGCCACGATCGTTTATCGCCGTCACCTGGCAGGCCATGACCTGACCCACATCGGTGCCCTGAACCCCGTAGGTACTTGACGTCTGCCCTGCGACCGGAACGCCGTCGCGCAACCACTTGTAGGAGTAGGAAGTTGGGCTGTTGATCCACAGACCGGAGGAACAAAAAAGGGTGTTCCCTGGCACCGGCGTCCCCGAGAGCTGCGGAGCGCCGGCGCTGGCCGGCCAAAGTGACGATACGCGAACCATCTGGGCGTCAATGCCCGGATGCATCCCCGAGGCCCCGGTAGAGACCGGATCGGCCTGGCTAAAGGTTGACTTGTCGTTGTAGTACTGGTCAACGTAGCCCGAGTTTTCGTATTCCGCCAAGAACAGGACCTTGTATTCGCCGGCTGGCAGTCCCGCCACCACGTATTCACCACCGGCACCCGTGAGCGCGCAGGCGACATACTTGGGTGCGTCCTTTTCCAGCGCGCAGACCACCACTTCTTCGATCGTGGCATGGTTGGAGGCATCGCTCACCGTGCCGGTGATCGTTTCACCGCCTTCTTCCATCGCCGCATCGATGCCGGTGAAAGGTGAGCCCAGCGTAACCTTGATCGGTTCGGCCCCTGCGAATGTCAACTGGTCTTTGTAGAACTGGGTGACGAAATTGAGACCTCCGAGATCGGCGAAAAAGACGACCTTATATTCCCCCGCGGCCAATTCCTTGATCGTGTATTCGCCACTTGATTCGGTGGATGCGCATTCTGGTTCGTGTTCTTCGACCCCGACCTCATACGCACAGACTTCGGCGCCTTTGATCGGTTCCGCGGTGGAGGCGTTGGTCACCGTGCCTTTGATCGAGCCCGTGCCGGCCGCGCTGGCCGTCGGCGGCGCAAGGAGCAGGCCGCAGAGGGTGAGGGCAAGGGCCGCGAGGGCAGCTACGAGCGCTGGATGGGTCGCGCTTGGGTTGTGTGTGCGCCAAGAGCCCCCAATCGTCTGCAGATCCATGCCGCCCCTCTCATTCTTCCTCGGTTTCGCTCGCCTTCGCGCGAGCGCACGCTCACCGCGCAGGCTACAGGCCGGCTGGCCCCGATCGGGTGCGCAGCCGCGAGGTTTCTCCTTTTGAGGAGAGAGAATGGTCAAAATCAAGGGCCCCTACAACGCCCGCTCTCAACCGGCGAAATGCCTGGCGGCGATTTGGTCGATCGTGCCCTTGGTGCGCCTGGTCGATTGGCCCAGGATGGTGTCGATCGCCTTCAGGTCCAGGAGCGAGTCGAGCATGCCACCGCTGGGGAGCCAGTAGAGCTCGCGGCCGCGAGCAGCGAGGCGATCCTCCTCGGTCTCCATCGCCAACACCTCCTCGCGCGCGGCGGCCGCCGGCGCACTCAACAGCATCGAGAGCTGGAGCTTTCCCGCCGAAGCTGTGACCAGGTCCGGATCGAAAGGGTCATAAGCCCGGATCTCCCCTACCTCGGCGGCGCTGCGCAGGAACACCGGCACCTCGTAGCCCAGGGCCTCGGACAGGCCGGTCTCGATCCTCTCTGTGAGCGCGACCGTGCCGTCGCCCTTCTCGGCGGCGAAAATCACATTGCCGCTGGCCCGGAAGGTGGCGACTTCGGCCAGGCCCATCGCCTCGAAGCGCAGCCGCAGGTCCTCGTTCTTTATCCGGTGGCCGCCGACGTTCATCCCCCGCAGGAAGGCCACGTAGCGCCTCATGCACAGACCTTAGTCTTGGGGCCGTGGACAGAAAGCTTGGCCGGAGAGAGCGACCGTCCAGAGCGCGGATCACGCTCGCGCTGGCGCTTGTCGCGATCGGGCTTGTGAGCCTGGACGACCAGCTCGCAAGCTCCTCCACCGGCGGGGGCACCCCGGTCACCTCGCGGATCGTGGTTGGCTGCACCGCGGGCCGCGGGGGTCCTCTGATGCAGGGTCCGCGCTCCCGCCGCGTGGTCGCGCTGACCTTCGACGACGGGCCGAGCGCCCTCTACACCCCGAATGTCCTCGCGATCCTCAACCGCCTCCACGCGAGCGCCACCTTCTTCGAGGAGGGTCGCCACGTCGCCGGCAACGAAGCGCTGATGCGCCAGATCCTCGCCAGTGGCGATGAGATCGGCAACCACTCCTTCAACCACCCCGAATATCCCGGATACCGGGAGCTGGCGTCGACGAACAAGCGCATCCGCGCCGCCACCGGCTTCACCCCCTGCCTTTTCCGCCCGCCCTACGGCCTGATCGACACCAAGGTCGAATCGGCGGCACGGAGAACTTGGCTGCGGATGGTCCTCTGGGACGTCGACTCGCACGACGACAAGCATCCCGGTGCCGCCGTGATCCACGCCAGGGTGCTGGCGCTGACCCGACCCGGATCGATAATCCTGATGCACGACGGCGGCCGCCACCCTCAGACCGTGCAGGCGCTGCCCGGGGTGATCCGCGGTCTGCGCGCCCGTGGCTTCCGCTTCGCCACGGTCACCCAGCTGACCGGCGGGCGGTTCCTCTTCCACCGAACGGTGGGATGGATCAAGGACGGTCCCGGGTCCTAGATGTAGGTCAAGTGGTAGCCGAGCAGGGGTGCTCGCTCGCCTCGGGCTGCGATTGGACGATCGCAGAGGCGCACACCTACCCGATCGAGGAGCAGATGCGGCGAGAGGTTGGGGTGGCCGCCGAGGAGCCGGGCGCGGAGAACGCGGCCTGAACAAGCGTCGAAGTGCATACCCGCTTTATTCCGCGACGGCCACATGCGAGCCCGCCTATGCACTGAAGCCAAAGGTCCCGCCCCGACTGCCGCCGCAGCCGCCACACGCTGCCTGAGTGGGCTCACAGAGGCCTCCCGCGAGCGTCGGTCGCGTCGGACTCGACGGAACAGACCGGGTATGCACTAGCGTCGAAGTTCCGACTACGGCGTCCAGGCCCAGGTGACGAACAGATAGGTGGTGAGGGCCAGGAACGGCGCCGAAGCCGCGATCACCGTCCGCACCCGCCGGTGCTCGGTCGCCCAGAGAGCGAGGGCGATCCAGAGGGGGAACATGACCAGGGTGAAGCGGGGGAAGGACTTCAGCGGCTCGTTGTGAGCCGGCACCGAGACGGCCATGATCAGGCTGATCGCGGCGTATGCGGTGTAGGCGGCCGGCAGTCGCTTCCAGCAGATCCACAGGAGGGACAGGGAGAGGAGGAGGAAGGCGAGGGCGTAGACGTGGTGAGTGGCGCCGCTGACGCTCATGTGGTGAGCCAAGTTCGGGTCGAGACCGGGGATCGAGCCGTAGGCCGCTTTGAGGACGCTCCAGATCCCGAGGGGGATCGCCCCTAGCGGTAGGAAATAGCGGCCCCAGTGCGCCTGGTGGGTGAAGGGCCCGAGCGGATAGCCGGTGGTGAAGCCGAGGTAGATCATGTAGGCAAGCAGCCCAAGCGGGACGAGTGCGAACCAGGCGACGTCGCGGCGGAGCCGGTAGCGGGGTGGGAGGTTGGTCTGCGCCCAGAGGCGAAGGCGATCGACCAGCGAAAGGGTGCCCGGCTCGGGTAGCGCGGTCACGCCGCCCGCCGCGAAATCCGGCTCGCGATCCTCGCGCGGCCCGTAGAGATAGAACACGAGCAGGGGCACCAGGAGCAGGATGCCGCCGTTTCTCGAGGCCGCGGCGAGCCCCCCCAGCAGGCCGGTCAACGCCCAGCGGCTGTGGCGTGCGGTGTAGAAGCAGCCGATCGCAAGCAGCAGGAAGAGGGCCTCGGAGTAGACCGCAGAGAGGACCATCGCGGTCGGCAGCCAGGCGACGATCCAGACCGTGTTGCGGGCCAGTCGCGGGTTGAAATCTAGCGTCACCAGCCGGTGCAGGAGATAGAGCGCACCGATCGAGCAGACGACGGAGATGAAGATCCCGACTAATATGTCGAGGCCCCTTCCTACGCCGGCTCCCCCGATTGCGACCAACGCCGGGTAGATGGGGAAGAAGACCGACTGGTAGGGAAGGACGTAGCCGGTCTTGGCGATGCTGAGGTACCAGGCCGAGTCCCAGCGTGCCGCCGGGGAGACGAGCACGTTGATGAGGTGCTCATGGAACGGCGCCGTCAGGTGGTGTGGGTCGAGCAGGATCGTGGTGCCGGGGTAAAAGCCGACCGCCAGCGCGGTGGCCATCCCGACGATCCAGACAAGCATGCGGGAGGAGAAGTAGGCGCCGAGGATGTCGCGCACGGCAGCGCGACGCTCCTCATCGGGGGGCTCGGCGTCGCCGACCGGCAAGGTCGCGACATGGTCGACTGGTTGTGCGGTTACGGCGTCCACGAGTTTTCTGGCCGGCGGAAAGTAGGCGGGCTACGTAAAGCGATCGTTAAGGCGACGCTCGGCTCTTGATCCTGCCCTAAAAACCAGACGCCATAGCCAGGAGAGTCCGGATATCACCAGCATCGCCACACCCAGCCCGATCGCGCCGATGGCCAGCAGCACGAGTATGAAGACAGCGATCCCAAGCGGGATCAACAGTACTTTGAGGGAGGCCAGCACGAGCATCGAGGAGCGCCCTGCAAATGTCCCCCCAACACCTAAAGGAGGGATGAAAGGGTAGCTTGCTCTCGATGCCCCGTAAATCCGCCATCCTGGCGATCCTCGCTTTTTTGCTTCTCATAGGCGCCACCGGCGCCTATGCCCTCGAGGTCCGGGGGACCAGCTTCGTCTTCAGCGTCAGCGGCGGCGTCTCCCCCACCACTCTGCCCCCCCGGGCCTTTGCGCCGATCCGGTTCCAGGGGCAGGTCAACATCTCCCCGAGGGGCGGCAGGGCCGTGCCGCCGGCGCTCGAACTGGCTGTGCTCGACTTCGACCGCGAGGGGCGGCTAAACACCCGGGGGCTGCCAACCTGCCCGGTAAGCAGCGTCGCCGAAGCTACTCCTGAGGAAGCGCGGCGGATCTGCAAAAGCTCGATCGTCGGCACCGGGCGCCTCGAAACCACGGTCGCCCCACCGGGGCAGGGGCCGGTGCCGGCAAGCTCACCGCTGACGCTCTTCAACGGAATTCCCCTCAACGGTAATCCGACCGTCGTCCTACATGCACGCATCACCTCGCCGGTCACCCAGACCTTCGCCGTGGTCGTGCCGATCGAACGACTGTCCGGAAGCTACGGCTATCGCGCGACGATCGCCCTGCCGGCAATCGCGGGCGGCTACGGGGCGCTGACCTACATCGATGTGAACGTCGGGCGCCGTTACCGCGCCCACGGGCGCGAAGTCAGCTACATCTCGGCCCGTTGCACCCGCGGCCTGTTCGAAGGTCGGGGCAAGTTCACCGCCTCCGACGGCAGCCGCCTCAACATCCCCTTCTTCAAGTCCTGCAAGGCGCAGGGGTAGGGCCCGCGCAAGAGGAACCGCCTCCTACACCTCGATCCGGGAGCCGATGATGATTGTGCGGTCGCGGGGGAGGCCGAAGTATTCGGCGGCGTCGGCGGTGATTCGCGAGGTCGCCACGAAGAGGCGCTTGCGCCAGCGGGACAAGCCGGGCGCATCGCCGACCCGCAGCTCGATCGTGGAGAGGAAATAGGAGGCTTCGTCGACCTCGAGCGGACACTCGAGGCCGGCGTCGGCGGCAAGGCGCAGCGCGCCAGGCACGTTGGGCTTGTCCATATAGCCGAAGCGAGCGTCGAGGTGGGCGATCCCGTCATCCCTGTAGCCGAGATCG
>Ga0307372_10003478_pt1 | contig 25052 bp, 29 predicted proteins | sample OX1MG_FD_202533 | JGI IMG/M metagenome (GOLD analysis project Ga0307372, IMG submission 202533) | Soil microbial communities from Risofladan, Vaasa, Finland - OX-1 | ecosystem: Environmental > Terrestrial > Soil > Coastal area > Acid sulfate soil | place: Finland: Risofladan, Vaasa | collected...
CTCGGGCGAGTAGCCCTCCTCGCTCATCAGCCGGGTGACCTGGTCGACCGCCGCCCGCACGCGCTCCGACATCGGCGCGACCCCGGCGTGGTTCAGATGGATGTGCTGTTCGCAGATCGGGAAGAGGGCTCGGGCATCAAGCGGATCCATCGCGTTCACTCCAAAACTGATCGAGAAGCGGCTGCAGGGCGGTGATGTAGGCGGCCAGCGTGGTGGCGGCGCGCTCGAGCGTATCGGTGTTGAGCCCGGCCGCCGGGAACGTCTCGTAGAGGCGGGTCCAGCCCCGGTCCCAGGGCTCCAGCTCCGCGCGGGGAAGCCCGCCCTTCACCTCGACCATCCGGGAGCGGAAGAACTCAAGCCCGGCCCCGTTGAGCTCCCGACTGCCCTCGAGGTGAAGCCCGACCTCGACCTTGCCCTGGCCCGAGTGGATCCAGACCTCGTAGTGGGTCTCGGGGCGCCCGTAGTGGAATTTCAGGACCCCGTGCACGCGACGGTGCTCGAAGCCGCGTAGCTCGGCTGGAAGCGCCCGGGCGACCGAGAGCGGCAGCGCCTGGAAGAAGGGCGCCGAGGTCACTCGGCGGCCGCTCCGGACAGGCACGGAACGAATATATCCGCCTGCTACGCTTCCCTCCGAATGGCCTACATCCCGACCGTCATAGAGAACGAGGGCGGCAACCGCGAGCGCGCCTTCGACATCTACTCCCGGCTGCTCCGGGATCGGGTGATCATCCTCGGCCGGCCGATCGATGACACCATGGCCAACCTGATCGTCGCCCAACTGATCTTCCTCAGTGCCGACGATCCCGAGAAGGAGATCCAGGTCTATATCAACTCCCCGGGGGGTTCGGTCTCGGCCGGGTTCGCCATCTACGACACCATGCAGTACGTGTCGGCGCCGATCATGACAGTCGCCATGGGCATGGCGGCCAGCTTCGCGACGGTGATCCTCATGTCCGGCGAGAAGGGCAAGCGGTTCGCCCTGCCCAACGCTCGCATCCACCTCCACCAGCCGCTGATCGGCGGCCGCGGGCTGAGTGGCCAGGCCAGCGACCTCGAGATCCATGCCAACGAGATCATCCGGGTCAAAAAGGAGCTCAACCTGCTGATCGCCAAGCACACGGGCCAGCCGTTGGAGAAGATCGAGAAGGACACCGATCGGGACTTCTACCTCTCGCCCGAGGAGGCCATCGAGTACGGCCTCATCGACGGCGTCATCTCCTCACCGCCGGTGGCGCTTGACGGCGCCAAGAACACCAAGAGCTAGCTCTTCCGCCCTGGGCAACCGGCGCTTTAGGGCGCTGCTGCTCGCGGTCGCCGGGGTCCCGCTGCTCGCCTCCTACCTCTGGCAGACGCTGGTCGGGCCGTTCCTCTTCCAGCCCCGGTTCTCCGACCAGGAATTCGTCTACACCGCGTCGGTCGCGATCCACTCCGGCGGCGACCCCTATGCCTGGGTCGCAGGCGGCTACAGCTACGGCAAGCCGGTCTATATCTACCCGCCGCTATGGGCCTGGCTCCAGCAGCCGCTGCTGCCGCTGGGCAGGGAGGGTGCCGCCCTCGCGCTGCTCGTCATACTCCAGCTCTGTCTCGCGGGGTTCCTCGTCGTCCTCTATCGCGTGCTTCGGCCGGTGGACTGGCAGGAGGTCGCGTTGGGCGTGATCCTCACTGCGGCCTTCCTCCCTGTTTTCGCCAACCTGTGGAGTGACCAGGTCAACTTGGTGGTGCTGCTCCTGATCGGCGTTACCGCCTTCGCCTATGTGCGCGGCGACCGGTGGCGGGGTGGGGCCGCCTACGGGGTGGCGATGGCGCTCAAGCCCCTGCAGCCAGGCCTCGCGCTGCTGCTGGTCTTCGGCCGCCGGACGCAGATGTTCATCGCCGCCATCGTCCTCGGCCTGCTGGCGTCACTCCTCCCTGGTGCCGCCCACCTCGAGCGTTACCTGCTCGCGGTCTTCGGGGCCGCCTCGGCGGCGACCGGTTTCCGCGACAACGCGGCGCCGGCCGGGTTCCTGGCACGGCTCTTCCACCCCGACGTCTTCTACGACGGCGCCGCGCCGGCCGACCCGCTGTTGAAGGCGCTCTACATCGCCGTCGCGGTCGCGGTGGTGGCGATCAGCTGGTGGCGGCTCGGACGCTCGCCCCGCACCGATCCCGGCGGTCGCGCGGCCGAGGTCGCCGTCGCCGTGGCCGCCTCACCGCTGCTGCTGAGCATCGCCCACAGCTTCCACCTCGTCCTGCTGCTGGTCCCGATCCTGGTCCTCCTCCACCTCGGCCTGGCGAGGGCCGACCGCCTAGCCGTCGGCGCCGCGGCCGCCGCCTGGCTCTTGGTGGGCCCGATCCACGGGGCGATGCTGTCGGCGATCGGCGCTGGCTTCTCGGCTGATTTGGTGTTGAGGGTCTGGAACGAGAGCCAGCTCGCCGGGATCGTGGTCCTCTGGCTCGGCAGTCTCCGCGAGCTCAGAGTTCGACCGTCATCCCGTCCCGCGCCGCTTTCACCTCCACTCCTGTCGACTCTGTGAGCTGCGCAGCAAGCTCCCATGGGTGGGCGCGCCACATCGTCATCCCGAAATGGGTGAGGATGGCCAACCGTGGACGGGCTGCGCGGATGATCGCCTCGGCGTCGTCGAGGCACAGGTGCGGCAGCGGGCGGCGCTCGCGGAGCACGGCGTGGATCACCATCACCTCGGCCCGGTGCTGCTCGGCGATGCCCTCGTAATAGGCCGAATCGGTAACCCAACCGAGGCGGTCGCCGAAGCGGAAGCCATAGGTCTCGGCGCCGTGCGGGTGGGCCGCGGTGGTGGCGAATCCGATCGAGCCGACGCGATACTCGGTCTCCGGTTGGAGGCGGATCAGCTCCTCCGGGAAGCCGCGCAGGTAGTGAAGGACCACGGGGTCATCGTCGAGCGCGTCGGCCGGGCAGTAGAGGCGGCCACGGTGCTTGAAGCCGCCCTCGGTCATGGCCTCGATCATCACGTTGACGTCGCCCGAGTGGTCGAGGTGGCGATGGCTCAGGACGATGCCGCTCAGCCGCGCGGGGTCGATCTTGCGCTTGGCGTACTGGACGATCGCGCCCGGGCCGGGATCGAGCGCGAGGCGGGTGTAGCCGTCCTCCAGGTAAAGCCCACCCGAGGCGGCCAGCTGCTTGGCGACCATGAAGCGGGCACCGGCGGTGCCCATGAAGGTCAGCTTCAAGCGCCCGCTTCGGCAACCTCTTCGAGCCTCGTCTCGGATTCGGCGCCCCCGAAAAACCGCTGGTAGAGCTGTTCGACACTCGCCAGGGTGTCAACGTCGCGGACCCCCTTGTCGTCCCGAAGTCGAACGATCCGGGGGAAGCGCAGGGCGAAGCCGCTCTTGTGGCGGGTCGAGCGCTGGATCGAGTCGAAGGCGACCTCGACCACTGTCTCGGGCTCGACGACCCGCACCCGGCCGCGATCGAGGATGGTGTGCTCCTGGAAGTGTTGAGTCATCGTCGCGATCTCGGCGTCGGTCAACCCGGTGTAGGCCTTGCCCACGTTGACCAGCCGGTCGGCGGCCTCGTCGCGGACCGCGAAGGTGTAGTCGGAGAGGACACCGCGCCGCTTGCCGTGACCCCACTCGACGGCCGTGACGACGCAGTCGAGCGTCGCCAGAGGCCGCTTCAGCTTCAGCCAGGAGAGCCCGCGGCGGCCCGGCGTGTAGGCGCTCTCCGGGTTCTTCAGCATCAGACCCTCGTTGCCGCGCTCACGCGTCTCTCCGAAGATCCGGTCGAGGTCCTCGGCGCCGGTGGCGGTTTCGATTCGGGCCAGGAGGAAAGGATGCTCCAGCCGCAGGCCCTCGAGCAGGCGGCGCCGCTCGCGCAGGGGCCGGTCGAGCAAGACCTCACCGTCCAGGAGGAGGAGGTCGAACGCGACCAGCACCACCGGCACCTCCTCCCGCATCGCGGCGGAGACGACCTTGCGGCCGAGCCGCCGCTGGAGCTCGAAGAAGCGGAGGACCCGGCCCTGGCGGTGGGCGAGGATCTCGCCGTCGATCAGCACCTCGTGACCCAGCTCCGCCGCCGCCCCGGCGACCTCCGGAAAGGCCGCCGTGGTCTCCTTCAGGTCGCGGGAGTAGAGCGCCACGCGGCCGCCGCCCCGGTGCAGCTGGCAGCGGACCCCGTCGTATTTCTCCTCGGTCCAGGCACCCTCGCCGACCCGCTGCATGGCCTCGGCGGCGTCGGCGACCACCCCTGCGAGCATGAAGCGGATCGGCCTGAAGAGCTCCATCGACGCGGCGCCCGTCTCGCCGGCCCTGGCCCGGACCGCTGCCTCACCGAGGTCCCCGGTCAGCATGTGGACGCGCTTGACGGTGGCCAGCGGCAGGTCGAACGCCAGCGCCACCGCCTCCTCGACGAGGCCCTCTTGGAGCCCGATCCGCAGGTCGTTGGCGAGGATCTTGACAACGAACCTGGCCTCTCGCGGGTCAAGACGACGAAGGAGCTCCCCCAGCAGCTCCTGCCTGGCCGTCGATCCGCTTGCGCCGGCGATGGCGGCGAAGGCAGCGGCCACCTCGGCCGGCGTGGCGGGCACCGGCTCGGTCTTGCCTGCCAGCACCTCTTGCACCCAGTCGCCCGGGTCGGAGTGCTTGCGGTAGACCCGGGAGAGCTCATCCCGCTCAGCCCGGGTGATCATCTCGACCGCCCGCCATAGCGAGGCGCCACCGACCTGCAGCGTTCGTGGGTCATTGAGACTGAAGGGTCGCCCCGTCATCCACGTCGTGGCCAGCCGGAGATCGTCCGGCTCGAGGGTTCGCAGGTATTCGGCCAGGAGGCGCGTCTTCTCGAGCTTGGAAGCGGTGGACGCGATCGCCTCGGCACAACGGGCGAATTCGCGCATCGGCTGGACTATCGTAGGCAGGGAGAACGATTCACTCAGAGATGAGCCGCCGCTGTCCCTACCTCGAAGAGTATTTCCGCGAGAAGCTGGGCCCGCTCCGCAGCTACCACTTCGACTGCCATGTGGACGGTGCCTCGCACGTCCGTCGCAGGCTCAGCGACAGCCCGCCGATCTGCGTCCGCAACTTCGAGGAGTGCCGTCTCTTCCAGGCGGAGAAGCGCCGCGAGGACGGCCTCATCTCCCGCTACACGGACTAGGCACGGGTAAAGTCTCACAGCGCGATGCGCTGCGAAACCTGCGGAGCCCCGGCCGTCCTGCTCGCCAATGCGTGCGTCTTCTGCGCGACGCCGATCGGTGACAGCCACGCTCCCGCCGAGCTCTTGGACTACCTGGCGGCGCGGCTGCCCGCTGCCAGGATCAAGCGCTTCACGCTCGGCCGTGGCCGGCCGGTCCGAGAGTTCAAGCTCTCCGTCGGCGAGACCGAGTACGCGGCCCGGATCCGCCGCGGCCGGCTGGAGTTGACGCCCGACCTGCCGCCGGCTCGCTGGGTCGATCGACTCCTCATGGCGCTCAGTAGCGAGGCCGCCGGCGACCACGAGCTCCGGGCCCGACTCAGCCGGAGCGGCTGGAAGCTCCGTTAGACGAAGGCCAGCGCAAGCTGTTCGACGCCTCGCAGAGCGAAGGCGCGGACACCGCGCTTGCGCAGGTGCCGTGCGAGATCGTCGGTGAACCCGTGGACGGTGTAGACCTGCTCGGGCGCGACCATCTCCACCGTCTCGACGAGCTCGTGAAAATCGCAGTGGTCGGAGAGAGGGAAGGCCACGTCGGCACCGAAGATGGCGCGGAAATGGCGGTCCTGCGCCCAGCCCGAGACGAGCGCGCAGCGGTAGCGGTGGAGACGGCGGATGACCGCCTTGCCGGCGGGGGGAGCGATCACCACCCGTCCCGAGTAGTCCTCCCCGGGAACCAGCTCGATGTAGTCGGGCATCGCCTCGCCCAGCTCCAGGTACGCCTCGGTTCCGGGCAGGCAGCGCGCCTCGAGGGCGAAGCGGATTCCGTAGGGGGCGAGGGCCAGCATTACCTCCTGCGCCTTGCCCACGGCGTGGCAGAGCAGGACCGGGGTGACGCCCTCGGCGAGCACCCGACTGCACCAGGTCGCGATCGCCTCGATGACCTCGCCGTGGTCCGGGAAGACGAAGTTCGGTCGGCCGTAGGTGCTCTCGATGACCAGCACGTCGGCCTTCGGCATCCGCACCGGCCGCGGTCCGCGGAGCTTGACGTCGCCGGTGTAGAGAAGGCTTCCGGCTGGCGCCCTGAAGAGAACCTGGGCAGACCCCAGCATGTGCCCCGCGGGAACCAACCGGAGCGTGCCGCCGGCGACCTGCTGATCCACCTCATAGCCGATCACCCGGGCAGCCTTGGGCCGCCGCGCGGCGGCGGTGAGAGCGAGCGTCTCCGCGGTGAGGTAGGTCTCGCGATGACGGCGGGAGTGATCGGTGTGGGCGTGGGTCACCACGGCCAGGGCGCGGGCCACCTCGGGGTCGAACCAGATCGCGTGGTCGGGCAGGGAGACGCCGCGGTCCCAGGTGACGTTGCGGGTCACCGGAGCCGCACCCGGTCGGTCTTGCTGAAAATGTCCCGGGGCATCGCCGCCCCGACCATCGCATAGGCCTCCGGCGGAATGCCGATGTCGACTACCCACACCTCGCCCGCGAGTCTCGCGCCCTGGTTTGAGAGGAGCCCGGCCTTGGGCAGGCCCAGGGTAACTGTGATGTGGGCCCGGATGGAGGGCCGGTGGGCGACGCCGTCATCGGAGCTGAGACCGGAAGGAATATCGACCGCGACTACCCGGGCATCGGCGCTGTTGATGGCGTCGATCCAATCGGCCGCCCTGCCCGCCGGGGGCCGGTTCAATCCGCTCCCGAAGATCGCGTCGAGCACCACCTCCGCGCCGTCAAGATCGGGTTCTCTGCCGATGAGGACCCAGGCCGCTTCCAACGCCTCTGCCTGTTCTGCGGCAGCGGCTTCAAACGCCTGCCGGTCGAGCGCGGCAACCGAGTGAAGACGTCCCCAGCGGTGCAGGTGGCGAGCCGCCGCGAGGCCGTCCCCGCCGTTCGAGCCAGGGCCGCAGACCACCGCCGTGCGGCCGGTGCAATGGCGGGCAACCTGCCACCCGGCGGCCTCCATCAGCCACTCGACAGGGTTTGAAGCGGGTCTCGGCCAGACGGTCGACCTCCCTCACTTGGGCCGCCGTGAGGACCGGCAGGGAGTCGGGCTTCATCTTCATTAAAGGTTCGCTTGAAATTCTCGTGCCCTGGGAACAAATGGGAGCGGTTCCCAATTAGAGGACTTTGCCAGACGGGGGTTGACATTGCCCCGGGCGCCCATAGAATTGACCAATAGGGGGTGAGAGACTGTAACAATGCTTGAAGATGCCTGTGTAGAGATTGAGGTCCTTACCGAGAAGGACCGCCAGGAGCGGGCGCAGAAGTACGCGCGCCGCAACCGGATGCGCTACATCGACCAGCTTCTCAACGAGCTGGAGATGCTGAACCTGGCCGACCAGGCGAGGATGCCCGACCAGCTCTCCACCGCTGTCGACCAGCTCATCGAGGAGACCAAGGCTGCTGAGATCCGCGGCGCCAGGAGCGTGGCGACGGTGCCGGACGCGATGGACGTCCTCTACGAGATCCAGGACAGCCTCATGTTCAACCAGATCGAGGACGAGTAGGCTTTTTAGGGCCTTTTCCGTACGTCCGTTCGGTCTGTTTTGATCGATTCACTCCATTTCGGTCCCTGGTAACTTGAAGTCCAATATGTGCGTATTAGTTGGTTTAGTGACCGAGAATCGTGCGCAGGACCTTACCAGGGACCCTGCCTCCGACCGGTGAAATCGCCCGCCTGGTCGAGGACTACCTCGCCGCCTGCACCGCCCGGGGCCTGAGCCCCAAGACCCTCAAGGACAACTACCGCTTCCCGCTGGAGCGCGTCTTCCTGCCCTTCTGCGCCGACTCCGGCATCACGTCCGCGGCCGACCTCGACCAGCGGCGCCTGGACCGGCTCAGCGTCCAGCTCCTCGAGAAGGGGCCGGGCGGCAAGCCGCTCTCCCGCTTCTCCGTCAACACCTACCTCAACGCCATCAACCTCTTCCTCGGTTGGGCGGTCAAAGAGGGGGAGATGAAGCCGGTCCGGGCGCAGACGCCGCGGCTGCCGCGGCGGGTCGTCGAGACGCTCAGCCGAGAGGAGGTCGACCGGCTCGAGGAGACTGCTCAGTCGGAGCGCGACAAGCTCATCGTCCGGGTGCTGGCCGACACCGGGCTCCGCGCCTCCGAGCTGCTGGGGCTGGAGGTCGGCGACCTGATCCAGCGCGACCGCCAGCACCTCCTGAAGGTCACCGGCAAGGGCGACCGGCAGCGCCTGGTGCCGGTACCGCCGGCAGACATGCGCCGGCTGCAGCGGCTGGTGCGGGGACGGGACAGGGAGGACCGCGTCTTCCTGACCCTGCGGCGCCGGGCATCGACCGGCGACTTCGAGCCCCTGAGCCTGGCCGGCATGGAGCAGATGATCGAGACCCTCGGTGACAGCGAGTCGGCCGAGCTCGGCAAGCGCGTCTACCCGCACCTGCTGCGGCACTCCTTCGCCACCTGGACTTTGACCCGGGGCATGAACCCGATCCAGCTGGCCAACATCCTCGGCCACAGCACGCTGCGGATGATCCAGACCACCTACAGCCACCTGACCGTCTCCGACTCCTACGAGGCGCTGATGAGGGTCCTCTCCGCCGAGTCCTGACCCCCCGGTGGCTCGAGGATCACCTCGACCTCCGGCATCACCGGTTGGCGGAGCAGGGCGCCGGCCAACCGCACGAGCGTCTGGTGTCGGATCCCGCCGCCATGGATGGCGGCGCTGATGGTCGCCCGGCTGACGCCGGCAGCCTGGGCCAGGTCCGAGCAGCTCCAGCCGCGCCGGGCCAGCTCGTAGGTCAGCCGAGCCGAGTTGAGTCGGATCGAGATCGCTCGTGCACTTCCCATGTCCTGTTCGACTTGTCGTGTCAAGGCCCCTCCTCCCTGTGAACCGGTCGCCTTCAGTCAGGTAAGTGCAGTGAGAGGGCCAAGACCGAACGAAGTTGCGCCAACTGGGTGGATTTCGCTACAGCGGCGTTGTTGGCTTGGGACTCTTTTTGGGAGCTGGTGAGTCGGCGGAAATCGGCAATCTGGTCTCTTGGCCCTCTATCCCTTAAGGGGCATTGGGGGCCCAAGAAGTACGTTGGGCATTGCCGATGTACGAGAACGGGATCCGTATCGCTGTCGCTATCGCTGGCTATCGCATCCGATAGCGTTCAGCCAGGTTTCTGCTGGAGCAAGATCAGGCGACGCCTGACGTATCGGGACGCTCGGAAGCTTGCCTGATGTCCACCGAAACGAATGCCCCGACTCCAATCCAGGGCCGAGCCGCGACTTGGAGCGTCTTCGGTGCCGAGTGAGGGCCCCGCCAACAATGCATGAAGCGAAAGAAATCGACCGCCGGCACGTTTAACGAAAAGTGGAGGAGGGCGAATACACCGCGGGCGATCCCGAGGCGTTCGAGCGCCTCTACCGGAGCACCCACCCGCGGCTGGTGAGGACGCTCTACGGGCTCGTCGGCCCGGGGGCTGCCGAGGACTGCGCCCAAGAGGCCTTCGAAAAGGCTTACAAGGCCTGGCCCCGCTGGCGCGGCGACGCCCCGGCCGAGGCTTGGATCCACCGGATCGGCATCAACGTGGCGGTCTCCCATCGCCGCCGTACCCGCCTGGTGGAGATTGTCGCCATGGTCGCGCCGGGCCTGGTCGCCGCCCCTGATCCACCTTCTGACGGGTGGGGCCAGGAGGTGACCCACGCTGTCCGCAAGCTACCGGTGAAGCTGGGCGCCGCGGTCCTTCTCCGCTACTACCACGGATACAACAACCGGGAGATCGCCAGGATTCTCGGCATCGCCGAACGGACTGTCGGCTGGCGGCTTGGAACGGCGATGGCAAGGCTGCGGACTGACTTGGACGACGGCGTTGCCGACTTCGAGGATCGAGAGCGTCTCTCTTTGCGGAACGGACAACATGAAGCCAACTGACCCCAAATTCGAAGCCTGGTTCGCAAGTCGCCTCAAGCAGAACCTCGACCGTCTGCCGGTGACCACCCCCGAACGGCAGGGTCAGGTTCAAGGGCATTTCCCGTTCGGGAGGAGCTCGATGTCTTTGACCCCACTCGTCGCCGTGCTCAAGTCGCAGGTAGCGGTGATTGCCGCCACCCTGGTGGTCGGGGTGAGCGCGATTGGGATGGCCACTACCGGCAGTCCCAACCCGAAGGTCTGGGGAGCGGACCTGATGGGCAGCATCCAGCGCTCGGCGCCGACGACGACCACCACGACGCCCGGGCCCACCCCCACACCGGAAGGGACCCCAACGTCAGGCGCCCCCCTGACGATCAACTCGGCGTCTAGCCCTGAGCCCAAGGACACCCCGGAGGCGAGCGCCAGCCCCGAGCCAAGAGAGACCCCGGAGGCGGTCGCCAGCCCCGAGCCAAGAGAGACCCCAGAGCCGACCGCCACCCCTGAGTCGAATGGCGGCGACGGTTCGGGAGACGACTGAGACGCGCCTGACCACTGCTCCCGCCTCGGCCAAGCAGGAGAGGCTGGCGCGCCTCAAGAGCCGGCTGATGGCGGGAGCGATCCTATCGTTCGGCGCCTTCTGGGCGCTGGTGCTTGGTCATCCGGCCGGATCGCTCGGGATCCAGACCGGGCCGGTGCGGGCGGCCACGCTGGCTCAGCGCACGCCGGCCCCAGTGGCCGCCTTATCACCCTCCGGCCAGGCTCAGGCGTCGTCGGCAGCTCAGACCTCAAACGGGTCAGTGGCGCCACCGGCAGCCTCGAGGCCGACCAATGCGACTGCCCAGGCCCCGGTTCTCAGCTCCTCCGGCTCCTGACCTCCACACCCCCCGAGGGCTCGTGCGCTTCGAGTTCTCGGCCATGGGGACCGGGGTCACTGTCCTGCTGGCGGACGCCGATCAACACCTGATCGCCCGAGTCGAGGGTCTGTTCCGGTCCTGGGAGGAGAGACTCAGCCGCTTCCGAGAGGGCAGCGAGCTATCGTGGCTGAACGCCCAGGCGGGCGAGCGGTTGACGGTGAGCCGGCTCCTGTTTGAAGTCGTGGTGGCCGCTGTTGCGGCGGCGCAGGCAACCGAGGGTCTATTCGACCCGACCATGCTGCACCAGATCCATGGGCTCGGCTACGATCGGACATTCAGCGCCATCGGGTCGGCCGCCAGAGCCGGCCGCTATCGGCAGACTCCGGGCGGCGCCTGGCGTGAGGTCCGGCTCGACCCTCGCCGGCGGACCGTGCAGCTCCCCGAGGGGATTGGACTTGACCTCGGCGGCATCGCCAAGGGCATGGCGGTGGACGCCGCCCTGGCCAGCCTCGGGGCTGCGGGGGCTGGCTGCGCCGCGGTCGACGCCGGTGGAGATCTGGCCGTGATCGGTCTGCCCGACGGCTACGCTTCCTGGCCGATCGAGATCGAAACCAACCGCGAACCATGCGTTGTGAGCCTCGCCGCGGGCGCCCTTGCCACCTCCAGCGTGGGCCGCCGGCGGTGGCGCCAGGGAGGGGTCGAGCGCCACCATCTCCTCGACCCGACCACTGGTCTGCCGGTCGAGAACGAGGTCTGGTCGGCATCGGCTGGGGGCGGCACCTGCCAGGAGGCCGAGGTCCACGCCAAGGCTGCCTTGCTGCTGGGCGAAAGCGCCGGCACTGCCTACCTGGAACGTCACCACCTGCCGGGTTTGCTGGTCCTCAAGGACGGTCGCCAGGTTCTCGTCGGGTCCTGGGCCTCGGCCCAGGAGCGGGGATGACGCAGCCGGCCAGCCAGCTGGTCTGGGAGCTGGCACGAGCCACCGGGTTCGTCGCCTACCTGCTGCTGCTCCTCTCGGTCGGACTCGGCCTCATCCTGAGTCTGCAGTGGCGCTCGGAGCGCTGGCCTCGCTTCATCGGCTCCGAGCTACATGAGTACCTGAGCTTCCTGGCGCTGCTGGCCATCGGCGCTCACACCCTGGCCATCGCCCTCGACCCCTTCATGCGGTTCACCTCGGCCGAGATCATCGTGCCGCTGGTCAGTCACTACCGTCCGGTCTGGATGGCCTGGGGGATCGTGGCCACCTACCTGATGCTGGCCATCTGGTTCAGCAAGCGGGTCCGGGCCAGGATCGGATACTCGTGGTGGCTTCGCTTCCACCAGCTCACCTTCGCGGTCTACCTGCTGACCACACTGCATGCGCTCGGCATGGGTACCGACACGCGCACCACTTGGGCGGGACTGCTCTATGCCTTCGGCTTCCTACTCGTCACCAGCCTGCTGGCCGCTCGCCTGCTGACACCTCCTGCGCCACAACGCCCCCGTCCCTACCTCGCCCTGCTGGCCGGGGTGGTGGCAGTCTGGTCCCTCTCCTGGGCGGTTTCAGGCCCGCTCGCGGCTGGGTGGGCGTTGGTCGCCAACGGCGGTGCCCATTAATGAATCACCTGGCCTCGTCGGCTCTCGGAGGGTGGCTGTGAAACGCGCACGGACGCCCGCGGGCCTGCCCCTGCGAGAGCGAGTACGGACCGCAATCTTGAGTGATGGCGGTACAAACGGCCGTATACAACCGCTGACAGGGACAGATGGCGCAGACAGCCCCAAGCGGCCGAAGTTCCGTTGATCAGTAGACGACAGGCCCGCGTCTGAAGCGCCTGAGGTGCCTCGCGTAAGATTCGAACGCGTCGAGTCCGCGGGAGAGCTAGAGCTAGACGTTGAGCCGATTCCCCACGACACCACCTTCCGCAGTTACGTCCTTGGCAGGGTGATCCGCCCGCTCGCGGTGACGATCATCATCGTTGGCTATTAGTGGACGACCACGATGATCGCCACTGCTGCCGCCGCCGCGCCCGTGGGCGACCAGCCATTCCATGGCCTGCTCCGTAACCGGGACCCTGGTCAATCCGGCTTCAAACGCGTTATCCATAGAAGTCGCGATATCACGTTCTAGCCCGGACGATCCGTGTTCAAACGGGTTACCGGCAAAAGTGTGGAGATCTCGTTCTAATCTAAGCCGGAAGGGTAGAAGCGGATACTTTTCTCAGATGCCGCTCCTCACTGGTCCGCTGATCGCTCTTGCGACCGGAATAGCTCTCCTGTCAGCAGTGGCTGGCTAGTTGGAGGTGCCGGGGCAATCATCGCGGCTCAGCGGGACTCGGTTGGAACGTCCGATAAAGGCCAATTTCAGGTGTGCGTATGAGTTCGGTCAATAGTCCAGTTCTGCACAACCAGATCGCCCAAATAAGATCAAGTCTGTCGTTCGCGGGGAGCGCCGAAACGAATGCCCCGCCGCTGGACAGCCTGCGCTGGAAAGGACCGGAGATCGCGCGCGCCGCACGCCGGCACAGGGCGTCGAACGTCCGGGTCTTCGGCTCGGTGGCTCGCGGGGATGCGGGACCCGGAAGCGACTATGACTTTGTCGTCGACCTCGACGCGGCGCTGGGCGGTCTGGCGGCGTCTGACCATCTCGATCGCCTCGAGCAGGAGCTGAGGGGCCTTGTCGGCCGCCCCGTTCACGTTGTCACGGCCCGGCACGACTCCGCCTTCGCGCGGCGGGTCAGGCTGGACGCTCAGCCGATCTGAGTTAGAGCGCCGACCGCGGCCCGAGAGAACACCCGATCGCCGCCTCGACGCTGCCGAGGTGATCCCCAGATGACGGCGAAGTGACGGTGCCGGCCGCCCAGAATCGAACTCATGCGGGGGAATACGCGTACGCCGCGACATACCAGGCGTTCACATCCGGACTCCTTCCGGTCCGCCTATGTGGCCGCCGGCGTGGCGATGGCTCGCCTCACCCCGGGCGCGGTGATCATCGACGCAAACCAGCACTTCGCCTCCCTGGTCGGACGGTCAGCCGAAGACCTGGTCGGGGTCGAGCTGCTCGACCTGCTCCACCCTGACGACGCGGCGTCGATGCGCGCGGGCCGCCTTTCCTCATTCGTGTCGGGCGCCATCCGCGCCGAGCTGCGGCTCCTCGCCGGCACCGAGATCGTCCATGGCCGGGCGACGATCAGCATCGCCCGCGAGCCGGGCGACCAGCCGGACAGCCTGGTGCTGACGGTCGAGGACCTGACCGAGAGCAAGCGGCGCGAGGCCGAGCTGGAGCGCCGCCGCCGGCTGGACCCGGAGACCGGCCTGCCCAACGCCGAGCTTCTCTCCAGGCGGCTGGCGGAGGCGATCCGCGGCGCCCGCACCGGTGGCCGGCCGCCGGCCCTCCTGATGGTCGAGTTCGATCGAGCCGCGGCGCTCGGTGAGGAGCCTGGGGCGGCGGTCACCGCCGAGCTCCTGGACCAGGTGACAAGACGCCTCGCCGAGCAGGTCCGGCCGCGCGACTTCGTGGCGCGCACGGGCGCCAACGAGTTCGGGGTGGTCCTTACCGGCGTCGAAGAGGAGAGCCTGGCCGAGGACGTCGGCCGGCGCCTGCTGGCGGGGCTCGAGCCTCACTTCCGGCTCGGCGGGATGGACATCGCGGTGCCGGTCGCGATGGGGGTCGCCAACTACCCGGCGCACGGCCGCGACGCCGACGCCCTGATCCGCCGGGCTCGGCGCGAGATGTACGCCGGTGCCGCCGGAGCTGGCGGCGCGGTGACCGGGGATGACCCGGAGTCGGTGACCGATGAGCTCGAGCAGCGGGTGGCGCTGCTGGAGCCGGTCTCCCTCTTCCAATCGGTTTCGGACCAGGTCCTGAGGCGGATCGCGCGCTACCTCAATGCGCAGACCGCCTCGGCGGGCGAGCAGCTTGCCTGGCCAGGAGGTCCGCCCGCGCTGCGGATCATCCAGGAGGGACTCTGCGAGGTCCGGACGCCGCAGCAGCTGCCCCTGCTCACGCTGGGGCCGGGCGACTTCATCGGAGCCGAGTCGCTGCTTCTCGAGCAACCGGCCGCCGTGCACATGCAGGCGCTCACCGACATGAAGCTGCTGGTCCTGGAGTCGCAGATGCTGGACCGGTTGGCGCCGCCTGGCACCGCCTTCCGTGAAGCGCTGCGAGCCGCCGCCGGCCAGCGGGACCAGCACGTCCGGACCCTGATCGAGCGGCCCCAGGTCCATCGGGATTCCTCCGCCACCAGCATCGCCATCTACTCAGCGAAGGGCGGCTCCGGCCGCACCACCCTGGCCCTCAACGTCGCGGCCGAGCTCGGTCGGCGGCATTCGGGCGAGGTGCTGCTGGTCGACCTCTCGCTTCCCTACAACCATGTCGCCCTTCTCGCCAACCTCTCGCCCTCGACCTGCCTGGCGCGCACCGGCCAGGCCGGTCCCGAGGCGTTCGGGCCGCTGACCTGGAGTGCCGTGCTGCCTCACCCGGCGGGATTCATGGTGCTGCCGGCGACGCTGCGGCCGGAGGAGGCCGAACTGGTGACGCCCGGCCTCGTCGACAGGATGTTGAAGGTGCTCTCGCCGAGCTTCCGGTACATCGTCTTCGACCTCGGCGTGAACCTCGACGACCGGGTCCTGGCGGCGCTCGAGCTGAGCGATGAGCTGGTCCTGATCGCGACGCCGGAGCTGGCATCCATGCACGACACCCGGCAGGTCCTGGACCTCGCGACCAGGGTGCTCCAGGTTCCCGCCGGCCGGATCCACACCGTCCTGAACCACCGGTCGCCGGACTCGGCGCTGACCCGCAAGGTGGTCGAGGAGGTGCTGGGCCGGCCGCTGGTCGCGGAATTTCGCTACGCCGGCCTGGCGCCCGAGATGGCCGGCCTGGAAGGCACCCTACAGGTCAAATCGGGCCGGCGTGACGAATTCAGCCGGAGCGTCAGGCAGCTGGTCGACAGCTTCCCCCCTCTGAGGGCGGCTCAGACGGCTTAGCTTAGCCGGAACTCAGGCCCCTGAACGCAACTTCGGAAGCACCTGCTCGGCCACCATGGAGGCGGTCTGGAGCGGGTCGCTGGCGGTCGGCATGGAGCCGCCACTCAGCATCACGATCAGCTCGGTGAAGCCTTCCTCGTGGTACCGGAGGAGCCCGTCGACAAGGGCCGCCGCGTTGTCACCGGCGGGGACCTGCACCGACCGCCGGATCTCCGAGGGGTCGCGGCCGATCGCTTCGCAGGCCTGGTCCAGCTGCTGTGACGTCTCGACCGCCCGCTGGTGGTCCGCAACTGAGCCGGAGGTGTTCCAAACATCTGCGTGGCGGGCCGTCAGCCGGAGCGTCGAAGGTCCGCTGGCGCCGACCCAGATCGGTGGATGGGGCTTTTGGACCGGCTTGGGGTTGGCCACCGCGTTGCGCATCTTGAAGTAGCGGCCGTCGAAGTCGGTCCGCTCCTGGCTCCAGAGCATCTTTAGGACCTGGAGGCCCTCGGAGAGCAGGCCGACCCGGTGGTCGAGGCCGCTGATGTCGTACATCTCGTGCTCGTTGGCGGCCCAGGCGGCGCCGACGCCGAACTCCAGCCTGCCGCCGGAGAGGTGGTCGACGGTGGTCGCCAGCTTGGCCAGCAGAGCCGGGTTGCGGTAGGTGATGCCGGTCACCATCAGGCCCATCCGGACGCGGTTGGTTGCCGCCGCCATCGCTGCCAGCAGCGCCCAGCCGTCGAAGATGGGCCGGTCGTCACCGATCGGGCCGATGCTGGCGAGGTGGTCCATGGCCCAGCAATGGTCGAAGCCCGCCTCCTCGGCGATCTGCCAGATCGAGCGGTAGGCGTCGATGGGCGCGTCCTGCGAGAGCTTGATGCCGATCCGGAGCGGGTGTGTCATCAAGAAAGGAGCTTACTGATCAGCCCCTAACGGGCGGGACCGGCGGCCCCTGCCGACTGGTCCCCCGAACGTGACACTCGGGGCCCAAGAGAAATTTGCAAAGGAGATAAGCGATGGCAGCCAGCACGCCCGTCCCAACCAGAGAGCCGGTGGTAACAGACTGGGGCCCCTTCAGCCTCGCCGGAAAGAACGCCCTCATCACCGGCGCCGCGATGGGAATTGGCTTCGGCATCGCCAAGCGGTTCATCGAGGCCGGTGCCAACGTGGTGGTCGCCGACCTCGTCGACCCCACCTCGGCCGCCGATAAGCTGGACGCTCCCGGGCGCGCCGTCGGCGTTGCGCTCGACGTCTCCGACGACAACTCCTGCCAGCTGGCCGTCGACCGCTGCGTCAGCGCGTTCGGATCCATTGACATCCTGGTCAACGTCGCCGGCATCTACCCGATGTCGCCGGTTCTCGAGATGACGCCCGCATTCTTCGACAAAGTCATCGCCGTCAACCTCCACGGCCTCGTCTTCATGTCGAAGGCGGTCGCGCTCGCGATGGTGAAGCAGGGCAAGGGCGGCAAGATCGTCAACATCGCCTCCATCGACTCGCTGCACCCGTCATCGGTCGGGCTCGCCGCTTACGACGCGTCGAAGGGGGGCGTGCTGATGTTCACCAAGAACTTCGCCCTCGAGATGGCGCCCCACGGCGTCAACGTCAACGCTCTCGCCCCGGGCGGCATCGCCACCGAGGGCGGCTCAAAGGGCATGACTGGGATGTCCGTGGAGGAGATCGCGGCCTTGGGCGCGGCGTTCATCAAGATGATTCCAGTGGGTCGCATGGGCGAGCCCGACGACATCGCGAAGGTAACGGTCTTCCTGGCCTCGAGCGCGGCGGACTACATGACCGGCGAGCTGGTTGTGGTTGACGGAGGTCGGCTGCTCAGCTGAAGTGAGTAGCGAGAGAGCATGAAGAGCCTGGTCACGGGCGCCCACGTCATCGTCGGCAGCACCGACGCGGGCCCCGACCGGGCCTTTCTGCGGAAGTCCTCGGGCTCGACTCGATCGATGCCGGGGACGGCTGGCTGATCTTCGCGCTGCCTCCGGCGGAGGTCGCCATCCACCCCGGCAAGAACGGGGCTCACGAGCTCTACCTGATGTGTGACGACCTGGACGCGACGCTGGCTGAGCTTCGCCGGCGGGGGGTCGAGGTCAAGTCCGGCATCCAGAACGAGCGATGGGGCCGGCTCGCCACCATCACGCTGCCGGGAGGGAGCGACCTTTCGATCTACCAGCCGCGGCACCAGAGCCCACCGCACCGCTGACGGCGCAGCCGCCGCCTGAGCACTGGCCGGCCAGCCACCGGGTCAGTTCCGGCGACAGCGTGTGGCTGGGCGCCCCCCGGGCCAGGACGACCGTCTCCCCGCGGGTGCAGGCGACACCGTAGTCGCCGGCCAGCGCGTTGATGACGTCGGTGCGCAGCTGCGCCTCCTCGCCGGGGAAGAAGTTACGGTAGGTCGAGAGGTCGATCGCCATGTAATCGGCGTCGAGGTTGCTGGTGATGAGGTAGATGACCGGTCGGTGGGCGAGGTGGGGGAGCAGGAAGTTGGAGGCTGTCACGCTGGCGCCGGGCGGGATGACGTCGAGGCAGCCCTGGATCTCGGCCGCCCGCGCGTCCGAGACATAGGTGGTCACCTCGGCCAGGGGCCTGATCACCGCGAAGCTCAGCACGCTGGTGGCGGCCAGGATGGCGACCGCCGGGGTCAGCGCGACGGCCCGGCGGAGCCGGGTCGCCAGGGGAGCGTGACGGGCGACCCGGGCGGCGGTGTCGATAGCGGCGAAGGCGAGGATCGGCGCCTCGACCAGGGTGTACTGGTAGTGGAACGACCAGAGCGTGGCCTCGGAGGACCAGAAGCGGGCCAGCAGCGAGGGTATCGCCACCAGGAAGAGGGGAGACACCAGCGGGAGGAAGAGCCAGCTGCCGAGAAGCCCGATCCAAACCCGCACCTTCTCGCCCGGCGTGAAGAGCAGCTTGAGACTGGAGAGCGGGTGGGTCAGCACGTGGACCAGCGCACTCCGGGGACCGCTGCCGAGCGCCTGGTAGGTCCAGTGCCGGTAGGGCGTTCCGGCCAGGGCAGGCATCACCACGTCGATGAGCAGAAGAAACCAGCCGACCTGGCACACCAAAAGCACAGTCCCGAGGATCCAGCGCCGCTGGACAACCGCGATGTAGAGGCCGAGCGCCGCAACCGTCAGGGCGACGTCCTCGCGGGTCAGCATGCAGACGACCACCGCCGCGAGGAGAAGGCGGTTGCGGCGTTCCAGGACCGCGTAGAGCGCTACCGCCAGCGCCGGGACCGCGAAGGCGACGTGGTGGAAGTCGTAGATCAGTCCCGCCTGGACGCCCCAGAAGAGCAGGAAGGCGGCCTGGAAGGCGAGCCCCGGGCCTCCTCCTAGCTGCTTGGCGGCCCAGAGGTAGACGGGAATGCCGGCGACCGCGACCAGCAGCGCCTGGGCTACGAGGATCGCGTCCGGCGAGTCCCAGAGCCAGTAGAGCGGAGCGAGGGTGACGAGGATCGGGTGGAAGTGGTCCCCGAGCAGGTTGGGGATGCCCTGGACGGTGTTGTAGATGACCTTGAAGCGGCTGTAGCCCCAGATTGTCTGGTCCTGGTCGCCGAGGTCGAAGGCGTTGCTGGCGAAGTGGTCGTTGCGGTAGACGCAGAGCCAGCCGTAGCCGGCGGTCGCCGCCGCCGTGAGGGCGAGGGCCGCCAGGTCGTACAGCCGCGGGCGGCGAGCTTCCCCCGGTCCGTTCTCCCTAGCATCTATCTCAGCTGACACCCGAGCTACCGTCCCAACCCCTTCTGTCCGGCCTGAGCCTGGTCATGCCCGCCCACAACGAGCGTGACAACCTGGGCTGGCTGCTGCCGCACGTGGCCGAGGTCCTGCCGCGGATGGCGCAGAGCCACGAGGTCATCATCGTCGACGATGGCTCGACGGACGGCACCGGCGATTTCGCCCGGGAGCTTGCCGCAAAGCTCGGCCTGGAGCTGAAAGTCGTCCGCCACGAAACCAGGCTGGGCTACGGCCAGGCGGTCGGCGACGGCCTGCGCGAAGCGAACTTGGAGTACACCGCCTTCACCGACGCGGACGGCCAGCTCGACCCCGCCGACCTCGCGCTGCTGGTACCTCTGCTGAAGGGACACGACCTGGTCGGCGGCTGGCGCACCACCCGCGAGGATCCCGCCTTCCGCTCGGTGATCAGCGGCGTCTTCAACCGGCTGGTCCTGATGGTGTTCGACATCGAGGTGCGCGACGTCAACTGCGCCCTCAAGATCGTCCGCACCGAGCGGCTGCGAAGGTTCAGTCTCGACTCGCGAAGCGCGCTCATCAACGCCGAGCTCTACTGGAAGGTGAAGCAGGGCGGCGGTTCCTTCGCCCAGGTGCCGGTCCCCCATCACCCGCGGCGTATGGGCCGGAGGTCGGGCGGCCGGCTGGTGCCGATCCTGCGCGCCAGCCGGGAGCTCCTCCTGGTCCGGTTCCGCCGCGCTCCCTCAGGCGGGACGCGCGATTGACACCGGCGGCTTGCGGAGCATCGTCCGGCCCGTCCTGATCGGCGTCTTACCGCCGAACCGCCAGTCGACGCGGGGCTGGAAGAACTCCGGGTTGACCCGCCGGCGGTACCGTTCGACGACGCCCAGCACGCTCTCGATCAGCGTCTCCTGCAGCTCGTGGGGCTGGAGGCCGAGGTCGAGCAGGTGCTGGTGCTTGGCGTTGTAGTAGTGGTTCTCCTTCTCCGTTCGCGGATTGGGCAGGTGCTCGATCTCCGCGTCGAGGCCGAGCACGCGACGCGCGCGCTGCACCCGCTCGGCGAGCTCGCCGACGCTGAATTGCTCGGTGAACTGGTTGAAGACCCGGAACTCGCCCTTGTCGGGGCGGTTGTCGATCGCCAGCTCGATGCAGCGGACGGTGTCGCGGATGTCGATGAAGCCGCGCGTCTGTCCGCCCTCGCCGTAGACGGTGAGAGGGTGGCCGATCGCCGCCTGGGCGCAGAAGCGGTTGAGCACGGTACCCCAGATGTCGTCGTAGTCGAAGCGCGTCGATAGATCGGCATGGAGCTCTGTCTCGGGGGTCTGGACGCCGTAGACGACGCCCTGGTTGAGGTCGGTCGCGGTCAGGCCCCAGGCGCGGCAGGTGAACATGATGTTGTGGCTGTCGTGCACCTTCGAGAGGTGGTAGAAGGAGCCCGGCTGCTTGGGATAGGGAAGTCGGTCGCGGCGGCCGTTGTGCTCGATCTCGATGAAGCCTTCCTCGATGTCGATGTTGGGCGTGCCGTACTCGCCCATCGTCCCCAGCTTCACCAGGTGACAGTCGGGGGCTGACTCCCGCATCGCGAAGAGGAGGTTGAGCGTGCCGACCACGTTGTTGACCTGGGTCTCGACGGCGTGGGCGGCGCTGATCATCGAGTAGGGCGCCGACCGCTGCTCGGCGAAGTGAACCACCGCGTCGGGCCGGCTGCGGGTGATGAGCGCGGTCAGGTCGGAAAGGTTGCAGACGTCGATCCGCTCCCAGCCGATCGTCCTGCCGGTCAGCTCCTTCCACCGAGCCAGCCGCCGCGCCATCGACCGTATCGGCACCAGGCTCTGGGTGCCGCAGGCGGCATCCCAGCGGCGCCGGATCAGGTTGTCAACCCCGATCACGTCGTGGCCGCGCGCCGACAGGTGCATCGCGGTCGGCCAGCCGAGATAGCCGTCAGCCCCGAGGACGATGACCCTCATCGGGAAGCGGCCACCCTTAGAGCGGGTCTGTCCGTAGCTGCGAAATGGCGGTAGGTCAGCTCGATTCCCTCCTCGATGCTCGTTCCTGGATGCCAGCCCAGCCAGCGCGCTGCGCGGCTGGGGTCGAGGCTGACGCGCCGCACCTCTCCGTCGCGGGCAGGCTCGTGCACGGCGGCCAGCCGGCGGCCCGAGGCGCTGGTCAATAGCTCGACCACGCGGTTGACGCTGGTCTCGACCCCGGTGCCGACGTTGACGGCGCCCGAACGGCGGCTATCCAGGGCCGCCAGATTGGCCGCCGCGACGTCGCCCACGTAGACGAAATCCCGGGTCTGCTCGCCGTCGCCATTGATGAGGGGTGCCTCACCGGCGGCGAGCCGGGTGCTCGCGATGGCGACCAGGCCGGCCTCACCGGTTCCGTCCTGACGGGGGCCGTAGACGTTGGCGTAACGAAGGGAAAGGGTGCTGATGGCGCTGCCTCGGCGGAAGGTGGACAGGTAGACCTCTTCTCCGAGCTTAGCCGCACCGTAGACGGAGACGGGGGCGGCGGGGGTCCGCTCGCCTGCCGGGAAGGCCTGCCCGTTGCCGTAGATGGTCCCACCAGATGACGCGCTGACCACGCGCCGGGCGCCGGCGGCGACCGCCGCCGCGTAGAGCGCCACTGTGGAGGCGAGGCTGGCCCGGGCATGGGCGCCCGGGTCGCGGCGGGCACGTTGGACGCCGCCCTTGGAGGCCAGGTGGAGGACCGCGTCCGGCCGGAAACGCGCAAGCTCGTCAGCCGCCTGGGGCGAGCCGGCGTCGGCCTCGAGGAAGTCGACCCCCGAAGGCAGCGGGTGCCCGGTGGCGTGGGTCAAATCGTCGATCGCAAGGATCACCCAGCCGGAGGCGTGGAGCAGCTCGACGGTGTGTCCCCCGATGAAGCCGGCCGCCCCGGTCACTGCAACCCGCCGGCGGGTCATTCGCCGCTTCCGGTGATCGAAGGACGGCCCAGCAACAAGTAGGCGGGGATGGAGGCGATCGCCATCGGGAGGGTGGCCAGCACCCGGGAGAGGAGCACGACCACCGCCGCCATCGAGACGTCCACCCCGTAGCGGGCCATCGCCCCGACCGCGACGATGTCGGCCGGGCCAAGCCCGAAGGGAAGCGTCGAGACGATGCCTCCGATCTGGGAGATGGCGTATGTCGCGACCATCTGGGTGATGGCCGAGTGATGGCCCAGCGCGTCCGCCAGGATCCAGAGCTGGAAGCCGCTGAGGGCGTAGATGACGATCGTGGCCGCGCCGGCCGACAGCAGCACGGGAGGCGAGGCCATGATCGCCCGCAGCTCGCCGAGGGCGCGGAGGACCCGCTCACTCGAGCCGCCGATCCAAGGAAGCCGCGAGATGACCCTCTCCAGCCAGCGGTCCGACCGGGATGAGGAACGTGAGAACAGGTATGGCGCCAGCGCCGCTGCCGTCAGCCCCGTAGCCACCAGAGCCCAGCCGGGCAACCCGAAGCGCGGGAAGGCGACCAGTAGCACGGCCACGGCGATCAGCAGTCCGAAGCTGAATGAGCGCTCGAAGACGACGGTAGCGGCGCCTGTGGCCAGGGGAACCTCGTCGTCGCGGCGCCAGAGCCAGGCCCGGACGAAGTCGCCGCTGGCCGCGGGCGTGAGCGCGCTCGAGGTCTGTCCCACGAGTTGCACGGCCAGCATCCGGTGGATCGGCACTCGCTGACCGAGCCGGCGGAGGATCAGGTCGGCTCGCCAGGAGCGAAGGCCGAGGACGGGTAGGTTGAGTGCGAGCACCTCGAGCACGGTCCCGAGCCCGAGCCGCTGGAGCTTGGGGACGATCGCGGCCGGGTGGCTCAGATACACGACCGCGCCGACCATGACGAGGCCCAGCACCATCGCCAGGGCCTGCCCTCTCCGGGCGCGGGCGCGGATGGTTCGCCGGGCGACCGCCATCGCCCGGGCTGTCTCCGTCGCCGCCGCGGGAGCAGAGGTCACGCCTTAACCTCAAGTTTAGGCAGCAACCTGTAGCAAACCTGAAGGCGGCGCTGTCGGCTTTACTCGGTGGCCCGGCCCCGGCTAGACTTCGGCGGCGCAGAGATGGACAGCTTCTACTTCTGGCTCGGCACCTTCACGCCGGCCTGCCTCGTCCTGCTGGTGTTCGCGACTCTACTTCTGGTGCAGGACAAGACGAAGCAGCAGGGGGAACGGTCAGAGCCAGCCGCGGCGGCGGAAAAGGATCACCTGCACGGCGAGTGAGCCGAGCATGGTCCCGACACCGATGGCGAAGGTCCAGTAAGGCGGCTCCATGACCCCGGTGAGGAAGGCGAAGTTCATCCCGTAGAAGCCGGTCAGGAATGACAGAGGCAGGAAGAGGCTGGCGATAATGGTCAGCGTCTTCATCGTCACGTTGAGCCGGTTGGAGACCGTGGACAGGTAGACGTCCATCGCTCCGGTCAGCAGGTCGCGGAGCGAGTCCACCGTCTCGTACTGCCGCAGGATGTGGTCCTGCACATCACGCCAGTACACGGTCATGTCGGACGAGTGAAGGTCGAGCGAGTGGGTGATGAGCCGCTGGAAGAGGTCGCGCTGGTTGGCCAGGAAGCGGCGCAGCTCGGCGACGTCGTGCTTGAGGCTGTAGATCGTCGCGAGCATGGCCGGGTCGGCCTTCTCGATGATGTCGTCCTGGAGCTGGTCGATGGTCTCGTCGAGCCGCTCCAGCAGCGGGAAGCTGTCGTCGACCAGGGCGTCGATGACCATGTAGGTCAGGTAGGCCGCCTGTTCCTGAGTCGCGCTGGGGTCCGCCTTGATGTGCTCGCGCAGGGCCTCGAGGCTGGCGGTCTTGCGGTCGTGGACGGTGACGACGTAGTGGCGGCCGAGGTAGATGAAGTGCTCCAGGAAGGCGATCTTGTCCCGGATCCACTCGGCCGAGAAGACCACCATGAAGGAGTAGCCGCTGTACTCCTCCAGCTTCGGCCGCTGCTGCTTGTGCTCGATGTCCTCGATCGTCAGATGGTGAAACCCGAAGACCTTGGCCAGGATCTCGTAGTCCTCGGCGTCGGGGTCGGTGATGTCGAGCCAGAAGCCCTCCGCCTCGGCCTGCTTCAGGTGGTGAGTCAGCCCCGATTGGGAGGGCTCGATGTAGGACCCGTGGGTGGTGATCAGTTGGCGACTCATGGCGCCAGTACTTTAAGTCAGAGCCAGCGCCCCACCCGCGCCCGATATTCGCGATAGGCCGCGCCGAAATGGTCCTCGAGGTACGCCTCCTCGCGGCGCACGACGCCGCGGTCAACCACGGCCAGCACACCCGGCAGCATCAGCAACGACCAGCCGGCACCTGCCAGCAGAGAGACGCCGGTGTAGATCAGGGTCATGCAGAGGTAGGCGGGATTGCGAGAGTACTCGAAGGGTCCCTCGGTGACGAGCGCCACCGGCGTCTCGTAGGGGTCGACGGGGGTGCCCGCGCGTCGCATGGTGGCGAAGAACCACCCACCGAGCGCGGCGCCGGCGGCCAGCAGCGGCAGGCCCAGGAGCCGAACCGGGCCCGGCATCCGCGGCGGCCGGACCAGCCGGCCGAGCAGGAGGCCCGCCAGCAGCGGACCGAGGAAGAGCAGCGGGGGCGGCGCGATCACGTCGGGGTGGCGATGAGCGTCCATCTTTTCGGCCATAAGCTTGCACCG